>JAESFQ010000204.1_pt1 | contig 21268 bp, 20 predicted proteins | sample 9269431 | NCBI WGS metagenome assembly JAESFQ01 (sample SAMN14502588, study PRJNA617103) | algae metagenome | isolation source: Plectolyngbya sp. WJT66-NPBG17 and co-occurring heterotrophs from well... | place: USA: Mojave Desert, Joshua Tree National Park, California | collected 2006-08-06
ACATTGCCGAGCTCCACCGGTGCGTCCGCCGCGCCTTCCGCCGTTTGCAGCACCGGGCCGACTTCATCATCGGCTGTTTCCGGCACGTCGGCCTGAGCCTTACCCAACTTCCGTGAAGGTCAATAGAGCAAACGCCGATCGGGTGGAATCGCCCGGTCGGAGTAATTTGCTCGCGCGAACATCAAGCCAGAGCCGGTTCCGTGAGCCGAGGCGAGCGGAAACCGCCCTATCCCGCGCGCAGCAGCCCCGGCCCGTTCTCCTTCAACCAGGCGACCGCCGCCTGCCGGTGCGGCGTCAGCCGCCCGACCAGCGCCCAGAATTCCGGCGAATGGTTCATCGCGCCGAGATGCGCCACCTCATGCGCGACGACGTAGTCGAGCACCCAGTCCGGCGCCATCACCAGCCGCCAGGAGAAGGCGAGCGTGCCATCTGGCGCGCAGCTCCCCCAGCGGCTCCTTGTATCCTTCAGCCGCACCCGCCGCGCGGCGAGGCCGAGCACCGCCGCATGCCGCGCGACCAGCGCCGCGACCCGCTCCACCGCCTGCTCGCGCAGCAGGGCGGCGACGCGCGCTGCCACATCCTCGCCGCCGCCGAGCAGGATCGCGCCCGGCTCCAGCCAGGCCTCGCCGGTCCGCTCCTCGGCCACGCGCACCACATGCGCCACGCCGCCGAGCGAAACCTCCGCCCCGGGCTCGAAGACGACCGGCGGCGCGAGTGCCGCCAGCCTTTCGCGCACCCAGGCTGCATGCGTCTTCAGCAGCGCGACGCCGGCCGGCCGGCCCGCCCGCGGCGGCAGGGTCACCACCACCGAGCCGCTCCGCACATCGATCCGCAGGCTCACGCGCCTTGCCCGGGCCGAACGCCGCCACTGCACGGGGCCGGGGAAGCCGGCCTCCTGCCCGAAAGACTCGTCACCTTGGTCCATCGGGCCACCATGCGCAGCAAGCGGCCCGCAGTTCAACCCGGCAACGCTTTCAACTCGGTCTCGACGAAGGAAAGCGGCGCGCTGCCGGCATTGACGACGTTGTGCTCCACGCCTGCCTTGCGCGTGTAGGAGACGCCCGCCTTAAGCTCCGCCGTCATCGTCTCGCCGCCCGGCAGCTCCACGAGCAGCGTGCCGTCATGCACGGGAACGACGACGTAGAGCCAACCATGCCGGTGCCAGCCCGTCTCCGCGCCGGGATTGAAGTCCCAGCGCGTGACGCGGATGTTCTCGTCGTCGATCTGCACTGTGCCGGTCGCCGGCTCCCGGCATCTCATGGGTTCGGTGAAGCTCATTCCGCCGCGGCCTTGACGCCGAGCTCCGGCAGCGGCAGCGCGCCCGCCGCCTGCCAGGCCTGCCAGACCGCATCGGCCTGCGCCTGCGACAGTTTGAGGTGCGGCGGCCGGATCGTGCGCCAGCCTTCGTCGTCCGTGCTGCGTGCGATGATCTCGCGCAAGCCCGGGATCAGCGCGACGCTCGTCGCCGCCTTGCGCGTCGCGGTCAGCACGGCCTGCGCCGCATCGGCCTCCGCACCGGTACGCTGCGCATAGACGATGCCGCCCCAATGGCTGTTCGCATTGCTCGCCGCCGTGATGCAGCCCGCGCCGCCCTCGGCGAGGATCTTCTGCACGAACTCGTCGGAGCCCGAATAGACCTCGAACCCGTCCCTGGCGAAGGCGTCGATCATCGCCTTCATGTTGGCGTAGTCGCCGCCGCTGTCCTTCACGCCCTTCACCGCGCCCGGGAAGGCCTTCAGCAGCCGCTCGATCAGCGCGAGGCTGAAGGGCACCGCCGATTGCTGCGGGAAATTGTAGAGATAGAGCGCGATCCCGCCGCCGACGCGGTTGATGACCTCGGAGAACCAGGCGAAGAGCCCGTCATCGCTCGGGTTCTTGTAGTAGAAGGGCGGCAGCACGAGCACGCCGCGGCAGCCTTGCGCCTTGGCGTGCAGCGTGAGCTCCACGGTATCGGCGAGCGAGGCGGTGCCCGTGCCCGGCATCATCGTCGCCGCCGGCACGCCATGCGCGACGAGGCCTTCCAGGATCTGCTTCCGCTCATGCAGGCCGAAGCTGTTCGCCTCGCCCGTGGTGCCGAGCACGCCGAGGCCGTTGCAGCCATGGGCGAGCAGCCACTTCGCATGCCCCGCCATCCGCGCCGGATCGGGCGAGAGGTCGGGCTTCATCGCCGTCAGCACCGCGGCATTCACGCCGCCGAACAGGGCATCCTTCATGACGTCTCTCCTTTCTTTGGCGACGGCCTTGCCTTGCGCGGCAGGCGTCCCGGCCATTCCACCACATGATCCTCGAGGGCGCCCGCCTCGCGCTCCGTCACTGCCCGCCCGCGCACCGAAACCCCGGCCTCGTGCACCGTCTCCGGCGTACCGGAGATGAGCGGATGCCACCAGAACAGGTCGCGCCCTTCCGCCACCAGCCGATAGGCGCAGGTCGGCGGCAGCCAGTCGATCACGGCGAGCCGCGCCGGCGTCAGCTTCACGCAATCCGGCACGTGCTGGCGGCGCTTGGCATAGTCGCGGCAGCGGCAGCTCCCGGTGTCGAGCAGCCGGCAGGCGACCTCGGTGAAGACCACCTCGTCGGTGTCCTCGTCGCGCAGCTTGTGCAGGCAGCAGCGCCCGCAGCCGTCGCAGAGGCTCTCCCATTCCGCCCGGCTCATGGCCTGGAGCGGCTTGGTCTTCCAGAAAGGCAGGATGCTGTTCACCGAGGCACATTAGACCTAGAGGCCGAGCAGATCGAGCGTCCGCCCCACCACCTTCGCCTCATCGAAGCGATCGGCGGCCCGCGCCCGGCCCGCTGCGCCCATCCGCGCCCGCAACCCGGTATCCCCGGCGAGCCGCCCGAGCGCCTCCGCCAGCGGCCCGACGGTGGCCGGCGGCACGAGGAAGCCCGTCTCCCCCTCCGCCACCATCTCCCGCGGGCCGCGGATATCCGTCGCCACCACCGGCAGGCCGCAGAGCATGGCCTCGATGGCCGACATCGGCAGCCCCTCGAAATGGCTCGGGAGGGTGAAGACATCCGCCGCCGCCATCACCCGCGCCACGTCGTGTCGGTAGCCGAGCCGCTGCACCCTCCCCGGCATCGCTGCCTCGGCCCAGGCGAAATGCGGCTCGAGATCCTCGCCGTGATCCGTCGCCAGCCGCTCGCCCACGACCCAGAGGACAGCCCCCGGCACCGCCTCCATCGCCTGAAGCAGTTCCGGATAGCCCTTGTGCCGCACGAGGCGGGAGACGGCGAGCACCACGCACTCCCCCTCCCCGGCACCCAGCTCCGCCCTGACCGCCGCCCGCGCCGCCGCATCCGGCCGGAAGAGCGCCGGGTCCCGCCCGTTCAGCACCGGCACCGCTGCGGGATGGATGCCGAGCCGCCTGGCATCCGCGGCCTCCTCCTCGCTGACGGTCAGGTAGGTGTCGGTGATCCGCCCCGCTGCCAGCTCCAGCGCCAGCGACAGCCCCCGCCGCCAGGCCGGCCCCGGCTGGTTGAAGAGGAAGCCGTGGCAGGTATAGGCGATGTGCGGCACCCCGGCGGCCTTCGCCGCCGCCCGCCCCAGCAGCCCGCTGATCGGCATATGCGCATGCACCAGGTCGAACCGCTCCCTGCGGAACACCCGGCGCAGCTCGGCCAGGCAGCGCGCCTGCGCCGCCGGGTTGAGGCTGCGGGCCATCGGCACCGGGATGATGCGGAACCCCTCCGCCCGCGGCAGGTCGAGCAGAGGCCCCTCGGCGCAGAGCCCCACCACCTCATGCCCCCGCGCCCGGGCGCCCCGCATCAGCGGCAGCAGGAAGTGCCGCAGCGAGAAATCGACATTGATGACCTCGGCGATCTTGAGGGGAGCAGGCATGCCGCCCCCTTACGGCCTCGGCGCCCGGGCAGGAAGGGTGCGTCATGCGCAGTGTCCCGTCCGCACCGGTTGGGCGATCGGCCGAAACCTCGCGCTGCATGTCCCGTTCCCGCGGGGGATGCCGTGGACCAGGCGGCATCGCCCACCCCGTCCCCTCAGGGCCGGACGGCTGGCGATGCCGGCTTGGACGCTCAGCCCTCCTCGAGCCGGCGCAGCGCCGACCGCGAGACCTTGCCCGAACTGGTCAGCGGAAACTCGTCCAGGAAGGCAAGGTGCCGCGGGACCTTGAAGCTGCCGAGCCGGTCGCGGACATGGCCGCGCAGCGCCTCCTCCAGCGCCGCGTCGGCGGCCACGCCCGCCGCCAGCCGGATCCACGCCTTCACGGCCTGGCCTCGCGCCGGGTCCGGCACGCCGACGACCGCGGCCTCCGCCACGGCGGGGTGCGCCATCAGCGCATCCTCGATCTCCGTCGGGCCGATGCGTGCGCCGCCGGCCTTGATCAGGTCGTCGCTGCGGCCGCGGTACAAGAAGTAGCCCTCCGCATCCCGCACCGCGAGGTCCCGCGTCCGCACCCAGGGGCCGAGCCGCATCGCCTCGGTCAGGTCCGGCCGGTTCCAGTAGCCGAGGAACAGGGTCGGCGTCGTCGGGACGGTGACGATCTCGCCCACCTCGCCGTCCGGGACGGGCTGCCCGGCCTCGTCCACCAGCGCCGCCACATGGCCGGGATACTCCCAGCCCATGGAGCCGCGCCGGATGGGCCGCAGCGCCCGGCAATTCCCGATCATGTGGTTCACCTCGGACATGCCGTAGCCCTCGTTGAGCACGGTGCCGAGCCGTTCCTCCACCCAGTCGAGCGTGCTGGCCGGCAGGGGCTCCCCGCCGGTGAAGATGCAGCGCAGCCGCAGGCTGCGCCCCGCACGCGGATCGGGGATCTGCGCCAGCCGGTTCAGCCCGGTCGGGAGCAGCAGCGTATGGGTCACGCCGTGCCGCGCCATGAAGTCGAGCGCCCAGGCCGGCTCGAAGCGATGCGGGCTGCAGACCAGCCGGTGCCCGAGCTGCAGGGCCGGCCAGATCGTGTCCACCCAGGCCGCGAGCCAGCCCCAGTCGGCCGGCGTCCAAAGCACCGCATCCGCCATGTCGAGCGACAGGTCGTAGAACAGCGCGATCGAGGGCGTGTAGCCGTGCAGCAGGCGGTGGGCATGCAGCACGCCCTTCGGCTGCCCCGTGGAGCCGGAGGTGTAGACCAGCAGGGCCGGGTCCTCGGCCGCGGTGTCGAGCGGCGGGCCGGCCTGGGGCGCCGCGGCACGCCAGTCCTCGAAGGGGCGCTCCCCCGGCCCCGCCCCGCCGACCACGAGGACATGCTCGAGCGCCGGGCAGGCGGCGCGCAGCGCGGCGACGGGCCGCCACGCGGCCGCCTCGGTCACCAGCAGGCGGGCACCGCTGTCGCAGAGGCAGTGCCGCAGCGTCTCCGGCCCGTAGCGCTGGGAAAGCGCCGTGGCGATGGCGCCCAGCCGGTAGCAGGCGAGATGCGCCATCACCGTCTCGGGCCGGGCATCGGTGTGGATGGCGACGCGGTCGCCGGGCCGGACGCCGAGGGCGGCGAACAGCGAGGCGACGCGGCGGACCGCATCGTCCAGCCCGGCATAGGTGATATCCGTCACCCTGCCGTCCAGCGCCTCGAAGCGGATGGCGACGGCGCCGGCGCGCAGCCCCGCGGCGTGCCGCCCGAGCGTGTCGCCCGCGATGTTGGCACGGGCAGGCAGGGGAATCCGGCGGCGCCCGCCCTCGCCGGCCGGCACCAGCCGCAGCCGGTCGAGCGCCGCCTCGAAGGCCGGGTCAGCCATCCCGCGCCACGAGCCTCACCGTCCCGTCCGCGGCGGTCTCGACGGCCGGCGCCGGAGTCAGGCGGGCGCGGCGGCCGTCGAGGCCCGCGCCGCTCCGCGCGTCGAACCGCCAGCCATGCCAGGGGCAGCGGACCACGCAGCCCTCCTCCAGCGGCACCTCGTCCAGCGGGCCGAGCCAATGGGGGCAGATCGTGGAATGCGCCGCGAGCGAGCCGTCGCCGAGCTCGACCACCCGGAACGGCCGGCCGGCGAACTCCACCAGCATCGGCAGGCGGAGCGAGGCGCGCGGGCCGAGCGGCACGGGCAGGGCCGGGGGCCGCGGCGCCGCGGCCCAGGCACGGGCGCGCGCCTCGGCCATCTCGCGGTGGCGCATCATCGCCTCGTCCTCGCTCCACAGCCGCTCGCAGCTGGCGAGGTACTTCGTCCCCAGCATCTCGAGCCGCTCGGGGCGGGCCTCCGGCAGGTAGTAGCGCACCTCGATCGCCGTGCGGTGCGGCGCGAGCGGGGTCAGCAGGGTCCAGAACCGCGTCCCGGCGCCGATGCCCGCCTCGAAGACCGCCGTGTAGCGCTGCCGCTCCCGGTCGACCTCGAGCCGCAGCACCTGCTCGCGCTCCGGCGTGCTCGGCGGGCGGGACAGGCGGACGCGCCAGCCCCAGTCGCCGGCGTCCAGCAGCTCGATGGCGGTGAAGTAGGTGTCGTGCAGCGCGGGGAGGTGCTCCCAGTCGAACACGTTCTCGAAGATGCGCTCGACGCTGGCGCCGATCTCGCGGCGGTAGGTGGCGGCGAGGTGCAGCGCCGGATCGGCGGCGGTCGCCTCGGGCGTGGTGCTGGTCGACATCAGGAGCGCCTCACGTTCCAGAACAGCGTCGGGCCTTTCAGCACGCCCTGGATGCTGCGCCGCCAGGCCGTCGGCTGGAAGAACTGGCCGAGCGGGATGTAGGGCAGGTCGACGAAGGCCTGCTGCTGGACGCGGGCCGCGATGGCCTTCTGCGTCCCGGGGTCGGGCGCGGCCAGCCATTCCTCCCGCAAGGCCTCGAGCGCCGGCGCCGTCGGCCAGCCGGCGAAGGCGGCCTCGCCATGGCCGCGCAGCAGGAAATTCACGCCCGGATTCATCAGGTCGAGGCCCGAGAGGAAGGTGCAGAACAGGTTCCAGCCCCCGCGCTCGACAGGCCCCCGGTTGGACCGGCTCTGCAGCACGGTCGCCCAGTCCGTGGGGGCGTAGCTGAGGTTGAGGCCGACCCGGCGCAGCATGTCGGCCGCCACCTCCGTCAGCGCCTGGACCTGCGGGTAGTCCGCCGGGCCGATCAGCACCACGCGCTGCCCGGCCAGCGGCGCGAGCGCGGCCCGGGCCGCGGCGAGGTCGCGCGGCCCCGTCAGGGCCTCCATCCCCGCCGCGCCAGCCATCGGCGAGGCGGGCGGGAAGAAGCCGATCCCGGTATTCGACATCGCCGGGTCGGTGCCGGCGACGGCGCGGACGAAATCCTCCTGCACGATCGCCGAGAGCAGCGCGCGGCGCATCGCCGGATCGTTGAAGGGCGGCGTCAGCTGGTTGAAGCGCAGCACGGCGATGAAGCCGGTCGGATCCGGGTTCTCCACCAGGATGTCCCGGTTCCGGCGCAGGAGAGGGAGCAGATCGGTCGCCGGATATTCCCAGGCGTCGATCTCGCCGGTCTGGATGGCCGCCGCCGCGGTCGAGGGGTCGGGTATGGTCAGCCATTCGACCCGCTCGAAATGCACGACCTTGGGTCCCGCCGTGCTGCTGACGGTGCCCTCGCGCGGCAGGTAGCGGTCGAATTTCGCATAGGCGTTGCGGGCGCCGGGCACCCGTTCCTCGGCGAGGAAGCGGAAGGGGCCGCTGCCGACCATCTCGGTGATCGCGCGGCCCGGGTCGGTCCCGGCGATGCGCTCGGGCATCATGAAGGCCACCGGCGGCGAGGTCTTGGCCAGCGCGTCGAACAGCAGGGGAAAGGGGCGCTTCAGCCGGAAGAGGATGTCCCGGTCGCCCGCCGCGGCCAGCTCCTCCGTCGCGGCCATGAGCGTCTGGCCGAGCTGGTCGCGCGCCGCCCAGCGCCGGATCGAGGCCACGGCATCGCGCGCACGAACGGGCTCGCCGTCATGGAAGACGAGGCCCGGCCGCAGCCGGATGGTCACCCGGCGGCCATCCTCCTCGATGGCATGGCCCTCGGCCATCTGCGGCCGGGCGCGGAAGGCGTCGTCCTGCCCATAGAGCTGGTCGAACACCATGTAGCCATGGTTGCGGGTGATGTAGGTCGAGGTCACGATCGGGTCGAGGACCGAGAGGTCGGAGGCCGGCACGAAGCGCAGCAGGCCCGCCGATTGCGCCCGCACGACCCGTGGCATGGCCAGGGCAGAGCCGACGCCGAGGAAAGTCCTACGCTGCATTCTCTGCTCGCTCATTGATGCCGGGGGAATACGCACGGCTTCCGGGATCAGATGCAGGCATCCAATCCGAGCGCAAGCGGCACGCCGCGGGGGAGGCTCGCGGTCATCAATCGGTTACAGGAAACGGTTCGCCAGTCCGGACTCTCGGCATCCGGCGTGGATGGCGAGCACCTCCGTCACCGCGGACCCGAAGGGGGAAGCTCCCGTTGCGCCGCCCTTACCCGTCCACCGCCTCGCCCGGCGCCGCGGCCGCCGTCACCCGCCCGAGCGCCCATTGCACCGTGTCCTGCCCCGCCGCGGCCGAGAGCACGATCTGGATGTTCCGTCGCTGCTCCCCGCCCAGGTAGAGGCTCTCCTCCAGGCTCACTACCGCTCCCTTGGCGCGCAGCCGCCAGCCCTGGCCGGAGGGCAGCCGCAGCAGCACCGCCTGCTCGTCCTCGACGAGGCTCGCCGTGACGCCGGGATGCAGGTGGAAGCGCAGGACGAAGCCCGGCGGCTTCGCCTCCGGCTCCTGCATCTCGACCATGTCCTCGCCGCGCAGGTCGTCCCCGGATTCCGCCAGGTAGAGCCGCCGCCGGTGCACCGCGCCGAAGGGCTTCCGCCAGCCGTCATGGCTCGCCTCCAGCCATTGCGCGCCGTTCGCCTCGTGCCGCTCCTGCTCGACCCGCTCCGGCCGGCGGCCGAGCCCCTCCTCGCGCAGCTCGCTGCTGTTGGTGTCCGCGAGGATCAGCGTCGAATGCGCCGCCGTCGCCCGCAGCGCATCCCGCCAGGCAGCATCCGCCCCCGGCGCCGCGCCGCAATTGACCACCAGCCGGTCCCGCCCGACCGACATCTCGAAGGAGAGCGTCCCGGCATGCGCATAGCGGTCCGCCCCGCGCGGCATCCCCGTCTCGGCATCGCGCGCCCGGGCCGGCGGCGGCGCCGCCGCATCGGCGATCACCAGGGTCCGCCCGGCCTGCAGCCGGTGGAAGCCGGTCTCCTCCAGCAGCATCGGCGCCCGGCCGCGGGCCTGGCCCTGGGTCAGCACCAGGTCGACCAGCCCTGCCCCCTCCTCCCGCGTGCCGTTGAATTGCGCTAGGCCGCCATCCCCATGCCGGAACAGCCGCAGCGCCTGCCCCGCCCGCTCCAGCACCGTCGCCAGCAGGGCGGGCGGGTTGATGCCCGCCCCATGCAGCAGGTTGCGGATCTCGATCAGGTCCTGCATCGCCAGCAGCTGCTGCACCGGCGAACGCTCCACATGCCCGCCATCGGGATGGAACTGCCGCTCCAGCTCGCCGGGGAGGAAGCGGAGCGCCCGGGTCATCCAGGCCTCCTCCTCCAGCGCGACGGCCGCCGCGATCGCGCCCTTCAGCGTCACCAGCGCCCCGCGATGCATCGCCTCCGCCGGCAGCGAGGCGACGACCCCCCGCGCATCCTGCGCCAGCCGCACCAGCAGCCGCTTGCGGAACCCGTCCTCGGCGGTCGCCGCCAGGAAGTCCCAATGGCCGAGCCAGGCCGAGACCCGCGCCGCCGCCACGTCCGGCGCCTGGGCCAGCGCCTCCTCCGCCCCGCGCCCCAGCCAGTCCTCGGAAAGGTCCCGGGCCCGCGTGCGCGCCGCATCCGTCCCGAGGGCGCGCAGGTCCCGCATCCAGGCGAAGCCATGCGCCGCCGCCCGCCAGGCGACCGGCCCGGCCGCATTGTCCCAGCCCGCCCCGCTCTCCGGGTCGAGCCGGTGCGTGGTGCCGAGATGCTCGAACTCGCCGCGCAGCAGCCGCGCGCCCCGGTTGGCATCGCCCGGCCACAGGTCGCGGAAGGCCCGCGCCGGCGCATCCGGCACCTTCACCGGCCGCAAGCCGGAGATGAAACGCCGCGTCCCGCGGATAATATCGCGCATCAGGCCATGACCCTGGGTCGGAGCGCCTGGATGGCCTCCCTGTAATCCGGCTTGCCGAACACCGCCGTCCCCGCCACCAGCACATCGGCCCCGGCGGCGATGCAGCGCGGCGCCGTCTCCGCCGTCACCCCGCCATCCACCTCGAGGTCGACCGGCTGGCCGCCGGCCGCCTCATGCGCATCGATCATCCGCCGGAGCGCCGCGATCTTGCCGAGCTGGCCCTCGATGAAGTCCTGCCCCCCGAAGCCCGGATTGACCGACATGACGAGGATGAGGTCGCAGAGATCGAGCACGTTCTCGACCGCGCCGACGGGCGTCGCCGGGTTGAGCACCACCCCCGCCCGCTTCCCGAGGGTGCGGATGGCCTGCAGGCTGCGGTGCAGATGCGGCCCCGCCTCCGCATGCACGCTGATGACATCCGCCCCGGCCTCGGCGAAGGCGGCGAGGTAGGGGTCGGCCGGCGCGATCATCAGGTGCACGTCCAGGGGGATGGCAAGATGCTGCCTGAGCGCCTTCACCACAACGGGGCCGAAGCTGATGTTGGGGACGAAATGCCCGTCCATGACGTCGAGATGCAGCCAGTCCGCCCCGGCATCGGCGACGGCCCGCGCCTCCTCGCCGAGGCGGGCGAAATCGGCGGCGAGCAGGGAAGGCGCGATCCGGACAGGGCGTTTGGGCATCCCGGCGGTTCTAGCGGCGGCGGGAGGGCGGGGGCAAGGCGCCGTCAGGCCAGCCCCGCCGCTGCGTTGAGGCGATTTCTACCAAAGGTTGCTTTGCTCGCGCTTAATATCCCGCAAATAGCTCAGACGCGCCGCCACCGCGCCACGAAGAAGCCATCCAGGCCGCCCCGCTCCGCCCAGAGATCCGGCCGCGTCCGCAGCGTGCCGCCGCCGCCGATCGCCGCCTCCAACCCCGGCACCTCTCCTGGCCGCACCGGATCTGCAGTGAAGCCCTCCGGCACCGCATGCCCCTCTCCCTCCTCCGGCTGCAGCGAGCAGGTGGCGAAGACCAGACGCCCGCCCGGCGCCACCCGCCGCGCCGCCGCGGCGAGCAGCGCCCGCTGCACCTCGGCCATCGCCCCCACATCCCGCGCGCGCTTCAGATAGGGCACGTCCGGATGCCGCCGGATGGTCCCCGTCGCCGTGCAGGGCGCATCGAGCAGCACCGCGTCGAAGACCGCTCCACCCGCATCCCAGGCGGCGGCATCCGCCTCGACGACCTCCGCCGCCAGCCGCAGCCGCGCCAGGTTCTCCCGCAGCCGGGCGGCCCGCCGCGCCTCCCGCTCCACCGCCACTACCTGGCCGCCGGCGGCGACGAGCTGCGCCGTCTTCCCCCCCGGCGCCGCGCAGAGGTCGAGCACCCGCTCCCCCGGCTTCACCCCGAGCAGCTTGGCCGGCAGCGTGGCGGCCGCGTCCTGCACCCAGAACCCGCCCTCGGCGAAGCCCGCCATCTCCGCGACCCGCGTCCCGGGCGGATAGCGCCAGCTTCCCCCCGGCAGCGCCTCGCCCCCCTCCGGCGCCGCCGTGCCCGGCAGGAGCGACAGGTCGAGCGGCGCCTCCGCCCGATGCGCCGCCGCGATCGTCCTGACGCCCGGCCCATAGGCCGCATGCCAGGCCGACCACAGCCAGGGCGGCGTATCCAGCCGCTCGGCATCCAGCCCCTCGAGCGCCGCCGCCCCCGCCTCCGCCACCCGCCGCAGCACCGCATTGGCCAGGCCCGAGAAGGGCTTCGGCACCAGCGTCACCGAACTGGCGACCGCCGCATGCGCCGGCGTGCCGAGCAGCAGCAGCTCCGCCGCCCCCATCCGGAGCGCCTGCCGCACCTCGGAGGGCGGCTCCCGCCGCAGATAGGGCTCCAGCACCGCATCGAGGCTCCCCGCCCGGCGCAGCACGGCGCCGGCGATCCGGTGCGCCGCCGCCTTGTCGCGCGGCGCGATGCCCTTCGGCAGCGCATCCAGCGCCTCCTCCAGCGGGCGATGGCGGGTCATCACCGCCTCCAGCAGGGCGAGGGCGGCGCGGCGGGTGGGGGAACCGAGATGGGAGGACATGGCAGCGGTTTATGGCCCCCGCCCCCGGCGCGTGCTAGTCCGCGCGCCATCATGCATCTCTCGGCCCTCTCCAGCCCGGACCCCTCGCTCGGCCTCCTGCCGGATGCGCTGCAGCGCCGGCCGAAGCTGTTCCTGGCCCTGCTCTGCCTGCTGCTCTGGCTGCCCGGCTTCTTCACCCTGCCGGCGACGGACCGGGACGAGGCCCGCTTCGCCCAGGCCAGCCGGCAGATGGTCGAGAGCGGCGACTATGTCCGCATCCGCTTCGGCGAGGAGGAGCGCAACAAGAAGCCGGCCGGCATCCACTGGCTGCAGGCCGCCTCGGTGCATCTGGTGGAAGCGACCCATCTCGGCACGCGGGACATGATCTGGCCCTACCGCCTGCCGAGCCTCGCCGGCGCCATGCTCGCGGTGCTGGCGACCTTCCACTGGGGCCGCGCCCTGGTCGGGCGGCGGGCGGCGCTGCTCGGCTCGGCCATGCTCGCCTCTTCCCTGGTGCTGGTCGCCGAGACCCACATCGCCAAGACGGATGCCGCGCTGCTGGCGACCATCGCCGGCGCCATGGGCCTGTTCGGCCAGGCCTATCTCCGCCCCGACGCCTTCACCGCGCGGCAGGCGGCCGGCTTCTGGCTGCTGCTGGGCCTCGGCATCCTGCTGAAGGGCCCGATCGGGCCGATGGTCCCGCTGCTGGCCGGCATCACCCTGGCGGCGAGCGACCGCGAGGCGCCCTGGCTCCGCGCGCTGCGCCCCGGCTGGGGCCTGCCGCTGATGATCGCTGCCGCCGCGCCCTGGTTCGTCGCCATCGGCATCGCCACGGAGGGCCGCTTCTTCCAGCAGGCGGTCGGCGGCGACATGCTCTCGAAGATCGGCTCGGGCGAGGAAAAGCACTGGGGCCCGCCCGGCTACTACCTGCTGACCTTCGCCATCGCCGCCTTCCCCGGCGCCTGGATCGTGCTCGCCGCCCTGCCCAATGCCTGGCGCGACCGGCTGAACCCGCCGACGCGCTTCCTGCTCGCCTGGGTGGTGCCCTCCTGGCTGGTCTTCGAGGCGGTGCAGACCAAGCTGCCGCACTACACCCTGCCGCTCTACCCGGCCTTGATGCTGCTCGGCGCCGCCTGGGCGATCAACCCGATGCGCAACCCGCCCGGCCGCTGGTGGCGCTGGGCGGGCATCGCCGGGCTGGTCCTGGTCGCCGCGGCGCTGGCCGCCGCCGCGCTCGCCGCGCCCTGGTACCTAGAGCGCCGCATCCTCCCCGCCGGGCTGCTGGCGGTCCCCGCCGCGGGCGTGCTCGTCTTCCTGCTGCTGCGCGCCGCCCGCCTGCGCGCCTGGGGCCGGGCCGGGCTGCTCGGCGCCCTGCTCGCTGTGCCGCTCTACGCCTCGGTCCTTGAGGGCGTCGCGGCCCACCTCACCCCGCTCTGGATCGCCCCCCGCCTCGCCGAGGTGGTGGAGGCGCGCATCCCCGGCCTGCCCGCCGACCGCTTCGGCATCACCGGCCATTCCGAGCCCTCGGTGCTCTTCGCCCTCGGCCAGGACGTCCGCTTCCTCCGCACCGGCGCCGATGCCGCCGAATTCCTCGTCGCCGGCCCCGGCCGGGTCGTCGCCGTCGGCGACCGCGCCGAGGCGGATTTCCGCCGGCGTGCCACGTCGCTCGCTCTGTTGCCGGAGGAGATCGCCAGCGTGACCGGCTTCAACTACTCCCGTGGCCGCTGGGTCACCCTCCTCCTGTACAGGCTGCCGTCATGATCGCCTGGGCCTCCGAGCTCGTCGTCTCCGCCGGCCTGCTCGGCGTCTTCCTGCTGATGGTCGCCGAGAACCTGTTTCCGCCCATCCCGTCGGAGGTGATCATGCCGCTGGCCGGCTTCGCCGCCGCCCGCGGCCAGCTCTCGCTCGGGGGCGTGATCGGCGCCGGCGTTGCCGGCTCGCTCGTCGGCAATGCCTTCTGGTACGAGGCGGCACGCGCCTTCGGCACCGAGCGCATCCGCCTCGCCGCCGACCGCTACGGCCGCTATGTCGGGCTGAACCGCGAGACCCTCGCCCGCGCCGAGGACGCCCTTCGCCGCAACGGCGCCGCCGCGGTCTGCCTGGCGCGGATGATGCCCGGCATCCGCACCGGCATCTCCGTCCCGGCCGGCCTCGTCGCCCTGCCGCGCCCGGTCTTCTACGGCTTCAGCGCCCTCGGCACCACGATCTGGACCGGCGGCCTGGCGACCGCCGGCTTCCTGCTCGAGGACCAGTTCCACCTGATCGAGGACTGGGCCGGCACCGCCGGGCTCACGCTGATGCTGCTGGTCTTCGGCATCATCGCGCTGCGTATCCGCCGGGCGCGGCGGGCGGGGTAGATCGGGCAAGCTCCGGCCATGCGATCCCGGCCGGGCGGAGCTTGCGCCAGCGCCCCTACCGGATGGCGACCGGGTTGATGATCGCCTGCACCGCTCCCTTCAGCAGCGGTTGGCCGAGCACGAAAAGGAACTCCTTCGCCCCGTCCCGCGCCAGCGCCCGCGTGTCCATCACCTCAAGGATGTGGATGCCGTTCTTCGCCAGCAGCGTCTGGTGCCCTTCCCAGATGCGGTTCGGGTTCTTGAAGGGCACCGCCTCCACGCCCCAGGTATCCGCGCCCACGGCGACCACGCCGAGCGAGGCGAGGAACTCCGCCGCGCCGTTGTCGATCCCCGGCTCGCCCTTGCCGAAGCGCGGCGGATCCCGCTCCAGCAGCTCGACCCAGCCGGTGTGGATGAGGATGACGTCGCCCTGCCGCACCTCGACGCCCTGGTCGCGCATCGCGGCCCGCAGGTCGTCGGCGGTGATGATCTCGCCCTCCTCCAGCATCGGCTTGCCGCGCGCCTTCGTCATGTCGACCAGCACGCCGCGCGTCACCATCGGCGGGATGCCCTCGACGCCGAGCCGCGTCACCCCCGTCGTGCGCATGAAGTCGCGCGCGTGGTTGCCGTTGTAGAAGACGTTGTCGATGCCGAGATGCGCGAAGCTGTCGATCTGGCTGCCGACGCCGAGCCAGCCGGTGAACATGTCGTCCGCATAGGACATGCGGTTCTCGGAGGGCACCGTCGCCCCCTCGAACTGGTCCGGCATCATCACCGTGACCGAGGCGCTGCGCGGCGGGAAGGCCGGCGTCTCGCGCCCGACCGGCACGCCGAGCCGGTAGACCTGCCCGCGCTGCACCAGCCGCGCCGCCTCCAGCACCTTCTGCGGCGTCAGCAGGTTCATCGCCCCGATCTGGTCGTTCGCCCCGTAGCGCGAGGGATACCAGTTCGCTCCCTGCTGCTGCGGTTGCTGCTGGCCCGAGGCCGCAAGCGGCACCAGCATCGCCGCCGCCAGCACCGTCTTGCCGATCTGCTTCAGCATCGTCCCCTCCCGCATCAGAGCCGGGGGAGGATAGCGGCAGCGAAGCGCCCGCCGGCGGTCACGCTGCCGCGATCGGTGATCAGTCGCCCTCGCGGTGCAGGTCGTGCGTCACGATGCCCGGCACCTCGGGCGGCAGCTCCAGCCAGTCGCGCCGCTTGAGCGTCCGCACCGTGTCCTCGTAGCCGCTGGCCCAATGCTCGCGCATCGTGTCCGGGCCGAACTCGTAGTCCTTCGACTGCCCTTCATAGGCCCGCGCCTGGTAGACCATCTGCAGGATGGCAAGCCGCGGCAGCCGCGCCAGCCTGTCGCGCAAGCCGCGCTCCTCCTCGCTCAGCCCCTCCTCCGGCACCTTGCCGAGGGCCTGCCGCAGCCGCACCTGCCACTCCCGGCGCGCCGTGAAGGCATCGGTGTTCATCCGCGTGCGCGAGGAGTAGCGGATGTCCTTCTCCCGCGCGAGCACCTCCTCCATGTCGCGCGGCAGGGTGCCGCGCGCCGGGAACAGGTCGACCTGGAAGACCAGCGCGTCGCGGCAGTCTATCTCGTCCTCCAGCAGGTATTGCAGCGGCGTGTTGGAGACGAGCCCGCCATCCCAGTACCAGGCGCCATCCACCTTCACCATCGGCAGCCCCGGCGGCAGCGCGCCGGAGGCCATGACATGCTCCGGCGCCAGGTGCTGCTCGGCGCTGTCGAAGTAGCGGAAATTGCCCGTCACCACATTGACCGCGCCGACCGCCAGCCGCGGGTGCCCGCCCGGCTTCTCCAGCAGCCGCCAGTCGACCAGCTCCTCCAGCGTCCGGCGCAGCGGCGCGGTGTCGTAGAAGGCCGTCGCCCCGCCCGCCCCGCGCGGCGCGAACCAGGGATTGGGGCTGTTCGGCGCAAAGAAGCCCGGCGTGCCGAAGAGCAGCGTCTCGAAGGCGCTCGCGCCGTTCCGCGCGCGACGCAGCACGTCGCCCTCCGGGGCGAAGGGCCAGACCGGCCGCTCCGTGATCCGCTGCCAGAAGGCGCGCAGCCGCTCCAGCCGGTCCTCGCGCCGGTTGCCGGCGATGATCGCCGCGTTGACCGCGCCGATCGAGACGCCGGCCAGCCAGTCCGGCTCCAGCCCCGCCTCGTGCAGCGCCTGGTAGACGCCGGCCTGGTAGGAGCCGAGCGCCCCGCCTCCCTGCAGCACCAGGGCGACGCGACCGAAGGGGCAGGCGATGGGCTCCATGGGGCATCTCTCCGCAAGCGGCAGCGGCGGTTGCTGCACCGTAAACCGCCGCGCCGCAACACCCTCCCGCATCACGCCTCGCTTCCCTATACTCGTCGGCACAGGGAGGACCAGTCCATGGACGGCACCGCCGCATCCCGCCCCAACCAGCAGCAGGCGCAACTCGAGGCCCTTTATGCCGAGATGCGGCCGCAAAGCCTCTACCCGCTCTGGGAAGTCCTCTCGGCTCTGGTGACGCCGACCCCCCGCTCCGCCGCCCGGCCGCATCACTGGTCCTACGCCCCGGCGCGCGACTACCTGCTGCGCGCCGGCGACCTCATCAGCGCCGAGCAGGCCGAGCGCCGCGTCCTCATCCTCGAGAATCCAGGCCTCCCCGGCACCTCCGCCATCGTCCCTAGCCTCTATGCCGGCCTGCAGCTGATCCTTCCCGGCGAGGTCGCCCCCTGCCACCGCCACGCCCAATGCGCGCTGCGCTTCGTCATGGAGGGCGACGGCGCCTTCACCGCGGTGGATGGCGAGAAGGTCGTGATGCGCTCCTTCGACCTGGTCCTCACCCCGAACTGGCAATGGCACGACCACGGCAATGCCAGCGACAGGCCGATGATCTGGCTGGACGGCCTCGATATCCCGACCGTCCGCTTCTACGAGGCGAGCTTCGCCGAGCGCCTGCCCGAGCCCTCGCACCCCGAGACCGTCCCCCCCGGCGACAGCGCCCGCCGCTACGGCCGCAACCTCCGCCCGCTGCGCGGCACGGCCGCCGACCGCCGCCCCGCCCGCCAGCCCCTCTTCCACTACCCCTACGCGGAGTGGCGCGAGAGCCTCCTCGCCCTCGCCGCGGCCGAGGCGCCCGACCCCCATCTCGGCCACGCCCTGGAATTCGTGAACCCGGCCGATGGCGGCCCGGTGATGCCGACCATCGCCGCCCATGTCCGCCACCTCCCCGCCGGCTTCGAGACGCAGCCCCGCCGCAGCACCGACGGCACGGTGATGGTCGTCGTCGAGGGAAGCGGCACCGCCCGGATCGAGGGCGTGGAGCACCCGCTCGCCGAGCGCGACCTCCTCGTCATCCCCTCCTGGCACAGCCTCGAGCTCCGCGCCGAGACCCCGCTCGTGCTCTTCGCCTATTCCGACCGCGCCGCGCAGGAGAAGCTCGGCCTGTGGCGGGAGGAACGCATCGCGTGACGGCAGCGCGGGTTCGCCGGCCCGCCCGCGCCCGAACCCGACCGCTCCCCAGGCGTTCCGATCCCGACCACGAATCAGGACCCCAGCCATGCCGAGCCCCACCCAGGAACGCCCCGACAAGACCCGCGACGCCAATGTCGAGGCCGCGGTCGAGGACACCTTCCCCGCCAGCGATCCGGTCGGCAACACCGCCGAGCAGGGCACCCGCGCCGTGCCGGCCGAGGACATGATGCCTAGCAGCGTCGCCGCCCAGTCCGCCGGCCTCGCCAGCTTCACCGTCCCCTTCCCGAGCCAGGAGGGCGCCAAGCTCGCCCTCGAGACCCTGGTGCGCGAGGGCCCGGTGGACCGCCGCTGCACCGAGATCACCCAGGAGAACGGACGCACCACGCTGCGCATCTCCGCCCCGCAGGCGGATGTCGCCCGGCTGAAGTCCATGCTGGCGAACAGCCCCTCGGCCACCTAGGAAAATAAGCTTTACAATCCGTTTCGTTGCTAATACGGTCCTTCCTGCACCCCGCAGGAGGGACCGATGCTCCACCCCCCGACGCCGCCGCCTTCTTCACCGAGGCAGCCACCCATCCCCCAGTCGTCGCCTGGCCCATCGCCCTGGTCATCGGCGCGCTGGTCCTCTTCGTCGCCGGCATGGCCGTGCTGCTGGCTGGCCTCGCCCGCCGCCTCCAGGCCGCGGCGCAGGGGGCCGGCCCCGCCGCCTTCGCCCGGCTGACCGAACTGCCCTGCGGCGTGCCGGACGGCACCATCCGCGCCCTCATCTCCTGCTTCATCGTCATCTTCGGCTTCCTGCTGATCGGCCTGCAGAAGCCGCTCGGCCTCGCCAGCGCCGAGGCGCTGACCGGCTTCATCGGCGCCGTCATCAGCTTCTACTTCGCCACGCGGCAAACCGAGCAGGCCCGCGCCGCCGCCCCTGCCGCCGGCCCCATCCCCGCCGGCACCGTGCAACCGGCCCCGGAGAGCACCCTCGCCCAGCGCGCCGCCGGCGCCGCAGAGGCGGCCGCCCCTGCCGCCCCCGGCGCCACCAGCCTGATCGCCGAGACGCTCGGCGCGCTCCGCGGCAGCACTGGCCTGCTCGGCCTCGGCGGCCCCGCCGGCCTCGTCGCCGCCATCGGCCTCGGCGCCCTCCAGGCCATCGGCCAGGGCAGCGAGCATTTCGGGCGCTGGAAGGCCAGCATCCTCGACCGCCCCTATACCGTCAACCTCTTCCCCCCCGGCCCCGTCGACGGCGCCGTCGCCCTCACGGCGCTCGAGGCCTCCCCCATCTTCGCCCGCGCCTTCCTCACACCCGACCTCGGCCCGGCCGGGCGCCTCGCCGCCGCCACCCGCCTCGCCACCCTGGCCCAGGGCGAGACCGAGCCCGCCCGCATCGCCCTCGACACCCCGGGCCGCTTCGCCAGCGCCGACGAGTTCGCCGCCGGCCTCCAGGAATTCCGCGGCCACCTGCTCGACGGCAGCATCGACGCCGTGGACGGCCGGCCGATCGACCTCGCCCCCGCCGGCCTCGCCGCGGCGCCCGTCCCCCAGCCGGTCCTGCGCGAGGCGCTCGCCGCGCTGCGCCGGGACCCCGCCGGCCGCGATCTCGACCGGCTGGTCCTGCTGCTGACCGGCATGGCCGCCAGCCCCGACCTCACCCGTGCCCAGGCCACCGGCCTGCTCCGCCGCCAGTTGGCCGGCGCCGCATGAAGCCGCCCCTCGCCGTCGCCTGCCGCCGCACCCCCCAGCCGCCCGCCGCCCTGCACCGGAGCTGCCCATGATGCCCCGCACCCTCCGCCTCACCCAGCCGATGATGCGCGGCGAGGACGTGCTCCAGCTCCAGCGCCGCCTGCAATCCGGCCGGCTGGCCCGCCCCGGTCGCCGGCCTGGTCCGCAGCGCCGACGGGCTGTTCGGCCCCGCCACAGCCGCCGCCGTCGCCGCGCTCCAGTCCCTGCTCGGGCTGCCGCCCGACGGCGTGGCGGATGCGGCGCTCTGGTCCCGCCTGATGCCCGCCGCCCCGCCGCCCGCGGACCCGCTCGCCCCGGAGGCGCTGGCCGCCCTCGCCCTGCCGCATGCCCGCTTCGGCGGCGGCACCCGCTGGTCGCTCACCGGGCTCGGGATCGTCCTCGAGGCCGGCGAGCTCCCCGCCTTCCCGGCGCAGGAGGCGATGATCCGCCGCATCCTCGCGGGCTTCGGCGCACCGCTCCAGGCCTCGTCGCGCCGCCACCGCCTGCCGGTCGAGCTGCTGGCCGCCTGCATCGCCACCGAATCCGGCGGCGACCCGCTGGCCGAGCGCCAGGAGCCCGGCTTCCGCAGCTATGAGGCGACGCCCCACCGCGTCTCGATCGGCTGCATGCAGACCCTGGTCTCGACCGCCAGCGCCGTCCTCCGCCGCCCCGTCGCCCCGGAGGAACTGCGCCGCCCGGAGGTGAGCATCGCCGCCGGCGCCGCCTGCATCGCCGAGGCCGCCCCGCGCACCCTGCTCGACCCGCCGGTCGTCGCATGCGCCTACAATGCCGGCGCCGTCCGCCACGACCCGTCGCCGAGCAACCGCTGGCGCATGCTGCAATACCCGGGCGGGACCGGCGCCCATGCGGACCGCTACTGCGGCTTCTTCAATGCCGCCTTCCGCCTGTTCCGGCGCGATGCCGGCCTGGCGGCGCAATTCTTCACCTTCGCGGCGCAGCCCGTGGCTTCGGCGGAGCCCGCCCCGCCGCGGCCCTAGGGCACGGCACGCAATAATTTTCCCAGGTTTACCGGGCAGGTGCGGTAAAATCGGCATCGCGTCCCACGACATTGGCGCGGAGGTGATCATGGCTGCCTCTGTTCTGCATCAGTGCGGCTGCGCTGCCTGTGGCTCACGCCAGCCCCATCCCGATCAGCTGCTGCATCGGCAGATCAACCTGCTGATCAGCCGCCTGGATGAGCAGCAGCGTCGCTGGTTTGCCGCCGTTGAGGCCGCCCACCAAGGGCATGGCGGTGTGCAACGGCTTGCCGAGATCACGGGGCTGGACCGGCACACCATCGCGCGTGGCCAGCGCGAACTGGCCTCGGGCCTGGCGGACCGTATACCGGAGCGCATTCGACGCCAAGGCGCCGGGCGCCCGGCACGTGAAAGGCAGGATGCTGGGCTCACCACGGCACTGGAAAACCTGCTGGAGCCTGAGACAGCCGGTGATCCCATGGGGAAGCGCGCCAAAGGTAAGCGCCGCTCGCTGCGACAACTCAGCGAAGCGCTAAGCGCCGCAGGCCACCCGGCGAGCCGACCAACAGTGGCCCGGCTGCTGCGTGAGCTCGGCTACTCGCCGAAGGCTAATGCCAGATGCGGTGAGACGCGCAGCGCGCCTGAACGCAATGCGCAGTTTGAGCACATTGCTGAAGAGCGCCGACGGTTCGAGGCTGCGGGTGCACCGGTCATCAGCGTTGATTCGAAAAAAAAAGGAGCTGATCGGTAACTTCAAGAACCCTGGACGCAGCTGGTGCCAACAGGCCGATCCGGTGTTGGTGCACGACTGGCCGCAGGATGCAGTCGGC
>JAESFQ010000205.1_pt1 | contig 21253 bp, 13 predicted proteins | sample 9269431 | NCBI WGS metagenome assembly JAESFQ01 (sample SAMN14502588, study PRJNA617103) | algae metagenome | isolation source: Plectolyngbya sp. WJT66-NPBG17 and co-occurring heterotrophs from well... | place: USA: Mojave Desert, Joshua Tree National Park, California | collected 2006-08-06
ACCGTTGTACAGGCAGCAAGGTTAGAGTCAAGGTCCACTCTAGCGACACACGTTACGTCTTCATCAATTCCGATCAACTGATAACCGAGTTCTGGCAACAGATTCGGGAGAAGTTTGGTGTGCGAAACAAGTTCAAGGTCGAGTTCAAAGACGATGGCGACATGATCACCATGGCCGACCAGGATGATCTTGACATGGCCATCCAGACGGCGAAGAGCGTTGCTAGAAAGGAAGGTAGCGATATGGCGAAGATGGAGGTAAGTTTCACTTCACACACCCAGCATGAAGAATACACACTAACTTTGTCATCAGGTTTGGGTTAGAGAAGTATAGACTAGAGATACCCCAGCATCACGCATTTTTACGAGCACATAACATTTACTTTCACCCTCTCAGACGCATGTTGGTAGCTTCGGCGTCCTTGATTTGCTTGCCTCAGATCTTGCTGTATTTGTAGCGAGCATAATTGCTGGTTTTTGTTAGCATGCATGAAACCTTGTACACTCCCCTTTTCACAGCCGGACTGTTGATCCGCTATTAGAGTCGGCTTTTGCATGTACGAATGGAGTAATCAAATACTACGAATGAAGAAACACCACCAACAACTACTTCCGCCGCATTGTGATGTTGTGCAAACACATGCATTGGCACGCGGAGTACCTGCAGTAGACAACTTGCATGCAGCAAAGGCCCTTTCCATGCGCCACCAGCGCGTGGAATACCAACAACCAGGTTTATAAACTACCATTCAGGTTATTTTGCCGCGCCAACATACTAGCTACTTCCTAACGCGCCACCGTGCCGTACCAAAGCCATCTGCCGAGTGCGAATCACCATCGCTAACAGAGTTCACCAACGGACCCATAAACCAACAAGGACTACTTTGGCGAAAAATCACCACAAAAACTGGCGCTTGCAATGACACAAAGCCAACTTGTGAGCGCCCAAGGCACACTTTCTGATAGCCAAACGATACTCTTCTGTGGTTCTCCACCAGGCTTTCTTCACGGTCTAGGTTATTTGTATACGCCACGCGTGCACTTCCGATACGTCCATTACGCGCCCCCGAAACAAGGCGTGACAATGTGCTCCGGATGGAACCGGATGGCAGAGTGCATATCCGCGTCCTCCTGACCTTCTCGTGTTGTGCGAAAAGAAAAGGAATGGAGGCGTGCTGGACACGCCACGCTCATTCTAATCCAAGGTGATATATTTGCTTTTTTTTTCACAAGTCCAACGAGCTACTGCGTAGAATTGCCGGTAATAACGGATAGCTGGAAATGGGAGCTGAATATCTCACACCGGGGCGACGTGGAACTCGGGTTAAGCTTAGACCGTGTCTCTGTCGGAACGTGCGGAAGAGAAAGATGGAAAAGAGGAAAGCGAGGCGAATTGATCCCGCAATGTCTATTGCTAAGCATTTATTGTGACAGCAAGACAGGGCTTGGTGTGTTCCAGCTGTGTGGGTTTACAGAACCATGTGTCATGCGCGATGATGCGGATGAGGCGCGTCGTGTTTCAGACTTTGGTGTGTAGACGGAAAGAGAGAGGAGTGACGTATTGTGATTTCTGATACCAAGAGATATGAGGTGAGACGGACTGCCTAAAGTCTAATTGCAAGTAGTGCAGTGACGAGAAGAATGAAATGTCATGTGTGAGCATGTCGTCGTTGGTTGTTATACATATTGTTACAAGATCGTTAAAGACCGTTTTTGAGGGCAAAGACTTTGGATCTTGGTTACACACTAACGGTATGTGTGCTTTCGTGCATGAACGCCTCCCCTTGCAATCCTCTTCTGAAGCCCAAGTTTGCTTTTTGTATATGGCGTCAAGGTCCGTTCGTTACCCTGCGATGGCTACTCGAATTTCCGACTTGCTCGCTCGCTGTAACGGCACCGGCGCATTCTCTTGTAATGTGAGATCGGTTTGGGTTTACGCGGGGAGTAGAATCTCGGCCCAGCTGCTGTGCAGGAATGTCACGCCGATCTGCGCAATGTCGTTAGCACTTGTCCTTGCCTCTATTTTCCTTCCTATATATCCCTCCTCCGATATCTTCGACCATCCAGGGTAGCTTACAGCAAACAATCCCGCGGCAGTGACGATACTCCTGTTCTCCTTGCTCGTAAAGGCCGAAATGGTGCTGGACGCAAAGCTGGGCTCGTTGAGGGTACGGCCCTTGCCTATCATTTGCTTGGGTGGCATCTTTGCAACGGCGGGTGTAAAGCTGTGTGGCTCGTCAGTCCCGGTCAAGGGTAGATACTGATCTGTGTGGTTCGTACGGAGGAGATTGCGGTAATGAGAGTGTGCTGTTGTGGGGTTGACGTTGATGCGCTTCGGTGATTGTGTTTTTTGGTTAGGTAGGGTCGAGCGTCATCAGTTGATTATGTAAGGGTCGTGCTATCACGAGTCCATCACGAGTCCTGATATATTTCATCGCTCGCGTCTTGTATTAAATGCCATAGCACATCTGTAAAGGCTGGCTAAGACATAAACCATCACTGCATATGTGCATACGATGTCGTGTGGGAGATAGCATAACATCGTACTATTACAAGTTATTCACAAGCGCGGCTGAGCCTCCCTCCGAATTTACGCCCTCTACCATAGCCAGGTCGGCTTTGAGGCCTAACGCTCAGCCGCACCATGAATGAATACGTTTGATAACCCCGTGTGCCGAATCAGATGTTCACTCTACCAGAACTACCCGTGAAAAACTTTAACGCCGTGAATGCCTGTGTGGACGTCCCGAAAGTGAAACAAGACGACTAAATGTCAGAAGATAGAAAGACGCATTCTGATGAAGAGTTACCGCCATCAATGTTCCCAGCATCAAATTAAGATACAGGCTAGACAGCCTACTCCTTTTTGCTTGCCAAGATACTGTATTGGCCACCGCAACCAGCCCATGTAAGCTTGGTCTCACGCACGGCGGTGTTGTCGATCATAGTCGGGACCTCGATTTCGTCATCGGTACCCTGGCCCGTTTGGAAGTTGACCGAGAATCCCCATGAGTAGGCCTTGCCGTCCTTGTCAATGACAATGGAATGATCAGGACCGCAGGCACCGGTGACAATGTTCTTTAAACCAGGGAGCGGTGTCGGTTGCACGACAATCTTGGCCTTGCCGTTGTTCTTCAGAACCTTAGCCTCGTCCGTCTCCGCATCAAGCTGAGAAGGAGGGAGACCAGTCTGTGAGCCGTCGCAGCGACCCCAAACAAGCACTTGCCCGTCCTTGGTAATGGCCAAGTTGTGATGCGAGCCTGCTGCCAGAGTCTCGACACCCTTGCCTTCCAAACTGTGTATAATCTTGGGCTGAAGAACACTGGCATCATCTGCACCAGCATTCTCGGTGTAACCCGTCTCGCAGTAGTTGTTGGCACCCCAACCCCAGACATGTCCGTCTTCTGCGATTGCAAGACCGTGGTAGTCGCCGGATGCGATATGTAATATACGTTGGCTGTGCTTCTTGATGGAAGAATCGTGGAAACCAATCTTGTTCGGCTGCAGACCTTGGATGAGATTGCGCTCAGTGACACGGCGTCCAAGCTGATTTTGCTGGCCGTTACCCCAAGCGTATACGTGGTGGTCCTTGTCCAGTGCATATACATGGTTGGTACCGCACACAAGCTGTGTAACCTTCTTTACGCTGTCGATGTAGACGGGCCGAGGTGCCGTATGGTTGCCGCGTTCGAAGCCCATAATGCCTTCGTTCTTTCGAAATGTACCCCATCCGTAGACCGCACCCTCGGTAGTGAGAGCAAAAGAGCAACTATCACCGGCAGCGACGTCGACAAAAACGGTGTCTTCAGGGAAGAACTCGGCCGGCACAGGCGTTGGTGTAGCCTCGGCGGCGTTCAATCCACCGGTCTCATCTTCAGAGTCGGAGTCGGAGTCATCCGCATCAAGATCGCGCATCTTGACGGGTGCGTTGGATGTGTCGCGTCCGAGGGCATCGTTGTCGTTGACACCCCACGTCAAAATTTTGTTGTCTTTTGTTAGCGCAACGACGTGCATGCCACCAGTAGCAACCCTGACGACATTCATGTTGGACAGAGGCTCGTTGTAGCGCGGCCGCTTCACGTCGATGGCCTTACTTGTCGCACCGAAGCCGAGCTCACCAGAGGAACCTTCACCGAAAACGAAAACTTTCAGAGGTTCCGTGTAGCGGATCTCGTTGATCTCTGTCTTTTTGCCCTTGGATCGACGCGGGCCCTTGGGGTTTGGGATCAGAGCCGGATTGATCTTCTCAGCTTCCGGCTCTGGGGTTGCGGTCTTTGACGCTGCTTTCGGGGCGGCTTTCGCTGCTGCTTTCGGGGCAGCTTTGGTTGCAGCCTTCGCGCGTTCCACCTTGGGCTTCTTTACGACGGGCGCAGGCGCGTCTTCGGCCTCGGCTTCGCTTTCTCCGTCCTTCTTGCGCTTCGTTGTCTTTTTGGGCACAGCCTCCGGTTCAGTCGCGGGAGTCTCGGTCTTCTTCGCACGACTGCGTCCAACAGCTACAATATTCTTAGCGGTCGACTTTGTTTTGGACGCGTTTATCTTACGTATTGGCAGAGATGCCTCAACTTCTTTGGCGTCTGCGTCGGCCATTTCGACATCTTCATCTTCCTCAGCTATGCCATTGGCGACAGGCGCGTCTTCGGTCTTCTTTGCGCCTCTTCGTGAGGCTGCGACATCTCTTAGCAATGGAATGATTACTTTGGGTGGACGTGACGTACCGGTGCCGTTCACCTTGACCTCTGTGGCATCTTTCTTTTCAGCGGGCTTTGCGCTCGCAGAACGGGAAGCTCTAGCCATTTCGCGCGACAAGAACGGGAGTTTGCGACACGAACGAAGGTTGATGCGCGTAAAAGTGTTTAGGGGGAGAGCTGTTGTGAGGTGGCTGGTGTTGTCATGTATAGAAAAATGTTGAACTGTATTTAGCAAGCCTCGCGCTAGACTTCACATGGACCAGCTCGCTGCAACCACGGCCCGTCAACCATTCACCGCGTACGTCACTGCCTGATTGGCTGACCGTCGACTGTTCACCGTCCGACCCTCGCAACATCTAGCATCATCTGCCTCATCACCACTGCGAGCCTGTTTGCTGCTTTCAACTACTGCTTTTACGCATTCCATCTCGGCCTTTGTTATTTCCGAGTCGTCACTAGACCACGTCTAGGCATCGTTGGCACCTAGATGGTCGCTTGAGGCAACGTCAGTTCGCGAAAGGGGCGGGTAGCACAGCACCGTGTCTTTCAACATGTTTCACAAATCTCTTGTTCTTTCTGTCCTCTTGAGAGGGGCTTTCTGCATCCAACCTGAAGCGCCATCTCCCAAAGCGGCTCCTCTGCGCGACCTTCCATGGGCACAGCTAAACTTCCTGCATACTACTGATGTGCATGGTTGGTGGGGAGGCCATCTGCAAGAGGCGTCCTTCTCGTCCGATTGGGGCGACTATGTCTCCTTTGCGAAACACATGCGTGAGAAAGCAGACGCGGATGGCTCCGACCTGCTGCTGATCGATACCGGAGACCGGGTAGGTGAGTGAGGGTGTACGAAATGCATGATATATACACTGACTTTGTATTTTCACCTCTGCAGAAGGCAATGCAATTTACGACTCCTCCAAACCTCGCGGAAAGTTAGTCATGATTTTGAAATGCATGTGAGATCTATACTGACCTCGTACACCATCATTTAGGTTCACCTACGAAATCGCCAAAGAACAAAACATCGATCTGATATGCTCAGGCAATCACGAGTTGTATAAAGCAAACACCGCGGAGGGTGAATACTTCCACACAGTTCCTGACTTTAAAGGAAATTACTTGGCCTCCAATCTAGACATCTACAACCCCAAGACTGGAAAGCTGGAGCCACTCGCGCCGCGCTTCAAGAAGTTCACAACTAAAAACCAAGGGATACGCATTCTAGCCTTCGGATTCCTCTTCGACTTCACAGGTAACGCAAACAACACTGTTGTCCAGAGAGTCGAAGACACGGTACACGAGGAATGGTTCAAAGAAGCCCTCAAAGATCAGGACGTCGATCTGATCATCGTTTTCGGTCATGTCGACATCCGTTCTGAAGAGTATGCATTGTTGTACTCTACCATACGTAGTCTGCACTGGGATACCCCCATCCAGTTCTTCGGTGGCCATACACATATTCGTGACTACAAGATCTTCGATAGCAAAGCCGTTGCTCTCGAAAGCGGGCGATATATGGAGACGCTTGGCTTTATGTCTATCGATGGTCTCAGCACTGGCGGAACGAAAGATGTAGCGCCTGTACACCAGAGTTCAACGCTCACCTTCTCCCGTCGGTACATTGACAACAATCTTTACTCGATGCAACACCACAGCGGGAAGGATGCGAAAGAGTTCGCAACCTACCATGGCAAAAAGGTTTCCAAGGCAATTGGCGATGCTAGAAAATCTCTCGGTCTTGGAAAGGTGTACGGCTGTGCGCCACAAGATCTTTGGATCAGTCGTCGCCCATACCCGCACAACGAGAGTATCTTCACCTGGATTGAGGAGCAACTGCTACCCCAGAGCATCGAGAAATCTGATCGCATCCAGAATGGAAAGAAAGCACTTGTGATAACCAACACTGGTGCCATTCGCTTTGACATCTTCAAAGGAACTTTCACCAAGGACACGAAGTTCCTCGTCTCGCCATTCACCAGCGGTATCAGATATATCAAGGATGTACCTTACAAAGCCGCCAGTCAGGTGATCAAACTGCTGAACAATGAGGGACCCATTATGTTGGCTATGATGGAGAGCAAAGCATTCCTGCAGCCCCCAGAGGTTTCAGCAGCACGGTCCCGACCACACTTGCTCACATCTCTCGGTTCTGCCTTCGCTGGACCCCAGGAAGGTCAAGCACCTCTCCACGACACCGATAGGCCTAACCCCTTCCCGGGTTACACTACCAAAGATGATGCCGGGACAGACGGTGATGACACGATTCATGAGCCCATCGCCTTCTACAATGTTCCAAACTGCATTCAATCAGTCGTTGGCTTCGACCATTCAGGAACAGAAGTTGAACCAGAAACTGTTGATGTCATGTACAACCAGTTCATTGAGAAATGGATATTACTTGCGCTCGAGTACTTGGGTGCAAAGCGTGAGCCAGAGGAGAGTGAGGCGTTTGATAACGGGAAGAGTTTCACTGACATCATGACCGATTGGGTGGAGGAGCATTGGGGCAGTGAGGGTAAGAAATGCGAGGAATGATTGGGAAAATGGATGCCGCGATTAATCTGGCAGGTAGATGTCGTGATTCCGCGTTCTGTACATATGCCTGCGCATGGTGCTATGTCCCATGCGGGCCAGCGGCTCTCATTATAGTCAAGCACTTCCTGTCCTCGCAAACTTCCAGATCGTGGACGGAATGAGATCTAATACAACCCAATATGCTTCGCCCGAAATAACGCCTTGCCATGATAAAGTATGCCGTTCCCAAACTCCAAGTTGTCTGTTCGTATCGTCTGTCGACTATCGTCCGCCGCGGGCGGCGCGGGCTTGTTCTCGTTCACTGGCGTTGTACCTAGATGAAGTGTCAGCCCCTGTCCGGGACGTAATCATTGCCTGTGTCTTTGCGTCTCTGGATTCCGGCGACGCGCCAACGCATCGCGATCGGCAGCGGGCACGTACTTGAGGAGCTTTTCGATCAAATCGACGTGGGTAAGGATCATACGGCGGCAGCAGTAGCGTTGAAGACCAATATCGTCAAGGGCCTCACTAGATGGGGTATGTGTTAGTGAGGGTGCTGTTTTGAAATAAGACCGGAAGAAGGATAGAACATGGTCGAGTATGGCGGGAGAGTGCGCGCGCGCTAGGGGAATCACAACGGAGACGTCTTACGCTTCTTCTTTGCCTTCGCTGAGAATGGCCATGTATTTCTCCCACAAGTCGCCGGTAACCTAGGACTTTGTAAGTGAGTGCGCGCATGAGCTGGAAAGCAGTCCTGGTGTACCTTGCCGCACGAAAAGCAACGGATAGGAACAATCATCTTGGTGTTTCCGAGGTGTTTGTGTTATGTGCAAGGATATGCGATCACGGACCGACAGCTCTGAACGCGCGTAAAGGTAAGGTGAGGTTCTTGTGGTGATGGTCTTGGTTGATGGCGTCTCAAAGAAAGTTGCGGGTGCGCTAAGGACGCGGGCGGTGAAAAGCTCGGACCAAGCTCCATCAAAAAAGTTCAACCTCGACAGGTCAACTTTGCGCGAACTTCACGACAGTTTCCCGCCTTTGTGAGATTTAACGCCCACGTCGCCGAGAATTAGCTACTATGGCGGACGCGACGCCCCAATTGAAGAGGAAGGCAGAAGAGGCAGCGGCGGCGCAGAAGAAGGCCAAGAAGCAGAGGAAAAACGATGCTGCTGCGCTTAATGACGGTCGCAACGGCGAAGCTGTAACTGGTGCGGCCAATGCAACGTCCAAATCCAAGAACGCACCTACGCCGAAGAAGCAACCAGCCTCGACTCCGACAGCGAACGGCGTGAGTCAGGATGCGACGACTGGTACCCCGACGGCACACAAGACCAAGAAGTCTCAGGCACAGCAGAACGGATCCACCGACAAAGACGTTACAACTGAAGCGCACCTTTCAGGGACGAGTGCCAATGAGTCAGTCGAGCCGGCTGAAGTCCATGGTGCCCTGGAGAAGTCAGGACTTTCAAAGGCAGCTCTTAAGAAGAAGGAGAAGAAAGAGAGAAAGCAAAGGAACAGGCAAGAGCGTGAGGAACTCATTGAGGCCGAGGTGTCGGGCATGGTAAAGAAGAGAAAGAATACGACAGAGAGGTGGGTGTCTTCACGCGCTCAAGGAGGATGGTTCCTTCCCGCCGACCCTGTGTTCTCTCCCGACGAGAAATACCTGCTTGTCGCTGACTCCAAGTCATTGCGCATCTACGCTACCGAAACATCGTTACTCGCCAACACGCTCTCCGAAGACGATACAGGAATACTCACAGCCTATGCTCTATCACCTACGAAGCCCCATCTCGTGTACGCCGCATACTCCATTGGACACATAATATTGTGGAACTGGGTGGCTGGCAAGAAGGCATGTCAATGGAACATTGGTGCGACGGTCCAGCACATGACAGTCATCGCTCAGCCCGAGTCTGAGGATGATCTGATATACTCCCATGAAGTCAATGAGGGCCACCATACCATCAGTGTGCGCGCACTTCGTACCAAGCGTTCAGATACCCAGACAGAACTCAAGCCAGTGAAGCAAGTGCTGAGTGCAAGTTCTACAGTCCGCGGTATCCAAGTACTTCTACAAGGCAAGTACGTGGTAGTCGCTACACTTGACTCTCTTGTAGTTGGCAAGCGTGTGAAGGCTAGCGACACGGCTCTCGAGGACTTTGAGTATGTCTGGCGTGAGTTCAAGTTCTCAAAGCACATTACTACTTTCAGTGTCTACCACCGCGAGCAGAAAGACACCAGCAGCCAAAGAGACGTACTCGATATTGCTGTCGGTGAAGAAACTGGTGTAATTCTTCTTTTCGAAGATATTCTGGCATCGTTTGCTGCGATTGAGAAAAGCCAGAAGGGCAAGAAGGAAGCAACGGACAATGCTGAGAGCTTCAGGCCCAAGAGACTCCATTGGCACAGGGATGCAGTAGGAGCTGTCAAGTGGTCGTTAGATGGTAGGTTGTCTCCTCATCCATCCATTTCAAACTATCGACATTGTACTAACAAATTGAAGGCAACTACTTGATCTCAGGTGGCGACGAGACAGTCCTTACGATGTGGCAGCTTGCTACTGGACAACCACAGCATCTACCTCATCTTTCCGCGGCTATCGAGAACGTCGTTGTTTCTCCTACAGGTTCAGCGTACGCATTGACATTGGCAAACAACTCTGTCATTGTGCTTTCTACTACCGAGCTTGAGGCTCGCACAAATATCATCGGCATTCAATCACGTCGAATCGATATCGAACACCTGCCCAAGGACCCTAGCAAGACAGATCTCGGTATCTTTGATGCTGTACCCATGGCTGTGAACCCAGCCAACCCCACTGAAGTGTTCTTCTCGGTACCTTCGTCACAACCTCGTCAAAAGAAGGGTATCAGACCCGAGCCATACCTACAAACATATGATCTCGCGAACGAACGTGCCAAAGGTCGCCAGGCACTAACTCGCAACAATGCGACAGAACCAAACGTCGCTCCTGATGGAGGTCAGATCAAAGAGCCTACCGTCACGCATCTTCAAGTCAGCCATGATGGAGAATGGCTTGCCACAATAGATGAGTGGGTTCTGCCACGGTCCGACACACGTTATCTAAATGAAGGCATTCCAGAGTTTAATGAGCAAGAGCGTCTGAACCGCCGCGAAGTGTACCTCAAGATCTGGCGACGCGACAAAAGCAAAGGCAACACGCAATGGAAGCTGGAGACACGCATCGACGCACCACACTTCTTCGAGGAAGTATGTGGCAACGGACGAGTATTTCATCTTGTCGCTGATCCGGCCGCTGCTGGATTCGCAACTGTTGGTGAAGACCACGTCGTGCGGATCTGGAGGCCAAAGACGCGGTCGCGCGACGGAATCATTGTTCGTGGGGCTCAGCAGGAAGGTCTGGTCACCTGGTCGCTCGACCGCGCAATTGAGATCAATGACAAGCTCGACATTACCGAAGGCTCACAGCAATCCCTGCCGCCGCGCACTTCACGATTAGCCTTCTCATCCGATGGCTCGGTTCTTGCTGTTTCAATCTCCTGGGACTTGGAACAAGATGCCGGTGTCACGCATCTGATCGACGCTCACTCCGCGATCATTCGTCGATCACTTACAGAGATCGACGTCACGGCCCTTTCCGGACTTGGATTCGTTGGACAACATCTAGTAGTGGTTGCTGATGCGATCACTGTCTGGGATATGGTCTCTGATGCACTTGCATATAGCGTTTCAATAGACACTCCCAGCATTGGACGTCTAGAGCGCGTGCCGCTCGTTCGGCTAGCCTGTAATGAAGTCGATGGCACATTCGCCGTATCACTGCCTCGATTTGAGAAGAGGCCTTCATCGAGAATTTCCATTTACAGCCCGGAGCATCAAAAGGCTATTTGGAACGACACATGTGCCAGTATCACGCTAAGTCTCGCATCCCGGAGAAGCGGTGGATACGTTGTTCTTGACTCAAAATCCTATCTCAAGACCATCAGTCCCAGCGCTGGATCATTGCAGCTGCCGACTCCCCCGCCAGAGGAGCAGGACGAGAGGCACCGCATCACCTACCCAGTAGACGAGGAAGAAGAGGCTGGTAGACCTTTGGCGGACCTGTTGGTTTTTGAAGATCTTACTCAAGATATCAAGCGCGAAGAGCATGTATTCAACATGCAAGATTTGCAGAATGTGCTGCATGATGGCTCTGTCCCTCCGCCACCGCAGGGTTTATTCAATAACATACTGGCGCTGATTGGTGGGAAGCCACAAATGGCAGCAGCATAGGAGCTGTATTCCTGTAATATAGTATGGATAAATATCACGATATTGAAACGTTTTCACTCACACTGGGTGCATTGATGCTTTCAATGAAGCTAGACGCATGGTGATTGGTAGGGGACCCGTCGGATAGGTGCATGAAGAGTTTTTGGCACGGGACGAGGAGACAAAAGGATGGTCGGCAGCAAACTTCGACATGTCTTTGGTTCTAGTTACAGTCAATATGACATGTCGTCTATGCACGACTCTAATCTCTCAATCTCCGAAGCCTGGCATGCCCAGGCTTGCCACTTCCACATTCGTCCCGCCATTACATAGCGACCCTAGCGACTTCCTTGCTACCTCACCCATCGCTCTAAGCTGTTCCAAGTAATGCGATTGCTAAACAAAAAAAAAGAGGCAATAATCGAGTTTGCTCAGCACATCAGCGCCGACCAGATGACATTGATGCCAGAAGAAAAAAAGATGAGGTTTGCCCGCTCACGGAATCGCTGTTATTGCGTTAGCAATGCGACTCGAAGAATGAGGCGGTAGAGTAAACTTACAACCGTGGATCTTCGCATATCGAACATATGCTGCGTTACGAGTGCGACGCAGTACCACTGTGCTAAGCGGGCAGCTGTTGTTGACGAATTTCAAAAGCGCATTGTACTAATTGACGCACGATGCAAGGAGATGAGGGCAAGAGGGTGGGACGTATAATGCATTATCAATCTGGTGGTGGGGCGACGCCGCAGTGGGATTACGTATCATCGAGCCGAGTCCGGTTGGAGGGAGGCTGCTAATGCTGGTCTGGGCATGGCGTATCCAGTATTACAACACTACTTGTGAACACACGCGAAGAGTAACAATGAACCCTGGAAGTATTGGAGACGAGATGAATCTCATCAATTATCCCTATTTTTCGTCTCTCAAAACATCCTCCTGAGGTGATTTTCCTTTGACGGGGGCATACGATTTACACCTTTACAGCTTTCTATGCACTTTTGAGAGCCAATCAGAACATATCTAGGTAGACTTTGCAACTCATACTTCCATGGTAGAATGAGGTCATTGTCTATCAGCTTCTTTCGTTCGCGTGCAGGGAACGTAAATGTCGTGTCCGCAATCTGCGTACAACTGCGGGTATTCTAGTACGGTCCCATCTACCACAGATACAAGCCGACAAGTGTATCAGATCGCCTTCGAGTAGTTAACCGTGGCTTATGGAAGCCATAAACTGAGGTATCCACAGCTGACAATCCAGCGACGGCTTTCATCACAATTGCGTCGCCGAGTCTTTGGGCAATGCCGAACAAATTCTACCTAGTCTCAACTACAAAAACAAGCTATTTCCATACATGTCCAGTTGTAACGCGTTCATCCTGGAATATCAATAAACAAAGCTATGTCACCAATGACCGAACACCCTCCACTGATATATGCAGATCGCAGCTATGTGAGCGGAAGACTGCGTAACCTCACATTTAACTTGCAACACGCCTGGCCGCAACAGCACATGGTATGCCACAAGTCTCTTGCACCTGGCTAACTCGGGTTAAGGCGAAGTCTATGTCAGGCTCGTACACAAAAGCTCGAGAATCACAAGCCGGTCCGTATTCTACCGGGGATCATTGCTGGGGCACTGGAATACGTACCTTCCCAGCTTACGCAAGCGATGGCATGTAGTTCCATTGAAGTGTTCAAATAACTAAGAACGAGATACCAGTGAATTGACTCGTTGCGAATTATGCAAAGCGGAGATGGTGGCCAAAATTGGTACTAAAAAGCAAGCTTAATAGATGAGGTGTATGTGCATACCGATTGCAACATCTCCGCGATAGGTACAGTGGACAACACAAAATGCCTTTTCCGGTGTCGTAACCCCCAACTCGTTAGTCACCGCGCGTCAAAATCAATTTGGAAGGTCTCTGCTTTCGATAATAACAGCACGGGGGAGCGGCTGTTCTTCATGCTTAACAAAGACTCGTCTTCCGTGCATCCGCTACGAGAACGCGCTCCATACAATCCAGAACATCTAAAAAGCCGTCTAGCCCCAGCCAAGCCTGCCAATAATCCTCCCAGACTTCCTCCTCTTTCCGCATAAAGAAATCCAGATCTCTTTATCCTTTTCTAGATCTCAACGGCACGCCTCTGACGAGCGCTTAGCCCAAACAAATGCTGACAGCTAGCCTTCAAGCCAGGCTCTGCAGCGCTAGAACGCGTGGCCTTGGCTCGGCCAAGTCCCAATCATCTGAGCACGCGACAGCCACGAGACACGCACAGTAAGCCGGTGACGTAGCGCGAAGTTATGTATATCACGATGGCCAGCCTCCCCCGCGGATGCAATACCGTTACGTCAAAATTCCATCACGCGAAATTCTCCAACCAATTAAAATAGCAACCATGGCTAGTACTACTACCGACCAAACGGCGCAATTCCGGGGTACGTTTGTCTAGATCGGTGCACACTGGCCTAACGGTCTTTTTGTTCGCCAGTAGGGCGGTATCGATGGAATTATTCAAAGCGCGAGTAAACTAACTAACCCCATCATAGAGCCGCCGACGAATGGGCTCCCAGGAGCTACGAGCACAACGTCCCCTCCTTCCTACGATAATATTGGCCTGCAATTCCAAGGTCAGTACTCCCCTCTATCCCATTGAGCTGTTATTCTACGATATCCCCCCCTAGCAACATTCTACCACACAGCACCCTTTTACACCATCCAAACCGATACTCGATAACCATACTAACTAACCAACCCCTGCCCACAGAGCCAATCGCTGCAAACGCATCGCCTTCTACCTCTAAATCTACCAACGACGACGACGACGACGACGACACGTCGCTCCACAAGACGACGACTGAGAAGCTCAAAGATGCGTTGAAGAAGCCGTTTAGCGGCTCGGAAAACGGGTCTAGCGCGCGGATGTTGGGGAATAAGGAGATTGATAGTCCGGAGATGGCGGCTGCGAGTGAGGTGCTGGCCGCGAAGGATCTTAAGTCGCCGTAGGTTGTGTGGTGAGGAGGGGGGGAAATAGGAAGGCGATGGTGATGTTTGAGGTGTGGTGGTTTGTTTGCAGAATGAGAAATGGTGATGTTGTGGGAGTAGTGCCTTGCTCAATGTATGAGAGGAATGTGCCATGGAGTTATGGATTTTCATTGCAAGGTTGGCGGTAGTCAGTTTATAGGAAATTTGTTTGCTAATTGAATACTTGCTCAAGATCTTCACCTCATGGGCATGTTGTCGTGTTACGAGAGTCCGGTACAACATGCCCAATATTCACAAAACAAGAGCATCACACATATGTTCTAGGCTTTGTATAAGAAACATCGTGTATTCGGAGCCAAAGCGGGTATATAATATTTACAAAGAAAACAAATCTACGAAGCAAACAATGCATCGTTCCTCCACCATGACCACGTTCAATCTACCAAACCTTCCAAATGTCCATCCATGGAACCGAAAATAAAGTTTTGATGCAATAACTCGTGATGCTGAAACGAAAGATACCCTGCTTCCTAGGCAGCAGCAGCAGGTGTATGCAAGGCCGTCTGATCTAGATTAAGATCACACTCATGCGGATGCTGGAGGCAGTACTTGGGCATGAGCGGACTAGCCTGCACACCGACGGCGACAAGGTACTCCCTAAAGTTGAGGATACGCTGTGTGAGTTCTGTTGTCCTCTTGTTGCCGTTCTCGTCTCTGTTTCCACTCCAGACTAGTTCCGCAAGCGCAGCGGCACGTGGCCATAGCTTCTGGGATATAACGACCGAGTCGACTTGCTCGGACCAGAGAGGCGCGATGGCGCCTTGTACAAGCGCTTTCTGCGTATCGGTCAGGTTGAGCGTAAAGTCGAAGTCGTAGATGCGCTGCCATGTCTTGTAGGGTGCGCACCAGGAGCCGCCGCCGCCGCCCCAGTTGAAGTTGGGAGAGCCGTCTGTCGCATTCGGGTTGACCATGACGTTGTACCTGGGGTCGTTACCAACCCAGCCGCCGAATCCGCAGTCCAGGTACATGAAATCAGAACTAGAAACGATGACGCGGTAGCCCTGCCCGGTGAGGTTGCTGATATGATCGAGACCATTGTTCCAAGCTTGTAGGACAATGTCTTTGGGGACGACGCCTGTGGCTGCCACCGAGGCCGAGAGCTTGACATCTTCCCACATGACAAGAGTCTTGTTAGCCTGTGCGCGGAAGTTGGGCAGTGCTCGGTCTACCCAGACTTGGTAGAGGTCACCCATTGACTTTCCGCTATTGAAGAAGGCGAGAGCAGCAGAGGAGAAGTTGTTGCAGTTTGCAAAGAGCTCGTCGCCGCCAATGTGGAACCAGTTGTCGGGGAAGACTTCGGTCATTTCCTTGTACACTTTGGCCGTTACTTCGTAGGTCTTGTTGTTGAGAATGTCAAGTTGGCCTGGATTAGGTTGCACAGCTGTGTGTAGTGGCCAGTTGTCGTTGGACCACCAACTGTGTTGGCAGGTCAATAGGGATTCGTCGATTTGTCCCCAGCCAGAGCTGGCGTGACCTGGCATATCAATCTCAGGGATAATTCGTATACCACGTGCGGAGGCATAGGCTACGACATCCCTCAGCATATCTTGGGTGAAGATCTCATTGGCGGAGTAGGCGTCTTCAGTCATCTCAGGGTACGCGCTGATTTCCACGGGCCACGACTGCGAGTCGACGAGGTGCCAGTGCAGGACGTTGAGCTTCGAAAGAGCCATTCCGTTGATCTGTTCAAAGATCTTGTTCTTGGTAATGTAGTTGCGGCCAGTGTCAATCATGATACCACGCACAGGATAGAGGGGCGCATCCTTGATAGCGACGGGTTGTTCGATGATCATGTTGCCAGAGCCATCGTTGATTACGATTTGTTGCAAGGTAGTAAGAGCATGCAGGGCACCGTAGACGGTTCCAGCGGAGATGTCGATAGTATCTGAACCAGCCTCGATATCGAGCGTGTAGGACTCATCAACACCGTGTTGAAGCTGAGCGTGTGCATCGGCGACACTGACTTTGACCTTGGTGATCGTACCTGTGCAATTTCCCGTACTATACTGCCTCCGCTTCTTCGACGCACCAGTCGGGGTCGGAAAAGGCTGAAACGACGTAACCGGGGCTTCCGTGGCTGCAGGAATCCATTTCAGCTCCGCGATGGTCTTGGTAACGCGGTCAAAGGCATCAGAAAGCACTGCTTGGTCTGGCGCGTCGAGGGTGACAGATCCAAAAGAGAAGCAGCCAGAGTCGCCCCAGGTTATGCTTGTGGGTTTGGGGAGGGGGTTGGCGGCGACGGCTTCAGCTTGTCCGGCGAACAAGGCTGAGGCCGTGACCATGGAGGCCAGAATGTAATCGCGCATGGTTGTTTGGTTGTTCTTATTGGAAAGCTGATCTGTACCGAGAGTGCGAATAAGGTTGGCAAGGAGGGAGGGGAACGACTGTTGTAATAAATAGTCAACAACCATGAGTAGTGAATGAGAAAACAGGTTGCAGCGTAGGGTCACAACGTGGGGAAGGAAGGAGCATATCTACCAGTTCCGCATTGACGAGATCAGCTTTGCCATCCCAGCTAGGTCGCTCACCTCCTAAGCCCACAGATCACCATGCGCATGGTGCACTAACCGGGAAGCGCCCCTTAGCTGAGATATCAGAGCCAACCAGCCACTGCGTTGCTCAGCCTTGCTGCATATGCTAGCCCTGCAGAGCCTCTCTGCTGCAACCCATGCCCGCCCTCACCTGTCCGCGGCGGCTTCGCCCTCGCACCCGTACCGCATTCTTTGTGGCTGCTGTCGTGTTGTAACATACCCCTCCCTCTTTGAATCACCCTTGCGACCCTACACGGAGCGCGTGCTCCTAGCTGCGATACTACGCTCTTTGTCTGCGGCTTGGAATATAGCCATGGTAACCCTGCGCGCTGACGACGTGCACCTGGCTGGGGGGTTGGCTCACGGTCTACTAAAAGCACAGGCTAGCGTAGATGTGGGCGATCCCCACCACCCGGCCGCAAACGGATCCTCTGGCGAGTCCGCGCTAAAACAAACGGCTGTCACCCAGCGGTGGTGGGGAAATAGGAATACTAGCAATTACTAGTGTTACTAGTATTGCAAAATTACTACTATTACTAGTTATACTTTATAACTCTTAGTTTATTAGTTATGTTAGATAGTTGTGCTATATACTAAATTTAGTAAGCTTTATAATGGTCTGCCCCGCCGCCCTAGCCTAAAGCCGCCTCGCTCGCAAACTCATGTGTACCTTGAACCAACCCCGACCATGGGGCAGCATTCTAGCTCCCGTCTACCTGCCGTATTGCCTGAGGGTTAATCGAGCCATGTGCTTCTTGCAGCGCGTTCTGGGGAAACTCGTCTCTTTCCCAACAGCATCGTATTCGGGGTGCACCGCCAACATGTCCTACCGTGTTCCCCATTGCCGATGGTTTGAGTGATGCTGTCCGATCCAGTCCGTCTGCCGGCGCGGACCATTCGCAGTCCTTGCATTGTAAGACGTGCGCCCTCCGCGTACTTCGCTAACGCCATAACGCTGCTTGTCGCAGACTTCGTCATAGCCCAGCCCGTACATGCATGTATACGTGACGACGCAGTCAGGATCCGTCTTCGCGTCATACTTCTTGGACGTGTACTTCCCTAATAGCTTGTTCCCAAGAGCATCGACTTGGGCTTGGGTTTAGGAACCTTCAACTTTCCGGACTTCGGGTTTGGTTACGCCCACGGCCTCATTGGTGGACCCCCCAGGACCATACTTCTTCAGCGACGCTTTCCCCACGCCGTTCCCAACGATAAAGTCTAGGCCTGATGCTCCGCTGTACAGATCAGTAATCCCCATGGCCCCTGAGTTGGAGAGTACTGAGCCTCCATACTCCTTTGGATCGATAGGTTCGCCGTCGAGTATCCACAACTCTCGTTCAGCAGCCCGTGCCTTGATCTCCCTTGTTGAAAGCTTGTTCGCCGAGATGGCTTGGTATTTGATCGTCTTGAGTGTGTTGGCAGCCGAGCCTGCCATGATACTAAGATCGTAATTGGAGCAACAATAACTCTGATATCCTCCGGTGCATGTTTGCGCAACCTCAATGAGACCCCCCTTTGGGTATGTGACCATGGTTCCTACCGCACTGTTTGCGGCGATTTCAATCTCGTTGTCGTTGCATCCCCGATGACAAGACATACCACAACCCGTGTATCCTCTCCACAAACAATGGCCCTCTTTGCCATCGTTGTTCAGAGCAGAGCTGGGGCAGCAGATGTATTGTGCGCCGTCCCGGAAATATTCGCCCTTGCACGATGTATCGAATTGGAAATCGGCAACTTGGCCTCTGGTACTGGCTACAACTTGGAATCCTGCTTGACATTCGGTATTGCAGAAGCTGGTGTAGCAAGCCATGCCTTGTTGGGTTTCCTTGACCGCTTTCTTGAGTTCCAAAGATGAGCCCACGACATCTTTGGCAAAGACGCCGGCGTTGGTGGTCCCAAGGAAGTTGTTCATTGATTCTCCATCTGCCGAATTTTGATCAATGGCCCAGATCATAGTACCACCGAGGCAGTTATCATCGGCATATTTCTTTTTCTGTTGCAACGTCGTCTCGTCGTCGTAACTTACCCACTGATCCGAATCCCATGTTATCCACTTCACCGCAGCAGTCTTGTCGTACATCGGCTCGAGGTCATTCGCATCAATGATGCGCTTGATTTCAGCGTTCGTAAGGACTCCCGATGCCTTGCTACACTTGCCAGGTGCTCCGCCGGCTGAGAAAGGACAGCCAGGCTTGTTACAACTTGGATCGGATAACGTGAAGCTCCTTCCGTAGAAGCCTAGGCCCAATGCCACGTTCTCAGGCTTTACGCCCGCTCGCCAGAGAAGTTGCAATCCACTGTCAATTTCGGTCAAGTTTGAATGTGGGCGGGCATAGGGACCGACGTTCTTGTTACTCGAGTCCCACACACCATGAATATCGTACGACATGACGTTGTACCTGTGTGATACTGTTAGCATTTCTACAAAATAGCTGTACATGGAAACATACCATCCAATGTATGGCTCCATCTCCTTGACCTTGAAGTGGCGAAGATACCAGTAACCCGTGGGTAACGTGACTGACATCCCGTAACTACCGCCAAAGGCCTCCTTCATCTCTTTAACAAGTTGGACAAAGTTATCACCATCGTCAGGCTTGCCCCCACGATCATCTGCGCTTGGATATTCCCAGTCAAAGTCTACTCCGTCAAAGCCATATGTCCGCATGAACTTGATCAAAGAGTCGATGAACTTCTTGCGGTTGCCGGGCGTCGAAGCCATGTCACTAAAGGCTGTGCGTGTATTGGGTCGGTTGCTTTCGTCGTTGAATGACCATCCACCAACAACTATCTGATACGTTGGTGTACGAAGTCAGTGTGCGTCTCTCACATGCAGTTCGTACATTGGGTTACTTACCCAAGTTTCAAGATTCGTAAATTTTCTCTTCAGATCCGTGAACCTGGAGTACAACTTGCCAGCATTGGCATCCATGGGCGCAATCTCAAAGGTCGTGGGGTTGAAGAACGCAAAAGCTGGGAACATTGTTAGCTTTTATGTGGGTCAATGAGCGCATTTGACTTGCCAAAGTTGATGTGTGTGAGACCTGTCAAGTCCAGATCCTCAGGAGTAACCTTATCGCATGATCTAGTCGTCGCCCGGGACTCGTAGTAAGCGATGTTCCTGATCTTGGAAGTCGACATTGTACAAGTTGCCTTGGGTGCAGGCCCGCAGCCGCCAAACGCAGTCTGGCAGCCTCTGTTAAGATCACAAAAGTCTGGAGTCGTGCCACAGAAGCCAAACTCGCTGCAGCAAACATTTAGCGGGCAGTTTTCTTTGCCTGTTGGAGCGCATCGTCCGCATTCAGCTTGAGCATCGCAGTTGGAAAGACAGACGTTGGCAGAGCAAAACTCGTCACAGTAGCCACAGAGACCGTCATTGCGACAGCATGCTTCGTTCTCGCACGGCATTCCAGGTCCACATGTACCTCCGGGCTGATCTACGTCTGCTGCCCACCGCAAACTGTTGGCCCTATCCACCATCAGAACACTGGGTTGAAGCGCATCATACAAGCGTGACTGACCGTGTGTTGTCGGATATAATTCCTCCATTCAAGGCCACAGCAGCTGCTACTCGTGGGTTCGTTTCCTTCCTCGTCACGTTCAAGAACCGCGGAGTGGAATTTGAAGGGAGAACGAAGAGCGGCTTGTAGAGTTCGGAGCCATTGCGCTGGATAGGAATATGGGAAATATTTCCGCTGCTTAAAGTTGTGACGGATAGAAAATATAGGCAGATGAGTATCAGATTGCGAAAAACTGACAACCGTTTGCTCTTCATGATGAACAGCTCGAACGTACAGGCAAGAACCTGAACAGATTCCTACCCTTGCTACGCAAGATATGCTCTGAATAGTTTGGATTTCCACATGAGAACCCAGCAAGACCGACACATGTGCAGGGCTACCCGCCAAGTCGACAGCCTGAGCATTGACAGGGCTGGACCCTTCGGATATCATGCTTCGACGCACTGTCATGGCAGATTCCCACCTTAAGCGCCCGCACTAATGACATTGCTTGGGGAAAGGCCTTTCAAATCGACTGAAACAGTTCTCATTTGCGCGCCGAGCCGTGTCGGTCAAAATAAAAGTGGAACACCCGACGAGCCGCACTTTAGGTAAAAATGCAGGGACAATGAATGAACGTCCTAACAGCTGCCCGAACCGGTGGCACGATAGAAAACCAAGCAAACTCTCGTCCTGGTTTTACGCTTGCCATGCATGCGATTTGGAGGCGGTCAACTG
>JAESFQ010000206.1_pt1 | contig 21210 bp, 21 predicted proteins | sample 9269431 | NCBI WGS metagenome assembly JAESFQ01 (sample SAMN14502588, study PRJNA617103) | algae metagenome | isolation source: Plectolyngbya sp. WJT66-NPBG17 and co-occurring heterotrophs from well... | place: USA: Mojave Desert, Joshua Tree National Park, California | collected 2006-08-06
GGAGGTGGTAATGTTCTCGTGTTCATTTACTATTGTACGACAATGTACGCATTCTAGCCCACCTTGCCGAGCCAGAACACCGAGGCAGGTAAGGTGTCTGCAATTCATCTATTTCAAATGAAATGCGAGATGCAACATTCAGCTCAGCCGCCTCGTACAATGTGAAGATGTTGCAGTCGAAGCTTTTAGAAATTGTATATAAGTAGGCTTTCTGCCGGTTGATACCCGCATTCAGTATCGACTCTGCTAACAACTCATCCCCAAAAATCGTCTTTCAGTCCAAGCCCATAAGAACAATAACATGAGGTTCTCCGTAGGTTTTGCTGTAGCTCTCGCTGTGAGCGTAGAGGCGTCTGGTCGTCAAAGAAGACAATGGGGCTACCCAGAAGGTACGAACTTCTCCCGCATGATAATCAGTGATCTAACGACATGATTAGTTGGGGACTGTGGTCTCGACGCATTTGAAGGGCATACATCTGAAGCGGCACTCTTCTGCAGTAACATCCTCCGCTCGGGAACAGCAACGGCCACCGTGACCAATGGCTACACCACAACAACTACGACTACAAGGAAGATTACAGTCACTGTCCGTCCGACCCCTACTCCCACTCCCACACCCACCCCTAAACCGACACCGACACCGACACCGACACCAACACCGACACCAACATCAACACCGAGGCCATCATCTTCGTCTTCTCTCCCACGACCATCATCCTTCTCTCTACCGCGGCCATCTTCATCTTCTCTACCACAACCATCTTCATCTTCAGTGCCCAAGCCATCATCTTCGGCTACTCCTATACAGCCCTCTTCCACACTGGTGTCTTCAACTCTCGTCTCAAGCCCGTCTCCGTAGGTCCCTGGGCACCAGATTTCACGTTCTATAAATAGCTAACATCTCCACAGCACGCCTACCGGCACCCTAAGCTGCGGTATCGCTGCATACGTCAAGACCACACCAGCGTACTACTTCGAGTCCAGCGGTACAAAGAACACTTTCGATGCTTGCAGTGCGCTTTGCAAGGCAGACAGCAAGTGCCTGAGCTTCGGCTACGGAGAGGCAAACTGCATGCTTTTCGACGTTACCACGTAAGTCCGGTTCAATTGCCTTATCTTGCTTCTTGCTAACTATGTTAAAAGCGCGGAAAACACAAACCTCAACCCCATGTCGCCTTACACCTTCTACGACGCCGCCTGCCCCGCCGAACTACCAATACGCAAGCGCCAGCTTAATATCTCGCTTGGCCCCCCTGGTGGCATCCAAGTCTCGCTCGACCTCGGTAACCGTGAGATCTCGTCGGCTTGTTCATGCTTTATTACAAAAGGGCCTGCTAGCACGACAGTTACGAGGACGGTTAGTAGCGCAGTTATCAGGACGAGTACTGTGGTTAGCACCGTTACAACAACCAGACGTGTCGGTGCGGAGGGTGATGAGTAAGCTGAACGACGGTAGAAGGGGGGCAGACAGATGCGAAAAAGAATATAGATACTATTGCATGTTCCCTTCAGTTTTCATCGCAAGTCTCCTTCTTCCTCGTCTTGTGAAGTCTCGTGAGCTGTCTGACGTCAACATCTCCCGACCAATTTCTAGTGTTGCCCAGCCAGCCAGCAGCCCAAAAGATGGACAAGTGCGTTGCTATTTGCTGTGAAGACGTGTTGGACTCGTGTTGCTGTTGCATGTCCACACACCAGCTGCCGTAACAGCTAGATTTGACGCCGAACAGTTCACCATTCCATACTTTATAGACCCACGCTCTACTCCCACGATATTGTGTTTCCTTGCCCTTTGTACGCTGACCGGACGCAACTTGACTGCATATGTTCGCGGATAGGTCGTCTTAGGGGCGTACGTGCCGACGTGCTCGCCGCGGTAGTGTTGCTGCTGCAGGACGTGGCTGGGATTCTCTGGCCGTCGAGGTCAGGATTATCACGCGTGTGATGTTCTCTACGATGGAGGAGTTGAAGACTCAGGAAGGCTTCGGCGAGCGCGAGGATATCTGACTGCGTTTCTATGGCTAGAATCTGTCAGCGACTGCGGGATGTTAAAGAAGTGCTCTATGCGGCATACCCTATGCGGGTTGTTGACATCGCATGCAATAGGTAGCCAAAGACTGCTATGCCCGCGCCCTTGACGCTACGTCTGCTTCTGAGATATTGTGCATAATACGACCGCTTCGTCGCGAACGAAGACGCGTCAAACGGCCTCACATATCGCAATCGCTACTAAGTTGCAGCAACGGGAGACTGGAAAATGATCCCAAATTCTGCCGGACTCGCTTTCAAACTAACCATGCTAGGAGCTGATCAAATGAACGCAGCATGGTGTGCACTTGGTAGAGCGTGGATCCTCTAAGGCGAGGCGGGACTCTCGGGCGACTAGCAAAAGCTTAGCTAATAATTTAGCTTCAGATCTACAAACTTCACTCCCCCACACGACATAACACCAAGACTCACCCACAATGGCGCATTTTACCCAAATCACCAACATACCCGAATATGCAGCCTGCATCAAAGCCACAGCAGGAAAAACTGTCCTCTTAGCCTATTGGCCCGAAGACGAAACAACTAACGAGGTGGCTACTGCCTTGCAAAAGCTACTCCCGTCATCATCCTACGAAGAGTACGACGTGGTCGACATCTATTGCTTCGATATGTATTCGTTGCCAGAGCTCGGCACAATGCTAGATGTGAGCTTTGTGCCGACGCTGATGTGGTTCAGGGATGGTGTCATGGATGCCATCGTCTGGCATGAAGGCTGTGCGATTGAGGGCGAGAGCGTGGAACGAGGGGTCAAGAGGGTAGTTGACAGGATAAAAGGAGGAGATATTGCGGGAGAGGACAGTGACGACGATTGGTAGATGCCCACAGTCTGGAAGAGCAGGATGAAAGACTTTGTTACGTTGGAAATCTCTATCTGAGAGTCGTATGAAAAGGCTTGTGGGTGGGCATCGCGTATATCTAGCTCTGGCTTGATAGTATCATCTCTGGACTTTGTTACGACTTCCAAAAGCTGAATGCATCGACGCGAAAACCCGATTAGCGCGACCGCCTTGCAGCTCATGCCATGGAATTCGGGAGAGCGCTCTACATTCGATCAGCGTTCGTTTACCAGATACCATCACCCGCAAATGAAATACTGAATATACACGTTAATACACGTTAGTACGCTATCACTTCCGGTACCTGCTTCTATCAGCTTGCTTACAAACAGCTAAGCAAACCGAGCCTGGCTCGTGCCTCCCTGCAACATCGCCAGTAGCAAGAACCCTTGCTACTTGCTGACTCTCGACCCAAATGATAGCGGAATCTTTCTCGTTCTCTATCGCTTGTTTTGACATCATTTCATTTCATGTCATTATCACTACAAGTGTTTGCACCCTTTTCACACTTATGATATCTTTCTTTATTGGTCACCGAGCCCTCTTACGGGCTCCTGTGACTAATTTGCGTCTCTCTGCAGATCAATGGTGACAATATCACTTTGCTAGAGTTATGTCGTATATCTATGTACTTCCACATCGCAAGATGTGTCGAAGCTGAACCTGGCCAGTCGCAGTGCAGAGCGCTCGACGTGACTGCTGGCCCACTTAAAATTGTTTTTCCTGTTTCCCTTTTCCAGCAAACACTCGTGCCAAGGTATCGAGTGGTGAACGGTGAAGAGACGGCGTCCGTAGGATAGGTCTCGCATATCTCTGCTTTCTTGGCATCGAAATAGCTGCGGTGAGCTCTCCAAAGCCCACAGGAGCAGAGACATCTTTAAGTCAACGTTCTATCCCTGTTCCAAGTTCCGAGACAATATACTAGAGGTAACACTGAGAACCGCACAACATCATCGCATCTCTGACCACAGTCCACTGCCACTAATCCAAGAACCAGCCATAGGAGAGTGACGGAACCTTGTTGGTACGTAGAAGGTTAGAAGGATACGTGAAAAGTGAAACCGGACAACGCTACTTTTGCGCTTTCTTGGCCCTTGGTGAATGTGACTTCAACGCACACTGGCCTTGGTAAGGCGCTAGCAAGAACTCCCCTCCGCTCCAGCTCCCTCGAGAAATCTCCAACCATTTCTTCTCCCTCTGACAAGACACGTCTGCTCGCGACTAGAGTCGACCAACCTGCGATCTTACTCCTCTATTGAAGCCGCACAGGTCTTACAACCCTGCCCGCCTTTGCTACCGAAAACGATCACCCACAGTGAACCGATCATATACGAGGATTCATAAGCTCACTCCAACCCCGCTCGACTTGCGCGCGACTCTTTCAACCCCACGAGAGTTCAATCGCAAACACCAGTCAAGCTGAAGTTCAGCCCATACGAGTTTTCAATCTCGTCCCCGCCCGCCCGCGTGTCAACCCTTGACTCAGTGTCGCCTAAACACTCACCTTTTCCACACCGAGTGCGCAAAACAGGATGGCGGAACTCAACGGCGGACAGCTTGCCATCTTGTTGCAGAACTGGAACCATCCTGTCGTCAAGACCTTTCTTGCTACGACCGCTTATGGTCTAGCCATCGTCATCTACGAGGGAGGACTACCGGTCAACCTCAACCTCAAGCGACTCAACTATGCCTTAGCACACGTCGCCTCGCCCGAACATGGGAGGGGTCTGTATCTGTATACCCCCGAGCCAAGCCCCAATCATCCAACCTCGATGATATTTGCACGCTTTTCGCCTGAGCCGTTATCCACTAGAAACATCACCGCCCGTACGAGCACCCCAGAACTCCCAGGTATCCTTGATCGCATTGGAAGCGAAGACGCAAGCGCAAACCTCCAGAACACGCTCGATATCTCAAGTATCGTAGATTCCATCAGCAATGACAGTACACACGCGCACTTCCAAGGCATGTCAGATTTCATCACACCTTCACCACCACTTCTGTCACATACTTATGGAGCACAATATACTGCTGCAATATCACCAGTTGGTATGCCACCGCAGACTGCTAGTATCAATGGCAACGGTAGTATCCTTGGCCTTGCTGCAGTCGTCTTTGTTGCTGCAGTGAGCAGCATCTCGGCATACCAGACCTACCGCCACAAGAAGGCGGCCGAAGCACAGAAGCTCAATGATGCACAAATCATAGCACAACTGAAGCTACAGCTTTACGAAGTCAAAACCTCCAAACTCGACACCGAAATGGCCCTCAAGGCGGCAGAGAACGACCTGACGAAGTCCATTAGTGACAGGGACCAGCTCAGGAAGCGAGTCTCAAACCTCACAATACAGCAGGCTCAACTCATCCAAGCGTTGAATGAAGCCCAAGAGGAGAGCAGAAAGAATGCTAAACTCGTTCAGGAGACCATCGAGCGTCTCGAAGCCCAGCAAGAGCGTGTTGCCGAACTGGAGAGGGATGGGAAGACACAGGCGCGAGCATACGACAACCTCCGACACGAACTATCCGAAGTCCAATCCGCACTCAGCGTTCTCCAAGACGAGAAGAGCGCCCGTGAAATTGAAGTCCAGGAGCAGCTACAAGAAGTCTCGCTCCAGAAGGACAATCTTGCCAATGAGCTGCAGTCTGCGCATGCCAACAGAATGAAGCTGAGAAAGCAACTTGATTCGCTTCAGCTAGCGACAGAAGGACTTGAAGCTCATTATGAGCAAGCGCTTGCTGCACTAGTGGCTACACAGGCTGCTGCGGAGAAGAAAGACGGCGAGTTCGAGGCGAAACTTGCCCGAATGCAGTCGCAAATTGACGCTGTTCTCGGGATGGTACAGCAGAAGGACAGCCAGGCCGAGGCCATGCGTCAGCAGACGCGTGAAGCCAATGAAGCCCTCAGCATTGCCCAAGCGAGGGTGGCTCAGCTTGAGAAGGAGATGACGACCAACGGTTTGCCTGAGCCAAGCATCCCCAAGACTGGTCAAGAGGCCGACAACGACGGTGAGCTCAGCCATTGTCCTTCCGGTACGTCGGAGTCGCCTTCGGGCACTACGACTGCCGAAGGGGTCAATAGCGAGCAGTCGTCGATGCCGATGACAATGTTCAATTCACCATCTGGTGAATTGAACATTCCAAACCGAAAGAGGCGTGAGCATTGGTACAACCATTGGCTCACAAGAAACATGGGGAAAGTCTACAGCAACGACAAGGTCCACAAGATGGACCTCCCATGTTTCGACGCCGATTTCAAGGGCATCGGCATCGCGCTTCCGGCCGAGAACCACCAAGACCGGACGTTGGCCGACGGAAAGGTGCTCGAGCACACACAGTGCAAGCACTGCCTTCAGTGGTACACCAAGAAGGACATGTACGACCATTTGAAGACGTGCAAGGCTTTCTGGGGCATTGCCATTCGTTGTGGTACTTGCAAGGAAATCTTCAAGTACAACCATGCCTTCTTTGTTCAGCATGTTCCGGATTGCAAGGCGTCGTCGGTGGAGGAGAATGGCCCTGAGGAGCATTACACGCTTGCGAATTTCGGGGCCGATACCAGTACGAGCCGGACGTTGTCTTTTGGTATGCAGGGATAGGAACATGGGGAGAGAGGGTTGGGGGGTTGGGGGAGATCGATCTCATAGTATCGATGTCCAGAGATTGGGGCTTGGGACTAGGTGGCATCGATCTCACAGTATCGATGTCAGGGGTTTGGAGTCTTGGTTTGGCGGCGTCGATCTCATAGCATCGATGTCACGAGAGTATATCAAAGAAGACGAGGATTACATAGTCTGCAGGTTGAAAGAAAGACACAGTCTTGACAGCCTTTAGGTATATTTATGTGACGTAAAGTCATTTTGCATGCCACATCGCCCAGGGAGAGAAGCCTCTGTCACGTGCTACTCTTCATGTCTTGAGCGCTGTGCCGCAATGATGCATTGTTGGTGTCGATCACGACGGGATCAAATTGCCGTCGAATGGGACGATATCAACGCTGTCTTTACACATCACATTGCCCGTGTACCGGTCGCACGACTCGACGTGTATTGCTATGACTTGAGGTATGTAGGTCGCTGGGATCATCACCCACGCGTTAACTAAAAGAAACAACAGGTGCAGTTCTTTCGACGCGTTGATGCAAAGAAAATGCACAACACGAAGAAGGACGCGGATGTCAAGATGGATATATCATGCAGGCTCGGGTTGTATGCGTCATCGGACTAGGCACGCTCCGATGCCTACACCCGTGCTTCTCATGGCGCCCTCGAGTATCTTGGACCGTTGAAGCTGCTGTACTACTGCCATCTATACACTGAATCTGTTCACGCCATATCCATGCACCTCTAGCACGTCTCCAGCATTCCGTCACCCCGGCCATGAAGTGTTGATCATGCGCGTCTACGGCTAGAGCCAAGGCTTGCACGGTCTCGGTAGACGGCTATCTCAAAACCTCCTTATTCACTACCCCAAACCTGGTCGGGGCCGGGGCTCCACTTGACATGGCCGCTACCCATGCTCAACCCACGAGTGTCCACGGTGCCAACGACCAAGCTCTCTGGCCTCAAGCTCCCGTGCAGCTCGCTCGTGGACGCCAGCCCCGGGACGCGCTCGCGAAGATCGTGTCGTATGGACCGATCCGCTCCCTCGACCAATTCGAGACGTCATTACGCGAATACCTGGGAAGTCCGCCAGAAGAGCCTGAGCATACTGAAGCCCAATTCGCTTTCGATATAGACACGTCCTTCGTAGTCCCTTTGCCGACCAAGCAGAATCTATCGCAGCAACCTCAGCAGGCAACTCAGCCGCCGCCGTCGCAACAACAACAACAACAACCAGCCCACCTCGTAAATCAATACAACCATGCACCACCCGGCTATCAGCCCGCGCACTTCGGTGGTCATGCGCAGTATCAGTCCCTCTCAGACCCCAATATTGCGCTGGGGCACAACTTCGCCGAGTCTATCGAACCGAATAATGGCGCATCCAAGACGGCGGAGCAGAAGGTCGCCCTAAGCGTTAGAGACGCTTTGCAACCGACGCCGGATCCCAAAGAGAAGATGCGGAAACAAAGGGCACTTGCCAAATGCTGCGTCGACACAATACAGAGGATCGATGGGTACCGATACAGCTTTCACAATTGCTGGAACAGTAGGGAGGACGACAGCTTCCGCTTCTCATACTACTGCAACGACTCATTGCTCAATAAGGACCGCGCTGCGAACGGCAAGGGTGCGAAACTGGGGAAGCGTGCCACCAAGGCTGTCTACGACTGCAAAGGCGTCCTGTCCATTAAGTTCTCGGCCACCAAGCAGACACTCGACGTTTTCTACAAGCATGTGCCTATACACAAGACATACGAGGAGCGCGCCCCGCCACCACGTAAGGATTCGAAGCGGCGCAAGTATCTTGAGGAGAATGACCCAGAGGCCTTGGCTCGGCTCGCAAGCCGCTCGAGACAGTTGAGCAGCGAAGATCCAGACACACCCAGGACGAAGAAGAGGCGATCCATCCCTCCACCAGAGCCTCCGAGGCCGTCCAACACGATTGAGAGCGATCTAAGGCAGCAGAGTCTTCGTATGTTGCTAGAGCTGATCCAAGTAGAGCCACCTGCCCATTCGCAGCACACGCTCATCGAACCTCCTCCACCTCCGCCCCCGCCTCCTCGTCCTCCTCCGCAAAGACCTCGCCCTGGGCCACGCCCTACGTTACATGTTGAAACACAATCCATATCAGCGCCACAGCGGAAGCGACCGAGAAACAGTTGCGACGTCTGCAAGGCGAAGAAGACTAGGGTAAGAGGATGTTGCAATGAGAATCTAATTAGCAGGAGCTGACATAACACAGTGCGATGGTCTAAGACCCATCTGTTCGACATGCAACGACAAGAAACGATCATGTTTATACTCCGAGCCAGCCAACGGCGAAGATCAGCGTCCACCTACAGACACCCACGAACCCACACGTCAATCTGCAAATATTGGCATTTCTGAGCTTGCAAAGCTGAAGAAGGAGCTTGAGGAAGCGAAAGCCAAGATACGAGAGTTTGAGATTGAGAAGCGAGCCTCAACTACTCCAGTACAGACGTCGCAGATGGTACCAAGGCCTCGCTCGCGGCAATCCCAAGTTCAGCAACCGTCGCAGCCCCAATCGCAACCGCAGCCACAGCCACAGCCACAACCACAACCACAACAAGTACATATACAGCAGCAACCACAACAGATGCAGCTCCCACCCCAGTCTCGGCATCGGTCACAAGGGTCTCTATCGCAGGCCTTACCCCATGTTTCTCAGCAGCCGCAGCGTCAACACTCGATACCGAGCCACCGTCAACAACTACAACAGCTCAACCAGGGCCTACCGCACGGCATGAGGAGCCCACAACAGCAACTAGCGTACAAGATAGGCAGTCAATCGCCCCAACAACGCCTACAGAACCAGCCGCAACAACAACCACAACCACAGCAGCCTCAGCAGATTGGGCCTCCACAACAATCTCTGACTCCGCAACAACAGTTCCAAGTAGTAGCAGCGCAACAAATGCAAACCGCGCAGCTTCAGACACCTCAAAACTACTTTACCGCTAGCCACTCGAACCACTCTGCGTACAACAACCTCCGCCGACCCATGCCGCAGAATACGCTGCCAGTCAATACCATAGCCAGTCAGCCCATGGTGCCGCAGAACAGCATATCAACACAGACGAACGCACATCTACCACATACACAGCCTCAACAGCCCCCGGCTCCCACAATCGATGCGAACAACTCGTACGGACGTGGTGGTGACTTTGCATGGGCGCCAAACGCATACTATGGATACCAGAACGCGGGACCGCAACAACAGCAGCAACAGCAGCCACAACAACAGCAACAGCCACAGCAGCAACATCAACAACAGCAACAGCAAGATCAGTGGGCTACGGCAAGAGGGCCAGGTGTGTATAGATGACAACCACGTACTCTGATTCCCTCCATGAAGTCGTTGGTCAATGGACCGCCAATGATATCCTAACGAGACCAATGTTGTTGTTACCTTGGCGTTTCTGGATTAGCGTTTCTGGTCATGATCTGAGAAGGTTTTGGCGTTTTTCGGTTTTCACGGATATACACGGATACACATACTAGATACCCAGGATATTTGTCTTTCTCCCTACATAACGCAACGTGGGTGGGTGGGTGGGAGTGGGAGTAGGGGGTGCAGGGAGATTGAGACTTATTCACAGATATGCGTCATATGAATTTGAATGAAGGAATGATGGAATGAAAGATTAGTATATTTGTATTGTTGCTTGCATATTGTTTTCACAATTTCAGAAAAGTGTGGGAAGCGACGTTTCATCGTGGTAAGATGGCGCCGTGAGTATTTTGGTTGGTTAGATGAGACTTGACACGTTTGTGAAAGCATATAAGAGATGAGAGTGATGTAAAGAATGAGTGTTTCTTTTCTCACAATGATGATATATCATCGTTCCATGGTTCCATCATTCCAACGCCAGAATGCCGCTCAATGGCCTTGCCTCGGCCAGTACACATGTACGCCATGCCACTCCAAAAACGCCTTGCAATGCTAGCCGCTCAACTGCTTCTTCAGCCCGCGCCAGACCATGTCCGTTTCACTGTGTTTGGTGTCGTTATCAGTGTCATCTTTAGGCTCGTCGTTTCGTTCTGCTAGAATTCAATCTTAGCATGACTGTCTACTAGAAACCGATCTTTTGACCCAAACCGCGGAAGGTATCACCAAGGCCACCACCACCCATGCCCGACGACTTTTCATTCGCCTTGATCGATGAAATCTCCATACCCGCAGCCTGCATGTTGAGGCGCGTCAATCGGAGGCGTAGGGTATGATCGTATGCCTCGGCCATCTTGAGAGCGTCGGCGTGTACGTCGTGGCGGGGGTCGGTGGGTGGACAGATGAGCAGGCGATCGACAAGGTCTATGCGCGCGTTTAGAAGGCCCTGGTTGATCATCTCTTCCAAGTCCTCATCGATAGTTCGGCCTTCTGCTGGCGGAAACTTGGACGTCATCTCGTCAAGCGTAACGCAGCTAAACGGTATGAAGTACTGCACAATACTCTTCCTCCGGATCCGGCTGTAGATTGTGTTCAGCATCTTGGAAAGATAGACGTCGAGGAGGTAGTCATTGCGGTAGCCTTCGAGCACTTCGAGACAGGCGCTGTACTTGGAGTTGCAGAAGAGGTTGATGGCGCGGCGGATATGAGGTTCGAGCTCGAGGAAGTTGCGGAATTCGCTATTTGCTAGGACTTTGTTCTGCAGATCGCTACGATCCATGTATGCAAGCGCGCAGAGACCGCCATACACAGCAATGTCATTACCCGAAATGACCTCCTTCTGCCATGTGATATGTGCTGCTGGTTCTGCAGTCAGGTATGCCGCTGAGGTTCCGAGGAAGGCTGTTGCTGCCTCGCGGTAGCTACCAGTAGCCATGTGGCATAGACCGCTGCAAGCAGAGATGATAGGCTCCAGTTTGGCTTTCTCATCGCCCTTGACCTGGGTGGCTTCCGACTTGCCCAGGTTTGCGAGTACATTTGTCCATGATTTCTGTGCAATGCTAACGTAGACGAGGCGGAGGGTCATGTCGGCCAGATGCTTGGGTGAGGTGCAGTGTTCGCGCATCTTCATGTAGGCCTTGTGAGAGTTGCTGAAGTTTCCGGTGTCGTAATAGAAGTGACCGAGGTCCTCGTTGCCCATCTGCAGGTTGTCAGTATGATTACGCGGATCAATTCCATTTAGACGCTTACTCGTATGCTCTCCTTGATCAGGTTGTTCTTGTATGACTTCAGCTCATGCTCCAGCCGGTCGTGCTCCTCGCGCACTTCCCGAGTCTTCCTCTCAACCCATGTTGTATCGGTCACGGCAGCGGGATCTTGTGGTGCTATGCGGCTGAACTCCTCTACTAGTTTTGTATATAAGTCAACATTCTTGCCCCTCTTTGCCTCGGCGATGGCAAGGCGGTATGCGTCTACGGCGAGGTATGGCGAGTGAGCGCCGATGTGGTGCAGGCGGTCGATTCGTGTGTACCCTGCGAGCAAGATTAGTACAAGAGAGCCAACGAGGTGATTCAAGAGCCTTACCAGAGTAATTGGCGATGTAGGATTCCAGGTCGAACTTGGGAGGGTCTATCGGAATTAGTGAACCATGCGCCAATGTTGAATCAATTATGTCATACCCTTGACAACGATTTCGCCCTTTGCCTTCTGCTCCTGAAAGAAGGGCGATTGTTCGATATTCGAAGCCATGGTGGCAGTGTTGCGAGAGGAAGAGTGGTCGTGGGTGCGGCGTAATACTGAGCGTAGATTGAGCTACAAGCTGTCCAGGTCGCTGTTGCCTTCAACCGCGGGGAACTGAGCACGGACCTTCACTCACCTCTCCGCCCGCTTTCAATCACGACGCGCAGTCACGGGGGACGCTTGTAGCCTCCTTCGCCACACCTACCATTTCCCTGGGAAAGCCCAAGTACGGCGTAACAGTAGGGCCACGGAATTTTGGCATGGCGTTGCTAGGCTTGCTTCTCGAAACGACACCGCATATGCATCTAGACGTGACAGCAGCCAAAAGCAAGTCGCACATGTCAAGACCTCGACACGGTTGCAACACGGACCTACAAATGCCCAACACTTTCCCATGATCTCGATCCTGGGGCCCAGAAGCCCTTGGACAAATCCCTCTCGCAGGACCCGTCTAGATGCGAAAACAAATCCAGTTCAATGCCTACCTCATGCATTGTCATGGCGCCTCCCCACATGCACAAACCCAAAAGCCCCTTCAGACACGCCACTGCAATAACCAAATAATGCCTCAGAAAAAAGGAAAGAAACACGTCAATCGGTGCACCTCACGCGCACTGCGACCCGATATTCCGGTATCGAACGATGGGCCGTCTGTGCCCATACTTTACCCACACACACGCTCACACGTTGTCAGCTGTGGCTGGGCTAAATCTCTAGCAGGCCCAACGGTTACCGCCCTGGGGAAACAGCTCACCGCGGAGATGTGGCAGCTTACTAGAGCACGGGGGGTGAAGAGCCGGAATTCCCAGAGACCGTACGTTTGGGAGATCTACGATGCAGGTCCGCGGCGTGGTTCATGTCAGCTTCTACACGAGCACCCACTGTGGGACCCTCGCCGTAGCTTCAGATGTGAGAGTAGTCAGTGTCGACGTGGTGACCATGTGCAAGCTCTGTTTATTCAAGCAATCAAGCGTGTGAAGAAAGACGTCGCGGAATCAAGTGCAAGAGTGTAGGATCATGATGATAGTCAATAGATTCGAGAAACTATGTCTCCGCGGCCAGCACGTCCATTACATCGCTCCCGCATGCAAACGCCAAAAAGCCCAAGGCAAAGTCCCAGTGGTATCGATTGAGAAAAAGAAAAGACCAAACAGCTACAAGCTTGATAGTACAGCAAACAAGTTCGTCGCGGGGAATTCGTTGGTTCGTTCATCATGGCGTGTCTGTGTACGGGTTGTCTTGCAACCTTTTGTGCCTCCCAATTCGCATCGCTCAAAAACGCTCGCAACAAAAGCAAAATGTCGTATCACCAACCATGTTCAGAGAGCCCACTCTAGCGGTGCTGTCTCCATGCCCACACTGTTGATGCCGCCAATAATGTTGTCGGGCACCCAAGGGCCCCTCTCTTCTCTTGTCGCAGCATGCAGGGCATCTGCGCGATTGAATGTTTGAATATCCAGATCTGTAACGTACGACTTGCCATCAGGCAGCTTCGTGCGTACTTCGAACTCTTGGTCGAGCATCATGTCGTCCTTCCACAGTCTCCTTTGGCCATCATATACACACAAGACGCGCTTCTTCATCTTCATCTTGTCGGTAGCGCATCCCCAGGATGCCGGGTAGTTCTTGCGCTTCTTGCGTCCAGAGCCGGTGATGGCTACGCCGCCTTTGGAAAAGGTGAGACCGGCGCGAGGACCAGACTTCTGGACGCGAGAAGACGAGTGGTGGTTGCCACCCCCAACGTGCTGCGTTGCGCCGACACCTCGGGGATGTGTTAATTGTCAATGTTGTTTGGAGGACTTGATGCCGCCCTTGCCAGAGCGGCCGCGACGGGAGCCATATGTAGCATCGTCACGGTCGTCGTTGTCAATCTCATCTTCCTCGTAGTCGTCCTCCTCATCCTCTTCGTAGTTGGGTACAGTGTATTCAATGCTTTTGGACAGACCGTTGCGGTCGAGTGTCTCGGTAACATCTGGATCTTCTGCAACCGAAGTGAGTAGCCGTTGGTTGATAGCCTCACTAGGGTCGGTTTGCTGAACGACGCGCAACACACAGTCATCCAAGTGCTCGTAGAACTCTTGCGCGTTGGCAAATGTGACCGAGCAAGTGGAGCAAGTACCAGCAACGCTCGGCTGCGAGCTGCCAAAGGCTTTGCGGCCGGATGGGCTCTTCTTGCGGCTGTTGGGAGGATTCTGTTCGACGCCGTGAACAGATGTAAGATGCCTCTTGAAGACATCAGCGCGGTTGAACGACTTCTCGGCCGCTGAACCACTGCCTGGACAGAAGCCGCAGACCATTGTGCCCTTGTAATGTGTGAGTGTATGACGGTTCTTGTCGTACTTCCTCGCGAAACCCTTCATATGGTACTCGCAGGTCGCGATTGGGCACTTTTCTGGTCGTTCGTTTTGGTGAGTGAGCATGTGTGCCTTCAGGTCTTTGAAGACTCGTCCACACTCTGCCAGTGGGCACATGCCCTTCTCACGAGGCTCGTCGTTGTCGTAGCTACTTCCGCTCTTGCGGCTTGTGCCTGAGTTGTGCGAGCGGAGAGAGTTGACAGAACCTCGTCGTTGACCATCGTGTTGGGGGTAAGGCTGATACTGTTGCGTGTGGAGATATGGACTGGCGCTACCCCTCTTTATGCGTGCCGAACCGGGACGCTGGCTGTACGAGGAGAGTTGAGAGAGAGCTGGAGATGGCGGCTGCTCGACAATTGGGAAGTAGGGAGATGGGGTTGTCCTGATCTCAGGATATGGGCTCGGAGGCGCAAATGGGAACGGCTGAATGAGATTAGGATCTGCTTGTGTTGCGTTAGTTTTTGGTGTGTCTAGCATTGAAAGGCAACCGACAAGATTCAAAAGACTGAGATGGCTGCGAAATAGAAATGACTGAAGGAGAGTTCACTGATGTGATGCCGGGCATATTGACCCCGTGCGATAATAGAGAGTTCTTCCGCCCTCTTGAGCTGGAGGACCACTTTGCCGAAGCTGGAGTTATGGGCGTCTTAAATACATGTCTTTTGTTGACTGGCGACGTAGGAGATGTAACAAAAGAAGGCGAGGCTTTCGGCAAGAGAATTGGTGACTTACCCACATAAGACTTATCGGTCGCTACCATCCCTGGGTACTCATAGCCAGAAGCGAATCCGGGTCCCATCGGGTTCCATGGTTCATTGAACTGTGGAACGAGTGATGGGGAGCCCATTGCGGAAGATGACACTGATGCGCTAGATTCGGAAGACGCCGAGAGAACAGGAGGAGCTTCGTGGAAAGAATGTGAAATAGAATGTGGAGAGCCTGCTGGGGTTTGGTACTGATATTGCTTGACACCTTGTGCGATGCCATCGTAATGGTACTGCAGATCTTGTGGCCGTTGGATCTCTGCGAGTGTAGCCATTGGGTCAAATGGTGCGCTAAAGGTGTGCTCCATGGCATATGTTGAGGCAGGCACGTAAGGCTGGTTGTGGTGGTACTCGAGATGTTGTTCTTGAGTGTTTGCGTAGAGCTCAAAGTCGTGAGACATGCTTGGTGCATATTGTGCGTAATCAGCCATGATAGAGTGTGTAGTGGATGGAGCAATGCAGGATGAGACAATCAGATATTAAGTTGCAGCGGATGCCTATATCGGTAAACAGAGTCAGCATAAGCACTGAATATGTGCGATCAGATCGTTGTTGTTTGGTTGGCAGGACTAGCGCAGAATTGTAAGGGACCGACAGGGGAAAGCTTACCTTCCCGGAGGAGGTGCCGATCAGATGCTGAGGACGTCGTATGAGTCGGCGATTAGCTCAAAGGGCGTCGAGACTTTGCTGATCTTTTACTGCATATAGGTGGGGGAGTGACAGCGCGTAGTCCCTCTTCCTGGAGTAGTCCTCGAGGCGGCAGGCTGAAGCGAAGGACAGGTCAGAAGCCGGAAGGACTATAGTCCTGAACGGTGATTCAAGGCGTCGGAAAGGTCTGTATGAAGTAGTGCTTGCGTTGATCATAGGTCTGGATGGGGGACGATGCCTCGGGGGGCGAAGATGGTTTATACACATGGCCCAAGACAAGACCGCCATGGCCCCCAGCGGGAAACAGTGCACGAAGCCATACGACGGCAGGCCAAACCCCTGTCCTTGGAGGCTTTACTGCCCTACGCGCTTGGGCCACAGCCATGATGTGGTAGATTAGGAAACGGTCAGGCCACGCTAGGGGAAAATAAAAAAGAAGGCAAAGTTACCAGCCGCCGTCAATTCACGTCCCCGCCATGGTCGCGCGCGCCGACCGCTTTGTCGTGCACTAACCCCTTGAGAGTCGCGGTGTGCCCGACCCCTGTCCACACAAGTCGACGCACCCACAGAGCAAGCCATGCCGAAAGTAACGAGGGGTAGAGGGACGTCAGCGAATGGGCTTGCAGAGTGCGGGCGCCATCATGCTGCATCTGGCAAAGACAAGCGCATTAGGGATAGACCCTGAAGAAAACGCACGCTTGATCACCGCTTCGGTCGGGGAGCCATGGGAGGACTGGGAACATGTCCTGTCCTGCCCTACCGCACGCCTGGTGGCCCTTAGCGCATCTGATTCACGATCCTTTCGCTTTGCCCGGACCGCCATGCGGGTGCTGTGGCTGGTGACGCTAGCAAGCGGCTGTGCAAGATGGCGGCGTCTCATTGGATGTGAGACAGTGCTAATCTTAGACCATTGCCCTTAAAGAGGTCGCTAAGCGAGTCCTTCGTGGGGCTCACGGCGCAGCACAGCCTCTTCAACAAGCGGGCCTGTATCGCGCTGACCTCACCGTGTTTCTCATCGTCACATTGTCACGGTGGGACTCGATGATGCCCAGTCTTCCTGACTAACAAGACTCTGATGTTGCGGTGCGTTAAGGCACTGTTTGACCGCCGATATGAGCAGAATACAAGGCTCCTGTGCCATGGCGTGACATGGTCCTCTGCATAATCGTGGTTGAGTGTTGATGTGGTGGGCACGTCAAGCTGGCCGGCTATCGCATGTGACTGCGCTGGTGCTGGGCCATGGTCCGGCCGCGAGCGAACACTTGCCCTTCTACCGTTTCGTCAACTTGAGCCGGAGGTGGGGAGCCAAGTTGGAGCAATCTCGTTCTGGGGGGCCTTGCGCTGCCACGGTACACCATGTGCACACGCCGTGTGTCTTTGACCAGAGGCTCCCGAATACTAGCTGTCATACACGGACCTCATGTTCCGTACCATGCTAACGCAGCATCTGGTAATCAGCGTGACATCTTCTTCCGCGTGGTCCCTGAACCCTCATGGCCCGGTATCGTGGATAAGGTTGTGGAGGGCGTAAACCGCACTTTTTTCTGGGACCAGGCCCCCTATCAGCCATGTCGTCTGCTCCTGGCCCTGTAACCCGGCTGCAGTGCAACTGGTACATGGCCATTGACTGCGTTACAACACCCTGATGCACCTCGACCATGGAATGTAACACGGCTGTCCAACATCGGCTTGGAACCCGTCTTACGCCATCACGTGTACTCCAGGCTTCAAGTATATTATGTTGCCATGGGCGCGATACTGATCCTCCACCTGGTCTATACCAGAGGCCGCTCATTATGGCGCTCTAAAGCTAGTGACAGCATGTGCGGGGTGAGCCAGCCATGGAAATCGTACCACTTGGCCGATTGAGACTACTTTAGTTGCAGAGGGCTGCTCTTGTCAAGATAGTCCGCAGTCCTGACGACCCATGCTCTCGTGCGCGGTAATGAAGCCGTGTCCCTTAACAGGGCGTTGTCTCCCAACATACTATGTGGCTGACTCAAATCGATAGAGCGAGCGATTACGGTTGTAAAATGCGAGACCAAAACCTATTCTCGCCTTGCGACAGGACATGATTCTAGCTCGGTGGCATGGTCGAATTCCGCCTGCGCAACCGACTTCGTTATGCACCCATTCAAAGCTCAAGCCGAAATTGCAAGCGAGCCATGCAGGAGCCAGGCCTCATGCCTCAGTATTGCGACTGTGCACCGCCACAGATCCGTAGGGTAACGACATTGTCTGTGCTATGTATTTAGGCTCGGTACTCCAGCCTCCAGGGTGAGGAAGGAAACATGCCGCAGCACTGAAGAACGTGTTGGGACCGCACAGGAGTGTGTGGCGGTGCGACTGCCACAGATTGCTGCGGTGGCCTAGAACATTTAGCATCTGGCATTGGCCCTGCTTGTCTTGAGTGGATATAGGCATGCGGGACACAGCCAACGGAAGGGCCGAGACGAGACAAGCTATATCGCAATGGGCCTGTTTCGCGAAGATCCTGGTCGACTAGGTGGTCGACCACTTTGTTGTGTGTTGCATACTCAAGTCCGAACAATAATTCACCAGATCACAACTGTGCCTGCCTGTATGCGAGATGCGTGTCATTTCCTGTCGATGGTGTTTGAACGCATGTATCCCATTGGTGTGTAAGCAGATTGGCAGACACATTGGCGACATCCGGAATCTTGACAAGGGATTCCCGTCCGAAAGATAAGCGCGGAGGCTTTGCACCGATGGCACAAGGTTCAAAACATCTGATTACCCCCACATGATACAGCATTTCGGAAGGGGCTCGAAAATAGCCCAAGACATTCTTTGACACGATATTTCAAGGCGTCGTTGATTTGCCATGTCGTACAGGTTGGGGCGCCTGCTCCATCGCCTTACTTTCTTCGCTTATGTTGACTCATGATTGGGCCGATGTAAACGAGATACTTCGCCTGCAATGGCGTGCAGCGCTAGACTCCCCAATTGGTATACCCGCTCTTGGAAGGTCACACAAGTGTGCGACAGCAACAGGATATGGGCAGACGCTTGGAACGCCCAAAGCCACTCTGACGGGTGATCAGCACAGGATTGCTTGCTACGTGAGTACCAATAGTTTGGAACCCTAGTCAAGAGATCATGATCTTAGGGTTCCATGCCATGCGAACGATGCTAGGACGAATGACAAGCCTGACTGATGGTGCTGTACACCCTCACACACGAAGCTGTGCGAGCCCGGGAGCCAAAATTGGCCACGTTACGATCGCACACCTCGCATTGGAAGTGCACAGTTCCGAGGAGAACACGGCGAGTGGTGAGCGGCAAGACCCGTTACAAGGCCTAAAGCGCCAAATTGATTGTCGGCCGCTGTTGGCTGGACTCGTCACAAGGTGGTGGAGAGGTGATTCGTTGGCGTCGGCCTCGCCTATGCACGAGCGACCCCGCAAGCAAGCCACAAACCCTATTAGGGGGGTGAAGACACCGGCCAGATGGTTGATCATCCTTCCCGTGCACCATGACCTGTGTTGGGACTCGAGACACATGACGGCCCGAAAGCGAACAAGGATGCGGAGCGAACATACGAGGAGTTCTTATGCCAATGCAGGCGCATGCTTTTTCCTCACCCATGCGTGTGTCCAGACCGTGGCGTCGGCTAATGGGCTACCTTCCACGAGCAGAGCCTCATGATCCTCGCAGCCGTGCTTCAGAATGCGTATGGTTGGAAATGCCCAATCTTACATGCCTCTGCGTGTGGGGTAGGTATTGGATGTGATTTCATGCTCAAGTGTTGTCTTACAACGCAGACAAACAACGGTCGCATGTATTCTCCAAAAAGGTCGGAGTGGAGGGAGAGTTGGCCACGTATCTTGTTTCCTCATTTAGAGTGTCCATCATACAGTCGGTTGTTCTCGAGCGCGGCCTATTTGCTCTGCAACGGAGTCCACCAGACATGTCGCAGCCTCGACTATGTGTGCTGTATCGCCAACACGGTTACGGTACCAGAAGGGTCTTGCTTGCCTGGCGCCGCCTTGTATTTGCAGGCTGGCTGAAAAGGCTGCTTCATGCCGCACACGGCGCCTTAGCATGGTCAAATTGCACCGTCGCAGTGGGGTTGAGGGGGAATGAAGGCGCCAAGGCCCAGTAGACCCTGTAATCAGACCACCTGGCACCTAAAAGCAATTCTGCACTGTGAAGGGGCTTGTGGGACCTCGAGAAAACAGCGCTAATTCATCCTTCTTCCACACGAAACGTTCTTTGAGGACTCGACAGCGAAGGACTTGATTGGCACCAAGCCTCCTTTAGTAGGCTGACACGTTCTGCTGGCTCTGGCGCTTTGTCGCCAACCCCAGTCCTGCAGAACAGCATCGAGGCGAGCGATATTCACTCCCACATGCGCGTGCGATCTCCCAAGCTTGTGGCTGGGCTTGGCGGTGGGCGGACGGGACGCCTGCATATCGACCAATATTGTCCTCCTTGGTGATCCAGTATACGACATGGGAGTGTCTGTTCGCCGACCACTTTTGGCCCCCTCGCTGGCCGCGACACTATTTCGAGAGCCATTGTCATCTGCGCCTGGCCTAGAATCGAGGACTGCCTCGTTGCACGTCGCTGCCCTCCTCGTGCCGAATTTTGGTGCGAGCGCTGTCGTGCTCTGCGGAAATGTTGAATGCATATGTAATGTAGAAGAGATGTCGTTGAAGTAAAGTTGATGTGGAGCGAAGGTTCCCAACATGTCGGGTCCGGCTTCAGCTCTGGTGGAGGAAGGTACGAATAAGGCAATTGCGCCTAGTGCCTGAACGCCATTGTTTTCGATGCTACGGGCACGATGCTACGGAGACGATGCTACGGAGACGATGCTACCGAAAACGTCTCGTAGTCGAGCATATTGCGTCCGTGTCTTCGCTATGGCGAATGCCTTACTTCAACGGTTATGACGCATTTGAGCGGCGCATGTGAAACCTTCGACAGCTGGTCGCATGCTACCTTTGATAAGATGCGCGTCACTCCTTCACATCTCTGCCCTTCTAAGGCTGTATGATGTGCCGACAACGGTTGTGTCGCACATGAAATGCCAAATCCAGACGCAGAGATGGCATTTTTCGCAGCAATTACCGGACATTACATCACAAGCATCGTCACAGACCATACTTCAGTCGACCTAAAGCGCAGCATGTCGTTCACAGCAGGGGCCAAGGTTGGAAAGTCTTAGTTGTAAACCAAAGTTGCAAGCTTCTATCTAGGTAATGTCTATGGGTCCCATATTGCACATAGTCATATGTAGATACTGATTCATCTTCCAAAAGAAACCCTGGGTATCATAAACAACAAAAA
>JAESFQ010000207.1_pt1 | contig 21200 bp, 16 predicted proteins | sample 9269431 | NCBI WGS metagenome assembly JAESFQ01 (sample SAMN14502588, study PRJNA617103) | algae metagenome | isolation source: Plectolyngbya sp. WJT66-NPBG17 and co-occurring heterotrophs from well... | place: USA: Mojave Desert, Joshua Tree National Park, California | collected 2006-08-06
TGTAGCTGTGAGCGCATCACGTTTATCTTATCGCTGTATGTTCCCAATAGCTTTAGGCAGCGCAGGAAGACTATGGTTAGCTATGTAACAACTAGTTTAATACGTTTCTGCATCTGCTTCTTGGAATATCTTTAAATGAAACCTACCCCTAGCTAGGTATCCCAGTGCTTGGAGTGGCTTGTTTGAAGGTGCTGTTAATATGACGCAATCGTGACTCGTATCATAAATATGACTATGCAGTTGTAACAAGAATCCCACTTTCACTTTCACTAGATCTCAATTCCCACACTACGTTGCCTTGAAAACTGACTACCTTTTTGTTAGTAAATATAAAAGAAGCCTTCATCGGCATTTCTCGGCCACAGCCACCGGCATTTGCTAGGATCACCGTTTGACCGAGCGCTTCCGCGCTTCGTCGTATACTGTAGGAACGGTGCACGAAAGGAAGCTCGTAATTCCCAAGTCAGATTCTCGCACCAAAACGCACCCTGGAGGTATTCGCTACATCTTCCGTTAATAGTAGTACCTCTGGCTAGCTATCCGCGAATACGATCCCACCAACACGGCTGTTGAACTCTCTCTTCCATAGCGGCATCATGGACCTGGGGAGCACATCCTCCTCATCGCATCCAAACACCTTCAGCGTAACATCGTGGTTCTCGGCGATACAACTTGCACTTGATGCTCTGTATTGTTGAATGATCGTCGTGTGCAAGTTGATGAGCTTGTCCTTACGTCGCTCTACGATGTTCTTGAAGAGAGCCTTGAGAGCTTCTTTAGATGGTTCTGGAAAGTTCGTATTCACACACAACTCCCTAATACTCGGCGGAAGCATATCACCCATGCAAGGAATGTCGCTATGCCCCCACGCCCTTTGCCCAGGTGGAATATACGAATCGCGGCCCTTTCGCTGTCCGCTCTCGACAGGTGGTCCACAGAAGCATTCAACATCAACTTCCAGCTTTTGCAGTTTTGTGAAACGTAGGAACGAGGAAAGACCATTCACAATATCGCCGTGCAGTTCGTCAATGGTGATGGCGAGTTCGACGATAGTGTTGCTGTTGTAGTTCGCCAGGGCCTCGAGCATCTCGCCAGCATTCCAGTCGTGTTCGAGACCATCCCATTTCGTCTGATGGGAGTATTTGAAGACCTCAAGAGCTGGTGTGTTTTCTAAGAACGCCGAGAGACCGGTAGCATCCATGCAACAATACGCGAACTCAACGCGAGTGAGTGGTGATTTGGCATTTGGGTTTAACCAATCGAAAGGAATGCCTCCCCAGTCCTTGTCTACAGCAACACAGCTAACAGCGTAGAGGTTCCTGATACTCTTCAGTGTCAAGAATGGTGCAATACATTGCAAGCCAACCCTAGTGTCATAACCTTCTTCCACGAATGGTAAAAGGGTCTCCAACCGAGCCAAGGGCTTTTTTCGGTGCCCGTTCGTGTTAGACATGGCGACAAGGGACTGAACGTGGGACACCAGAGCCTCAGCGCCCTCGCCTTCTCGAACCTCGTGCCATCTGTCAGGCAGCTGCAGCGTCTTGAGGTTGGGCAGAAGACTCAGCAAAGCGACCGTTGCATATAACTTGTCCGTATGTGGCTGGTCACCCGCTCGGTCTTCTTCTAGAATATGGCCCCACCATTCTTCCTCATCGGCATCAGCGTAGTATTCGGCGTATCGCAGCAGGCCTTTGATTTTTTCCATTTCTTCCTCATCTTCGCGAAAAGTACGCGGACTAGTATCGTGCAGCTTCTCATTGTCTGACCGGCGGTCCCAGAGAGAAAGCGTCTCAATATACTCAGCAACGATTGGTTCGCGCGAGATATCATGTAAGATAGCCAGTGTGTCACAGCGACGACTCCGGCTCATGTGAGTCGTGTGGCTCCAGGCCCTCCGTAGAGCATTGTGCTGCCGGATTTGGGACCCAGCCCGCCCATAGACAGTCTTGCATGAGAGCACGAAGCTTTCAAGTCCATCAGGTGCGGTACGATCAATGATCAGGTCGAGAATCTCTGGGGGAAGATCGAGGAGGCCCATTGTAGCTTTTTGGGCGGCAAGGCCGGCGCCGGCGCTGACGGAAGAGAAGAGGAGTCGCTGAAATTCCTGATAGGCAGCAGAGGAAGTGGTAAACACCTGGCTTTAGGTGCAAGAGGTGTAGTTAAGGTATGATCCCCACGACTCTGGTACCAGGTCAATGAAACTACCAGTGGCGGCTCTCAAGCATCTGTGCACGAACGGAATCTAGAATTGCACAATGTCAGGGTCCAAAGGTGTTGGGCAGCGGCCAAGAAAGGTCCGAAACTGGAAGGGAAGCGAGGAGACATGAGTCGTTCATTGGTCTCGGCGCAAAACTCCTTGCTGTCGCTGTCTGAATCTCATGGTGGGGCAAACTAGATATGCTTTAGGCCTAGCCCGTTTAGAAAGCAAGACTCCTTCTCTGAGCACATGGGCCTCGCTTAATACGTACCAACACGATCGTACTGACATCACCCTACTAACACCAGATACCCGTGGAACTATCAGTCTATGGAACATTCCGAACGATGCCGCCTCGTCTATCTCAAACAGTCCCGTGATCTTGACCCGGTTGTTCGCGGAACCCTACGGATGGTCGCAAAGACAACCATATCCAAAGTTAATCCCATGAGTTGTTGTATAGGGAGATCCGGACATGTTCTTCCGTGGACAAGGCTGTAAGAGGCGCTGTAGTGGGGTGCGGAGACTGTACCCGTACTAGTATGCGGCAAGGGTCCGTAGTGATACTTGATCCGCCCACGTAGTTATGTAAGATGACTATGCCTAGTGGAGGTGAACCTTCAAACGTCGTAGAAGATTCCACGGAAAGAATAATGCAGTTCTTCAATCCTGAAGCTTACGTTTGTGGGGTGGAGATAGCCTTCAACTCGGACTAGCGTGTAGGCATGTGTCCCGTTTCGTAACGCAGGCCAACTGCTTTTTATCACGCTCAAATCTCGAACGTCTGATGATAGAAACTTCGAGTGAGGCTTCAGAGGCTGCGTGTGCGCCATATATTTCCTATGGCTAAATCCGGAGTGCTCGTCTCTATACTTGAAGGTTGGAAAATTGGTGGATAAACTGAAGAAAACACTAAATCCCGGGAGCTCTCGATTGTTGAAGCAGTATCGTGTGAGTATTCAGACTGCGACTATCGGTCCAACCAGCCAGTTCCGTGCATGGCGAAGATACGTTGGCCTGTCTCCTCTGACTGCTCACATATGGTTTTTCGCAGTCAAGACAAGCAGTGCAGTGAGACTCGGGCCGCATGTTACAGACCTGAACAGATCTAAGAGCCATAGATCGTATCCAAGTCTATACGCTTACTGATTCCATGAATGGACACTTCGACATGGGGCGCCCATCGATCGCGAACACTGACATGCGCTAGTCTATGAATTCTTACTTGAGAATCGATAGATTTTGCGATGAGATCGATCGCGCTCGAAGGCGATGATAAGAAGGAGGCAAAACAGAGTGTTAATGACGACCGACCTTATACTGTTCCAGTCAGTGGCTGGCTAGCCTTCTAGTGCATGCTCCAACAAGCAAGCAGCATCTGAATACCCATGTTATTAGTGATTAAAGGTTTCATGTACGTTGTACGGAATAGTGCCGATGCAGCAGTAGTGCCATGGGGCCGGACGAGGCCGCCGGTCCAATCATAGCACTTCTGACATACACATGTCAGAAGGGTCACGCAATATCACATGACCGATATAAAGTCGTTGAACAAACTCGACGGTACTTGTGAACCATTTCATAAACACTCGACATCAACCGGGTAGGGTGTGAGCGACCTATGCAGACACACCAATCGATGTGTACTCGAGCATCGTCGCTTAGTACGATCCCTAAAGGCATTCCGCGACGTCCTGATGCCCTCTACTGGGGCAATATTGCCCAAAGGCCCGAAATTTCCTGCGCTCTTTTTTTGTTCAGTTTACGATAACCTCAGTATGGCAAGGCTTCCTGCGATCGCATCCATAGTGCGCTATCATCGCAACAATGCAGTTTTATTCGTGGAATCTAACCGTTCGAAGTCTTAAGTTATGGAGCAAGCCCGCACGAAGCTATCGTCGGGGATTCATGCACAACGAAAACTCCTTCCAGCCACAGCTGAGAGACCTCCGTATTACACGCATGTTGCGGAGCCCAACGATATCAGAATGGCTGGCTCCTATTGCACTGGCAAGTTACAGCGATGATCAAGGCGAATGCCCTGTGTCTTCCAGAATTCCTTGATCATATACCAATCTCCTGGAATGTCAATTTTCGCTTTGCAGATTCGGGTCACTTGGTACTGCGATGTCTTCCGCTACTATACCCATCTTTCTCGTACTGGTCTGTAAGACCGAAAAGATATGGTCTTCGAGTTGGGAAATATAGCATTGGGTAGTAAGACTGAGCCATCATACCCTGCAGGTCAGCGACGACGTGGTCAAGCCCCGCCACTGACGGACCCGCTCCTATTGAGGCCCAATGCCTAGCATAGTGGTCGCAGTCTCTCAGTCCCAGGTGCTCGAAACCCTGCAACGGTTGTGGGCCTCGCTGGTGAAGCAACACTATAGCAGGCTCCGGTGAAGCTTCGTCCTCCGAAGGAATTCTTTCAACTATACCCAACAGAGGTCCGCGATGCGGTTAGAGGTTGCTAGGATCAACGACGTCTGGATGACTCGGCCGGCGGTGACGCTGAACGCTCTTCTCGATCTGGTCGCCAACCGATAGAGATCTATAGTATGCAGATGCTTCTGGGACTTCTGTTGGGGACGACTATGCTGCTCGAGACTCATCAAGCAACGTCATACCAGAGTGAGAACGAGGAAGCGATGGCTGCGCGGTCGTATGTGGGTCGAGGTTGGGCATATTTGCATGTTCAATACGATCTCTAAGCAGATAGTGCTCGCGCGATGAATGTTTTGGTCGGATGCCGGGCTTGCAGAGTACCCGAGGCTCGCTGCCATGTGTCGCGGAGTGGGTACCAGAAAAAGACATGTGATAGTCCTTCCTTATGCTCAAAGCAGGAACTAACAAATCTTGCACACTTTATCCTCCGTATGGTGCACTTCGGTGCCGAGATAGTTTTACCGATGAAAAGGTTATCATGTCTTTGAGCCAGACAATCCTTCCTAACCCCTTGATTGCGCGGTTTGTAGCCGCCGTACGCCAGAGCATCGTCTTCATGCATATCATCGCCACTGTGTAAGCAGTTCCATACAGTATCGTAGGTTAATACCAGTACACTTGGTCTTGGGAAGCTACCAGGCAAGGCCTTTGAAGATGGATTGAATCTTGAACGGGTCTCCACGGGAACGCGCGTGTGACGAGGTTGGAAGCACTGGAGAATTGCTATGTTCACGCAACATATACACAGGCTCGCGACACGTTTGCTAGGTGTTAGTTGTTTGTGCGATGCGGACTGAAGTACTGGCGAGGTGAAGAAAAGAAGAGCTGACAACTTCGGAAGACAAGCCGACAAGACTGAGAGTGACGAACGCGCTAGCGCACTAGCGTGCTCCACCAGCCATTCCACCACGACCAAACCGCAGCAGTTCCACGAAGCCAGCATTGCCATTCAACTGCAACTCGTCATGAAACTGCTGTTTCGAGTCGCGCACACTCTGCTTGTACTCGTTCTCTCTTCGCTACTAATCTATAGCGTCTATTACGCGTTCGCTCTTCTAGGGAAAGAGCAGCAGCACAGCTCGCAGCAGCCGGTGCCGGACCACAAAGGGGGCGCTCATGACGACGTATCTCGCAAACCTTCACCACAGGAGATAGTATGTTTTTCCTCCTCACTGGGTGGTGCAATCATCCAAATATTGACAATATGCAGGCTGCGTCCATGAACACAATGTGGGACTACCTGGACGACTGGGATGAAGATCATTGCAAGAACGTTTGCGAGGCTTCATGGGTTGCCTGCCGACTGAGGAATTGCTATCATCTACCAGATGTCAGAAAGCAAGAGCTGTGAAGGTCTCGTCTTTTTGCTGATTGTATAACGGTGGCAGACATGGGTGGCGGCGCCCAACGGCATATGTGCGTTTTCGTTGTGACGCTGCTCTACACCATCCTCGACGCGTTTTAGCGGATCATCTCGAAGATCGCCGTGTTTCAACAACAGTTGTGTGGGGTTGAGCAGGACTTGGGAGATGAACCTCTAATGCGGAGCTGCCCCACACTCTTCATCAATATGGCTAAGACGGAAAATGCGTGATCCTAGAGTACCAGCAGCACAGGCATTGCTGCTATTCGCCCATGGAATCCAGAAACGCGGATATGTATTTCTCTGAGGATAGGTCCATAATTACGGAAGCTGCTACACCCTCTGTGGGTTTAAAGAAGCCAGCATACCCTCATCGTAGTTGAATCTTCACCTAAAGTCGACAGCGCGATCATCACAGTTTCCATGGCCTGTTTCGTCCTTACTCTGGCCGCAATGGCTACGTCGGCGAGGGCCTTTGAGTGCACCCGCAAATATCTACAGAGCACGGCAGATTCCTACGTTGACCTGATGGCAACAGGCCAGCATGACCGCTTTGAAAACCTTGCTTACTCGATAAAATACTTCGAAAACAACAAGACAGCCTCCATTCTCAGCGGCGTACCCGCATTTGGGCTAAAGATCGACGCACATCGCTCGATCCTCGATACCGCGCAATGCAAGACGATGACAGAGCTCATCGTTACCGACCCAACGCATCCATACGTCATCCACACCCAAATGACCTTGGACATGGAAGGCAACGTAAACCTCATCGATAGCATTGTGACAGACAAAGGCGACTGGGCGTTCAATGCAACCGGCTACAAATACTGGAATAGCCAAGAGACATGGGACCCTACCCCTGAAGATCAGCGCGACACGCGAGAAGTTGTCAAGGCAGCTGGCGAAGCATATGCAGACCGATGCAACGACGTCACAGTTCACGTTCCATTTGGTACACCCTGCGCCCGTCTCGAAGGCGGAGCGTATACCGGCCGGGGAAACCTCTCAGCGAACACGTGCGATATTGGCGGTCTTCCGGAACATATCCCGATGACGAATCGCAAGTACGTTGTTGATGAGGTGATGGGTGTTGTGGATATATTCATGGGGTTCACTGGACTTGATCGTACGAGGAACACGGAGGGTGCGCCTGATAGTCATATGTTTCGGGTTGAGGCAGGAAAGATTCGCTACATTCATACGGCGAGTGCGTGTTTCGTGGATGGATGTGGTATGAATGGTACTGGTATGTTTATAGCTTTGAACTGCTGTCGGATGAAGCGCTAACATATCGAAAGGCATTCCACCGGGTATCGGACGTCGGACACTGCATCGCCGAGCACTGAAAATTCTGTAGTTGACGTTGGTCTGCATGGTCGCTCTTTGCAAGGTATCTGTTGGTCTAAGTAATACGGAAACGCTCGAGATTGAATGCCAGTGTGAGTAGTAGATGAATCAGCAGGCAATGCTATACCACTAAACCGCACTGTACTTTCGCTGGCCTAAAATTTACCCTAGCGTCGCATCGGCAGCAGAGTTTCATGCTATGCAGTCGCACAAGTGCATCCTAGTCCCCTTCCGAGTCCCAGTTGACCCTCTCACGCACCGCAGGGTGATCCTCCAACCAATCCTCCACATCCCCTTCGTCAACCACCAACCCCGGATGCTGCTTCATGGCATCTACAAGAACATCCCTAATACCAGCATCGTCCTCTGGCGTAGATGTAAACGCCTCTTCCAGCGCATCAGCCAAGTCCAGACCCTTGTACTGCCAATACACATGCAACACATCCACCACTCCCTGACGCGCATAGGCCTTGAGATCGCTCATGTCCAAGTAGTCCGCGACCGTGTAGACATGTACATGCAACAGGAGGTGAGAAGCTGACAGCGATTTGCCCGCGCAAGGGCATTTACGCCTGAAGATCTGCGGACCTTTATCCGGGCCGTGGAGAAGAGCAAAGGTGCTGTGGTTGCAGTAACCTGTAGAGGGGATAGGTACGCCGTCTGGAAACTGGTAGGTTGATGTATACATGAAGTCTAAGATGTGCTTCATCGTGATGGCGTCGACGTCTGGGACTTTTACTTCTTTGTCGTTCGTCTCCTGTGATGGGTCAGTAGGGCTTGGATGTCGATGTAATTAGTAAACTCACGCTGCCGTTGAAGCGAAACATGCGAGCAAAGTATGGCGACGAGGTCTCGAGAATGCTCTTGTGTGCCATGAACCGCTGGCCCTCGCAGATGACTGCAAAGTCTGCTGTTTCGTCATTGAGTGCGAGTTTGGTCTCCTTGGTCTCCTTGGTCTTGGGCTTGGACGGTGTTGGAGGAGTGGGTTCTGCATCTAGAACCTGGGTTGATTTGGGATGAGGTGTAGCGGGATCGGCCTTGGGGGCCGTGGGCGATTGAGTTGCGAGATCCATGGCTAGTGAGCGTTGGTGTCGTAGCGATTGGTGGTCAACACCGGTATTGAGATGTAGAAGCGTATGGTCATGAAGGCCACAAGACAGACATGCTCATGCGTACAGAAAATTTAAGGGAGCAATTATCTGGCTGCGTTGTTCACTGTCGCCTAAAGCGGGAGAGGAGTCGTCCGCCCAGCCTTTCTCGTCCCAGCTTCACGCCTGGAGGGCGGTGTTGTCTCCTAGGCAATCACCGGAACGCCTGAAAGAAATAAACAAGAGTTGCATCCAACGCATTGATCCGTGAAGATGGTGGTGAACGTGCGGATGACACGCTTAGGCAAACACGTGGCTATGAAGAGATCGGCCAGGCTCCAGTCAGCTTTGCAGGGGTGTAGAGCGCGGTGATGTGCGCATACACGTGTTGTTCGTAGTCTCATTTGGCTTTAGACTATTTGATCCGATCAAAAGGCGACTCTCTATGATTAGTGTATAAGTAAGTATATGGGAGCATAGAGATGAATTTTGACAACGAACTCCTCGCTTGACAACTGCAGTCTCCAAGCAGGACAAACGTTACATGGGCTGAGTACGAGAACGCAAAACGATCAGTCTACGTACAGCTCCTGTGTTCGTAACTACCTAGGTAAGCTGTTAGTGATACGGAGGTTGAACGAGGAAGTGGAGGAAGCCGCGCTAGGAGGAAATCGCCGTGACGTCATCATGCTGTGGCTGTATGGCGATGACCTTGAGTTGAGAAGTAGACGTCCAAGCAACCCAACCATGTGCACCGTGCTTTCGACACTGAAGCTTCATCAAGACGGTCATGTCACATTGTTCTACTCTCTAGTCAGGTACTTGCTACGTAGGAACTGACCTTCAATGTGCCTACTGTCCCCCGGTAACCATCGCATTACCAGCCAACGTTTTGCGAGCATTAAATCGCACTTGGAGTGAGCTATTCGCACACTCTGATGATGTGCGCGATGCCATTACCAGAGTTAGGTGCGACGGAGACGACAAGTCGAATTGGTGCGAGGACTGGTCAGCTAGTAGTGATTTGATCTCCACGGATCATATATTGACTATATACCTGCAAGTAAGAATTACTGCAACAATTTCCCTTGGGCGCAAAATCCGGGGCGCGTCTCGTTGTACATGATAAGTCGTGCGTTACCTGTCCGTTGACATTCCCTCATTTTCATACTAAATGTCGTCGCCTTCAATGCCGCCATTTAAACATCAGGCGCTAGGGAAACGCCGTATTATGGTACAGGAAGAAGAGAGATCAGTGGAAACACTGGGAAACAAGACCGCGATAAAAGCAAAGGGGTATTCTGGGGGTATCCATGGTGCGACGGTGATAAGTGGTTGCACGTAAGAACGTTGGTAGGTTGTGGGGCTTTTGGCTGAGGGTAAGGGGCGCGGTAGAGGAACTACTGTTCAGTATCTGTTCACCTGAATGTGTTAGTCTATGTGCTTGCTTTCTAGATACGCTTTCCATCGCTTACCGGTATCCCGGGCCTCTCCGGGTGCCTCGCCTCTCGCGGTAGTCCTCGTGTTCTTCGATGACCTCGACGACATCGTCGCCGGGTACACGCTGTCGTCCCTCGACGATGATGCTTCTCGCCCTGGGTACCGCTTGCCTCCTCTCTTCAACGATGACCTGTGATCGTCCACTGTTCCGCCTCGGACTCCTGCTGATCTCGCGGACTTCGGAGCGGCGCCTCGACGAGCGTCCGCCATGGGAATTGCGTCGTGGCCTGCGCACTACAATCTCTTCCTCTCCAGCCATTGCCGTAGTCGTACCCGTCTTGTTGTTGGTGTTCATCAAGGACTGGATGAGCCAGCAGATCAGGAGAAACCCAGCAACACTGCCTAGCACAATGCCGACAACGGTACCAGGCTCAGGACCTGAGGTGTTGTAGTAGGTGGGTATTATGCCTTGCTGGGTATATATAACGTTTTGTCGCTTGGCAATTGGTGCTGTCTTGGGCGCATCGAAGACGATGGCTGGCACGTCGAAAACAGGCTGTCGGGGGCTGAGATCAGAGTCGCGAGGCGCCATGTTCGCGATGACATTATAAGGGTCGCGCACGGCCGGCATGGTGAAGCGTAGTAGTGTGCGACACTGGCCGCGAGAATGCGCGCTGGCAGTAAAGTGGTGGTGTTGGTATTTGGCGTGTTTGTGTGGCCGTCGTCTGGGGGAACAGCAGTTCCTGGCCTGAGACCAAAGATGCCGGCGCTAGTTATGGGGGAGGTGGATCAATGTGTGGTGGTGCAGCAACACGCAACACAGTGGTCGAGAGGGAATAGAACCAAGTTGCAATTGGAGGATGTCGAGAATTTGTTCCGGGTGAGAGAAGAGGAAAAGCAGGGCGCGTCTGGTGAGATTTGACACGGTGGTGCGCTGGTTGACTACGACGCCATGATGCAATTATTCATGTGTTATGGGGGCTGGGGCCCAATAATAGGAGGCTGAGAGCACCGCACCACCGCCCACGCCGCGCAACATCGCGACGCGCAAGATCGACAGATCGCTCAGCATGGCTCTAGTACTGATCAATGGTATCGCAATACATCGTCTTTCCCACCAAGCATCGCGATACCGCCAAAAGCCATCCATAACGCTCCGCGGGAGGCGCAACGCCTGAAAACCCAAATTTCGACTTCATCTCAACCTCGTACCCAGAACCTTGACTTACTTTACCCGCCCATACTTGTTTCTTCCTCGCCTGTTTCCCTTGTTCGGCCGAATCACCCTGCGTTAGATCCTGCTTTGCGCACATGTCATCCGGCCAATTGCGACGGCTTTGTGTGCCGAAGCCATACAACGCTTCCAAGGTTGTCGCGCCGTCACGTGGGACGTCCGCCTGTATTCCCATGAGACTCGGTGTTTGCTATCTGTGCGTCAGTGTTAGCAACGCGTGCACATGGCAAAGCACAAATCCGATAGCATCTCCAGCACAGGACGAGGCCCAAACATCGAGATGAAATGTATATGTATCTGTCTTCTGCTAATGTGAGGCACATTCGACTGGAAGAATAGGTAGTTGGGAGTCGTCATAATACTCACCATGCAGCCAGGGAACGTGGAGCCAGATTTCATACCCAAAGATTGCTTACGTCTCAACAGTCCCTACATGCTTCAACCCGAGAAAAGGCGGACTGTCAGCCCAACAGGTAATATGCGTCCCTTTTCTTGTCCTCTTGTCGCTCACAGAAAGATGTCTTGTTAACGCCCAAAGAAGTAGAGAAAGCCACACACATATTGAGACCATTCGACCCGTCCCACCACTTCAACCATCTCACAGCCTCGCTAGAGCAGAATGATAGCTGCGAATGGATAGAAGACGAACCTGTCTTCACCCAGTGGCTTGCGCCCACTCATGGTCAGCTACGGCTTCAGATCTCTGGAGCACCAAAGACTCGCAAAACCTCGTCAGCTTTGTTCGTTGTGGATCATCTCCAACATCTCCAGTCATCAAGATCTTCTAAAACTCAGGTACTCTACTTCTTCTGCCACCGTCCTTACCGTCAACGCAGCACTGCTAGCGCAGTGCTCAATGGCTGGATCTATCAGCTAATCCAACAACGACCCGACATGATGGATGATTTCTGTGGATGGCTCTTCCATGATCCCCGCTTCCTACCTAATTACCTCAACCAAGCTACGATTATGTGGACCTTCTTAAGACGCGCTGCAAAGCGAACCGATGCGGGGATTACATATTGTGTTCTGGACGGCCTGGACGAATGCGATGAAGAGAGTAGATCTCTTATTCTTGAACTGTTGACTCGCACATTGCCTTACGAAGGCTGTCCAGAGGCAGAACCCACGTTGAAGATTCTCGTCACCACTCGCACTCCTCTAGATGACGCAAGATTTGCTAACATCGACCTGACTGCGCACGCTGAGAGCGAGTCTTTGTCGCATGATCTCAAATCGCTCACGATTGAAGAGCATTCTCACAGCCCCAGCTATAAAGCTAATGCTCTGAGTATTATGACGCTGGAGTTGCTCGCTGTTTACTTCTGCCCGCCGACTACGGAACAATTCCTGTCCTTCTTCATTGAGAAACAGCGACCAGCCGTACTTGCATTTCTTGACTCTGCTCCGACCCAACTGTTAGTCAGTCCCGAGCGCATCGAGTTCATGGACACAGACGCATGGCTCACGTGCTCCAAGTCCAAACTCGCGAAATCCTTTCACAAAAGGCTTGCTCGACAATGTCTAGAGGTGATCAGCGCCGGCCTTACTCAAATCGACATGGCAGATTTGGAGAACAATGATGAGTTTGTCTGGCAGTCGCAGATACCTGCCGACCAAAAGTATGCAGTGAATTACTGGGCTGATCATGTTAGACTGTCGTTAGATACCTCGCAAGAACTTATGGAGCTCATTTTGAAAACTTTTGGTCCTGACTCAGCAACTCTGGAGAAGTGGTGGATCATGTTTATGACTTGGAACTACGGTATCTCTCAGTATCATGATCCTCGTCATCACAACACAACATGTCTCCACCTTTTCGCCCTCTTTGGTCTTGACAAGATCCTGCTCGCCTCCCGCCCAGGCTGGCTACTCGATCGTCAGTACGTCAAATCTGAGGACGCCCAGGGACTAGAACCGCTCGATCTCGCAATCTTGCACAATCACTTTGAAACGGCCAATGCACTCGCAGCCAGTTGTGAACACACCGAAACCCAACAATGTATCTTTGCGACTGCTTCTAGTGTGCCGCTAGCAGACTTGGTCTTCAGTAGGCACACTCCACACGTCCAAAACCTGGAGAAACACCACATCGATGCAATGCTATGGAACGCATGTTACATCCAAAAGCTAGATTTGCTCAACGAGACCATCAATTTCATATTCAAAAAATCACCCGGAAGCCTCTTCCCATGGGACGATACCACACACGCGGAGAACATCATCGACGATGGCGAACACCAGCTACTCCTACCGATTTTGACACTAACCAATATGAAAGAAAAGGCGCGCCACATCATCGAATATGCAACAGCACAGCACGAACCATACATACTCGAGGAAATACTACGCCACGAAGTTGTTGCAAACATGATCAAAGGTAAGCAAATTGATCTTCGTAGGGCTCTGAACACGGCGCTCGAACGTAGAAGCGCCCGCATGTCTGCATGGCTGCTGAACGAGGACACCATGGATGTTTCTAACGATGTCGACCGAAGACCGCTAGAGTTTGCAGTCAAGCACCCAAATATCCACACTCTCATGCTGTTCCTAGCGCAACCGAATTTCACTTTCGACAAGGGTACGATTGAGGAAGGCGTTGCGCTTAATCTCATGCTGCATAAAGCCTACACAGAGGTCAGTATTGATAGTCTCGGCCAGATGCTGAAGCACGGCGCGCGTATGCGGTACGAACACTTCGGCATGACCGCTCTCCACGTTGCCGCAGAGATTGGTCAGATGCCAGTCATGGAAACACTCGTAGACAACCTGACCGAAGAGGAGATCCAAAACGATATCGATCTTACATGCAGCGGTGCCCACAGAGATCAAGGTCGGGATGGTAAGACGGCATTGGCTATTGCCGCTATGCGGGGTCGTTTTGAGATGGTGGGGTACCTATTGAGTAAAGGTGCAGATATCGAAGTGGAGGATGCGCAGGGGAAGACTGCCGTGGATCTGGCGAGGGAAGCTGGGTGGGGCGATCTTATGGGGATACTCGAGGAGATTGAGCAGGGATTGGAAGGTGAGGGGACTCGAGGCACGATGAGTGAAGGTAGGGGAGAGGAGAAGAAGGTATGGAAATGCAAGGGTAAGATGCGAGCTGATGTGTGACGCTGACGGTAGTACACCAGTGTTTCGATGGATGGGGGAAGGGTTTTAGGCCACGAAACACCCCATAAGTCAGGAACATGTCAAATACCTTCAGGGTAGTGGTTGGGGGGGTCACGACTCATTAGAAAGGAGCATCTTCGCTAGTGCTTGTCTGCAGTGGCGGCCGCCCGTCATGGAAACATTCTAGATAAATAGCAGTCGAAAATCGGGTTTGAAGGAACCAAAAGTAACATGAAACCCCTTTTAGACACGGAAAAATAGTACGGCAAGTGATTTGATGATAATGTATTAAGAATATGTACTGCATAAGCATACTCTTGCAATGTCCTCTTGAAGGGACACCCATTCTGAATTACAACTGATAAATTTTAGGCCGTCACAATCCACGCCAAGCATGAGCGTAATTCTTCTCCGTCATAGCCCCGTTCGCACACCAGCCATCTAGACCTGGATCTCGTTGCGCTCCGCGGGCTCCAAGATACCACCATGGGTACCAGCCTGCTCAGCCTTGCTGAAAGTGCGACCGCCAGCTCCCATGTGCAGCCTGTCGGTGTCGACAAGGCCGTCCTTCTGCAAGCTCGATGCATCCCACTTGGCGCTGGTGATGGGGTTGACGTGAAGTACGTACATGGTGTCGATCTCCTCGAGCGAGCGGCCCTTGGTCTCAATCATGAAGAAGTAGACGATGAAGAAGAGCAGGACGAGGGAGACAGCGAAGACAAGACCGTAGAAGTAGTCGATCCGGTCGGTGATGAGGGTAGAGCAGAAGGAGATGATGAAGTTGAAGAGCCAGTTGGACGCGGTGGCGAGACCCATGCAGGTGGCGCGGTAACGGGCTGGGTACAATTCTCCGACAATAGCCCACACGAGGGGACCCCAGGTAGTGGCGAATGCGGCAATGAAAAGGCAGGTGAATACGATCATGACGTTTCCGGCTGCGGGGGTGTTCTGTGGGACGACCCTGTCGAGGCCGTAGTGGCCAACAAAGGCGTAGATGAACAGACACATGGCCATCCAAGCAGCACCAACCATCATAGCCTTGCGGCGACCGACGTTCTCAACGACCCAGAGACCGAAGATAGTGGCGACGACGTTGACGGTTCCGAGGATGATGGAAGTGACATATGAGTTCTCGAGACCGGTGGCAGCGAAGATAGTTGTGCCGTAGTAGAAGAAGTAGTTGGCACCAGTCAGCTGCTGGCCAGCCTGGAGGATCATACCGAGCAGAGTACGATACAGCATGCGAGGGCCGGTGAAGATCTCGTGCCATGGGTGGTCGCCACCAGCAGACTCAGCCTCAAGCTTCTCTTGAATCTCGGCGATCTCGGCGTCAATAAAAGCGCTGTGGGGATCTACACCGTTGAGGCGGGCCATGTTCATGCGAGCCTCGTCAACCTTGCCCTTGCGGTATGCGTAACGGGGGGACTCAGGAAGGAGCAGGATAGTGCTACCAAGGACAATGGCCCATAGCGCGGAAAGACCGTTGGGAATACGCCATTGAGCGCTGTTGGCGTAGTCCTTGTCTGTACCATAGTTCACCATGTATGCAGTCCAGATACCGAGCGTAATGAACAGCTGGTAGGAAGAAACGGTGGCACCACGAATGCGCTTGGGAATCGACTCGGATTGGTACATGGGTACGACAGTGGAAAGGGCACCAATGCCGAGACCGGCAGTGAAGCGGCCCATGGCGAACTGAACCCAGACATTTTTGCTCGTGATTTCGATGATAACACCAGTGATATAGAAGAAGGCGGAACCGGAAATGGTGAGGCGACGACCGAAGGTATCAGCGAGAGGAGCTGAGCCCAAGCATCCGAAGAGGGTACCGACGCTAGCAGATTGTGAGACGCATTCATCACGTTTAAAATGATGTTACTTACGCAAGCAGACCGACAATGGCACCAGAGCGCACAGCGGAGAACTCGCCGTTCTCACCGAACCGTTGCTTGAAGTCGTCCATTTCGAGGAAACCGGAAATTTGTCCAGACTCGTATCCGAACATGAAGCCACCGATACTGGCGACAGCACCAAGGATAACGGCAATGGCAGGTACGCGGCCCTTGGGCTCGAGATCCGCGGCTTGCACGACATCAGAGTTGCCCCTGGGAGGTGTGTCGACAGGAGTAGTAGTGTTAGGCGTTCCCTTCTCGTGCACCTCCTCCTCGGTCGCTCTCTTGTGGAAGAAACGCGACATGACCGTCATAATGGGCGCGTGTTAATTAGGAATCAGTAATGGTAAACAAAGATAGCAAGCAAGATCAAGCTGGTCTGCAGCGTGGGGTATGCGTCTCAAGGAAAGCAAGCTGGAGAGAAGCTGGAGAAGAGGAGACCAGTGTGGACTTTGAGGAGAAGGCTGCACCGTATAAATAGCAGAAAAACATGCGGAGACGGGTTCGTAGGGTCTATTGACAGTGGAGCCCCAGTGTCAGTCTCATCCGCATATCCAGCCGACAAACATTTTCCAGAACGCCCTAGCCATGGAGGCGAAAGGAGATATGCTCGCACGAGCGCCCTGCCAACGGAGGTATGATGACATCGTATCGTGGAGCTGGAGCTGGCAATGGGGCAGCCTGTCACGAGTACGCTCGAGCCGGAGAGCTGCCGGTCGTGAATTTTCTTCAATCGCGTAGTATCGGAATGGGCAATTGACACGCCGAGAAGCACAGACGGTGATGGTGCAACGATCGGCCCACTGCAGCTGTTTGCAAGTATACAACTCTACCGGTTCTGGGTAAATGTAGATGGCTCGGAAGTTGTATAGTCTGTGATATCGCCCAGATGACTTCAGTAATCGCAATCGCGAGCGGTTCCCTCCCGCGTGGCCTTTGTGGATGGTGATGTTGGTGGTGCGCGTAAGTATCGGCGAACTACCCCGTCCGGATTATCAATGCTAGACTTCACCCAGTTGGCCTATCAGATTGATTGGAGCCCTCCGGGATGTTCCTTGTGCAGGGCCATAGACGCGTCTCTACACAGTGTCGTGCAGACGAGGCTGACGAGTGCCTCACACCCAACGATATGCACAAGGTATGTGCACAGACGAGATGGGTCCCGCTAGGTGCCGCAGAGCCTCAAGTCGCCTGGAAAACGTTCAGGCCGGTTGTTGAGTTTACCAGATCGCCATTGGATAGTAGCCGGGGCGAGAAAGTTATTCTCCTGCTAGGGCAGCACATTTTTATCCTCAGTAGCTGGTGATTGGTACGCCAGAACCGCAGTATTCGAAAATGGGGTTGGCAACTCCTGCGGGCTTTGTCCAAATCTTCGCAGAGCGCGGTAACTAATGACTGGCAACGTCATATGTCCACTTGCATGTCGCTGGGATCTTTCCCTGCTGGCAGACTCGTCCGCGAATCCTCGACGGTGACGCTGGTATCAGCTTGGCAGGTTATCCGTAAACGCCGGTCTTGGCCGACGCGCGACAAAACCCTCATCTCCGACTCCGAGGTTACAGCACTAGCGGCCCGCTACGCGCGACAAAGCGTGAAAATCCTGAGCCAAGGTTCCTGAAGTTTTCGAGAAAAGAGGGTCCTGGTGGATCATAGTAAGGACATCGTGAGATGAGCAATGTGACATGTGCCGATATCCAGGTCACGCTCCGTTGTCCAAATTTTGAAACCGGGTGATGTTCGGGAGACCGAGGCGTTACCGGGAGGTAGGAACGGCATTGTATGGGATGATTGTCGTGGTGCGTATGTGGGGAGACATGTCCATGGAGTCTCCAGATACATCTACAATGGTTAGTTTTGACTCCACGTTATAGTAGACAGATACCCTGTGGACCATGCAACTATGGGGTGCAACCAGAAGGGTACGATATGGCGACAAAAAGAGAAAATCCACATACCAGTGTCAACCATTTGACTGAGGGCACCAAGCCCAAAGACCGTTTTCTCTCAAGCTTGCTAGTGACATATCTCCGTTGTTCTGGGAACAACCCAAAAGACGTGGCACCCCGTGGGGAGCGAGACATCTTATACAGATTACTTCGGGCTGCTTTCCTCCGGCTGTGGAGATTTCACGACTCCAGAGAGGCGCCGATCCACCAATGAATGATGCAGTCCCGTGATGAACGAGCCGACTGCCGTTTCTTTTGCCTAATCTACCGCTTCCCTTGAGCCTTCTTTGACCCTTTGCCTGAGTCGAGAAGCGCGAAGGCTTCCCGTGTGTCGGATGGCATCCTGCTTTCGGTAAAGTTCAGGCGACCTCCGCGAAGCGCGATGCTGCCGTGGTGAATGTCGCATTGAATCTGTGAGGCCGGCGATTGCTCAGAAGAGGCTGCCGGGAAGGCGAAGGCTATAGCACTACTTTCTTGACTGTTCCATGTGTATGCCGGTCTGAATATCTCATCTGCAAAGTGTGTGTTCACCTTCTGCTCCGGATGGGGCGGAATGGGGTGTGGAGAAGGAGTTCTGGGGTAATGCGGATTAGTCAATCGCCAAGCGCCGCTAGTTAGCAGACGGGACATATCAACGGGCCTTCGGTCGATGCGCCTCATGTCCGTAAACTGGCTTCTACCCACATTCATCAGAAAGATGTCGAGCGATACGGTAAGCTCTTGTAGTTGCGAGCCAGACGGTGTGCGCTTAGCGGCCACGCTTGATGTTCAACTCTGCGGTACCTAGGTAGGATGACGACTCTACGCATCGTGTCTAGAGCCGGGTAGTCCAATCTTTTGAAATGGCTGGCAGTGCACCTGCAACTTCTGCCAGGGCACACTGACATCATGGATCAGGACGCTAGGTATCTAGTTTCTCAGTATGATTTGTCTGGATGTACAGTGGTATCGGTGTACTATCTCCTGAAGGGCTGGGAATGCTTGCTCTCCTCAACATGACGTCTGCGCTGTTGGGCCGCCTTTATATGCTTTTCTAGTTTAGTATATCCGTTCGCGTGTTCTTCTTGTGGTTAGATCCGCGCGTGGTTTTGATGAACAACGTCATGCGAAGACCAGCGTCGATCGGACCAACAATCCATACTCTCTCAGATGCTGTGTTCGTACCAATCGCGAATCTGCGCCGTCCAGTCTTCATCCCCTTCTTAGTCCCGAGGTACAAAGATCTAGCCTGGTTGTATTACCAATCTCAATGCGAAGCCGCCGCCATTTGTGCTCGAGCCCGATAAACTGATAGAGTTGCCTTACGTGCGCCTTAAATAGTTATGCACAATATCCTGGAAAGTTGACAAACTGTCGAGGCAGGATTAGGACGTTTACATCAAGTCTTTCTGACAACCCCAGTTACTCTGATGTTATTAATATGATTGATACCAACTTTTAGAGTTTACCTAAACATCAAGCTGCGACAACTTCAGTCTGGTGGCCTAAACGTGAAACCAACCATGTATCCTAATCTTGCTTTCTTTACATGATTTTCTCTAGTCCCTCTGTCGCTTCCTCTTACCGTCTAAGCCTGAAGAACCACCTATCACAGTATGCCACGAGTTTAGGTCGGGGAAGCATATCCAGTACTTTGTGCATTTGCTCCAGCTCGATAAAGTTATCACAAGACCCAGCCAAGAAACAATGCGATCATGTAGCAAAACACTCGGCAATATGTGAGACTGAGCACCCAGCCTTCTCAGAATCTGCGTTATCGAGGAATATGCAAATCAAAGCGTAGGCATAAACTGACCGTGAGCTTGACAAGATAACTCACACCGAGACAATCTAAAACGTGCCTTGAGAAAGCGCGGGAGTCATGTGCAACACTCTCGTGCACGACAATACAGCTTACGTCGTTGGCACGTTCGGCCCCGATACTACCTCGCAACGCACCTTCCACATGGATTCAAAGCCAATTCCGTAGTCTCAGTACGACGAGGAAAGATACAGTTTAGTACAGTAGATGATTAGCAATGTTCACGTTTTCCGGTAGAATTGCTTCGCAGACAGAATGCACTGTTTTGATTCCGCCTGTGAATTCCTTATTAGATTGTTGGTGAACGGGGGTTCGTGTTTTCGTTTCTCCTTTTGGCATGGTATCATCTGAATGGTTTGGTTCGTCTCGAGTACCTAGGAACATATTATCGTAAGTATGCAGGCGGTGTACAGAAATGGTAGTGTGTCGAGTGTATGTTCTTGGGGGCTTATAAGCGTAGAGAGAGCGGAAGTAGATATAGTATTCTACAATATGTGCCTATTAGAAGCCTTTTCGCGTAGACGACCGACATCAACGGTCTTACAGATCGACTTGCCCTATTGAGTTTTCAGAAGAGCTTAGAAGTAGCCTTGTCTGGTGACGGCTAGACACAAAAAATAAGAGTACCATTTTGTGCCATGTTTCCGTGCGTTGAAATCAGGCATTGCCTAGTCTATTCGCGACTTCTAACCCATATTAAATCCTTGACACCCTTTCAACGCCATAGCCCAATCAATAGCCTTTTCAAAACATCCACGCTCCATTAGTAGATGCTTTTACGCCGTAAAGCAGCTACATACTCAGCCCACCTCTTCAGGACCAGAAAGCCTTCCGAGGCGTACATAAGCTAGAAGACCTCCTCTCCCAGCCCTACGCAAAGTAGGCCCAAGCCATTGCCACCAAACTCAAGGCAAAAGCACCTGGTGCCGCTCCCACTGCCGAAGCACCAGAAGCCTCAGGAACGTTATTCGTGGCCGCACCACCCAAGTACCAAGATCCAATATCCGTCAATTTGCCATCCTGGGTCAGCATAGCAGCGTTGGCACCCACATTGCTGACATCGGAGCGGAACGCGCCGAAGTAGGAGTAGTGCGTGATGTTTCTGATTACCATATTAGACCATATCCTCTTTGCTTGATCATTGACGGAGAAGAAGTACTTACGGCCAGCGATCAAAGCTCTGCGCACTCATATTGAAGAAAGACTGCGTCTCCTCGAGCGGCTGATTCGGGTATCCATACTCGGTCACCCACACCGTCAGATTAGGCCACATGGTTGTAACGCGTCCAATGTGGCTCATCATGCCCTCGAAATTGCCGTACCAGTGCAC
>JAESFQ010000208.1_pt1 | contig 21194 bp, 17 predicted proteins | sample 9269431 | NCBI WGS metagenome assembly JAESFQ01 (sample SAMN14502588, study PRJNA617103) | algae metagenome | isolation source: Plectolyngbya sp. WJT66-NPBG17 and co-occurring heterotrophs from well... | place: USA: Mojave Desert, Joshua Tree National Park, California | collected 2006-08-06
GTTCGAAGAGACCGAGGAGAAAGCTGCTGCTAACTGGCGATGGGCTGTCGGCACATGGACGAAGATCGGGGGTCCGTCTCTACGCGATGTATTGCAAAGATTCCTACACTTGGATGATGAGCTACCGGGGAGTTCGGTACCGACGTTATGCAGGACGAAGTCCGACAACAAGCATTACCAATTGTGCCAGTGCGAAGAGAACGGGGCTGCTAGGAGAGGAAGTTGACAAGCATGCTTAGTACAGAGGAGACGGAGAGGAAGTTGGCGAAGTTCGGTTCGAGGACGCAAGTAGACACGTAGCGGGTATACTATATGTTCTTGAACAAATGGCAGGCAAGATACGCGTACATGAAGATGATCGTGTAGGAAGCGACGCGATCTTAGTCCACCAGCCAGGTTCCAATGCACGGGTGTTGCCGGCTATTATCGATAAGTTCCGACGGAGATTCCGATGAACTTACCACTCCACTTCAGAGCCGCTTGACTTTGTCACTGCACAGTCTGGGTCACACTTCATTCAAATCACAACACCGCTCACCTTAAACTCAACATGGCCAAAGTCGAAGGTGCGCCAGCACACGGCGCGGTTGCCCACCTCCTGCCACAAACATACAAGCGGTTAGTCTCAGAATGGCTGGAAGAGGATACACCGAGCTTCGATTATGGTGGTTTCGTGGTGGGTGAGGAGATCTCCGAGGCGAAGCTACTCGGAAAGAGTGAAGTATGTGTTTTCGGCCTTTGTAGGTAACGACTAACGTTGACAGGGCATAGTAGCCGGCGTTCCCTTCTTCGATGAAGTGTTTCGACAGCTAGGGTGCACGTGCGTCTATTTCACTAAAGTACATTGTCAAAACTTGTATTGACAGATACTAGCGTAGATTGGCATGTCAAAGAAGGTGCCTCATTCAAACCCATAACCCATTGCGCTACTGTGCGCGGCCCAGTCCGCCACCTTCTTCTCGGTGAGCGAGTAGCTCTCAACACACTCGCCCGCTGCTCCGGCATCGCCACTAAGTCCAACCGCCTACTCACTCTTCTACGTGGAGCTGGCTACCCGAACATCCTTGCCGGCACCAGAAAAACTACACCCGGCTTCCGACTCGTGGAGAAGTACGGCATGCTAGTGGGTGGCGTGGACGCGCATCGAGTTGATCTGAGTGCGATGACGATGCTGAAAGATAACCACATTGTTGCGGCAGGAAGTATCACCAATGCTGTAAGAGCGGCCAAAGCAGCGGGTGGCTTTGCCATCAAAGTCGAAGTCGAATGCCAATCGTTCGATGAAGCAGATGAGGCCATAGCCGCTGGTGCTGATATCGTCATGTTAGACAACTTCACCCCTGAGGGTGTCCAGATTGCTGCCAAAGACCTAAAAGATAAGTGGGGACGGGGAAAAGGAGACAGGAAGCAGTTTCTCGTTGAAGTGAGTGGTGGGCTTACTGAATACAACGTGGAGAAATACGTTTGCGGAGATGTTGACATTGTGAGTACGAGCAGCATACACCAAGGAGTACCACATGTGGACTTCAGCTTGAAAATTGTACCCAAGAGCAAGAGGGATGGTGGGGAAAGTGTCGCAGTATGATCAAAAGACGGGCAAACAGGATTTGCGAGCACCCCCTGGGTGTATTGAGGGTCGACTGATTGAACTAGATCGCAGTCGCGATGTCAAAAAAGTCTCAGTGCTAGGCAGCAAATCCATCATATTCTCTTCGCTGCATACGAATCACACTGAAGTTTCAATGAGCAGCTGCCACGCACACATCGCGTCTCTCGTCGGTGTCGTTCCACATTCACCTTCACGACATCATGTTATTGTTCGCTTACAACTACAATAAAGAAGCATTGAGAAACTAGGCAAACGCTAACTTATTGTACCACTGTGAACTCAATAGCAGCAGCGTAATATTGTACCGTCGCTACTCCCCCTTGGCCTAAGTATAGACTAGTCCCTTCCTGCATCACACCAACCTCCCTACAGCACAGCATCACTGCGATATTGTCGACACAAGCCCCTTACATTTCACGTCGATTTTCCCCGGCACACACATCGTGATCATCATCATATGCTTCTGCCGAACAGACGCCCACATTATTCCAACACAAACATGCGCTCAACGTCGTTCCTTATTATAGCACTTGCCTCCCTCGCCATCTCAGGGAATGCGCAAAAGGATCATCCAACTGAAAGTGGGCAATACGCACTAACAGACGACTTCACTTATAAGAACTTCTTCTCGGCCTTTGATTTCTTCGACGGCCCGGATCCAACGAAGGGTTTCGTCAAATATCAAAACCAGGAACTTGCAATCAAGCAAGGCCTAGTTGGATTTCTCGATGACACACAATCTGTCTTTATAGGTGTAGACTATAAGACCAAGAGTACTGCTGGCCGCGCTTCCGTTCGCCTCGAGAGCAGAAAAAGCTGGAATCACGGACTGCTGATCACAGATATCATTCATATGCCTTCTTCACAATGTGGTGCTTGGCCAGCCTTCTGGCTCTTATCATCTTCGGCAGAGTGGCCTAAAGGTGGGGAAGTCGACATTCTCGAGGGTATCAACGACTATGAAAGCAACTCTGTCACTTTACATACGACCACAGGTTGTATCATCGATAACTCGACATCAACTGGAGGAGGGTCCGGTGCAGTAGGAGACAGTTCGCCCTTCACGGGTCTCATGAGCACCGACGACTGCGACGTCGCGGCCCCAGGCCAGGAGAAGAATGTCGGTTGTTCAATCCACGCTCCCAAGACCATGTCAGGTGTCCAAACTCGCGGTGGTAGCGGCGATACTGATAACGCTGGCACTGCGCTTCTCCCCTCGTACGGTACCCAATTCAATAAAGCTCAGGGCGGTGTCTATGCTATGGAATGGACTACCACCGGCATCTCAGTCTGGTTCTTCCCCCGCGACTCTCCGGGCTTCACCGAACACTTCTCTTCCAACGTCACGACCCCTGATCCGGCACACTGGGATACACCTATAGCACATTTTGGCGGTTCCGGTTGCGACTTTTCTGAGCGCTTCAAAGATCTCAAGATCATCTTCAACACCGCCTTTTGCGGTGAATGGGCAGGCGCCGAGTGGGATAAGTCTTGCTCTAAGAAAACCGGCGTTGCGACTTGCAATGAGTATGTTCGTGATAACCCCGAGGTCTTCAAGGAGGCGTACTGGGAGGTTGCTGGATTGAAGTGGTTTCAGAAGGATGCTACGCAGAAGCGGGATACTATCGCGCCTTTGACGAAGCATGTGAGAGTTGTTCATGCCCCGGTCATCAACTACAAGGCAAACGATAGATGGTTTGGGTGGTAGGTTCGTCTTATAGGTTCTTGATGCATGAAATGTGTCCATGCCGCGAACTTCTTCCACAATTGAAATCTCCTAGCTCCAGCGCAACGCCGACAATGTTTCTTTCACGCGTAACCTTCAGATTTTTAAATCGCCCCGATATAATGTAACACGATCGTACTCTTGATTATACCATGTGAGGACTGCCGCTGCAGAGACATCAAGTATGTCAGGCTTGGGCCGTGTTAGTGACGAATTCACGTGTCCGGAAAAGCCTTGCATGCCTGATGACATATACGATGACATTTCTTGGGGTTCCCTTCTGTTGAAAAGTAACAAGAGCACATCACGGCGCAATGTAAACACGCCAATTCATGGAGTTGCCCCCAAGGCCAGACAGGGTACTATACCAAAACCGCTCTCCCTGGAAGCAGCCACAACACGGTCTTTCACTGCATATAAACGCATAACGCTAACCCCAAACCATTTAAACCGTGCTACGTTGTTACCCCATTCTTGCAATTCTTGCGACCTCAACTGACCGCCAAAAATACTCAACCCATCGACTATGGCGCCTGAAAACGATCGACCAGCGAAACGCAGAAAGGTTCTACCTACGGGCATCGCTGAATCTCACGACCTCCTCGAGTAGGTTCTACATGCACAATATCATTGAGGCAGTTCTAACACGACCTAGTGTAAGCAGCGAAATACTCATGGTCAAGGTCGGCGGTGGCGAAGATCTACTTGAACCGATTGTGGCAGACCGTAATTGCGATAAGAAAGAAGATTGGCAGGAGACCGCGGACGGACTAGCTGAAAAGACGAACCAAGAAGATGGCCCAGGAGCGCAAGATATAGATACGGATAGTACACTCACTTCCATGAGTGATGACGAGATTGCTGGTGTGGAGACGGATGTTACACTCACTTCCCTGGGTGATGATGAGGAAGATGATATGGAGTCCGACAAGGAAGACGCTGTTGATGAAGAGAGCAGCGACAACAATTACAAGAGCGACGTTAGCGACAGCGATAGCGACGACAACTACGAGAGTGAAGACACCGATACCGATACCGACGACATTTACGAGAGCGATTACAGCGATATCGACCACGATTCTGGCTCGGAGGTTCTTGAACGCCGCATCTTTTACGTTCATAAGAGCGTCCTATGCAAGACGTCTTCATTCTTCCAAAACGTAACGAAACCAAAGTGGACTGCCTCAACTCCTCGTCCTATAGATCTCTCCGACGAGGATGCCAAGATCTTCCAGTTCTATGTGCAATGCTTGTACAGCGGGACCGTAGCTATTCAAACTCGCTTCATCAACAACAATTCCGATGCTGAAGGCGGCCTGTGCGAAATCGTAGATAAACGCTCTCTCATCGAATCATACCTGCTCGGAGAAAAGCTCATGGATACCACCTTCCAAAACGCAGTCATGCAGGGGTTAATCCAGTGTGTGACGCGAGAAGAGTCGTACCCCATCAACTCCGTCATCAAGAGAGTCTACGAGCGCACAACCACGCAGTCCCCTCTGCGCAGACTGCTGGTCGATTTCTGGGTGTGGAATGGAAACTCGACGTGGATGTCCAGCGACATGGACAAGGAGCTGGGCACCGAATTCATGAACGACTTGATTTGGGCTCTTCTCGAGAAGCGCCCCGATCCAGACAGCCCCGGAAAGGAGCTCGACGCCCCTTGGCTCATGAATCCAAAAGCATACGCTGTGACTGGTATATAGGAGATTATGGAGGAGGCTAGCAGTGCTGAGAATGTTGCCAAAGGTTAGCGCGGGACGCATCAGTAAAGCCAAGGGAGCACATGCGAAAGGCAGGAATATTACGGGTCCTTTTAGGGTACACTGAGATGCTGGAAAACAATACAGAATTGATGCGCTCTTTCGTAGCACTGTCCACTTGTGTCCAATTCTCAGTACGCTTGCATATACGATTCACGACTAGTTCCAGGCCATAAGGCCCAAGAATGGAAGCTGGGTATTCTCAACAATTATCAAAGTCTACTCGTGACCGCGTACATTCCTTCAGATGGTGTATCTGAACCTCGGGCTATCATCACCCATCTCCGCAACATCCTCCTCAGTCATCCCTTGGACGAGATGCTCTTCTTCGCCCTTCTCACGTCTCGAGTTAATACGCCCTAGATGAAACCACATGACGGCGTAGCATATGCAAGCAAATCCCACCATAGCCATGGTAATACCGTGACCCTTGACAAAGCGAGGGCGATCTCCTGTGGGGTAAATCTAGCGGAACGTTAGCAGAGGTTTTGTTGTGTAGACTACCAGCAGGGGAGAAACTTACGAAAGCACTCATGATGCCTGCACAATTACCAATGCTCAACTGTAAACCCGTCGCTGTCGTCCTTTTACCATATCGCGGCAAGTTCGTAGGCAACCAAGCCAACGGTAGACCAACACAAACATACAAGCCCATCGCAACAAGAAAACAACCGGCGTAATGAACCCCAGAGCTGGCGTCACTGATCAACATGGCGTATCCGACGATGCTGACTAGACCGAGCAAGATACTGTAAAACCCGCGCTTCTGCTCTAAATGTGGGTGTACAGAGTCAGTGTATGTCTCACATGCAGCTCGTATATAGACACTTACGTTTATCCGAGAAACGCGCAACGACCAGATATGTGATTGCACCTAGCGCATAACACGGAATGGTAAGAACCTGCACCATCGCGCTGCTGGCGGTAGTGTTAATCGACCTAATGATCGTCGGTAAGAAAGTGGAGTAACCGTAAAGCATGGTATCACTCCCGAACTGCGCGAAGCAGAATACCCAGACTTTCCAATCCTTGACACACTTCCTCACGTCATCCCAGTGAAATTCTGCGGCTTTCTTTGTATACCCAGTCTGGCGCTTGAGGCGAGCCGCAGCAAAAGCCTTCTCCTCCGCAGTGAAGAAGTAGGCGGTTTCTGGGGTGTCGGGAAGAATGAACCATGTCGCGATACCCAGGAGAAAAGTAGGAATACCTTCGAGAATCATGATCCAGCGCCATCCGCGAAGACCAGCCGTGCCGTCCATGTGTCCAATAGCGAATGCGAGAAGACCACCGCAGGCTCCAGCAAGGGCAGCGGAGACGAAGAGATACCCGATACGGAGGGCCAGTTCGCGCTTGGTGTAAAAGAACGTCAAATAAACAGCCATACCGGGAAACAAACCTCCTTCAACTGCACCAAGAATCAGGCGACAGGCGATTAGGCCGCCATAGCTCTGAGCAATACCGGTCAAAGTTGCGACGATACCCCATGCGACAGTGATGAATGCTATCCATCGCGAGGGCGTGAATTTCTTCAACACTAGGTTCGATGGAACTTCGGAGAGAATGTAGGTCACAAAGAGGATCGAAACTGCGGTTTGGAATTGGGAATCGTCCATGTCAAGATCTTCTTGTAGACCATAAAGACGTGCATTGCCAATGTTTACTCTACAGTCGCGTTAGCAGGGTTCCTGTATTCCCCAAGTATAAGTTAAAAAAAACTCTCCAAAACTCACCTGTCGAGAAAACTGAGCAAGTACAAGAGCATAACCACTGGGATGACAAATAGATCGAGCTTGCGCACAATCCTAGCTTCAAAAACCGGGTCAATGCCCTCTAGTTCTCTTCCCATCTCATCACTCTCTTTCGCAGCACCAGGCACTGCCGGATCGTAGTGTTTCTCGATATCGCTCATGGTGTCGTCAGGCATTCTCGCCTATTTCGTCGGAGAATTAAGTAAAGATGATGATCGATAACTCGACGCGAGAAAAGAGGCTCTTGCGCAGATGTGCAGTAATGCGAAATATGCGGCACGAAGGTATGGTGAAGAAAAAGGCAGCGAGCGTCGGGACTTATCGCATCCAGCCAAAAGTCTGATCCGTCATCACGGCGTACTCTACGGCTTTGCCACGAGAGGGACATGCTTGTGCTTTAAATTCGTCGGCTTCGACATCGGACGAGTCTGCGAGGGCCCACTCACTGGACATGTCGCCTGCGGGCAGATCCATGGCGGGGGCGCTGGAACCAATGGAGCACAGAGCTAGCTGTTTGCGGTATGACGTCGACGGCGACCCTGCTTATAACACAGATATGGCCGGTGGGCAACTGATAACGAAGGATACGTTGGCTATGATATGTTGTCTGCCAATGTTCCAAGGTTGTGGGAGACATCGGACGAAGGATGGCGGTGCTCATATGCCGTTTGCATCAAGTGGTGCGACAGTATCTTTCCTCCTTTGACGTGGACCATCGCGTTAGTTCGCTGTGGTGCATCGCTTAGGCAATGCGATTAGTCTTTAGTCGTCTGTTCGGCCAGACAATCGCAGTGACAGAACCTGTAGACGCAATTACATCACCTCATACACTGTTGTGCAGATCAGCGCTGATCAGGAAGCACCTTCCACAACGCCAGCTAACCGCTCGTTGGAACCATTGAGTGAAGATTTGCATTCTAAAGCAGACAAACACCCTCATACTAGCCCAGAAGATGTCAAAGACGAATAGCTAAAGGTTGTTGTATCCCAATCAATAGGAAGTACGATGCCAGAGTAGATGTCGATCTGCGCAGACGGATCGATAGGCGTCACCAACTCATCGCGCGGGAAGTCGATGTTAGCTACCGCAGGTTCCGCAACCACGTCCACGGTGTGCTGGACGCAGGCATTGGCAAGATTTGACCTTGCAATAGTCCGAACCTCCTGTACCATTTTCTTCCCAAGTGGCCAGATAGTCCCCATTGTCTTCAAGAAGCCGATGCTCAGACGCACGCGATCTCGCGCTATGGACAGCGCGTGCCCATCCAGTAAGTAGGTACATACAGACACTTGCACAGCGGCAAGCTGTGAGCTCATACACATGGTGAAGAGGTTATGCTTTTCGAGAGCGCATGGAATCGCGAGGAGTTTGGTATGCATCTCTGTCGCCTTGAGCACGCGTGCGGTATGTGTGTTTCGTCCAGCTTTCGGTGTGAGTGTGAAAGGAGAAGGAGCTAGGAAAGCTTGTGTGCTCATCTCTTCGGGCGAGTATATCAGTGAAGAAAAGGGTCGATGTAGTGTTGAGATGATTCTGTCTTTGTCAGCACAACAGCAGCAACGCATGGTGGATCAATTACATTGCAGCACACATGTGTGCCATGTACCTATTGCACGTATCATCAGCGATCACTCTGGATTCATTGTGCTGATACTGTAGCATACATCACCTCATCTACTTGACCATTCGGTCGAAGCGGATCCTTCTTACAAGCTGGCAGCATCGATGACCAGATTGCCAACTTAGTATCACAGTTTTCGACCAGCGTCTCGCTGATCACAGCACTGTCGATGAAGGAATTCATAGCTGGTATGGTCAGTGTCGAATCATGATCGTTGTCGCATGTTATGTCATGTAAATAATTGCTGTCCCTGACTGCATCCACCCGTACTATGCACTTACCAGAAGCGACGACCATGGCAACATCGTAGAGATATACTGTTGACGAGTAGACTATCTCAACTTCTGCAAACTCACGGACTTGGTATTCGGCCCATGTCGCTGCAGGAGGGATGTTCTGCTCACATCAGCTGATCGGTACTGATTACGTGCTTTTTCGACGTACTCCTGACTCGAAATACTCATCGTCGCATGGTAGGTCAACCGTATTCGTTACGAGGAGCAACGTGTAGAAGGGCATGTTTGAGACGATGGCGAAATGCTGATCTACGGTGTAAAGAACATAGTATGTTCGCCTCCAACACTCCTCCAGTACTGGATCGCCTTCACCGTACGCTCGGGCAAAGTCTCTTTCATTCATACAGAGTTCCACTGCAATGGCGACAGCTGTACTGAGCCTCTTGCGAGCCTCGACCCTGAAGTCGCTGTGAAACTCGGCGAGCGCGAAGAGCATCAGCGCTTGGACATTGAAAGGTGTATGCGCCAGATCCGGTGATGTGATAGCTTTCAAGGCTGTCATGTAGTAGGGCTCCGATGGAGTCCAGGGTGCATAGATTGAGCCGATCCATTCCAAAACGGATAGCAACGTGGCCATTCCATGGTTCTTGTGTAGACGCCTGGCTCGTAGGTAATGGAAAGGTAGTACGATTGGGAAGGACGGCCAGAAGTATTCGAAATACAAATCTAGGAGTCGCTCGTTATCAATCCGGAACGCGACATGATTTTGTTGGGCTTGCGCAGGCCCAGAACCTGGTATAGGATCATCTGCTGGGACATCATGTTTTCTCTTGGGATGCTCATCGCAAGCGGTCGCAAGATGCTGTGCCTTCTCAGTCTCCTGCTGCAGCCTCAGACGTCGCTCTGCAAGTGCAGCCTTGTTCAAGCCTCCTCTTCGGGATTTCTGGTAGATGCATTCTCTCCCGTCGCGCCTGCATCGGTTGCAGATTGGCTGCGTAGAGTCACACTTTACGTGTCTACTACGGCACTGTGTACACGCTAGCACTACTCGGTCGATGCGTTTGGGATCTGATGATGGTTCCATCCTTGAACAACGATGACGAAGTTCGCAGGCTGCAATAGTGTTTGGATTGTAGTCCGAGGCTCTACCAAGGCGATCTTGCGCGCCCACGGTATAGAATCAGAGTAGGGATTATTCAGATACAAGATTGCATATCGGCAAGAGCAAGGGAAGCATGGTGTTTAGGCGTGGTCTGGCTGGTTACCTACGTCTCAAGTGGGAAGCCTTTGTCTGCCGAGTCGGCAAGAGTCGGGTATGGATTTCAAGACCGCGCCGTCTTCCTCTGCGCGTTACATAAGAAACCACGGAATATAGACACGTCTTAGGCATGGAACAAGTCCAACACCACATGCGGCACGACTTGTGAGTTCAACTATATAACACGCATAGTGTCATCATTACTCCCGTACATTTGCAAGCCTTTCTACCCTACCATAAACTAGAAATAATCGCACTAATAAATCCACATTCAGCCTTCATGACACGACGGCCAACATAACAACATCCAATTCGGGTCTCAATGCACCAAACATGTAATCATATACGTTCCAGGCCTGACGGGCAATAGCCGTACCAGCTGGAGTTGTCGCTTTTCCGTCGTACATCTATAATCGAAGGCGATAAATCCGAGAGACAAGGTGCAGGCTTATCGCAGCTTGCCATGATCCTGGGCCTCTTTGACCTGCTCAAAGACCTACAATACTCGGTTAGCTCTCCAAACTTGGTACTGTAATGAAAACGGTGTTACATACCTTAAGCATCTTTCTACGTGCACCAAGAGCATTGACTCCACGCTTCTCCAAACCTTCGTCATCGAGCTCGATGAGCTCCTGCCACTTGAGATCCTTCAGGTTATCCGTGTACTTATGCAGGCGAAGACTCCGAAGCCAGTTGGGAATGTCCGAAAGCAGTCCAGGGTCGGTAGGATCCTCCGGAGGCTTCGAGCTGCCGCGGCGGCCTCGGGGAGATCGACCGCGGTCAATGTTGTCACCAAGGAAGCCATGGCCGTCGTTGCTGCCGCTCGCAAGACCGAACTGAGCAAGGTTGAGAGCGCCCATTCCATTGTTCATCATACCGCCGCCATAGTCAGCAGCCAAGAATCCGTTAGCCTGAGGCGAGGTAAAGTTGCCCATGGCACCCATACCCTGGCCTTGCATTGCGAAGCCGGGGGAGCTAGGGCGAGATCGGCGGCCTTGCATAGCAGCCAATTGCTGGGCCTGAAGAGCAGCCGCTTGTTGTGGAGTCAATACTTGGCCCAGCTCGTTTCTCATAAGGATGTTTCCGTTGCCCATCTGAGGCATACCGGGAGACATGGGACCATTGTCCGAAGATCGGGCGCGGCGGAATTTGCGTACATCGTCCAGCTGAATGCGGTTGTTGACAGTTGACAAGGCGGCCAGTTTCATCGCAGTGGCGTTTGCGACCATATCCGCCTGATTGTTTGACTGTTGGAAATTGGCGACCATGGGAGTGCTCAGCTGGGAGGCCCAGCTTCCGCCTGGAGCATAAGAAGGCGAAAGGAGTGGCATGTTGGAGGAGTTGGCCTCGAGCGCGTTCAGAGTAGTCGTCTGGACGTTGTTGCTATCGTTCTGAAGGGGAAGACGGGGAGACCGGAGACCGGCCGATGGAGGTGGCTGAGTGAACTGGCCCATGGGCGGCTGCTGGTGTTGCTGCTGGCCCGAAGACTTGGGGCGGTTCGCGCCCTCATTCCAGGGTGATGCTGGTGGAGCATTGTTCTCCCTCTTGCTGTTCTCATCGGGCGCGGAGATGGTAGGAGCCACTAGAGAGCTGCGGTCTCCGACAGTGCTATTGCGGTTGGACGCCGGCGCGACGCCGACCACGTCGGTGAATTCAGCCTTCTGCTTGGCGATGGCAGCTGCAGCGTCCGGGAACATGCGGTTGATCTGGGACGTCTCCAAGCCCGAGTTGCGTTTTCCAGCACCAGGCGATGGCGGGGGACGGCCAAGTCCCATGGAATGACGGTTTTCACCAGTGCTGAGCTTGCTCATCGCGTCGCTCAGTTTCTGCGTCATAGGATCTAGCGCATGTCAGCATGGGAAGCACCCTGTAGATACCATCTGGCTTACCCTTCTCTCCGAAATTGGCAGGAGACAAAACTCCGGACATGGGCACGTTCTTGGACATCTGCTGCAAGACTTGGATGAAGAAGCGAATCTGCACCTGTGTCGTCTGCTGGAGCAGAGCGTAGAGTGCTGCCGTTCTCTCGGCCTCGCTGAGGACGCGGAACCACTGTTCGATAGCACTCAGCTCGTCCTTGAAGTCCTGGTCAAGGGTGGCTGTCGCCATCTCTTCGAGTGTAGTTTCATACTGGTCGATGTCGGCGAGCCACTGTTGAGCAGCGCGTTCCATCTCGTCAGGGTTGCCTGACTGGGTATTGTTGCGGCCAAAGTAGATCTCGGAAGCGGGACGAATACCACGGTTGGCAAGAGGAGAGGGGAAGCCGCCTAGATCAGCTGAGGCACGAAGATGGTGATTAGCGCCGAGCGAAGATCGGGCTTGCGGTGGGCGGAGCGAGCTGGAACCCTCGGGGGTGCTGTTCCTATTCGCGGCTATGTGACTGGCAGACATGGTGACGGTGAATGTCGTAAATCGTGGTTTGCAGCGGGGAGGTTGAAATTCTGTCGGCTCGTCAGTACGGCCAGTCCAACGGCTCGCGTGTGGAAGCCCGGGAAACGTACAGTGTAGAGTGACCGGGTACACGGAGGATGGTATTGATGTGTGCACACGAGTCCTGCAGTCCCAGCCTGTGCCTCAAAGGAGCTCGAGGTGCGAAGTGTCAGGAGAGAACAGTTTCGCGGGAGGGCGGATGGATGCAGAGGACGCGCTTTGCTCTGATGCGCAGGCAAGCAGGGCACTAAGAAGAGACACGGTAATATATCAAGGTACAAAGAAGAAACGAACGGTCAGCGATAGACAGCAAGTTCAGGGTCCGAAGATGCTGCCAGAGGTGAAGGGGGAACGGGGTGGTGTCTCGATTTGAAAGGCGTGGTTCTTTAGCGTGGAGCCAATCACGGCACCCTGCGCAAGGCTGAAGCAACGGCTCGACTGCTCTAGCGTTGGTCCTCAGCTGTTACAGACAATGGCGGCATACGTGCATGCAAGCCGTCTCTTTGGATAGCTTCAATGGTTGTCTCCGGGCATGTCAAGGGCGGTCATGGTTACCTGTGGATTGTTGGCCTCCGCGTGATACACTCGCACCACGTTTCGAGTCAGAGCAACCGCGTCGACGGCGTGTACCTATCCGGCACACAGCCGTTGCTAGCCAGTCGATAGCATAGACCGTCAGCAACGGAAGCATACGAATCACACCGTTTTGTAACAGCGTCTCTGCTGTGTGGTACTTGTTACTGGCGAGCCGCGCCGTCAAACGCTCCGAGAAACAAAAGAAATTCCCCCCGAGACGTGTTCATGCGCCGCCCGCTGCTAAAGTTAGTCGTTTGGAACCACGCATAGAAGAATCATGCGGCTCCAAGTCGTGTTCTATCATTGCAGGAGTTTTGTGATGCCTGAGAACGACCCACTTGTTGCCTGATGGGACGTTTGATGCTCGCCAGGTACATGCGCTAACGGCAGAAGCCACGTGCCCGTGATATCATGGCACGAGATAGTGTATATTTCTCCATGGTCTTTACAATTTCAAACAACATCTCTCGCCTTGAGTCTCGGCCGCAACATCACAATCTTCTTCATTGCAGCCGCCAACAATGGTCACGCGGATGCAGAAATATAACCTTACTGCAGGAGATTCTATACGTAGATGAACCATGTTTCTCGGCCGTAATGGGTATCTTTTTGTTTTACATCTGCCATGCTCCAAGTTTCATCATGATGCCGCTGCTTGCTGTGATTGTTGTGCCGCCGACTGTATCTGGATAATCTGGGTTGACATGTTAGCAAACCGCACAAACAAGACACGTTCCAAAACCATACCTCGCCCTTGATCTTCTCGCTCTTATCCTGTATACTCTGGATCTGCTTTTCGATGTCCTTGCTGCTTCCAGTCAGACGAGACTCGTTTCCATCAGCTAGCCCACTCACATCTGTTTGTCGATGAACTCGAGGCGACCATTAACCGACATGACGGCCTCCGTCTTGTCCTGCTTCAGCAGCACTGGGCCGATTTGTTTGTAGATGTTTGCATCGTCGTCGAGAAGGTCAAACTCCTGCCATGGCAGTATTTAGCGCGTGTTTCGAGTATTCCCGCCTTCTTCTCGTACCTTTTTGACGGTACTGTTCTCCTGCTGCTGTGACTCGAGCTTTTGGCGTGCCTCTACTGCAGTTCCGAGCTCTATTCCGAGATCAGCCAACACTCTTCAGGCTTTGGGGGTGGCTTACCAGCCTGAAGGCCTTGGTAACTGTCAGACAGCGCCTGCAGCTTCTTTTGCACGTCTGCCATGACTTTGGTGATGCTGGATAACGCGTTACAGAAAGTTCGGTGCAGTCTTGTTCGGAAGTCGCGAGCGGAATGCTGAACTTTCTCAATGCAGTTAGAAGCAACGCGGGGCTGGCTGCCTTCCAAGCTTGGCCGTACCTCGAGCGACGGTCACCTCTCGTGTACAACCGCAACGCCCATTTCCACGAGCCTTTCTCCAGCCTTTCTCAATCGGAAGATTATTTTTCTAGGCTGTGAATTCTTCCACCACCTCACATAGCCGCTCCTGCCTCTCTAAACTTCAGTCAAACGACACGCGATTGCCCCACTCAGGCGCTCTCCGCCACTCATACATTGATCCTTCACGACCGCAAGCGACGCGCGCCCTAACAAACACGCTCGCTGAAGCCGAAGCGCCTCCCGGTCTTTGCCATGAGTAACGCCGACTTTCTTGGCCGGGCCATCGAGACGGTCAAGAAGGCAATTGAGACGGACACGGCGGGCGAATATGAGAAGGCATACCAGCTGTACTACAGCGCTCGTCAGTACTGCAAAACACGGGTGTACAGACTCAGACGTTAACTTCTTACGCAGTTGAGCTCTTTATGCTCGCTCTCAAATGTACAACAATCGTCTTCTCAACATTGACAAGCATACTGACGCTCAGTAGGGGAAAAGAACCAGAAGTCCAAGGATATGATTCGTGGCAAGGTGGCCGAGTACATGGAGCGTGCCGAGAAGCTCAAGCAACATTTGAACCAAAACGACGCCTCGAATCGCAAGAAACCAGCAGCTATGGGCTCCAACGGCAAAGCAGCAGGCGGCAGTGGAAAGGGCGGAGGGTACACACCAAGTTCTTTCTCAGACTACAGAGATTTCCCCACTAACCTCTGATAGCGACGACGATGAAGGCGAGCAAGACGCCGATTCCAAGAAGCTCCGCGGTGCGCTCGCAGGCGCCATTCTCTCCGAGAAGCCCAACATTCGATGGGAAGATGTAGCAGGTCTGGAGATGGCAAAGGAAGCACTCAAGGAAGCCGTCATATTACCCATCAAGTTTCCACACTTGTTCACAGGGAAGCGGCAACCATGGAAAGGCATTCTTCTCTACGGACCACCTGGTACCGGTAAGAGCTACCTAGCAAAGGCAGTCGCTACCGAGGCGAACAGCACATTCTTTAGTGTTTCCAGTTCTGATCTGGTGAGCAAGTGGATGGGTGAATCAGAACGGTAAGTGGAACACTTCACTTTGGCATGCCAGAGTAACTAATATGACGTTAGACTTGTAAAACAACTATTCGGCATGGCTCGCGAAAACAAACCCTCGATCATCTTCATCGACGAGATTGATGCCCTCTGCGGACCTCGAGGGGAAGGCGAATCGGAAGCATCACGACGTATCAAAACGGAACTGCTAGTGCAGATGGACGGTGTCGGCAAGGACTCAAAGGGCGTACTGATTCTCGGCGCGACCAACATCCCGTGGCAGCTCGACTCCGCCATCCGACGACGATTCCAGCGGAGAGTCCACATCAGCCTGCCAGACCAACCCTCCAGGATGAGGATGTTCGAGCTTGCTGTTGGCAACACACCTTGCGAGCTCAGCCAGGCCGACTACAAAAAGCTAGCCGAGCTCAGTGAGGGATATTCTGGGTCTGATATCTCGATTGCGGTGCAAGACGCGCTCATGCAGCCCGTACGACTTATCCAGACAGCGACACACTACAAGCCCGTCGAAGTAGACGGCCAGACAAAGTGGACACCGTGCTCACCTGGCGACCCACAGGCAGTGGAGAAGTCGTGGACAGATCTAGATGGCGACCAGCTACTGGAGCCACCTCTCAAGGTCAAAGACTTTGTCAAGGCAATCAAGGCTTCAAGACCGACTGTTAGTGGTGAGGACCTGAAGCGCAACGCCGAGTGGACAGCAGAGTTTGGTAGTGAAGGCGCCTAGCTAGGGTGTGAAACTTTCGAGGCGGCGGTGTGGTATATCTTCAAGGCGCTTTTGGTGTTTATATCCCCTTCTAGCATAGCGATTCCAAGCCGTATATGGACCGGCGGCGTTGATGCTTCAAATACATGAGCAATTTGAGCCATTCCATTTCACAATTTTACAGACGCAATCCTGCAAATATATCCAAGACCTAGTTGGTGTGTTTTGTATCAAGGCAAAGAAGATGTGCTGTTGCAATGCTATCGCGCGTGCCGTCACATCCGGCTTCCTTTTACCCATCGTTGAAAGCTCAAGGTGCATCGCATAATATCACATTGCAAAGTAATGGCCGTTAAGTGCTAATGGCTAGTTTCTTTCTCTACACTGAGCTAATCCGGCTCAGTCTGATCCATAGCACATGCGGAGTGGATGAGGGAATGAAGGGGAAAACATGGGGGGAATATGTGTGAACCGAACCGAACCTAACCTACCCTAACCAAAATAAGCACTCCATCGTGATAAAGGATGCCTCTCTCGACTTCGCCAGCCTTGTCATGAATGACGAAGCTCAGAGAACCCCACGTTAATGCTCGTGAATCGTGTCTTCATGCTAACGTGCTCATGTCACAATTCCGAATCGAACGCCGCTCATGCATCGTGTCCCATGTGGGTGACTTCCCACAAGTCCATAAAGTTGGCCGTCTGCGAACAACCTGTTCAGACTCTAGCTGAAATAGGCTTGCGCGGTACGCTGTTGCTCCGGTGTCAGAGTCGCGGCAGCTTGACCAAGATCCGTGCTGGTCGCCTGAATGAGCGCCTTCACGGATGCGACGACACGGTTCGCGGTCTGTCCTTGCAGGGTCTCAGCCTCGAGGGCTTGCACAACATAGTTGAAGACCTTTGCGGGTTGAGAGAACACAGCTTGGTTTTGTCTAGAGGAGAGTCAGTAGCGTTCTCAAGCGTACTTTGTGTAGCGCAGGGCGGACTTACTGTTCGATCAGTTGAGCAAGGAAGGCATATGCGTATGGTGTAGCCTCCTCGTCATTGATTATGGGGAGTGTGTCTATCCAGGCAGCGGCGACGCTGTCCCAGTTGGCGACCTTGCTTGCATTGTAGTGTAAGATCTTGGCGATTGCAGCAGAAGCATTCTCTGTCGCAAAAATGTCGTCGTCCGCGCGGGCATTTGGTCTCTGTGTAACCTGGAAGAGCGTCTCCAGAGAAGCCGCAACAAACTCTGACCAGTTCTCTCCACCCTTGTGAGCTGCGACACCGACACCGTAGACTGCTGCCTGACGATTAGCAGGAACGTCATCCTGCATACCGTCGATGAGGGGCTGGATAATTTGGTCCTTGTATTGCCACGACTCTGGACCGCAGAACTCGAGCACATCATCATAGATGCAAATCGCCCATTGGCGCTGAGTTGGATCCGGGTTGACAACAGCCATGCTGTAGAACTCGATCAAAGCAGCCCAATGGGGCAGGAAAGCTGTGCCCATAGTCTTGAAAATGCTGTGGAATGCCTTGTTCATGTCCGAGAGGAGGTTTTGGTCGTCCTCAATAGCAAAGAGAATATCTTCCGAAGCTTCTTCGCCGTCTTCGTTCTCGGCTTGCTCCTCCAGACGCTCCTTGACGCGGACGTTGTAATCTTGAAGCACGCTTCTAGCGGACTCAATAAAGGTGGTCATGTGTGTGTTGGTCAGGCAGTTGCGACCAATACACTCTAAACATTCGTAGAAGCACTGGTACATCTCGGCAAGGGTGTCGATGGCGGGCTCCGTACTGAGGACTTCGAGGACGCGCTCGACCGTACGTTCCCACAGTTGACCGAGCTGTGTTGACTCGGGACCGTGAGCCTTTTTGTACGCATTCAATAGTGCTGGGACACACTTGGCTGACGCAACTCGTACAGGGTCGTGGAAGAAGAGCAATCTTCTCCATGATATCGTTGACATAAGGCTCGAAAGCGTCCTCTAGCACTTGCGCATAGATGACAATGAGCTCAATGGCCATGTGTTTGTCGTCCAGGATGCTGGTTTTAATTCCAATAACCTTACCCTTGAGTGGAACCAGCTCCCAGCCTTCTTCGTCTTGGATCTGGGCAACTTGTTCCTCATCATCAAGCAGCTGAATGTCAGCCTTGGCTCCAGCAAGCTCGGTCAATGGTGGGATGACACCAGCAAGGAAGGGAACAAACTCCCGTCCTAGCACACGGCACATGCGACCCCAGCAGTGAAGCAGGTACGAGGCTTGCGGGTCGTCGGCCTCGGAGACGCTGTTCTGGATCCGTCCGAGCAGTTGTACAAGGTTGAGCGCATCCTGACCCATGCGGTCCTTGCCCACAGCGAGAGCAATGAGCGTTGCGCACTCCATGGCCTTGGCGCGGAGAAGTCGGTATTCCTTGGATTGCTCTTCTTGTAGGACGTTGAAGAGGAGAGGCATGAGGGTATCGTAGTACTTGGAGAAAGCCGCCTCTGCAGAATCCGCAACGGTGGCGATAGTAGACAGAGCCTGTTCCTGCACAAAGCGCTTGGGGCTCTGCAGAAGCATGAGCAAGTGGTTGAGCAGCTGGTCCAGATATGGTTCCAGGATGTTTTTCTCAGCCTCCTCGCAGAAGTTGACCAGTGCGGCGGCAGCGTGCGCCTGCACACGAGGCTCCGAAGACTCCAGGACGGGGATGATGTTCGGCAGGACAACCTGGTGGTACTTTTCTTGCATAGTGCCGGCAAAGTCAGTTGACATCTGACCGACAGCGTTGCAGGCAGCCCATCGCACACGTGGATGAGGGTCTCGGAGTGCTGGTAGGACGAGGTCAAGGACCTTGTCAAGCTCGCCAACCATCAACTCGCGGCAACCCTCAGAGATGGCTGATATTGCCATGAGAGCAGCGTGCCTGTCGCGCCATGCCGAAGAAGTCATCATGCGCGGAAGCCAGTTGAAAGTTGGAGGCAGAATGGCCTGTCCACCGAGCTTGTTTGCTAGGCGATCCATACACTGCTCTCCAGCAACGTGGTTCGAGTCGCTCTCTTCATCCAGATCTTCAGACACGTTCCACTCCTCAGCATCATCATCGTCAGCGCCAACGTCGGTCATTAGGGACAAGCATTGAGTGACCATATCGTTGGTAAAGTTGGTGTCCTTTTTGCACATGACTGGCGCATTGTCGGCGAATGTAGCCATGAGTTCCAACGCGTTTTGTCTGGCCGTCTCGCCCAAATCTTTGTCCTGGATAACGGAAATGCTAAACTGTACAAGGCTGTTGAACAAAGGCTTGAACATCTTGGGCGCGACTTCGGCAAGGTCGATGAGCGAGATGAGGGCCTTTGTGAGAAGCTCTGCATCGCCGGAGTCCTTGATGGGTGGTAGGATGTTGAGGATTTCTCCGATGAGGGAGTAGTACTTGGACTGGGCCTTCTTGGTGATGGAGCGGAAGAAGGAGGCGAAGGCTTCCACGGACGCGATTCGGACCTGTGAGATGTAAGTTGAGGACGTACAATTGCATGGGCAACACGCACCGATGTCTCGCTGTCGGCAAAGCCGCCCTTGAAGGCAGTCATGACCACATCCTCATGCTGCTTTTCGATGATCTGCGGGGTTGTTGAGAATATCCTGAAGGCGTTCTCGCGCTGCGCGGGGTCTGCGGACTGGCTTGCCTGGAACAAGGCGCCTAGGAGTTCGGGCCATGCAACGCCTGGGTGAATTTAGACGTGTTTCTGTGAGAGTTGCTATTTCCTCGTACCTTCATCTGTATGCTGGCGTGCGAGCTCGGCAACAGCATCTCCGACCTTGGTGCGCACCGAGTTGTCAGTCTCGTTGGCGAGGCACTGAAGCAGCTTTGCGCGTATGGCTTCTCGCTCGGGGGGATTGAGGGTCAGGAAGAGGTCGGCGGTCTGGCCTGAGGGCGCCTTTCGCGGTTTTGACGACTGTCGCCTGAAGATGACGGCGGCAAACGTGCGTGTCTGGCATGGCTTGTGAGCTAGGATTCGAGTTTACTACCAAACTAGAGCCCTACAGAGGTATCCTGCGCCAACTCAATCTGCTCCGAGAGGCCCATCAAGAGCACCTCGGGCCTCTGGGCAACCCATTCGTCGTTCAGCTGCTGCTCGGCAGCCGTGCGCTGAATGTTATCCGGCGACTGGAGGCCCTGCAGCAGGGTTGCCAGCGCCGTGTGAACCTCGGCGGGGAGGACAGACATGTTGTCGTATGCGTATATTCGAAGAACGGTGGTGGGGAGCGGCCCCAGCAAGCAAGGGATTACGGTCGCTTGGTGGGTAGTGCTTGCGGAGCGCGTGTGACGTGGTTCAAAGTCGCGACTCTGCTGCCGTGAAAATATGCAGAAGCCGCTTACGGTACAGACAGTGCGGTCGGCGCGGCAGAGTCTGGCGCTTTGTGTGTGTGTTTTCAGGGTTCAGGGTTGCTGTGGAATTTCGAGGAAGCAGGAGGGGAAAAATACCCATGCGTGTCAGGGCACGACCCCACCACAGCCTGGGTTGTTTTCTCTACACCGACTGTATCTATCGTGACGATGGTGCAGGGGGGGCGAGTTCTGCTGAAGCCACTCTATGTAACTTGGACTGGAATCTGCATCTAGTTTCTCAATGACCCTGGGACGTCGCGGAGAGATGCATCTGGCTTTATAAGAATTGATACTGCGATAGCAACGACGTGAAGATGCGAAGACAGACACAAATACGACAAAGCACAAAGACAACAAAGACAACAAAGACAGCAAAGACTACGGCAGTCACGCTTTTGGCCCTTATGTATCGCGCATATGAACAAGGTGAGCAGGTTGCAAGATCAAGATGGCACCTCTGCTGTGCATGGGATGGATTATAGTTATGAAGATGCTCATATTATTTCCGCAGTCATACAGCACCCTGACGGTCTTCTGTGTCTTGTGCGAAGACAAGCATAACAAGGTGTAAAGCAAATGTCTTGTACAAGCTATGCCATAGGCTTCTTCAGACACTTGACAGCCTACGGTAGTGCGACCATGTGCATGTGCCATGTGCAGTGAAAGCGAGTAGCGGTGTCTAGCCTAGTCGCTTGCGCCTTCCCGTCTATTTACCCTGGCAACCACGACCGACGCCGCGATTTCCTTCGT
>JAESFQ010000209.1_pt1 | contig 21170 bp, 22 predicted proteins | sample 9269431 | NCBI WGS metagenome assembly JAESFQ01 (sample SAMN14502588, study PRJNA617103) | algae metagenome | isolation source: Plectolyngbya sp. WJT66-NPBG17 and co-occurring heterotrophs from well... | place: USA: Mojave Desert, Joshua Tree National Park, California | collected 2006-08-06
GCGGCTGGCGGGCGTCGCATGGCGGCCGATCGCCAGCGCCGAGGCGGCTTCAGTGAGCGGCGATCCCGTCACCTTGCTGGCCGGCACACTGGCGGGGTTAGCCGCGAAGGAGCAGGCGACCGTGCTACAGCGCGCGATGCGGGCCTATGTTCGGATCTGCTACGACGCCTATCCCAACATGCCGCTGGAGGAGATCGCCTGGCAGTTCGCCGCCATCGCCAAGGCTGCGACGGCGCGGTTGGCGGAGATGAACGTGGCGGCGTCAGCTGCGCGCACTCAGTGACAAGGGGCTGACCCATGTCTGGAGGTGATGGGGTGCGATGCGAGCGGCCCAAGGCCAGCGGCCGCTCGCCCTGCTCCGTCTCACCATCGGCCATGGCGCTGTTGATCGTGTTCAGGACAATGCGGAGTTTCTGCTCCGGGCGCAGGCGAGGCGCGGCGTCGGCCAAGATCTGCTCCGGCCGCATGGCGTGGACGTGGCACAGGGCGAATGCGGCAAGCCCCGCTCCCTTGATGGGTTGGATGCCCCCTGCTCTGCGGCATCGAGGTGCCATAGCGTGGTTGGCGCTGAGCCCCACCACGAGGGAGAGGAGGCATCGATGGAGGAGATTACGACGATCGGCCTCGACCTGGCCAAGAGCGTTTTCCAGGTGCATGGGGTCAATGCGGCAGGCGGGGTGGTGCTGCGGCGCAAGCTGCGCCGGTCAGCCCTGCTGGACTTCTTCGCGGCCCTGCCGCCCACGCTGGTTGGCATGGAGGCTTGCGGCGGGGCGCACCATTGGGCGCGCGAGCTCACGCGCCTCGGCCACACCGTGCGGCTCATGCCGCCGGCTTACGTGAAGCCCTATGTCAAGCGCGGCAAGACCGACGCGGCGGACGCCGAGGCGATCTGCGAGGCGGTGACGCGCCCGACCATGCGCTTCGTGCCGGCCAAGACCGAGGCCCAGCAGGCCAGCCTGATGGAGTTGAAAGTCCGCGACATGCTGGTGCGCCAGCGCACCCAGACCATCAACGCGTTGCGCTCCCATCTTGCCGAGTACGGCATCGTGGCCGCGCAGGGGCGCAAGGTCGCTGAGCTGATCGCGGTGGTGCGTGACGACGAGGATAGCCGGCTGCCCCATCTGGCACGCGAGGCACTGGGCGAGCTGGTGGCGCAGATCGAAGCCTTGGAAGGACGCATCGAGCGGCTCGACAGCCGCATGGTCCGCCATGCCCGTGAGGACGAGACAGCCCGGCGGCTGGCCAGCATCCCCGGTATCGGGGCGATCGGCGCGACAGCCCTGGCCGCGATGGGGCCCAATCCGCACGGTTTCGCCTCGGCGCGGCACTTCGCGGCCTCGCTTGGCCTGACCCCGAAGCCGCACTCGAGCGGCGGCAAGGAGCGCCTGGGCCGGATCTCCCGGCAGGGCAACTCCATGCTACGCCGGCTGCTGGTCCTCGGCGCTACGAGCCGCCTGCGCTATGCCCGGCGCAGCCCGGAGGCCGCGGACTGGGCCACGCGCCTGCTGGCGCGGCGACCCTTCAAGGTCGCGGCTGTGGCGCTGGCCAGCAAGATGGCCCGCATCGCCTGGGCCGTGCTGGCCCGAGGAGGGACCTACACCACAGCCGCGGCCGCCTAAGCGGCCGCGTCCGAGCTCGCCGGGCGCCGCGCCCGGCGAGGGCCAAGGTGCTGAAGCGACGATGACAGCGAGAGACCGGTGAGCCGGTGACGAGAGAGGCCGTTTATCGCAGTGCGCCCCCGAAGCGCGTTCACCTGATTGCCCCTCGTTCCGCGCAGCTCATCAGGGCCCGCGGCCAGACCGGCCGCATCAGAGGCCGCACACATGACCGCACCCGTGCTCTCAATGCCAACGCTGCGGATTCGCCTTGACCCGCAGGGGGCATCCACACATGCGATAAGTCCGGTTCGACCGCCCCGCTCGACAACATCTGCCACGGGGTGGCGGGGACCATCACGCCGCTTGTCGACTTGTGGCTCGATGAGGAGCGGTTGCCGAGCTACATACGGCTGGTGCGGAAGCCAAAGGGGTGAGGGCTGTGAGGCGCCCTGAGCCAGGGCTAGTTTGCTGGCGCCCTAATGCCCCGTGCTAAAGCCATGTAACGGTTCCAAATCTCAGCGCATTCGTCGCCACAGCGCTGGATCCATTTCGGCAGCACGACGCTGCGTAACAGCCGGGCACGACGCTGCTGGTCCTCTGGCGTATCGTCCAGAACCACCATGTGGCCGGGCTTGCCCTTGGTGCAGCGGGGCAGGCCCGCATTGCAGGCGAAGCCTTCCTCGGTCTCCTGCTCGGCAGCCTGCCAGATCCTGGCTTCCAAGGTCGTCAGACCCTGCTGGATTTGAGTCCTCACCTCTGCTGGCAACGCGGTCCAGGCGCTGATGTTGGCGCCGAAAAAGGAGACCCCCCAGTTGATCGCTTGCCGCGACATGGTGGAGGTCATGGTCTGTAGCCCGAGCGCATTGCCTGACAAGCTGCCGGTAATCGCGCATTCCACGGTGCGCTGGTTGAAAGCGCTGACGATCTGGGCGAAGGGGATAACGACCGGAACGGCACCGAGCGCTTCGAGCAACTCGCTTTGCCCAACGGAGGAAACCCTGATCCGCCGACCCGCAAGGTCAGAAAGGTCGGTGAAGGGTTCGCGGCAGAACAGCACCTGCGCTGGGTAGGTATAGATCGCCAGCAGCTGCACATTGTACCGCTCCCGCAGGAGCGTCCCCAACCGCGGCCGCAGCAGATCCAGTGACTGATGCAGGGTCGCCGTATCGGGGTTGAGCGCCGGCAGGTCCATGGCGCTCAACTCCGGTTCTTCACTTGCGGCGACAGCCAGGCTGATGGTGCCGAAGGGCACAACGCCCAGCCGCAGGAGCCCGAGCATGTCAGCCCCACGAATGCCGCTGCGATCGAAAGGGGCGATCTCCGCCTGGACCTGACCATTCGTGAGGCGGGGCACCTCCTTCGTCCAAAAGGGCATCTCGTATTCTAGATACTGAGCGACCCCGCCGAGGCCGCCTGCGATCCTGAGATGGATGGTGGCCACCTCCTCGGCCGCGGCCGCCGTGGCTCCGAGCACCACCGCCATGGCAGCTTTCGTCACCGCCCGTCGCAGCCGGCGTGCCGCTGCATAAGTTCCGACTAGAGGCGCAAGGCCAATCATGATTTTCTATCCGATCCCGAAGGGCAGACCGGTCTCTCCCACTGCCTTCCTACAACAACACCGGTTGAGATCACCTGCAATTCGTAGCATCTGCGTCGTGGTGATGCTCCACCACAGCCGGCATCCCGTTAGCCGACCTGTGGCTCGGTAGCGGCGCCCACCGAGCCATACGCGACTGGTGCCGAAGGCGAGGTGATGTGGATGCGCCAACCGAAGCCCAGGCCCGCGCTGGTGATCGTCTGCCTAAGATGCGGCGCCCGCTATGCGGACCAGAGCGGCGACGACCAGCACTGGCGCTGCAGAGCGTGTGGGGAGCCAGTCGCGCGCAGGCTCGCGGCTTCGGCAACGACACCTTCAAGGACGGCGGCGGGCAGGGGCTGAGATGAGCCGCTATGTCCGGCTCCTCCGCATCGCCAACCGGCTCGGCCAGTGCCCGCCGGAAGCGCCGAGGCAAACCGAACGATGCATGACGCGCTCGGCCGCTTCGGCCCGGTCCTGCCCTGCACGAGCGACAAGGCGGCGGCGGAGCTTCTCCCGCCCGGCTTCGAGTGGATGCCCTTCACCTATGCCGGCCGGCTGGTCTACGCAGCCTGCCGCCGCGCCGGCCTAGATGGTGAATGGCCGCACCCGCACCACGGGCAACGGGGGCGGACCCTGGCGCTGTCTATGTGCAGGCCTGGGCGAAGCTGGCGAGTGGCCCTGCCCCGTTTAAGCGGACACCCCTGATAGGCTGAGGAGCCTGGGAGGTGTTTATGACGGAGAATGGCAAACGGCGGCGGACCTTTCCGGACGCATTCAAGTTGGAGGCGGCCGCCGCGGTGCGGGGTGGGCGAGCTGTATCGCGGGTCGCGGCCGAGTTGGGCCTACCGGATCGCCTGGTGCGGGGCTGGCTGCGCTGGGCGGAGGGGCGCGGGCCGGTGGGGAACGGTGCGCCGGCGCTGACGCCCCCCAAGGCGCAGGCGGCGCCGGCGCGCCGCGTCGGCCCGAACCCGGCCGATCAGGCGGCGGAGATCGGGCGGCTGCGGCGTGAGCTGGATGGCGTCCGGATGGAGCGCGACATCTTGGGAAAAGCTGCGCTCATCTTCGGCAAGGCAGCGGGCCGGAGGTGAGCTATGCCTTCATCCGCGAGCACGTCACCGCCTTCCCCGTCCAGGTCATGTGCGAGGTGTTGGGCGTGAGGCGCAGCGGCTACTACGCCTGGGTCAGCCGGTCGGAGCGCGCGCGAGCCGTCGAGGACCGGGCGGTGGCGGCCGAGATCCGCGCCGCTCACGAGGACAGCCAGGGTCGCTACGGCAGCCCGCGCGTGCATGCCGCGCTCCGCGCCCACGGCCGGCGGGTCGGCCGCAAGCGGGTGGCGCACCTGATGCGTGACATGGGCCTGTCGGCCAGGCGCCGGCGGCGGTTCCGCCGCACCACCGACAGCGCGCACGCCTATCCTATGGCGCCGAACCTGTTGGGCCGCGACTTCACGGCCTTCTGTTCCGCGTCGCTCATGCAGAGGCAGTATCCGCCTATCGAAATGCACAGCCAAGCTTTGAGCGTCTTCCCCGTGTGGCCGGGGGCAGCGTCCTCGCCGCGGCCTCTGGCCGATCCCGAAGTCACTTAGGCCGAGGAAGTGAAGTCCGTGTCCCGCTTCCTAAAACCAGCGGATCCATCTCCTCCCATCAGGAGATGCGGCCCATTATGACGAGATGCGCTTGAACCTCAGACAGCCGGTTGGATGGCATCCTTCCGGCCGAGCTGGCGTCGACGATCACATGAGCCGTTTGCACCTATTGCGCCGCCGTCGCCTCGAAGAACTTGCGCTTCAGCCCCTTCTGGTTCTCGTAGATAGAGCCCTGTTTGTCAGCCGGCGGCAAGGGCAGGCGGACTGGGACATCAGCCAGGCGCGGCGCCAGGCTCGATTGGCCGGCGGCCATCAGCGCGTCATAGGCCTCGAGCCCCTCGGGGAAGCCGAGCAGCGGCCAGGCATCGGCAGCGCGGAACTGGAAGAGCAACAGCCGGCGCTCCTTGTTCGAGGTATTGGGCGCCGAGCCGTGCACCGCGCGGACGTGATGCACGGTGATCGAGCCGGCGCGGCCCGTCAGGGCGACGGCCTTCGTGTAGTCCACGTCCTGGTTGGCCGGATCCATGGCGCCGCAGAAGCGACCGTCCGCATGGTGGTCGAAGACCGGGCCTTTGTGGCTACCGGGGATGACGAGAAGGGGGCCGTTCTCCGGCTCCATGTCGTCCATCATCACGCCGACGGCGGCGAGGTCGTCGTTGGTGTGCGGATAGAAGGCCCAGTCCTGGTGCCACTCCACCGCGGCGCCGAAGCCCGCCGACTTCATGTTCAGCTTCGCCGTGTCGAAACGGATGTCGGGGCCCCAAAGCGACTGCAGCACGGCGAGGATGCGCGGGTGCCGGACAAGGGCTGCATAGGCCGGATGGTGCAGGTGGGGCGACTTGATCCGCCGCACCCGCGGCATGGCGGGTGAGTGGCTGTCCTCAAGGTCGTAGATGGCGTCATGGGTGGCGACACCTCGGGCGCGCTCGACGAAGCCGTCCGTCACCCGGCGCAGCTCGGCAACCTCCGCCGCGGAGAGGATGTCGGGAACGACGATAGCGCCAACCTCATCGTACTCGCGCTTTTGGGCATCCGTGAGCATCGGTTCCTCCCTCAACGATACCAGCGGCGCGCGGCGCGCAGCGCGTCGCGCAGACTGTCTGCTGGGCGGGCCTCGCCGGTGGCGACGCGGGCGAACATATCGACCAGTACCCAGTTCTCCGCGACGGCCCCGGCGGCCGGGGTGATCGGGCCGGCATAACCCTCGTAGAAAGGCGTATCCATGGCGTCGCGGTAGACGGCGAGCTTCGGGTCGGACGACCAGACCGCGCTCTCGCCATAGGCCCTCAGCGGCTGCGACCAATAGCCGAGGCAGCCGGTCAGCCAGGGGTCGTACTGTTCGGCCTCCATCATGAAGCGCAGATAGGCCTTGGCCGCATTCGGCGCCGAGGTGTGGCGCGGCACCATGCCGACTAGGGTCAGCGCCGTCTCCGGCGCCTTGCCCGCTGCGCCATGGGGCATCTCGGCATGCTCGGTGTCGGCCGCCAGCGCGTTCTGCGCCGCATCCGCCGAGGTCTTCAGCGAGTAGTAGACGGAGACGCCGTTCTGGGTGAGGCCAATCTCGCCGCCGATGAAGGCTCGGTTGTTGCTGACGCCGCTCCAGCCCATGGTGCCCGGGATCATCGTCTCCTGCATGGCGCGGGCATAGTCGAGCGCTCGCAGCGTTTCAGGCGCATCGAGGGCGATCTTGCCGGCTTCATCCACCAGCCGCCCGCCGTGCGACCAGAGCAGCCAGTTAGCATAGCCAGGCGCGTCGCCGGGGGCATGGCTCAGCGGGAAGCCGCAGGGATGGCCGGTGCGCTTCAGCGCCCGGCAGAGGCGAAGGAACTCGCCGAGATCGTTCGGGATGCCGTCGAACCCGGCCTCCTTCACCCAAGAGCGGCGGTACACGGCGGGGCCGGTGGTGCCGCCCATCGGCAGGCCGAGCCAGGCACTGCTCTGCCAGCGCTGGCCATAGACCTTCGCCAAGTCGTACCAACCCCCGTACTTCGCGCCGAGATACTCAGCGAGGTCGGTCACCTCCAGCAGCTTATCGGCGTAGATATGGGCATCGGCGCCAAAGCCGATCAGCACGTCGGCGCCCTTGCCGGTGTTGAAGGCGACGGCGACCTGCACCGGCATGTCCGGCCAGTTCACGTAGTCGATCCGCACCTCAATGCCGGTCTGCTCGGTGAAGCGGCGGGTGTTCCGGTTGAAGATTGCCTCATCGGGGTCGATGTACTTCGCAGGTCGGAGCACCCTGAGCCTGGCGCCCTGCTCCGGGGCGAGGCGCGGCGCCGGCACGTCGGCCGTAGGGATGGCTCGCGCCGGCAGCGCGACCCCGGCTAGCATTCCCGCGGCCAGGCCCATGGTCTGGCGACGTCCGATGATCGGTCGCATGCACGTCTCCGCCCGCGGGTGTCGTCCCCGTTGCGGACAGGGTATCGGCAGGCGAGGGCGGCCGTCTACTCCTCTGGTTCGGTAGTGAAAAGCCATGGATAGCCCTACTTTGGAGACGCTTGTGCAGGCTGGCGGGGTTGGGCTGGAGCTGAACCGCCCCGGCTTCCCCGGAGGCTCCAACTCTTGAGAGGATGGAGCCATGACAACGAGAAAGAGGACGGCGGCGAGCTACTCGCTGGAGGTGCGGGAGCGGGCGGTCCGGCTGGTGCTGGACGGCGCTGGGGAGCACGCGACGCAATGGGCGGCGATCAGCTCGGTTGCGGCGAAGATCGGCTGCACGACGGAGACGCTGCGGAGTTGGGTGGGCCAAGCCGAGCGGGACGGAGGGCAGCGCCCTGGTCCGACGAGCGCCGAGCGGGAACGGATCAAGGCTTGGGAGCGGCAGACCCGCGAGCTGCGCCAGGCCAATGAGATCCTGCGGAAGGCGTCGGCGTATTGTGCTCAGGCGGAGCTCGACCGCCGATCCAAGACGGGATCGCCGTCATCGACGATCACCGGGGTGAGTACGGGATCGAGCCGATCTGCCAGGTGCTGCCGATCGCCCCGTCCACCTCCCACGCGCATGTCGCACGGCGCGCGGATCCCTCCAGGGCATCAGCGAGGCGTGTGCGGGACGCGACGATCCATGCCGCGATCCGTTGCGTGCACGCGGCGAGCTTCGGGGTCTACGGCGCTCGCAAGGTCTGGCGGCAGCTCGGCCGCGAGGGGCTCACGGTTGCCGGCTGCGCGGTGGAGCGGCTGATGCGGGGCATGGGGCTGCGAGGTGTTGTGCGCGGGAGAGAGACGCGGACCACCGTCTCGAACCCAGCCACGCCATGCTCGACCAACAAGGTGAACCGTCGGTTCAGGACCCCGGCGCCGAACGTCCTGTGGGTCTCGGATGCCACCTACGTGGCGACCTGGCAGGGCTTCGTCCACGCCGCTTTCGTCGCCGACGTCTTCGCCCGTCGCATCGTCGGTTGGCGGGTGTCGCGCACGGCGCAGACGAGCTTCGTCCGTGATGCTCTGGAGCAGGCCCTGCACGAGCGTCGCCCGGCGAGGGGTAGACTGACAGGCCACAGCGACAAGGGGTCGCAGTACGTCAGTATTCGGTACACGGAGCGGCTGCTCGAGGCCGGGACCGAACCGTCGGTCGGGAGCGTCGGCGACGCCTACGACAACGCCCTCGCCGAGAGTGTCATCGGGCTGTTCAAGACAGAGGTGATCCGCCGCCGCGGACCCTGGCGCTCCCTCGACGCCGTGGCGTTCGCCACCCCCGAGTGGGTCACCTGGTTCAACACGCAGCGCCTCCTCGAGCCCATCGGCAACGTCCCTCCCGCCGAGGCCGAGGCGCGCTCCTATGCCCAGATCGGGGCACCCGCTCTGGCAGCGTGACCCAAACCAAAAAGCCTTCGGCAAACCCGGAGCGGTTCAGGTCGAGCAGCCGCCGCTCATAGCCGCTGTGCAGCCGGTTGGTCGGCTCGCCGCAGTTCGGGCAAGGGCATAGCGCCTCCGGCGCATGGACGAGAATGACGACGCGATCCGCCGCCGGCTGGATGGCGTCCACGACGAGACCGGGCGGCAACAGAGGGCGTGGGTCCAATAGATGCATCGCTGCCGCTCCCTCGGAGAAAGGACGCGACACCAACGCCCGACGAGCACGGAAACTGCGACAGCGCCATTCTTCCACGCCGAAACACAGCCCGGTGTCATCACGAGGCCGCCCCAGGCAACATGACGGCGTTCGAGACAGTTCTATTTTCCTACCTCAGGTTGCCGTCTTATGGCATATCCAGACCGATCATGCGGTCCCGCTCGCTGGATCGCGGTAGATGAGGAAGGCCACTATGCCGCTCGACGAAGAGGGTGCCGCCCTCGCACCGCCGAACCACGCCGAAGCCGAAGACGCCGCGGGCCGCGGATTTGAAGACCCAGCCCTGCCTGACTGCCTGGACGCCTTCTCGGAGGCGGAACTCGATGCGCTGGCCTTCGGCGTGATCGGCTTCAATGCCGATGGCGAAGTCGAAATCTACAACGTCTTTGAAGCCACTGCAGCGGGATTGTCAAAGGCTCGCGTGCTCGGTCGCCACCTCTTTGATGAGGTTGCGCCGTGTATGAACAACTACTTGGTCGCGCAGCGTTTCGAGGAGGAAGAGGCGCTCGATGAGGTGCTTCCCTACGTCCTGACGCTGCGGATGCGTCCGACCCCCGTCCGTCTGCGCCTGCTCAAGCGGCCGGGTGGGCGGCGGTGCTACCTGCTGGTCGAGCGCCGCCTCGTCGCTGGAGCGCGCTAGCGTGGACGGACCGGCGCTGGCGGCCGCCAGTGCAGCCGCGGACGAACACGAAGCGCTGCTCGAATTCCTGTACCTGTGCCCACACGGCCTCGCCGAATTCGACGCCGACGGCGGGCTGCGCATGGTCAATCCTGCCTGCGCCCGCATGCTGGCGCCGATCCTGCCGGCCGGAAGCGGCCTGGACAACCTGCTCGACGCGCTCATGCCCTTCGCGCCGGACCTGCGGGCGCGGCTTGGTGCATTCGCCGGAGAGCGTGGCCTCGTGCTTGATGGCCTCCGTATTCACGTCGGCGCGTCACCGCGGCGACGCCCCAGCCGCGGCGGGGCAACGCCAGATCCGCTGGTACTGGCGCTGACCGTCCTCCGGCTGTCACCGGACAGGCACATGGCCGTGGTCGCCGATGTGAGCGCGCAGGCAGCGCAGGAGCGGCGCCTGCGCGAGGCGGAGGCATGGTTCGCGGCGGTGGCAGAGGGCGCCGAGGGCTATGCATTCTTTGGACTCGATGCGGACGGAAACTTGGCCGACTGGAACGCCTCCGCCCAGCGCCTTTTTGGCCTGAGCGAGGCGGAGGCGCTGGGCCGTAGCGCCGAGGAACTCCTCTCTGCCGCGGCCGACGGCCCGGTGCTGGCTGACCGCCTCGCGCGCGCGCGGCGTGATGGCTGGCACCTCGCTGAGGGTTGGATGCCGCGGGCGGGACGCGGCCGGTTCTGGGGTACATCAGTCGTCTCGGTCATGCGCGCGGCGCAGGAGGAGGACACTGGCACCGTCCCGGTGCCGGAGGCTTACCTCGCCGTGATCCGGGACCGGACGGAGCGGCGCGAGGCGGCCGAGGAGCTGCGGCGCGCGTTGTGCCAGGATCACCTCACCGGCGTGCTGAACCGCCGCCGGTTTTTCGAGCTTGGCGCCGAGGAGTGCGCGTCAGCCCTGCGCGCGGGCCGGCCCCTGTCGGTTGCGATGGTGGATGCCGACCGGTTCAAGGCCATTAACGATCAATTCGGGCACGCCGCCGGCGACGCAGTGCTGTGCGCCCTCGCCAGCACGCTGCGTACCGGCGCGCGGGAGGGGGTAGACCAGGTCGCAAGGTTGGGCGGGGAGGAGTTCGCTGTGCTCATGCCCGGCCTCGACGCTTCGGCCGCCGCCGCCGCCGCGGAGCGGCTGAGGGCGGTGGTGGCCGCATTGTTGGTTCCGGTGCGGGGGCTAGACGGGGCGCCGGCCGAGGTCAGCTTCACGGCAAGCTTCGGCATTGCCGAGATTGGGCCCGGCGTGACCGATGCCGATACCCTGCTGCGGGTCGCCGACCAGGCGCTCTACGCCGCCAAGGCCGCAGGGCGTAACCAGGTCTGCATCGAGCCTGCCCGCACGCCGGCATCCTGACCAAGCGCCGAAAAAGCCGTCGCCGCGCGCCGGCGCGACGTTGCGTGCCAATGGTTTGAATCGGGCGGTGGCGCAGCGACTGCCCTGACGGCACGAGCCATGGCCGGTGTTCGGGTGGTTCCGCAGCCCTCGCTGCCTGCCTCGAAGGTTTGAACCCACCGGCGCTGCTGGCACGGTATCAGCTGGGCAGGTCGGTCATGCTGGATGCGGCAAGGGCTTGCGCACGGTCGAGGCTTGCCGGCCGTCCCATGAGATAACCCTGTCCCTTGGCCACCCCCAGGGAATTGAGCGTCTCGAACTCCCCTTCCGTCTCGATGCCTTCGGCCACAATCTGGCAGCCTGTCTCCTCGGTGAAGTAGATGAGGGCCGCCGTCATCGCCCGCCGGGCGGAGCTGGTATCGAAGGCCGCCCTGGATGACGAAGACGATGCCGCTGAGGACGCGCCGGTCGTCCACCCGCGGCACCCCGTGCGAGAGCGGGAAGTGCGGCCGGATGCGACGCATCTGGGCCGGGGTGAGCAGGAACGGAACGGACATGGCACTACTTCCACCCCGTTCAGAATCACAACCGCTCGCGTCGCCGCAAGCAAGCTCAAGCCGGCATGCAACCACTGCGATAAGGGACCGGCCTCTAGCCCGATCCGCCTCACCTCAAGGCCGAGCTCCCGAAACCAGGCCACCAGCGCCTCGGCTCGCTCGCAACCTTGGCCTCGCGCAGGATCCGCCCGGTCGCGTCCACCACGCACACGCTGCTGTCTTTCAGCGAGACGTCGATCCCAGCATAATAGTCCATGGCTGTCCCTCGATGATGTCGGGGCCGACCCACTCGGCCTCGGTTCCACACACCATCACTCTGAGGGGCAGCCTCCCTTCCGCCTATCGTCAGGCGGCCGGCCCATTACGGCATCTAGAGCGGCAGTCGGATAGCTGCGGCTTGGAGCGCCTCAGTCGATAGTCGCGGGATTGAGCCCCAAAGATCCTGGTGCTCTCTCGACGGCAGCTCTGCTGTATGTTGTTGTCTGTTTGGGCAGTTGGCGCAGCGGTTAGCGCAGTGGCTTTACATGCCATTGGTCGGAAGTTCGAATCTTCCACTGCCCACCATGCCGCTTAGGCTCGAGCTCAGCCCCTAGCGCGCGCCTTGCTGGAGGAGGACGACGCGGAAGGTGGTGAGGAGGATGCGGAGGTCGAGGCGCAGTCCGCGGTTTTGGATGTAGTAGAGGTCGTAGGTGAGTTTGTGTCGGGCGTCCTCGACGGAGGCGCCGTAGGGGTAGTTGATCTGGGCCCAGCCGGTGATGCCGGGGCGGACGCAGGCGCGGTCTTTGTAGTGGGGGATCTGCTGCTCGAGTTGCTCGACGAAGGCGGGTCGCTCGGGTCTGGGTCCGACCATGGCCATGTCGCCGCGGAGCACGTTGAGGACCTGCGGGATTTCGTCGATGCGGCTGAGCCGGAGCAGGCGGCCGACGCGGGTGACGCGGGGGTCTCGCTTGCTGGCCCATTGGGGTGTACCGGAGGCTTCGGCATCGACCCGCATGGAGCGGAACTTGTAGACGGTGAAGCGCCGGCCGCCGAGGCCGACGCGCTCCTGGCCGTAGAAGATGGGGCCTGGGCTGTCGAGCTTGATGGCGAGGGCCACCAGCAGCAGCAGGGGCAGGGTGGCCAGCAGCAGGGTCAGGGCACAGCCCAGATCCAGACCCCGATGGGCGGCGGTTCTTACTTTCCCCTCGCAGCTGGCGCGGGCGGTTGCCAGCCAGCCATCCTGGAGCTGGTTCAGATCAAGGTAGATCCGGTCCGACATGCTCCACTCCGTCTCTCTAAAGTAGATAAAGTCGCCACTTCGAAAACAGACGGTTGATGTTGTGCTGTTATCTTATAAAGACTATCTCGCATTTTAGAGGTTAACTTACATGAAATGACTGTGAGTGAACCTTGGGAGCCTTCAGTGCGTTTGCAGTAACGGGGCAGATTCTCGCAGGGGAATTCAACTCATGCGTTCCAAATCATCAGATACATATAATCTGCACGTTCCAGCGAAGGCAGAACGAGGTATCGACCACGAAACCCGTCGATTTGGGCAGGGTGTAGTCGTCGCTCTTGGCTTGTCTGCCGTTCTTTGGGTCCCGATCATCTACATCTTGGTTCGACGGTAAGGCGCCTCGCTCGGCACGGTGTTGAGGGCCGGCATTTGGAGCCCCGGTTTGGTCGGCAGGCCCTTCGCCAGCGGCGGCATTGAACGGGAGCAAGGTATCACCGAGGCTGGCAATGGTCGGTTACGGACGGCGGTGGTCGAACTTGCTTGGCTCCGGCTCCGCTACCAGCCTGGTAGCGGCCTCGCCACGTGGCTCAGGCAGCGGCTCGGGGAGGCGGGCGGGCGCATGCGCAAGCTGCTCGTCGCACTGTGGCGATCCGCCACCCAAGGCCTTGTCCCAGAGGGTACCGTAGCTAAGGCCACCTGACGGGGCTGCATCTCCCACCAGGGCCGGCCGCACCGGCTGGCCTGATGGGGTCGAGGTGATGGCTGCCAATGAGACAATGGGCGCCCCGCGCTTCGCCGCACAGAATGGCACCATCTCCTTGGAGCTTCGCTGGTCCGGATGCCGGACCTTGATGGGGGATGGTCCTGACCCTCGAAACTGGTCCATTTGGGGCGCAAGTTTTTCGGGCACTGTGAACCCCAAGGAGGGGTCGTGCCATGAAGCAGAAGCGCTACACGGACGAGCAGATCGCTTTCGCGCTGAGGCAGGCGGAGAGCGGCACGGCGGTGGCCGAGATCTGCCGCAAGCTTGGCGTGTCGGAGCCGACATGGCGTAACTGAGGGCGGGCGCACTCCGGGGTTGGTGGCAGAGAACGGGCTGCTACCCAGGCAATCGGAGGAGTGCGAGATGAGCTATTTCGTTGGCCTCGATGTCTCCATGGAGGAGACTGCCTACTGTGCCCGGAACGCCGAGGGGCGGATCCTTGGCCGGGGCAAGACGGTGACCGACCCGGACGCGATCGCCGCGGCCTTGGCCCGCTTCGGCCGACCCACCCGGGTAGTGCTCGAGACGGGGCGGATGGCGAACTGGCTGCACCGGCAGCTGATTGCCCGTGACCTACCGGCTGTCTGCGTCGACGCCCGCCAGGCCCACGCCGTGCTCAGCCAGATGCCGAACAAGACCGATGCCAATGACGCGGCGATGCTGGCCGAGTTGGCACGCACCGGCTTCTACCGTGCGGTACGGGTCAAGAGCGAGGCGGCGCAGGGCATGCGGGCATTGCTCAAGGCCCGCGAGCTGGTCCTGCGCCAGCGTATGGACCTCGACAACACCATCCGCGGTCTGCTGACGAGCATGGGCGTGCGCCTGCCGAAGGGTCCTCGGCGCTGGGCCGACCGGGTAGAGCTGGCGCTGGAGGCCAATGAAGCACTCGCCCTGGCACTGAAGCCGTTGCTGCGCCTGCGCGAGGACCTCGCCCGGTCCCTGGCGGAGCTCACCCGTCGGTTGCTCACCGAAGCTCGAGGCTCTGACCTGTGCCGCAGGCTGATGGGCGTGCCTGGCGTCGGCGCGATCACCGCTTATGCCTTCCTGGCCACCATCGACGACCCCACCCGGTTCGCCCATTCCAGATCCGTCGGCGCCTATGTCGGGCTGACCTCGAAGCGCTATCAGTCGGGCGAGGTGGACTACACGGGCCGCATCACCCGACGGGGCGATGGCATGCTGCGGACGCTGCTGTTCGAGGCGGCGTCGAGCCTGATCACCCGTGCGGGTGGGGGCGGTGCGTTGCGCGAGTGGGGCCTGCGGTTGCGGGCCAGGGTCGGCCACAAGAAGGCCAGCGTTGCCCTGGCGCGCAAGCTCGGGGTCATCCTCCATCGCATGTGGGTGGATGGCACCGAGTTCCGCGCAGCCTGACCGGCAGAGCAACCATAGAGGCAAGGAGGAAATCCAACAGGCGGGTGCAGATAGATTTTCGAGCTCTCGTCCCGGTCCGGACGGGAGGCGACGGCCGAGCCCGAGGTATTACGTGCGGCGCGCCAAGGTGCGACCGCGTAGCCCACAAGCTGGGAGGCCGAAGCCTAAGCCTTGGACGCCATCATGAAGCGCCGCGCGCCGAAAGCGCGCTGGCGACTTCGTAGAGAACCTTGCGCCGGACCAGGGAGGAGGATCAGGATCACCCTGCGCCCGCCCTCAGTTAGAAAACATTCTACCGATGGAAGAAACAGTTCGCCGGGATGGGCTCTCAGGCTCTCTTGACTATGTTGGATCGCCCGACGAACTGCCTCAGTCGTGCTGGCGCAACCGTGAAGAACCTGGCCTATAGCGCGTCCTTCCATGTCTGGGAAAAGAATGCACCATCAAACCCTGGGATCAAACATCTCTAAGCCGTAAGCGGACCAGCCGCTTCCGAGCATCTCAAGCATGGAAACGTCTGTTACCAACGGCCTAGTGGGTGGGCTGCTCACGACCCCTTCGTAAACAATTGAAAAAAGCCTTTATGATTGGCGACCCGATAAGGCGACTTCCGCAGCCATGTGGTCATATATCGGGAGCAAGGACATGAACTTCGAGACGTGGATCGCTGAGATTGAGGCTGTCGTAACCTTTGACGTGGATGCGGAGCTATGGCGGCAGTATTTCGACGCAGGGCTGACGCCACTTCAGGCCATCGAACAGAACCGCACCGATGAGGAAGTTTGACGCATTCATCTGAGCGACCCGTGACGGCCAAGGGCACGAAGCTGCCATGGCCAAAGCTGGCCGAAGCGGAATGGCGGCTTTCCGGTTGCTGCCGCATTTCAAAGGGGCGGTTTACCTCTCGGTCGGTGCTAGGGTGCCCCTTCTGGGGGAAGGTGCCGCTTCTGATCGAACAAATTGGCTGGTCCGATGCGCTGCGGCTGGCATCCGAGCCGCATATGCGTGCCGACTACCGCCCCAGGCGCATCATCGTCCAGCAGCGCAAAGCAAATCTGGTGGTTACGGATGTCGGCACCCTGAGCGCCAGACTCTTCAGACGCGTGCGGCACGAGGCCCGTGAGGCGGGCCATTGGGCCGCCGGCGCCTGGGTGGCTTTGTTGGCAAACGCTGGCGAAGGTACAGCCACCATCTATGCCGTTCTGGCTCGCCGTACGGCCTTCGTGCGCCGGGCGGCCGACAGCGTGCAGACACTGCAGGTCATTGCCGCCAACATCGATGTCGTGTTCGTCGTTAACTCGATGAACGCCGGTCTCAATCCGCATCGGCTCGAGCGCTTCCTCGCGGCTGCCTGGCAGAGCGGTGCGCGGCCGGTGGTGGTGCTGACCAAGGCCGACCTGTGCGAGCAACCCGAAGGCCAGGCCGCCGGGATAGGCGCCCTGGCGGCGGGCTGCCTGGTGCTTATGGAGTGCGGCGCCCCGACGATTCGAGCCAAGCCTGTTCAACACCGACCAACGACCGTTGATCGGTGGTGAACAGGGGGGGGAGGAAATTCAGCTTGCTTCGGCAGTTATGTCTGGCTGAAGCTAGGTAGCTGGGCGTCGCGTCGGTAGCCGGATGTCTTGCCGCGAGCCAGAATGCCTGGGGAGGGCTTAGCAATGACGAAGCGGCATCGAGACCGGCGAGGCCTTCTGAAGGCTGCAGCTATCGCCGCCACCCTCCCCCCGTCGATATTGGTCCACCCAGGCCACGCTCAGACAATGGGACCGGCAGCCCTGGGGAGTACAGCATTGAGGGCTGGAATTGATGGCGTCCTGCGCGCTGCGGTCGAGGCGCGTGACGTCCCAGGCGTCATAGCACTTGCTGCGACCGAACGTGGTATTTTCTACGAAGGCGTATTCGGTACACGCAGCCTAGCGGGCGGTCCCGCCGTCACAATCGACACGGTCTTCCGGATTGCGTCGATGACCAAGGCGGTGACCTCGGCCGCGGCGATGCAACTTGTCGAGCAGGGCAAACTTAGCCTGAACGACCCGGTGCCAGACATTGATCCGGCATTAGGCATACCGCAAGTGTTGGAGGGCTTCGATGCTTCGGGCACGCCGCGTCTGCGGCCAGCGAAGCAACCGATTACGCTGCGGCATCTACTCACTCACACTGCCGGGTTCAGTTACGAGCAATGGGATGCAAACACGAAGCGCTACGTCGCCGCCACGGGCATGCCCTCGACGCCGACCGGTAAGGTTGCAGCGCTTCGCATGCCGCTCGCTTTCGATCCCGGTGAGCGCTGGGAGTATGGCGTGAATATCGACTGGGTTGGAAAGCTCGTCGAAGCGGCCAGCGGCCAGAAGCTTGATGCCTATTTTCGTGAGCACATCTTCGATCCGCTCGGCATGAAGGACACTGGCTTCGTTGCGTCACCGGAGCAGCGGGCGCGGCAAATCAGCGTGCATCAGCGGCTCGCAGATGGTTCCCTGGAGCCGCAGCCCTTCGAAACGCAGTTTGTGCCGGAATTTTGGGCTGGTGGCGGCGGCCTGTACTCGACTGCGACCGACTACATGACCTTCCTACGGGCCTTGCTCCATCAAGGATCGCTCAACGGCACACGTATCCTGAAGCCGGAGACGGTCACGTTGATGAACCAGAATCAAATCGGCGATATTGAAGCTGGCATCTTGAAGACGACTGACCCGAAGCGTTCCGTCGACGTCGACTTCTTCCCCGGATTCAGTCTCAAATGGGGTCTCGGGTACATGATCAACGCTCAGGCCGGCCCGAACGGACGCAGTGCTGGTTCGTTAACTTGGGCCGGTATCTTCAATACCCACTACTGGATCGATCCAGCGCGACAAGTAATCGGTGTGGTCATGACCCAGACGCTGCCCTTCGGCGATCCTCGATCCATGAAAGTCTACGGCCAGTTCGAGCGCGCGATTTACGACGCCTTAAAAGCGGCCTGACCAAGCCGCCTTGCTTGGGCAGCGGCGGATGCGCCTGATCGCGGCCGGGCCGTTGCCCGGTCGAGATGCCTCCATAGCCGACCCCGCTTGCCGGTCATCGGATGGGCACCACGGGATTGGGAATATCCCGTGTGTCTATGCCGCGCGCAGGAGAACTCGGGTCACGGTCGTATGGGTCCAGCTTGAACAGCCGCTTGGCGTTGGTATCCCCAGCGCAGTCAGCGCTCTGGCGATCGCCGCATGCCCGCGGACGCCCTCACCGCGTAGCCGCTTCAACTCCAGTGCCAGCCGGTGCGCCGCCCGCTTCGCCGCCAGGCGCCGTGCCTGGGTCGCTGCGGCGGCGTCAGGGCCGTGAGACGGTCGATAGCCCCAGTCCCAGCCCAGCATCGCCCCACGAACCTTGGCGGCCCGGAGCGCCGCCCGGGTCCGCTTGCTGATCACCTGGTGAACAAGGGGGCTGGGTCTCGCCGAACCTGTCGCTCAAGCGGTATGTACATGGCAGACCTCATGACGACCAGGGCTTGAGGCTTATGGCTGAAACCGCGTGATGCGTGCCACTCTTCGGGTTCTCGATTGACGAGCCGGCGACTGGGCATACACTCCTGCAACATTCACCATGCTAGCCAAGCGGCATGCCAGTGACGAAGGTCCGGACTCGAACGGACTCAATGGGGAGGAACCTAGGATGAAGCGCAGGTCATTCAATCTCGCCTTGTCGCTGCTGGTAGGGTCTGCCGGCATTGCCAGCTCGCATAGGGTCCAAGGTCAGGCAGCCGGATCGACCGCCCTCCTCAACGGCAAGGATTTCGAAGGCTGGGATCGGATCGGTGACGCCAACTGGCGTATCGAGGACGGGATGTTCATCGCCGACAGGGGGAATGGTTTTCTGGTTACAAAAAAACCCTACGGCGATTTCCACTTACGGGTCGAGTTTTGGGCAGATACGAGCACGAATAGCGGGGTTTTCATCCGTGCAACCGATCCATCTACAATCACCTCGGCCAACGCCTATGAGGTGAACATTTGGGACGAGCGCCCGGAGCCGAAGTACGGCACCGGCGCCATTGTTGATGTTGCAGCGGTCGACCCCATGCCGAAAGCCGGCGGCAAGTGGAACATATTCGAGATCACGGCCAGAGGCGATGCCTTCACTGTAATCCTCAACGGGCAGAAAACGGTGGACGGCGCTAGGGACAGCAAGCATCGGACTGGACGAATCGCGCTACAGCACGGTGCTGGCTTGAAGGACGACAAAGGCGTGGTCAATGATCGGGGCGCCGTGCGGTTCCGCAAGGTGGAGGTCAGGCCGCTGTAGCGGATTCCTGCCCTGGAGATCCGCTTGTCCGCAAGAGCGCTCGGGCGACGGTCGTATGGGTCCAGCCAACGCCTCCGCGTGGCGCTGGCACGCCGCGCTCGGTGAGTGCCCTGGCAAGTGCCGCGTGACTGGTGACGCCTTCGGCCCGTAGCCGCTCCACCTCAAGCACCAACCGGTATGCTGCCCGCTCCGCTGCTTCTCGCCGCACCTGGGCCGCTGCCGCGGCGCTAGGGCCCTCTGCCGGCGGATAGCCCCGATCGCCACCCAGCATTGCCCCACGCGCCTTAGCGGCCGCCAGCGCGGGCCCTGGTGCGCTCGCCCATCAGCTGGCGCTCTTTTTGTTCCTAATCCACCTGCGCGCCGCTAGCCCGGATTATGGGTGCCAATCGAGCTTCCTCCCGCGCCCTAAAGGCAGCTGTATCTTCAGGTGTAGCCCACCACGGTTTTGCCCCAAGCTCCTGGAAGCCACGAACCAGATCCTGGTTTTCGAGCGCCCGCTTCGCAAAGGCCGAAAGACGTTCGATCACCGGCTCTGGCAAACCTGCTGGGCCGCATAGGGCCCCCCAGGACGTCATCTCGAAACCCGGCAGGAACTCCAACATGGTTGGAAGATCAGGCACCACCTGGCTGCGTTGCGGGCCAGTGACGGCGAGCGCTCGCACACTGCCATCCCGTGCTGCCGGCAGAAGGCCTGGGATATTGTCCATGATCAGCTGTACACGCCCGGCAATCAAGTCGAGCAGCGCTGGCGCGCCACCCCGGTAGGGGACATGCAGAATATCCACCCCTGCGAGCTGCTTCAGCAACTCGCCCGAAAGATGTGGCGTCGTCCCGCTGCCGGAGGAGCCGTAAGCATACTTGCCTGGGCTGGCCTTTAGCAACGCAATCAGCTCCGGCACCGTCCTGACAGGCAGATCCTTGTTGACCACCACTAGGTTTGGCAGTTGCCAGATGCCAGAGACAAAGGAGAAGTCTCGTGCTGCATCGAAAGGCAGACGCTTGTATAGTGTCGGTGCGATCGCGTTCGGGGCGATACTGCCAAGGCCAACGGTGTAGCCGTCAGGTTTAGCCTTGGCGATAGCGTCAGCCCCAACGTTGCCGCCGGAGCCGCTGCGGTTCTCGACCACAAAGGGTTGCCCAGCGATCTCGCCCAACTTGACGCAAAAAAGTCGCGAGAGGGTGTCCGTAGCGCCTCCGGGTGGAAAGATATTGATGTAGCGAACAGGCTGGCTTGGCCAGTCGCTGCTCGACTGCCCATACGCAGGCCCCTTGAACCCGGCGAGGAGGGCCCAAGTTGCTGCCGCTATCGCAGCACGACGTGTGATGCTGTCCGGTGCCATGCCGAGGGTGCCTAACTGAGCTCGCTGCTTGGCCATGTTCTTGTCCTCCCGGTATCACGTACGTTGCGCGATATGTTTGCCAGCGGGACCATACTCCCTAATTTCCCACGAAGCGGCCATGCCAATCGGACGGCGCTCACGCTCCCTGTTAGGGAATCTATTCCGGTCTAGCATGTCTGCCGTCCGGGCCAATGAGACAGAAGGGTTGGGTTGAGGAGCGGAGGATCTTTGGCTCATCGTAACCGCCAAGGAGTGAAGATGAGCCAGAAATCCTCCGCCTCGGCCGCCCGGGCAGCCGCTGCCGCCAAGGTTCCTGCCGAGCAAGTGGTGCGCGATATCCGTCGCGCGACCCGTAAGCAGTATTCGGCCGAGGAGAAGATCCGCATCGTGCTGGAAGGCCTGCGCGGCGAGGAGAGCATCGCCGGGCTGTGTCGGTGCGAGAGGATCGCCGAGAGCCTGTACTACACTTGGTCGAAGGAGTTCCTCGAAGCCGGCAAGCGGCGGCTGGCCGGCGACACGGCCCGGGCGGCGACCACCGGCGAGGTCAAGGCACTGCGCCAGGAAGCTCGCAGCCTCAAGGGGGTCGTTGCTGAGCAGGCGCTTGAGCTGCGGCTGCTCCAAAAACGTAAGCGCAGTTCGACTTGGGTGTGGGAAACGCGCAAATCTGACGTGGGCTGACTACATAATGTCCTGTGTCTAGCCTTGAATCTCGTCGTCTCGGCCATCTTGAGTCCGGCATCCGGGCGGCGTCCGGCGCGCAGATCATCACCATCGAACGCCTCGTCGCCGAGGTCGCATCCATGCGGGTCGCAGAGGTGGC
>JAESFQ010000210.1_pt1 | contig 20998 bp, 22 predicted proteins | sample 9269431 | NCBI WGS metagenome assembly JAESFQ01 (sample SAMN14502588, study PRJNA617103) | algae metagenome | isolation source: Plectolyngbya sp. WJT66-NPBG17 and co-occurring heterotrophs from well... | place: USA: Mojave Desert, Joshua Tree National Park, California | collected 2006-08-06
ATTGCGAAGAGTCTGAGGACAGCCGTCTATTCGAAGACTAGAAAGAGTATTATTGAAGCGAGGCGTGCAGAAGGAAGATGGCTCATGGAAAACAGAATGCACACCCCAGAAGAGACAGAAAAGATCGCTGCGCATGTGGCAGCACTGCGAAAGACGAAGGATTAACGATAGAATACTGATTTCTTCCTCGAGAAACACCAACATCTGGCGAAGACTCAATGAAAAAAGTTTCTTCTCATATGACACAATACTGAGTGCCTGGGCGGGGGAGGGACCTTGGGCAAACACGTACCCGCAAGGTATGACACCCAGCAGGACATAGCACAGTCGTGGTTAACCTGCCTTCCTGACCGACGGGTAAGACGTGATGCGCCGGCGCATGTTGTCAAACTGCCATCCACGCGACAAGTCCAGCTCGTCGAGTTTTCCGTTGCCGTAGCTTTCAGAATCAAGGTGCCCAGTCTCACCGGCGGTGCATTGGTGTCGGGCCAGCCGCTCTCACAATGTCGCCGACTAGGTCCTGCACGCTCGGTATACGTGCATTTCCTGTTCATCGCAAGTGTGAGCAAGGTGGCCGGGTCCACCTTGCGGTTCCCGCACACTGCAACACTCGTGCGCTGGACGCCACTGGTTGCCACCAAGGCGAGCCCCGAAGTGACTGTCGACGACCGGACTCACTCTTTGGTGTGGATGTTGTCTAATGAAGAGGCGATCGAGAAGGTCGCGGTAGCGGTGCTTTATGTGTTAACATTACAATCAGAAGGCATTAGGACTTACCGTGATATCTGGCCGTTCGTAATGTGGGTAACGCAAGGCTCGATGCGTGTAGGCACCTTCCGAATTGGAGTAGATAACGTCGAGCGCAAACTAGTGTTGGATGCAAAGTTGGAGGTAGTGTTGGAGGTAAAATATAAGTTGGTGTTCGATATATAGGCGGGGGAGAGGAGACAGGATTAAGTCAACGGTTGCAAGAAGCTTGGGCCACTCGCTAAGAGTGCTCGGAGCTTCGACAAGATATCCGCAGTGATGAAGGTGAAGGTGAAGACGCAGACATGAGCCACTATTGGTCCCGCTATCTAGGTACCCAAGTCAATCCGAAGCTAAGGCGTCACGTTATCTAACAACTGTCACGGGAAGGGTGGGGAGGAAGCTCGGCGTGTCTCAGACTCATCGAATGAGCACAGCAGAGAGCCAATAAACAGCCAGTATTAGGAAGCAATGGCCGTTATCAACGCGTGTGGAAGCGCTAGACTCTTGTTCAAAAGTGAGGGAGAGCAGACGGCCGTTTGTTAATACTACCCCGCATTGCGGCACTATTACACTTTTCAATGCTGAACATTTTTCTAGCTCGCGACTGATATTACCTGCCTTTACTACGTCTTCGCAAATCCAATTTCACCACGTTTGATACCATCTCTGATCTTCCGCCGCCATGTCGCATACTACTGAGGTACTTCGTCGGTACACTGGATGGTTCAAGAGTGAGGACACTTCGGAACGCATCGCCATTACCCTGGATGACAAGGTCCTGAAGCTCTGCCACCTCGATCCTGTCAACGGCGTGATAACGAACAGTTCCGTTCTCTCAATAAACACTCCTTCGGTTAGAGTTAGGAGTTCGACGATGAACCAGGGTATGAGCAATGAAGAACTTCAATCTGTTTGGCGCATACAGCCATATCAGATGGTATCTTTCGACATCCAAAAAGGCGAAATCGAAGGCTTCAGAATGGGTGGAAGGACGTACGCGCGCACCGAATCCGGTGAGAACCACTTTTTCTGCCTGCCTGAAGAGCTTCGTCAGATCATCTGGAAGTACGCCCTAACTACCGAATGCGGGGGCGTCGGTCTATTCAAACAAGAAAACGGGCATATGATCATCTGCGGTGGACGTACGGGTACGGATATGAAGACACCATTCAATCGTATCCTTGAGGTGTGCAAGACATTCGCACTCGAATGGATGTTTATGGAACTCTTCACAAACCATCTATATGTCGATCACCTTGGAAGGCATGTCCTGTTGAAGTTGCTCCGCGTTAGCCAGTCATTGCTCGCGAAGACTAAGCGCGAGGTCACGTACATGTCTCCGTGGGGCATGTATACTCCATCACCGGAACTACTTTACGACCTCCTTGCATTCGGCAAACAGAACCCAAAGACCACGATCAATATCTGGCTGATGAGATGGCGTCTACTAGGCCTGAAGCCGAATGACATTCGCGAGTTCGTCAAGTTTGGTCGTGGTCTTCGACAGGCGATTAGGGGCGGTAACTGCGGTGTCAAGGCAATGTTTTCACCAGTGGTGAAATCGTGGAGGTCAGGCAGGAAGTTGGAGGAGATCAACGTACCCAATGTCAGGTTTTTCCCAGCTAAGGAAGACCTGAAGGGCAATGTGGACGTAATGAGCGAGAAGGAATGGAACAAGGTGAGAGCTGCTTGCAGTGTCAAGGTCTTCAAAGACCATCTCCGGGGTTATGACTTTTCCAAGGGAGATGCCATAGCCAAATTAGTGACCGACGTGAAGGATTATAGTAACAACGGGATATAGGCGCAGCGTATAACGTCAGGGTAAATTATGAAAGTCGTGTAAGCATATCGCAAAGTAGTTGAACATATTCACTGTGCGAAATTAAAGTCGTTCCACCACATAAGAAATCTGTAGAGTATATCCGCAGCGTATGTTTAGACTCGAATGCGAAAGGTTCTCTGCTCCCAGCACCGATTTCTGACAAGACCGAAGATATGGCTGCAGTTCAGGTAGCCGTGCCACCAATGAGTGAAGAGACCCAGCGCACACGACTAGGTCTTACATCAGGAATACTCTCCTCGCGACTTTCATGATAGGACTCATCAGTCTTTTCATCAGGTTTGTTTCGGCTTTACCCTTCAAAAACCACTCGTACACAGATGCCCAGGCTTCGTTTCCGCCGCTCTCGAGAATGTCACCATGACAGGGTATGATTCGCTCAAGCTGCCATTCGGCCACTCTCTTCGCATCACGCCGCATCAAAGTGTATTCAACGGTTGCAATGTGGTAAATCAAACGCTTCATCCATATCGATCGAGGATATGCGCGCTTAGCAAATTCGCGCGATAGTGGACCTTGGTCGGACGAGCTAGGATGGTATTGCTGGCAAAGAGTCAGCGTCTGATGTAGCATCGGACTGGGCGGCAGCATCCGCAGGCCTGTGTCGACTCGTGGAACCCATACGGTATATGCGCACGCAAACATACCTCTGTACATGGCAAGTTCATCATCAGATCAGACTGTATCAGTGTCTTCGTCGGCTTGTGATACCAAGCCACACAGTAGGTGATGAAGCCTTCGAAAAGCACGGTCTCGAAATCTTCCGAAAAACCAAACTCGTCTTCTGGGCTTGTCCGCCAGTCTTTGTAGATGTAGTCCCATTTTACGTCCTTTCTTTTACTGTCCAGGCCTGGAACGCCAATGGTCTTCACTTCGGGCCATGCGTTGACATAGTCTCCAACGTACATGTGATGGCCGAGATCGCTCGCGACAAGATGAACGCCTCCTAGCTGATTGAGCTTGTCGCGCACCGCCTGTTCGAGCTGGATGGGGTTGAGGAGAAGGATTCGACCATCGTGCAATCGGATGGCTGTCGCTCGATTGCCGACAGCGACGAATTTGCGGTAGCCCAATGGCGCGAAGCGATTGAACGGCGTGGAGAAGGTGGTAATTGTCGGAGTGATGTCACGGATCTTCAATCCAGCGGAAGGCATGCTCGCATCAAAATCTGTTAACTGCAAGGCTCTCCAACCTTTGAGTTCCTCTTGCCTCGGCGGTATCGACAGTTCTTTGTCTAAGTATGCGGGGATGTGGCTATGAGGGTATGCGCTCATCGGATAATGCGGGTTTCATGATGTCGTCATGACGATGTGCACCATAGAGGCGACCACAGCCTGCGAATTCCCTTTTTGTTCTTCTTCATACCTTCTGACCTCTCCTGGGACAACTTCGCATGGCATCAGACCGGATAGAGTGCGGCGACTCTTGGGTGCGCTTCAATGCGTCAGCTTGAGTCGGGGCTTGCGAGTGCCAGCCCGACAAGGGCAATTGCTACCATCGGGCGTCTTTTCGATGCAACAGATATTGTTGGTTTGCTATCGCATCTATCTCATGTATAGATGCTTGCTATTGAGTCCTTTGTATGTAGCACGCAAACTACCTTTTTGAGCAGCTTTCATTTTATGTCAGAAGAAACCATTCGTTCCTCCTGTCTCTACTCACGCCTGAGAGATCGCAGAACTGAGCTCTCAGCTCGCCAGAGCACGTGACGTATGGCGACAACGATACGACTTGGTATAGGGTTGGAGAGCCACGATCATGGTGTGTCAAGAGAGCTGGCGTGTAGCATCGGCGCGGTTCATGCCCGACCGATCGCCGCCATTCTCCCCACCAACCACCCGTCATACAGCATTGCACCAACACTACTCCCATCAGCGCATTGCATTCCTCATCGATGTAGAATACCGATATTGCTTGCGCGCGCCAGCAAAGATAGCGGCAGGACCTTGTAGTATGTGTAGCGCATGCGAGCCAACATACGGCAGAGTTCATGCCCACAACTGCAGTTCTCATGAGCTGGATTCATGTTTAGAGAAGTACGCAGGTTAGCAGAGTTGTATTTCAAACATTCTTTGCCGAGTAACACCAGAAACATACCAGCACGACGAAGCCTGCGCCTTGCGTTGGTTGAAAAGGTAACGCGACGATATCCAATATCATGACTGGCGACCTGCCTGAGACATCAGCTCACTATAGTTCCGCAAACAACAACAGACGACAGCGCATCCTCCATCACGGACATTTTCAAAAATCACTCAGCAAGATGGTAGTGAGAAAGGTTGATGTGTGTGTATATATTTGGCACCGACAACGAAGGAACCCGTTGGTGAAAGTATATATTAACTGAGCATAGTGAATGTGAAAGTCACGATCTCGTACGGCCGTCAACAATCAATTCACCACATATCAAGAGATGTTATGCCTACAAATACTCTGCTTGGTAAATCTTCCGACTTGGACTTGTAAATACGTCAACCGCCCCCCTAGACAACTAAGACAAGTCCCTCAACCAAGACCCCACCACTGTAAAAGATGGCGCACTTGCAAACAATGTAATACTGCATCATCTACACGACAATCCTGATAGCTAACAAACACACAGTTCCGAACGAAACCACGCTACATCGGTCTTCCTCAAGCTCCCCGCAGAGCTTCGTAACAAGATATACGATCTCGTCCTAGGCGGCAACAAATGGGATATTAAAGATGAAGGGCAGGTAATCAATGGTGTATCCAAGAGTACTCGAAATGATCACCGAGAGCTACTGCTTGTCTGTCGTGAGATCTACCAAGATACTCGCATGTTGCCATGGTCACTCGGTGCGTTTGGATGTACCGAGATCGGAGCTCTCCGCCGCTGGCTCTCCAATTTCCCGACCGAGTGTCGTAGGTCGATGACGTCGTTGATCATCTGCATCGATGTACCCAGCATACGATATGTTCCCAAAACGGAAAAGAGGAACCCTTTGTGGCTCAGAAGAGAAGAACTCGGATTTCAAGACTTTCCTGCGCTTCGTGTATTGCACAGGCAAAGTGTGATCAGTTCTCCTTTTTATGAGCGGTTAAGGGAGCAGAGCGAGGCCTCGGGAGCTAAACGCTCTAGAACGGATGTGCTGGTGACATTTAGCACGTGTCTATAGCTATAGTGATTAGATTCGACAGACTCTCTGCTAGACAAGAGACAAACGTTCGAGCAGACTCTAGATGCCGGAATCTCGCCGACAAGTATTGAAAGATCCGTTAAGATAGAGACCATGGACTTGAAACATAAGTAACAGTAGCTTGAGATTTGTGGTAAAAGTACTTACAAAGCATGTAGGTCTTTGTATTTCAACGCATTCTTTCGTGTTAATGTTATCTGTGACAGGTATACTGGTGCCCTTGACTTGTTTGTAAACCACGACATTGTCGTACATGCGTCAACGCTTCACTACGGAGGACATGCTAACCCATCTTCTTCAGGAGTTTGGTGCAGCATTTCATTATTGTATCTTCATTCTACACATCCCAGTCCTACGCGATAGGTGCGTAGAAGCTAAACTTGCCCTTGGGGTCATACTTCTTCTTGAGCGCTTTAAGCTTCTTCTGCCTCCAGCTCTCGTGACCGTACCAGCTCTCTGGCCCCTCGTTACCGTACGCATAGTTTACGTAAGCATGTAGCTCCTTAGAACCAGTGCCTTCAAGGATGAGGTCACGAAGCTGAGTGCCGAGTTTCTTGACAGCATCATCTTGCGCCTTGCCGGTGGAGTTGTATATAATCAGAGGTGCAGAGAGGGTATGCGCGTCGCGGAAGCCGAATGCACTAGCGTCGTTACTGCGATCGCGGACGCCGCCACTGGCGTAGTCTTCAAACATGAAGATGGAGTTGTAGTATGGGTTATCGGCGCCAGAGATAGCCGAGGCGTAGAGATCCCAAGCCTTTCGCTGCGCAGTGATGTTGTAGGTAGATGTGTAGATGGGGAAGCGAGGGTTGTTGAAACCAAAGTCCTGGCATGGAGGCGATTCGATGGCAATACCAATCCACGTTGCGATATCCTTGAAAGTGCCCGACTGAGGCGTGACAGCGAGGGGACCGATGTCGTGGAAGGGGGTAGTGTACTTGGCATCGACGGCAGTAACACCCTCTTGGACGATGAAGATGATTATAACTGGCTGCTTCTATGTTAGCGACTATGACCATATCAAGACCTCTTAGTGATCTTACGCCCTCAGTGTCGTATCTTGCATCATTCTGCCAGTAAGTCCAATCATGGATATCCGCGGCCTGCTTTCCATCCTGGAGAATGTATTTGTTGGTAGCCTCGTAAACCTGCTCGAGCTTGTCACCGCTGAAGACAATAGTCTCAATCGCCCAGTCATAATGCTCAATGTCGTAAATCTTGGCTGTCACGGACGTGACGACAGCAAAATTGTGGCCTGCCCCTTGCATACCCCACCACAAGTCTGAGTTGCTATCGATCGTTTTAAAGTCTCCATTCGCGAGCACAACGTTCATGGAAAGGAACTGATCGGCGATTAGACCATAGTGACCCTGAAGCCATCCGTGGCCACCGCCGAGAGCCGGTCCCAAGAAACTGACACATTCGCAACATCCAGTGACTAAGCATTGTCAGAACACGCTGAAGCTGTTGCGAATGTGTGAATGTAGCTTACCAGTCTGCTTCCCGGCAGCCCAAAGCGCATCCGTCAAACTCTTGACGTTAACGCCACCACCTACCGTCACTGACTTTCCGTCCTTGGCGATCGAAATGGAATTCAGCTGAGGCAGATAGATCTCAATACCATAGTCCATCTTTCCCAATGTCGTAAGCGTTCCATGGTGCCCGTTGTAGGCGAGGAACGGAATACTGAAATCATTCGCAAACTTGACCTGCAGCAAATGTCGTTAATACCGCCGTCGCATGCCTCGACCGGTACATATCTGCGGAGGGACTTACAATCTTTTGAACATCCTTCTCAGTACCTGGGGCAATTACGATGTTCGGTGTGGGAGCCTCTAGGTTGGACCATCGCGTTGTGTAGGTAGCAAACTCTTTGGAACCAGGGAGGTAGATCTTGGCGTTGGCAGAGAGGTACGGTGCCAGTGTCTTTACGTCGATGCCCGCTGCAGGGGTTCTAGAAAAGAGATCGAAGGGCGAAGTAGGACCTGCTGAGATAGTTGGCACGAGCGAGGCAAAAACCCAACTTGCGACAGCCAATGGCGCCAGGACGCTAGGATACATGATGTTGGCACAAGAGCGTTGAGATATTGGTATGCGCGAGATGAACAGGCTGTACCAATCTACTAAAGTTTGGCTCCAGGCCTGCTCAAATAAAAGGAATGTCCAATGGACAGCCGAAGGCACCATTCTCGATGAGGAAGACTTCCGGATTATTTTGCAGCGGCTTCATTGTCGCCGTCCAGATGGTTCGCGGCCCATGTGCCTGCATGTCGGGTGGTCTGGCATGTCTCTGTGCAGCCCCGTGATTGGTTTGGTGCTCGGACAAGATCCCGCGAGCCGCACCGTCAGCCGCCTAGACTATAACAGCCTAGTGCCGGCATGGTATTATTGCCCTGCCGCGCCTCTCTTGTTGCCAGAACAGCCTCGACTCCTGCGCGCTTTACCGACTTGCCTTGAGAGAGCCATGTACAAGCATGCCATCTCCTGCCGACCATGCCACCGATATTTGAATACGCATTGCGAATACCTAGATATGAATGTGCCTCGTATTTCTAACAACTTGGTTCTCGGTGCATGGCAGATTGTGCCAGGGTCGGAGAATGTCCACTACGCCCCAGCTCGTGCGGATCAACCCGCATTGCACGAAGAATACATCTCAGAATTGCGAGTAGCAAAGCGTGAGCACTGTGCCCCGCGACATGGATAGATCCACGAAGAGGACTACCGGTCCATCCAAAACCCTGACACTCTCGGCCGTGCGACCCTTTATGTTCGACAGGGCTTACTAGAAAACGTTCCCGCCTGCAATGTCACTAAGTTCGCTAACGCGCTTCAGGGACCTAAGCCGTAACCCCAATATGCAGCACAGCAAGCCAAGAACTGCGCCTCAACCTTACTTCGTCTCCTTGCATAAGATACTGGTCCGCAAACTCAGGCGTGGCGGCCAATGTGACTTCGGCTCAGGGAGGTCTGATCACAAGAAGCACATGTCAACATGACCCCAGTTCATGGCCTTGTCACATACACTTCGAGGTGCAGGAGATACATTCCATGCTGTTATTCTGCTTTTGCACCTATTTCGACTGAGAGATTGACAGCATTATCGCTCCCGAGCGATCATCAAGCACGCTAATCCAAGAGAAGTCGCCATGGGTGTTGTAGAGCTGTGGACCCTGTATGCATTCGCTGTCTCGTTCACATTCCTGCGGGCCTACGCTAGGATCTCCGCCGTAGGCTTTCGCGAACTCCAAGCGGACGATTGTAAGTACCGAGAATCACAGTTTACCACGGCTTGATTTTTACTAACGAACCGTTTACTAGCTAATTTACACAGCTCAATGTAGCCTCGGGTACAGCTTAGGAGTACATGTTCACGGTCTCGCGAACGATAGCATGACGCCGGATGAGCGCAGTGCGCTTTCGCGAGATGATCCCGAGTACAGCATGAGGTACACCTAGAGCTTCTGCTTTGTACAAGTGATGCGACAATGTTCGTCTTTAGTGGCTAACACAACTACAGGGTTACCGGATCTAAAATCCAAGTAGCAGGATGGACGACAGCCGCATGTCTACTTTGGTCGCTCAAGCTATGTGTAGCACTCTTCTACCTTCGCCTTACTGTATGTATATCTGTCGCACCATTTCCACGAGTTTGGACTGACGTGAACCACACAGAGCGGCCTCGGGAAATATAAGACTCGCATTTACATCGCGCTCGGCTTCATTATCACTACCTTCATCGTCGTCATCTTTACGATATACTTTTCTTGCCGACCTTTCCACCACTACTAGCAGATCAATCCTGACCCTGGAAACGCATGTACAGCGGCGGTATCCAAGAATATCATCTGGGTGACATTCGTCTTCAACGTTTCTACCGACGTATGTTTGCTTCTGATACCAATTCCCATGTTGTGGAAGTCGAGCTTGAAGACGTACAAGAAGATTGCCGCAATGTCAGTACTTGGCGCTGGCGTGCTGGTCATTGTGTGCGCGATACTCAAGAGTGTGTATCCCATTCATGTGAGCCACTATAATACTACCGCCGGGTCTGGGATTTGAAGACTGATCGATCTCTAGGATCCTCTCCACAGCGCCGAGCTTACAGCCTCCTGGGGCACGCGCGAGACATTCATCGCCATCTTTACCACCAACCTGCCGATGACCTTCCCCCTGCTGAAGAACTGGTTCGCGCCTTTTATATCTAGCACGATTGGTTCGAGCAAAACCAAATCGCAAAAGCCGCCCTCCGGGAGTGGCTTCAGAACGATCGGAGGTGGCACGGGCAGTGGTGGCGTGCGCATCAGCCGAACGGTGCCACACAGGGCACGTCACGTTTCCACGAACCTGACATTCGATAACGAGAGCGAAGAGCACATTATAGAGGGAGAAAATCTGAAATTGCAACACGTACAAGGTGCTACAAATCAACAGCGAGGGGAAGATGTGATTGTCGTAACGAGTCAAGTCAACGTTACGCCCGAAGACCGCGACGGTGCACGAAGCCCAGAGACATTCCAGGTCTTGTAGTAGAATGAACTATCTCTCATGCAAAGACCTTAGCTCGTCTTCTTGTCCGCTGAAGGAATAATTGCACGAGGCTGGCTTATTGCGGTTGTGCGTCAATACATGCCTTTGTAGTTCAGTTACCTACGGGATGCTCGACTAGTCTTCACATCCTCTCTCCTCCGCACGCGTCGCAAGTACACGAATTTCCTGAAGTCGACCCTATAACGTGTGTCCAGAAGTCATAACGGCCGCCATGTCACTACACTAACAAGACGTCTCACAATCGTCTTATCACTTCATTTGCTTCGAGCCGAATTACGGAACAATACCTAGCAATACGTGTTCGGCGACAGGACAGTTGCGTCCCCACCCCATCATCCAATCAACACAGCGGACACTTCAAACCTATCCTTCCCTGCATCCTCCCCACGTCTCCACTGCCCTCTATTCCTCCACTCTCATTCTCCAAACACGTCCGATGCCACAAATGCCTACACGCAAAAAGAACCAGGCTCTCCCCCTTCCGCCCCTCGTCCCCATCATCCAACACATCTGCCTGACTAGGTCTCTTCCCCTTCCCTTTCGCACCCCCCTCCCCCTCAACCCCCGTCGCTTCATCTCTAACTTTCCTCCTTCCCTCTTCGCTCTTCTCCCAAGCCTCCCACACCCCAGGCCCTGCGCCCGGACCCCACGCTCTTTTCTTACAGCCTTCGCATACCTGACCCCTAGGTCTCCACCCGCGTTTCCTTAGCTCGGTGATCTCTTGGACGTGTTCGAAGGACTCTTTATCGAGGAAGCGGTTCGCGAGACTAAGGATGGTTTCTTCGAAGGTGTAGGCGGCAAAGATTTCGGCGAGTACGGAGCGAAGGTCGGACAGCGAGGGTGAGTACGTGTGTGTCGCGCGGGTGAGGAAACAGCGGAGGATGCGGAGAAATGACGGGTTGGATTGCGCTTGAGATTGTGAGCGGCGAACTGGTGGCCGGGCCGGTTTCGTGTCTGTTGAAGAGTGTGATTGGACAGCCTTTCTTGCCAGGGGGATGGTCGTAGACGTGAGGAGGGCGGAGAAGGTAAGTTGGATCGAGGAGCGTAACGTTGATATGATGCGGGCAGTGTCGACAGTATCGGCCTGGTCGAAACATGCTGATGCGATGAAAGTATCGTGATGGGCGACGGTACTAGATGTGTCTCTGATCAGTCGTACGGATGTGTCGACAAGCTCGAGCCATAGGAGTTCGTCTAATGCGAGATCCGCTTCATGAACTTCCCCGTACGCCGACTTCCGCCTATTGATGGTGGACTCTGGTACTGGCTCTCTCGATCGTGTTTGTCCTTGACATAACCATATGCCAACTTTGATGTACTTTTGGATGTCTTCGAGAAGATCGTGGACTGCTTCTTCCGTGTTTGCTATATCTGGGGTCTCCGCTGCCGCTCCGATGAGTCCTGTCAAAGCAGTCTCGAGCGTGCCGAGATGCTTCACTAGTCGATCCATGGCTCCTTGAACAAGACCGTCTCGCGCCATTAATATTACGGCGCCGTCAATGACACCGCTCTTCTCCAATGCTGGTAGTACAGGGTCTAGTCTGAGGTCACTAGACTTCAAAGAGCTGACAAAGTCTGCGACGTACGCGCTGTTGTAGGTGCACATGAGCTGTACATAATTCTCGATGAAGCCAGAAGGGAGATTCTCATCGGTAGCCGGGGTCGAACGTGCTTCAGCTTGGTTCGGTTCAATCAAAGCCTCCAGATATCGGTATCGAGCATCAGGTTCGCCCTCGATGGCATCCAACACAGGCTTCAGTAGATCGGGCGCATGTTGTTTGATTGTCGTTGCAGTCTGCGACGCGTCTACTGCAGCTAAGTCGGCAGCGCGATTGACAATGACTGCCTTGACCTCGTTGACTTGTTTCTTGGTAAGACCCTTGCTTGGTCGTAGGATGTCAGCGATACACCCAAAGACCGCCTCCTCGTCTTCGTCATCTTCAAGATATGCCTCGAGCAGCTTAGCGTATTGATGAGCGCCGCGATACACAGACTTCAGTACGCGATGGAACCCAGCAGTCTCGAATAGTGGTACGAGACTTTGCGGATTGGGTGGATGGTAGATGGACAGCAGATACTCGACGGAGAGCTGGCAGTCTTCCTTTATGGTGTCTGTAGGGTAGTTGCAGAGACCAATGAGAACCTGATGCAGCGACGTCCCTGGAAGCATGATGTGTTGGGGGTACTTGGGCAGATTTCGCGCGACAAACATGTAGAAGTAGATGACATCCTCAGTGTCAAAGTTGTCGGTGTTCATAATGCCGAAGAGGTAGTTGATGATGGACTGGCGAGTGGGTGTAAGTGCAGATCCGTGATGCGTACCATTAGGCTGAGCTCCGTTGGGCGCATCTTGTTCGCCGTTCAAAAAGCTGTCCTCAAATGCCTCATTCAGCATACTCATGAAGCTCGACGCGTCAAAGTCCAGCACCAGTTGCAGATAGGGAAATGGAGGTTCCGGGCTACCGTCGGACTGTGTCAAAACGACGTTGCCCGAACCTGGCGGCCATTGCAGGTTCTTTCCCGAAAACAAGAAGCGATACATGTCCTTCTTCGCACTGTAAGCTTGGTCGTCGTCCATGAACGTGCCACCAGGGTAAACTCGGCCTGTAAAGGTGTACGATAGATATGGGAAGATCTTCTTTGCCGCCGTAAGATAGATATTTTCCGTCTCATCTACATCAAAGTCGACAAGCTTGATAAGTTCCAGAATGCTGGTCAGAGGCGTAATGTAGTCGCCGATGGCTCTTGTCCATACGTAGATCAGCGCGTCGTACAAAACATATTGTTGACAAAGCATGGTGACTTGGTTGAGATCCATCGTGTCTGTACTGAGCCGGCAGATCATCTCTTCAAGCTGTGTAGAGCGGTTGGCCGAGGCGCAAAAGGTAATGAGATCCTTCAAAACGTTGGGCGGTACTGCGGTGATCTCATCGTCTTGTATGTATGGCTCGAGGGTCTCAAAGAAGGCTTTCTCTGCTGATGCTTCTTCATAGGCGTCGTAGACATCTTCAAAAAGGAAATCGTATTCCCTCATGGAGAGCAGCCCCGTAAAGACTACTTCGGCAAGTTCTTTCAACCGCCGCTCTTGTGTATCGCTATCGGCGTCATCTTGGTGTGCGAAGGTGTACTTCAGCGACGCTGTTATCATCTCGAGCAGCTTCGGTTGCACAAGCGCATGTCGCGCCCTGTCATCGTCAGGCAGTCCGACTGTGAGCTTGTCAGCGTCGCCAACATAGTACGAGGTCGCGAGACCAATAGCAGCAATGTAATCGCCATCTTCCATCAATGCCAGCAAACGGTCGGCCCAGTTGGAGAGGGTACCGATCGAGCAGTCATTGAAGCCTAGTAAAAAGAGTCGGCCTTTGTATGCTCGAAAGCTCATGTAGAATGCATCCGCCACGACACCATGCAGAGATGCGTCCTCTTCATTTAGATGCTCGACGACAGGTTTGAGTTGCCGGGAGAAGAGATCCGAGTGATAGATATGCCTTTGCAGCAAGTCGAAGGAATCCGTCACACGTAGCGTGTTGTCTTCTAAAATCATCAGTCGCTGACTAATGGTCAGCACGCTGAGAACTGATCTGCTGAGCCACTGAACAGCAACAACGGCTTCATCTGCCTTCCAGCGACTTCGGGGCCTGAAGCGGAGCTCTATAGGCTTTTCTCTTTCTGACGGGGGTGGGAGAACGGAATCGACCTCAAGTATTGTCAGGACGTTAGACCAGCAGTATACGAGCTTGGTTTTGGAAATCGCATTCTCGGGGCCGTTGGAGGAGCTCTTCAGCTTGACAGCTGGAAACCAGGCTAAGCATCCACTCAACGCGCTGTGTGCTTCTACATCTTTTGGCCGGGGCGCTTTGTGCTGTGTCTGCGCAATCGGAGTAGTTGATACGATGACTAGCAAATATGGCGTCAGGAGTGCGGTCAAACCCATGCCGTCGGTCGGCTGCTCCACATTCCCTAGTGGTAGGGGGGCGAAAGCCAACACAGAACTTGGTTTCCGCGGTTTCTCTAATGACTTCGCCGACAACGGGTATCTCCCCAGAATTCGTGTGGTCTTGACCGTCCGCGCAATAGCCCCTAGTCCACGTGTCGCAAGATGAGAAAACGACATGCCAGCGTCGTCGGCCGACACGAGCGCTGTACGTCGGGTACCGAGGAAACCCAAATGAAGAACGGCTACACCAGAGACGTGACCATCTGATTTGTAGTCATCCAAAGTTGCCTTCTCCAGAGGAGGTATGTGAAGAAAGGGCTTTGCGGGTTTCGCCAACTCCCAGGTGAAGATGTGGCCCGTCGCATGTCCTCCTGCAATAGCCGAGTGATCAGCGGCAATGGCTAGCGAAGTGATGGCGCCGCACTCGACAGCCTTGGTACCTGGTCCAATGATGGACTTGAGAACCTGCTGGTAGTCGAAGATGAGGATGAAGCCCTTGGAGGTTCCTATTGCCAGCGCCACGGTGACGTTCAAGCATGTAGGCCGACCGAAGTTGCGCTTGCCAACCTCCGAGAAGACTTGTGCGGTGATTTTTTTCAGCTTAGTCCATCGCACGACCTCCCACGGTGGCTGAGGCGTATCTGAGCCATCATCCGACAGTTGTTGGAAGACCAAATTGCTCGACACGGAAGTCTGTCGCGAGTGCGGCGATAAGAATGCCGGCGACTGGCCACGCGGGGATGATAACGGCGACGGAGATAGACGCGACGAGAAGCGACGCTCGAATGGCTGTAATGATGTCGGTCGGTGGGGTCGAAGCGAATTGTGCGACACTGGGACGCTGCTCGTGGGTGAGGATATGCCCGAACCCTGTCTTGGTCAGAGGATCCCCAAGTCTTCTCCAGGTGAAGCATACCTGGATCGAAGGTGTATCATCGGGTATATCCGTGGAAGCAGGACTATCTGCCACTTCAATCGTAGGTCTTATAGAGAGCACAGACGCCGAGTCATGTGTCTCTTCCTGTGGGCTTCTTCTCCGCGTCCGAGCAAATGTCAAGCTTCCGGTGCCGTCATGCACCGACTGGGCATGTTCACTACGCTGTTCGTCAAGACTCCGCTGCTCGTCCGCACTCCCATCGACATCGTCTTCACGCATACCAAATGCGCTCATAGCGCCTTCTCCGGTATCTATCTCATCTCCTTGGTCGTTGTGAGCGCTGGAGTGGCTCTCTTCCGAATCTGAGCTCATCAGGCTCGTTCTGCGCAGAGCATCGCTTCAGACGAACATTTGACAGCAACCCAGCTCTTTCCGGTGTAATCCGTCAGTATTCGTGTGTGTTATTTGACGTTGGCGCGGGGGTCTCGGTGGTGGTTCGCGGTACGTGATGGTGCTCCTACGCGAAGGAGGATCAAGCAAGGTCCCAAGCGGCTAGGACGGTGACTGAGCGTGTATGCACCGGATATGTGCGTCAGTCAAGAGGGTGAATGTCGCCCACGAGGTTTGGCAAGGATGGCGCGTCTATGGAGCTCATGGCGCAGTTCATGATCGCCGCATCTGCCGCGCCGTTGGTCAAGGTCCAAGCTCCCGTAGAACGTCACCTTCACAGGACAGCCATGCCAGTCGCATACTACACCATATTCACACTCCACAACCCACAATGCCTTCAACAGGGCCGACCATGCCTTCACACCTCTCGAAACGTAGTCGCGACCATGATGATGATCGCGCATCGAGTCCTGAATCCGGAGACAAGCGCCGACGAGTCATCGGCCCAGCACCTCCGCCTTCCACATCCTCACCACCGCGCGCAGCTGGCCCTTCACTGCCACCAAACGTAACATCACGATCCAGTAGTGTGGATAACGACGTCGGCCCTGCGCCTCCGTCGACCTCAAAACCAACACGCGTAATTGGGCCTGCTCCACCACCAGCGCCTCTTGACGAGCGACCGCCCAATTCACCAGACAGCGATTCGGACAGCAGTGACGATGACTTTGGACCAGCACCACCACCGGCAGGGGGAGCATCTTCAGGCTTCGATAATAGTACAGGGCGGTCAGCATTCGATACCGAGCCGCAATTCACAGAGGCGCCGAAGAAGGCACAACGAGACGAATGGATGACGCTGCCTCCCACACAAGACGACCTCGCTGCGCGAATGGACCCCACAAAGATGCGCGCACGCAAATTCAATACGGGAAAGGGCGCAGGAGGGACGGGAGCCATGAGCAGCGCATGGACAGAAACACCAGAGCAGAAGCTCAAGCGGTTACAAGACGAAGCCTTGGGCATTACCGCCCCCACAAACTCTGCGCCTGCGACATTAGAATCCAAGCGTAGCAAAGAAGAGGAGAGAAGAGCACGCAAGATGCGCGAGAAGATTGATGCGACACGCGGCAAGAGTCTGGTAGAACAACATCAGGACAAAGGCACAGGCAAGGAGAAGGAAGATGACCCCAGCAAGCGCGCTTTCGACTACGAGAAGGACATGGCTGTGAGCGGGACGGTTAATCACAAGCAACGTCGAGATATGCTTAGCAAGTCGAAGGGCTTTGGGGATCGCTTCTCGAGCGGCAACTTCCTGTAATCACGATACTTGAATATAGGAAGAATGCAGTTGCAAAGCTTTCTCGGTGCATCTAGTACATAAGTTGTATGCTACCTTACTACAGCGTCTACAACGTCTTTAAGATAACTTACCTACTTTAACGCGCGCTCTCTTCTTTGCCGTTTTTCTATGAGCAGAGACCCGATGTCTTTAATCTAAAGGTAAATCATTTAAGAAAAGCTCCCGTAACGTTTACCTGAGATGTGCATAGGCGCAGAAATTCGTAAGAGCTTCCACCGCTTCCACCGCTTCCACCGCTTCCGCGGCGTAGACTGTTCAGTAATAAAAGACGTGAAACCATCAATGCAGAACTATCCTGTAGTAGCGATAGCGCGAATTGGTTCCGTGATCTACAGCAAGACATAATGGTGCAGCATAGTCACCAAGAGAAAAGGCCGATTTCATTGGTCAATAACTAGGAGTATAAAATCTCTTGTACATTGGTTCATGCCTGTCAACTTTACCTGCTACTTATGTGTTTGAATCGAAAGTCCCTGCGAGGTCATAAAGCAGCGCGACATCTTTTTCACCGATGCGTCTCAAACGTTGGTGACATCAATTTCTCTGATACAAGACTATCCTCGTTTGGCAACTTAGGAAGAAGAGCAGTGGCATGAACTGCATCTGCATGGTGGAGTCAGCGGTGCTGTTAGGCATCGATAGGTTGATAAATACCTTGCGTCACATTGGAGGCTTCCAGCAGCTGAAGATATTCATCCCGGTCCCAACACTGCAAGATAGAAGACGTACTCGCGAATGAAAATAGCCGCAAAATTTCGTCGAGGTAGCTCACGATGGTCAGCACGGCGCAGGTCACCAGTATGACAAGAATACCAATGAAACTAAGTGTGACGTGACTGGGTGACCTGAACTTGACGGCGGAGCATGCCCAAGGTCCGGCGAAGTATCCCAGCTTCTCGACCCTGCTCCTATCTAGCTCTGGGGTATACACCATGCGTTGTGGTGCCATTTGTAAAAGGGCCAAGCTTATCCTGAACCAATTCTCGGCTTCGATTTTCCACTGCCCGTCCGATATCATATATTGCATTCCGTTCTGCAAGTGACGGGTAGCTTGAAGAGCCGATGCACCGCGATACAGAATCGCGTCGTTGGTAGTTGCTTTCATCAGTGGGTACGAGACAATGTCAAGTGCCCGCAGGCTTGTGTTGTAGTCGCTCCTGAAGTTTGGGCCCATCAGTCTTGGTAAAAATGCTTTCATGTCATTCCCAAATTCTCCAGGCCCGATCCACCCACTACAGTAACCGGTCAACTTGCTACAGACTTCCACCATGTCTTGGACTAGGATAGCGTTCAGCTGACGCTCCATGCTATACGATGTGATGATAGTGGTCAGGTTTCCATTCGTCATGGTGATTGTACTTTCATTTTGCGCATAGAAGAGAGCGTCGTCGGAAGGGCTTGGGAACGTGACGGTCTGTCCGCGGATGGCGATGATTGTGATCTCCGGACCAAGTTGTTTGGGCTGCAGGCGACTGTGGAGGAAGCTTCCGTTAAAGGCTGATGATGTAAGAACATCATACTCTATGCCGACTGAGTTTCGCCGGTAAGTCTGCGTCAAGTTACTCTCGTCCGAGTCTTTGAAGAACGAGAAGACCTGGATTTGCTCAGGCTCGATTATCGGAGACTCGGTATGAAAGTTCTCATTGACGTAGCTTCTGCTGGCCTCTTTACTGTACAGAAACGAATCTGCAAGGAATGGTGTATAGACACTGCGGCGGCGCATGTATATCGTTTTGGCATGTTCCCAATTGATGCCAAGATCCAACCATGAGATGTTGTCAGACGTCACCGTCAGTGCACGCTGATGTGCTTCAGAGCACAACGAAGGATCGGGCAGAGGACAGGGCACCAATACCGTCGTGTGAGTGAGCATTCGTCGTGCAAACACGTTGCATTCTGAGATGGTAGCTGAGGTTGTGGAGTAGCAATTACGCACGTAATTTTCGGCCGCGACTGTTGCATTGGTACGAAGCTCCGCCGAGGTTATGCTGTTCATGTCGAATGTTGTTGTTTGGTTGACTGGCGCAAGCGGGATCCACACGCCACAATCATCGGTAAAGAGTGCGCGGAAAATGTTGTTCAGTCTGACTTGGGTAGTCACGATACCCAGCGCGAGGAACATGCCCCAGTGTAGGAGAGTAAAGACAATGAACGCGATTGATATGGGCCTAACTCGAGGAGTAGTAGATTTTATTTTTGCGATTTTTAGGAGTGATAAGAAGGCACCTCCTGTAGTCTCGGAGTTTCGTAGTATAGTCTGGTGGATCCTAAACGCAATACAGTCTTGTTCCGTGGACCGACGTGTCCAGGTTTGGAGCAAGGCGTGGAGGCAGAATCGCCATATCTTCCAACTTCGATTCGCAGTGAAGGTAACGATGATGGCGAGTATGGTGATTAGGATGGTACCCGCTTGTATTGGCATGGTCACCACCTTTCGGAAAGCTGGACCGAGGTCGAAGTTGTCCCAAATACCTTCATAAATGTAGTTCGACATGTCTCATCCAATCAAGTAAAGCACGTCCACAAGTAGCAGTGCTGGAGCACAGATTGCGAGACAATATAGTTGCGACCATCATCTTTTTGTGTTCGCGCGTGCCTCAGCCCTCCTCGACACACTGCGCCTCTTTGAGCGTACCAAGCATCTTGGAATATGCGTGCTGCCACATCCGGAGGACTTCAGCGAAGAGCTGCCAAGTGGCTTTGGACCACTGAACCGTGATAGGCCGATGAGTTTTGCGCAGCTAACGATTCTGCCACAGAAGAGAATTGATGCAGCCGGCGTCAAACACACGGGTTGTACTGCGGTTAACGAGCCAGAGACCTCTCGCTTCGTAGATGCGCTCGAGCGGCCGATATAGTCACGCTTGTCTTGGTAGTGCCTGATGCATGAACACAGGCACACTCGCACCCCAAAAGCTGCATCAGGTATAGGACGTTGTCTACGACGTGAAGGCACGGAAAGAATAAATACGAGCGAGGCGCATTCGATGCTGTCGCAGTGTTGGGGCGCGTGCATACAGGGCGCTTTCCAAGCTGCGCGTGACCGCGGTATGTCTCGTTCAGCCGCACACGTGACCACCCACACATTCAACTTCCTGCCTCCAAAGTTATACGTAATCGCACTAGCTCCCGCTCGCTAAGTCGTTTGTCTTACCTGGTTCGGAGGGCTACTGGGCCTCTTGTTCCACTGAGCCACTTCAGCCGTATGGCTGTGGAGTGGTCGTAGTAGGAGGGACTGAGCCACTCCAGCCGTACGGCTGTGGTGTTGGCCGCAGTGGGAAGATCTCAAGCCTCACCTATTTTCAGTTACTACACAGTAAGGCGCTGACAACGGTAAGAGTATATAGATTAGAGATGCTGCTGCTGATTTGAGGCATCAACAGCATTCGTCCATCTACATCTTACTGCACCTACAACTGCTTCTCCACAATCAGCTTCACAACATACTCTCATCTTTACAAGCTTCATATCATCTCCTACCAATATGCAGTTCCTCACGTCTTCTGCCTTCACCCTCGCCATCATCAGCGCCGTCGCAGCTCTACCCCTCGACGCTCGATCCGACAACTCTACATCCTCATACCCCAGCTCAGACCCCTCCAATACCATACGACCCAGCGTAACCTCACGGTACGAAGTCAGCACCGGCGCAGTAACCCGCCACGTACCCAACGGCATTATCTCCAAAGACGGCAGAACAAGCGACATCACCGCGCTCCTCACATTCACCTTCCCTGCTGCGTCCACGGGCAAGATGTGCAGTTTTCATTTCGATATTGATCTCGCTACGTCCGAGGTCGCGGGTACGGGACAGTTCGATGTTTTCACTTCGTTGGCGCCGGCGGAAAAGGATACGAACTCCTGGCCGAGTGGCAACTTGAGGGACCAGCATATTGGACGTATGCAGGCGAAGAATGGTGATGCTGCGACTTGGGTCGACGGGTTCCCGACATTTGGTCAGGCATTTCTCTGCCCGGCTGGGCAGACGTATGGTGGTGAGCTGGTGGGTGTTGGTGATTTTGACTATATTCAGTGGCTTGCTGGGACTGATGGGCCGTACATCATGTATTGATTGGGGTTGCTAAGATGTGGTCGTTGTGTAGTTACGAGTTGAATTCCTTTGGATATG
>JAESFQ010000211.1_pt1 | contig 20954 bp, 20 predicted proteins | sample 9269431 | NCBI WGS metagenome assembly JAESFQ01 (sample SAMN14502588, study PRJNA617103) | algae metagenome | isolation source: Plectolyngbya sp. WJT66-NPBG17 and co-occurring heterotrophs from well... | place: USA: Mojave Desert, Joshua Tree National Park, California | collected 2006-08-06
TTCTTTGCATTAGCCCTGAGGGTCCCTTTTGCACAAATAAATCTATGGGGTATCTTAAAAACTTGTTTCTATCCATGGTCGCTTCTTCAGAGTTTACTAACCAATGCTACCTTGTGAAGCACTTTTCAATCGCTCGTCTTGCTGTACCAAGTCCAGCAAAGAACTCCTCCTTGCGCTTCTGATCCTGCAATATTTCTTCTCTGCAAATACTCAACCCTTTCCTCTCTCTAATCGCGATCTCTTGCAGTATGCATCGATCTTCCTCATCCAACAAAGTAACATATCCTTGACATTTAGCCAGCGCTTCATGCATCTCCATAAATGCCCAAGCCATACCAATTAATAAGTCTCGGCGGGTTAGCCATCGTATACTCATCCAGATCATCCACTGCGAGAACAAGACTGATTCGTCGTCACCCAAAGATACTGCTTCTTTCAAGCTCGACGGTGTCTGAACACCTGTCCTGCGGTACATGTGCAAGCCAAGCTCGACGAGACCAATGGCTTGACCATCGTCGGTACGGTGGACTTCGTCCATACCGGCTACGCCAGGACCTTCAGCACTGAAACCGGTTTGAGCACGAAGCACGCGGACAATAGCGGAGCCAAAGTCGTCGGCAGCGCGGACGGGTACTGCAGGTAGTGCTTCGAGTAAAGTAGGCGAGGTGAGCCATAGCGGAAGGAGGTTGGTGAGATTGAGTCTGCTCCAATCGAGAGCGGGTGCCTCGTCGATGCTCAGATTGCTGATATCGGGGATCGCGAATGAGTTGTCTGGTTCGGGCGTCTCAAGAACCGGATAGTTGGTAAGGATGTCCAGATTCTGTGTCACAGACTCCAATGGAGGGCTGGAAGATTGCCTAGTGAAGGTAAAGTATACCTCTGGATCCGGCTTTGAGGATTGGATCGGCAAGCCAAGTTCGTCGATCCACGCTTTTACGATTTCCACTTCCTTCTCAGTAAAACTTCCGAACATTTTGCCTTCCCATGACAACTCTCTGACGAGCCTGCTCTTTTCACTGTTACCCTTGATAACCCAGGGCTTGCAGTTGCCAAGGTCTTGTAGAAACTCCTTCTGCCACTGTGAATCCTTGAACGCATTCGGCTCCAGCCAATCCACCAAAGAACGACGGCCAATTTTCAGGCGACTGTTGCAATGAATCTTATGGGCAACGAAGCTTTTTGCAGCAAAGATCTCGATAAGCGCCGCCTCTGTATCGGTGCGAGGAAAGGGCTCTTCAGTCTGGACCTTCAGTGAAGGACTTTCGGGTGTCGTAGGCAAGCCCTCAGCGAGGATATAGCCAGCTTGTATGCGTTTCCATGCAATATGCGCAGCTTCTTCCCCTTCTTGCTCAGCCACCAACTCAATGTAATTACGGACTGCGGCCATTGCCATCGCAGCATGACCAGAATCGGCATTGTCGATGGAAATATGGAGCTCGAAATAGTATGGGTTCAGCCGAAGTTCGCGGAGCTCCTTCACAGTTTTCAACAAGTGGAGCGGCAGACTTTCGTAAGCCATGTTGAAGCCCAACGCCTCTGGAAGAAAATCGTGGGGGAACAGAGAGATGGTAAGTTGTGCCATAGCGGCTTTCCAACAGCGCGCTTCGGTCAAATTATGGCGAGGATGGATAAAGTCCTCCGAGTCAGCAGCGGGAAGTCCGGCATGGATGTCTTCCATCAGTTCTCGATAGACATGTACGTGGTTCTTTGCAAGATCGCCGTCCCCAAGCTCTTCAGACATGACCTGCCAGGCATTTTTGGTGATTTTGCGGTACTTGAAGGGTGTGCTGATCTTGTTGATGTGTCCAAGCCATGCACCATCAACATATTTGACTGGTGCTGCTTGCTTGAGCCACCACTTCGCTTCGTCTTTATCCCCGAACATCTCTCGAGATCCTCCAGCCTTTCGGCGCGAAAGGTACTCCTCCCATCGGTTGGTGACGTCAACATCTTTGGCCTTCAGGAACTCTTCTAATCCATCGCGTGAAAAGCGCTCAACGGACAAGATTCCATTGTGGGGTTCCCTGACTGCGTCGGCGATTGTTGAGGAGAGTAGACCCAGTAGGAGCTCGCGGCACTCTGGCAAGATATCGGGGTGATTTTCGAGATGATGTAGTTTGTGGTAAAGCTGCTTGTGGCTCTCTAGTTCCTGATCAATGGGGTAGGTCGTCTCAGGAAAAGATTGCTTTTCCAAGTTCGCAGTGTGCAAGGGTGTTTTGTCGTCGTTGGTGACAGGTATTGTTGGGCTGCCTGGAGTTTCGAGATCTTTCCTTCTTGATCGGCCTTTTGCGAGGCGATTCCGAACTTCACTGTAGGCGATGACGGCCAGAAATGCGATCAGTACCGCCGTGGTAGTTTGTAGGGTATACATGATGAGTCGATGTTCAAGATGTGTAGGAGTGAGTTTACTGCAGATGACACTATATTCCCTTCTTTAGCCATTGGGGAGCACAGCGATTTTGACTATTCTTAGCGCAGCTGTGGCAAAGCAGGCCTGCCCAGACAAACACTCGCAGTGGATCATGCTGACGATGAACGTGCTCGGTGCCTGGATGTCACTGTCATCGCCCTGAAAGTCGATCCATGACGAGATCTAATACTAGGCTGCTTGCAGCTAGGCCAAGCGTACCCCACAATAGCTGAGACCCGTCCGCCGGGACCTACCGCCTTCACGACATCATTCTGTTGGCTCAGCGCGAGCGATGCGACAAGCGACAGGCAAAATACACGGCTCTTTGCATGTAACCGGCACTGCGCGTCTAGCAAAGCTTCCATTTTTGTGGACCAAGGCCCGATCACGATGTGCGCGGCATCTCTTCCCGAACCTTTCATTACTCACAATAACGTCACACTTACTCGTACTTTTGCTCCGCGGCGCAGCCAAATCTTGGTACCACGTACTCTGACAGCTAGACCCGTTGTTTGTGTCTCAGAAGCGTTGCGCAATGAAGTCAGCCGCGGAGGTAGACTTGTACCACTTCTTCGACCATGACCGAAAGTATCATTGCCTACCAGGCTCTCACTAGACATCTGGCCAAGGAGAAGTACGTCTTTATATGCCCATCTCCAGAGACACAGGGCAGGGTGGTAAGCAAACGACGGTCCAATGTCGCGACAGAAGATGCCCAGAACGCGCACGACTTCTTTGGCTGGAACTTGCCATGTACCAGGTACGCTATACATGTTACCTACTGTTTGTCAGCTACCTACAAGACATCGTATGCTTGACAATGCTTACGCTCTGCCAGGGAAGCACTCAAATCCATAATACCTGACGACGTATTTGAGAGCCTTAGCAAGGCCTCTGTAATCGAGCAGAGTGACGACCAAAGCTACCGCTCCACGATCCGCGTATCCAACTTCTACCTTCCCAATATTTCGAGTCGCGATACCGGTGCTCGCTCGTTGTATTACATTCACTCGTCCTTCCCTGCGTCCTCCGACTCCGTCTTCTTTGGACCCGACACGTATCTCTTCGTTGAGTTCCTGCAGACCTTAACGCGACATCTTCGACAAGCACCTAGCAGCATCGTGGACGTCTGCTGTGGATCGGGGGCAGGCGCGATACACATGGCAAGGACATACCCGCAGGCAACGACGCTTGGATTAGATTTAAATCCGCGCGCGCTGAGTCTGGGCGATGTCAATGCACAGCTGGCTGGCGTAAAGATCGGCTTTGCTGAGTCGAACCTCTATGCGGCTGTGCCAGAGGATTTGAAGCACTATGGCGTGGATATGATCGTGAGCAACCCGCCATATATCGCATCCAGCACAGACGGCGAGGATCTACCCATATACGCAGATGGCGGCGCTGGATTTGGCCTGGACATATCCATACGCATCGTAGAAGAAGGGATGAAACTCTTGTCTTCGACTGGCGTCATCGTGGTTTACACTGGTGTCGCAATTCCCACGGCCAATCCTGGCCACGATGCCTTCTTGGAGAAGCTGCAGCAAGTGGAAGGTGTGGAGCTCGCAGAATACACGATTTTGCACCCGGACATGTGGCCAGAGGAGATCGGAAAGGGTGCCTACGCGGATGTGTGCAGGATACAGGTCGTTGGAGCTGTGCTGCGACGGAATGCCAAGAGTATGGAGGAGATAAAGAAGTCGTCACGTAGACGATGGGCAGTGTAGGCTAGGGTGAAACAACATAATGAGCATAGCCCAGCTAATAATTGGTGTTTATCACATGCTCTTGATAGGCTGGTATTCTTTGATGCTCTATATTGCTCCGAGTGGGCATCTTTCTTCTGGAGTCCAGTCATCGGCGCTACTACTTGAACTCAGCCTCTGGATGCATGCCGTCCGGAATTTCCAACGCAGTCGTATACGCAGACTGCCCGACCTGTTTTCCCCATGTAGTCGCAATAGCCGGCAACACACTCCTTCCCGCATATACCGCATTGGTGTTAGGCACAGGCCAAGGAACCGACCGGTTCTTGTTGTTCAGCTTGCCTGCATAGGATGTGTTGAAGTACATGTTGCTCAAGGGGACTTTTCCAGACCACGCTCGCACAGTATCTCCCGTCTTTGCAGCTACAAACTTGAATACGTTTGCGCCCACGTCCCAACGGCCGAGGGTACGTAAGCCCCAGTTCGCTTGTACAGTGGCGATCTCGCTGTAGTGGTTGTAGTAGGTATCGTCTGTCGTACCGACCAAACTAGCAGGCACGGCATCTCCTAGGAGGATACCGACAACGCGGTTCTGCTTGCCGTAGGTATGGTTTTCGTCGAATGTCACCATGACGAGCGTGTTGTTCATGAAGTTCTTGTTGGTGAGGAGGGGTTCGAGGAACTTTCGCGTCCAAGTTCCCGCTACTGTTACGGTAGTGTCATGTCCTGTAGACGATGAGTAAATCTCCAGATAAGCGTACAATGTATTGTGAATACTTACCATCGCTCGTCATGTTGGGCGTAATGAACATCCACTGCGGCAGTTGATTCTTGTCCATGTCTTCTTTGAACATAGTCAAAGGTTTCGTCTTGGCCAGTCTGTCTGACTTTTGCGCCACCGAATCGTACAGCACAGCCGGGTTATGCTTGCGGACATACATGTTGGCTCCGGTTTTAGGGTTGGTGTATGATTTGCCTTGAAAGCCTACAGACGGCATGTCTTCTTGGTACTCGCCCCAGCTAATACCTTTGTCTTCGAGCAGGTCCACCAAGGTAGAGACGTTGGACGGAATGGCAACCATGTCATCGTGGTTGATGCCGTAGTAGTCGCCTGATATGGCAGCTGCGTAGTTGGGCATAGAAGGGTGGGTTACTGCGAAGTGGTTCGTAAGACTGATTCCTTTCTTCGCGAGCCATGCTAGGTTCGGGTCCCCAGCTGCGAGGTCATAGTCGGTGTTTTCCAGCCATATTATGGCTATGCGGTCGAATGCTTTTCCCTTGACTTTGCTTTGGGCTTGGACGGGGCTGAAGTTTGCTAGCAGTGCTAGTGATAAAACGAGTGGAGTAATCATGATGGCTATACAACTCTGTCAGTCTAGTTAGTACGTCCTGAGTCGCCTTCTCTCTGCAAGATACTGTCTTACCAAAGAACGTCACGACAACAAGGAAATGCCAAAGAACAGTGACAGCAGACAGGCACGCAAGGGATGTGCCCCTTGGGACTTTTCATCCCATCTGTCCATGTCATGAGGCGCCGCTTTTGCTAGTGCTTGGAGGTCTGAACACCTGCAGTATAGCCGCCCCATCTCCGCCAATGGTAACACTTGGTGTGCACTCGTGCGCACTATCAAAATCAGTACCTCGCACATGCATATGCGGGAGGACAAGCTTTTTGGGAAGGTGGACAAGCTTCGGATGGCGTCGAAGATCAACGTGCACGGCTGATTGGATACGCACCCTGGGAAAGGCCCAACTCGGCAAATCCGCGCTGACTAAGGGCACGACCCGCGGACCTAGAACATGACCATGCTGCAGGTCGAGTGGCGTTGCGGCATCATCTGCTGGACTCGTGCGGCGGCTGTCTGGTGCTGGCGATGGCGCTCCGAGGCTCTCTGGACGAGAGGGCAATCAAGGTCAACTCACATGACGCAGGGACGAACGGGCGCTTGACATAAAGAACGACAAACTTCAGGGGTTGCGACCTTATCAATCGTGTATAACGCTTCCATGCCACGGGCCGAGACTAGGTGAGGAACTTTGAAGCGAAGCGCGATGGGCCGTGATCAAAGCTTTGGAATGAAAGAGGTGTCCAAGCCGAATGTGCATAAGCCTGAGGAGCAAGTTGGCTTGTTGTATGGTTTCACGGACGATGACCCATCGCAACGCAACAAGCAAGACTCGGAAAATGACTCGGAACTGCGTTGGAGCGATAAGCGTGAAGCCTCACAACATCGCAAAACTCAGTGGCCGTGGATCAGACTCACCGCTGTCGTTCTTCTTCTCTTTTGCACAATCATCGTCCTGGTGTATCGAGCCCTGACAAGTAGTGAACGCAATCCTACACCATCCACTGGTTATGGTCTTGCAAGACTCCGACCAGAAGAAGACTACATTCTCTCCTCAGAATGGAATTTCAATGCTCCACCTACGACCCGGGAGTATACATGGATAGTATCCGACCACGTTCTCAATCCTGATGGCGTGTTTCGCCCTATGATACTCATCAACGGTACCTTTCCCGGACCTCTGATCGAGTGCAACGAAGGCGACGAGCTTGTTATCCATGTTCATAACCAAGCTACCAACGCTACCTCTATTCATTGGCACGGTCTGTATCAGAATGGCACAAACTGGATGGATGGAACAGTGGGAGTAACGCAATGCCCTATCGCCCCAGGCCACTCGTTCACATACCAATTCAATGTATCCGGGCAAACGGGAACGTATTGGTACCATTCGCACGTCAGCATGCAGGCGTCAGACGGACTAGTAGGCCCTTTAACCATTCACGCTCGGCATGGAGAAGAGCAGGAGGAATCGCAGAAAGTACCGTACGAGCAAGACCGGGTAGTCCTGTTATCAGATTACTACTACGACCTTTCTTCCGACCTACTCATGCAGTACCTCGCCCCCGGTAGCGAGAACGACGAACCCATCCCCACATCTGCCCTAATTAACGGACGAAGTATGCGGAGCTGCACCGACTTGCCAAACCGAAACTGCACTTCTTCTGCCATTAGCAACGCCTTGTTCAACCTATCTCGTACAAGCAACACCCGACTTCGCATCATCAACGTTGGGGCTTTCGCAGAGTTTGCTTTGCAAATCGATGAACACGAGTTTCATGTCACAGAAGTAGATGGCACCGATGTGTATCCTCAGTCTATTCACCGGCTGAATATCAATCCTGCGCAGCGGTATAGTATCATTGTTACACCGCCGAGTGAAGAGGAAAATCAGCGTATGTACTGGATGCGTGCGAGAATGGTGACGCATTGCTTTGCGTATGAAGAGCCGGAGTTGCAGGAAGAAGTTAGGGCCGTACTGTACTACTCCCCTGCAGATGGTACTTCGGAAGATCTTGTTCCAACGAGCAAGGACTGGCCCGAAATCGTCGATGTTGAATGTCGCGATCTGAATACTTCGACCTTGGAGCCCGTCATCGCGATACCAGCACCAGAGATCGATACCCAACACGTTATCTACCTGCGCTCTTCGTTCCAGATCCGGGATTGGAGACTCTCACGGGGTTACTTGAACGACAGTTCTTTCCACATAAACGCTACATCACCGATTCTAAAAACTGTCCTTTCAACGCAGACCTCCAAGTTGGATGCTCAGGAGGGCATATTAGATACAGCTCCGTTCGACCCGATACATCAACTCGTGTACCAAACACAGTCCACACGAACCATAACGATTCTGATACAGAACCTCGACGACGGAAACCATCCTTTCCATCTTCATGGCTACAAGTTCTTCGTCTTGGCTCAGGGACACGGATACCCACCTGCTACCCTTTTCGACCCCAATCATGTTGAAAATCACCTCAATGTCAACAATCCACTGCGGAGGGATACGGCGAGTGTAGAAGCGTACGGGTGGCTGCTGATATCGTTTGTGGCGGACAATCCAGGAGTCTGGGCTTTTCACTGCCATATTTCGTGGCACACTGAGGCTGGCTTGATGATGGTGTTCTCTACGAGAACGGAAGAGATGAGAGGATGGGAGATACCTAAGGAAGTTGGTGGATTGTGTGGGGCGGAAGGAGTCGAGAGGGGCATGGGGCCTGATGATAGGATCTGGGCTGGCCACAGGGAGGAAGATAGTAGAGACGGCTTAGATAGAGCATCGTAGCAGTTTCCATAGCACCTTTGAAATGCGCAGCGGTGTTATTGCTGAACTGAAAGGAGATGTCCTTGTTATGTCATTCGTGTGAATGATTGGAATCAACGTGTCTATTTTACATACTTTCATGTACACATCCTGTAGCACCGGTTGCTCAACGTTCGATAACGACGCTGGGGTTCGTACGTCGTGTTGTTAACCTCTTCCGCCACCACCATTTCACAACTCGATGCTGCTCATCACGCATATCCTACACTTCCCTCTGACACGATACAAGCCCACCACTACATCCTAAGCCGATATGGTTCTGTGGGCGGAATGACCCGTCCAGATATGTTCACTCCCAAATGCCAAACCACCTCTTCACCCTTCTCCGCCTAACACCATCCTCACCAACGTAATACCTCGGGTCCTCAACATATTCCTCTCCCTTCAGCTCAGCCTCCCTCTGTCTTTCCAGCCGGTACTGTTTTCTCTTCTCGACCTCCTCCGCCTTCTTCAGCCTCTGCTGCTGGTACTGCTGTGATGTCTGCTCCATGTGCATCTTGTAGACTTCAATAAAGCGCGATGAGGATTCGAAGGGGTGGCGTAGGAAATCTTTGCGTGTGGGAATTAAGTGGCCGTATATAGTCTTGGATATAAAGTCCATGTACCATGCTGCTATTGCTAGTGAGACCAGTATACCCTGTTGGTGGGGTTAGCTTAGGGAATCTGGTGGGATAGAAGAGAGAATGTTACCATTGTTATCCATAGATGGATTGCCCGGTTATGGAAGAACCAATGCGAGAATGTGCCCTCGGGACTCATCATATTGGGGTATTTCTTTGTCGCCATGCGCTTCTTGTCTTCCTCTGATATGGGCGCGCCATAGATCTTGTTCTCTAAATTTCGGTTCGTGCTTCGCTTGCTATGCGATGGCGGTCGGTATTTGTCAGGTTGCGGTATTACGGGCGCTCCTTTGCTTTGCTGTGCTTCTCGTCGTCTTCGGAACTCTTCTGAGAGGCTTTTGGGGGTGATGGAGGCATGGCGGACATTTGTGGATGAGGGTAGCGGGAGAAAGGCGCGGGCTTGGGGTCGTAGAAGTAGAGGGCTCCGGGGAAGGAGAAGACGTGGTATTGATTGGAGGGCTGCCATGGCTGTGGGTGGTGGTGCTCGTCGTCTCGGGAGTCCGCAGAGTGATGAGATGAAGATCTTCAGATCTCCGGAGAAAGCTCGGGCCGGCGCATACAATCTTTGGGCATCACCGCATCTCGACACATCTTCACCGACTACGAGAAGCTTCTCACATAAGTATCGCGCATGTGCATATATTGTGACGTGTAAAGTCGAAGACCAAAACCTACCCCATCTACATTCGAACCTGTTAGTGAAGCTAGGACGAGCAATCGCATGACAGTTCTGACGCAAAAGTATCTCAGGTCGCGATGCCTTCTAAACAGCCTCCCTCCTTCGGATCGCAAGCTTACTGGAACGAGCGCTTCGCCAAAAATACAGATCCATTCGAATGGCTCGAAGCACCCAATACCCTAGATCCCTATATCGTCGATACCTTAGATGCTATCCCCACTGGGAAGCCGGAACTCCTACATATAGGCTGTGGCACATCACTACTATCCTACCACTTGCGCTCGCATGTAGACGAACCAAGACAGATACACAATTTGGACTACTCAGATGTTGCGATTGAGGTCGGCAAGATTCGCGAACAGGAGATATACCAGGATCAGAGCAAGAATAAAGGCAGCGCAGCATGCATGCGCTGGGATGCTGTCGATTTGCTCGACTACAAGTCTCTTATGCGCGCATGTAAGCGCACTACCTACTCTGTCATAGTTGACAAGTCGACTTCAGACTCAATTGCTTGCGCAGACGACGTCCTAGTTCCCTTACCATACCCGCTAGCAGTTCGATCTTATGAACCCTTAGACATGGAACCCGCAAAAACCTCGAATCTCGTTCATCCCTTGGTAGTCATGGCCGTGAACCTAGCGCTCGTGACGAAACCCGGAGCACGGTGGTTAGCTTTGTCCTATTCTAGAGATCGTTTCTATTTCCTGGATTCATCTGCGACGGACGTGATACCTCAAGGTATAGCATTCCCACATCCTGGTGATTTGTGGCGTTTAGTGGAGAAGCACGAGGTCGATAACATGGAATGGCAAGTACGGAACGAGACGAGATCTGATGCGGTAACACATAAACCGAAGATGTGCAATTTTGTGTATATACTTGAGAGGACTCATTCACCACTGTTCATACGCGGAGAGCACCTCTAGGCAAAACACCACGCAATCTTATGTTCATTTTTGAGAAACAGGCGTCTTCGCTAGTCCGCAAACACTATGCAAAATCTCCCAGCCACTTCGCATAACAAACACTGTCGTCTGCTTCAGAGTATTTCCCGAACATGTACGCTGGGTCGGAAAACATCCGCTTTACACCAGCAGAACTATCGTGCGCATTTTCCAAAGAAGAAGACAGAGGTCGGAGACTCCCACATCCCAATGGAACGCCATCGTGATACCCAAAAGGCTGGAACGTCAGCGGCTGATGGAGAGGGGCCGCAATCTAAACCACCAATAGATACTATTTCAGTTTGCTGGGTGTTACGGAGGTAAATTCAATTCTAGATGGTCCCAGAGGACTGGAAGAGTATTGGTCTTTTGGATGGACAACAGGGTGGATGTGGTGGAAAGGAGCGATGTCGGATGCTGAGCGCTTTCTTGGTAGTATAGTGCCACGCCCTACGCATGATCACCGCATGCTACTCTACATAGGGACAGGTTATCTGTCATGGTCCAGCGTAATCGGACCTTTTGTCCACAAACAGTCACACTCTAGTAGATACCTAACGAAATCCGATCGTCTTGTCTTATATCCTTTCCTAGGAGGGTATGCTTAGCCGTTTTTTGACCCCGCTTACCCAGAGCTTTATCTTAGATATTTCACAGTTTTCTGTCTGACAAGCAGTTCAGGAAATACGAGCTCTTTCGTATCTCTACACGCATGTTGCTCTCATTGGCCAATAGCGGCTACCTCTAAGCCACAAACTAGACGTCGATCGTGCACCTCGAACCCATTCTGACCACCTCAGTGCTCATAGCAGTCGATATTTCACACACTGTATAGCGCAATCTCTCTTCCTGAATACGACCATTTACTACGGAGAACTTCGTCGAGAGTTACTGTGCCATTCTCTACAATGTTACTCGCCAGATGGTTTGCCTGATCCATCTCGCCCAACCCGACACATAGACGTTCTCAAGAGGACGTCTAAATGTCGGAGAGTCACGTCAAAAAGCTGCAATACGCGAAGTGTACGAGGAGACTAGGTGTAGGTGTCGTATCTTGCCTTTGGATATGGCTACCAGGACGCCTGATGCTGGCGATACGGCCAATGCTCTTGATGTGCCGTGCATATTGGACGACGCGCCCGAATCTTTCATGGTTACTATGAGGACATTGAGGGTTGTTCAAGGCCTCAAAATCATCTGGTGGTATGTTGCGATAATAGATCAAGGCGCTTGTGAAACAAAAGGACTTGATGAAGAGGGTGTTGAGACGGTCTTACACTCCTATGCAGAGGCTGACAGGTTGTTGTTCTAAGAGACGGATCGAGAGGTGCTGCTAAAAGCCGAAGCAATCCTTATGAATATGAGCTGATCTTGTTCGTCCTTTAAGGCGGAGAAAAACGGTCTAAACTAGTTATCCTTCTCCAGCCACTGTTTGCTAGCTTCATAAGCCCTTGGGAAGGCTTCATCAAGAGCCAGAAACGTCTTGAAAAGGTCCTCGCTTATACGTTTAACAAAGTGCAGCATTGACACAAAAATGAAGTCGGCATAGGAGACTGCTCACGAGTTAGAAACTACACTCCATATTGCCTGTCCAGCACATGTTCACTCACCAGTCTGACCCAAGAAGTAAGGACCACCGTTGTTCCTCAGCAGGTCGCCCGCTTCCTTCGCTGGCGCCTTAGCCTTCTCCCAACACTCGTCCGCGTTGGTCTCCTTCACCACTTGATCCAGCTTCTTCCCGAACATCTGCTCCCTTGTCTCGTAGAAGTAGTCCGCACTCGGCTTGTTCAAGAGTACCACTGGTATCTGGGGGATGATTAAAGGTATCAGCGGATCCATCAACTTGGAAATGTGGTCCCTGATCTGCACAACGATAGGATCATCGAGATGCAAAGAGGGATTTGGGTACTGCTTCTCAAGCTCGTGGGCAATGGGCCAAGAGTCCATCTGGTAGGTACCATTCGCATACTTGATAGCGGGACTGCTGTAGTCGGCGAAGTAGCCTGGCGCGTCTTTTGGGTTGGGTGGGATGCCGAGGGCTTTGAATTTTGGGGCCAGGTCAGGGTATTCTACCCATTCGGTCGTGTAGTCAATCTTCTTGTAGTTCAAGACCATACGAGCTGCGAGTCTGTTAGAGTCACTAGTTCACATTTTTGTGTGCGAGAAGAACGCACTCTTCCACGGGTTTAGTGACCACGCGGTGCCTTGTTGGCTAGGAAGATCGTACAAAACTACCTTTGACGATGACATTGTTGTTTGAACGTGATGATGAACAGCTACCAGCAAGACGAGGGCAGACGCGATAAGTACGGGCTTTTTGAAGTCAATTGATTGACGCCCTTCGATGTACATGCCATCCCCACAATAACGTGTCATCCAGTGCTATGTGGGGAAGGGTTACTTGAGGCTAACCGGCCTGCGCTCTCGCGCGCGAATCGTCGCTAGACCAAACGTCGTCATACTCTTGCAATCACAGATACGTTCCACAAGCAAGCCGCACAATCGAAGTACTTCCTTGCAAGACCGAAAGTTAGTGTGTGTCTGCAGAGGTGCAAGTTGACAGTTTCGTCAAGCGTGCCAGCCGCGGTCGGAGTGTACACAGAAAGAGGAGAAAGAGGAGTGGAGTCCATGCTGACCGACACGATGCAGCACGGCAACCAGGGTATTCTTACCCAGTCGTTTGCAACAACGTCCGCGATAGGCCTACTTACCCTCGCGTAGCGTCTATAGGTCCATGGCTGTATCCATGTGTATTCTGCGACATACCGCAAACTTTGCACGTTGTGTTGTCCGGCACTTTCCTGCAGCTGCATTTAGGCGATTGGGTAGGCATTCCGCCCCCACCCCAGGTACTTCTTCGTGGCTTACACCCACCTGCAGCCTCACAAGGCTGGACGCGCCTGGATAAATTGCCGTGCACTCAACAGGCTGTTGAGCTAACAATAAGGCCACCGATCGTTACGCGCATTGGCTTCCGTGTCAGACTCAGCCTCCAGTTCCGTAGAATCAAGCCTACCAAGAACGAAGAGGAGCGGAGTGGTATAGTTCTCCACACGCAAGCATGCTTCATGATAGGCGTATGGTAAGTAGTGGAAGTAGTTTCTCTCCTTCTATTATTACACACTGAAACTTCCTACCGTCTTTCTGTCCGCCGCTGTACGCGTTTTATAGGAGCTTCGCCCACATTGTGGAACACCAAAGACTTGTAGATGCGGCCCCCAATCTTTCAGCCCCCAATACCCCCTAGATTGCCGCGCAGAGACGCATTGGGACGAAAGGCGATAAGAATGACATGTGTGCTCGATGAGACTTCCCCATTTCCTCTACTTCGAATTATCACTCTTGCGAATTCTTTTGACAAAGCTGCACACTTACAACATAAGTTCTTTCTCACTCTCATACATATAATCGGACGCGATCACCATATTTTCGGTACTTTCGACATCACTGCCGAATGTGTATACAGCCTTACTCGTTACTGTCCCCGTCCAAAACACTTGCAGCGTATTGTCCGACGACGCATGAAATTTTGAGCCACCGGAATCTATCTCTAAGACTGTGGGATTGAGCAAGAAAGACCCAAAGACTTCGTCCTGTCTACCGGGGACCAGAGACCGAGATCATGGATCACAGCCGCACAGTTAGTGGTGGGCATTCCGACAATGCGCCATTGATGAGCTCTGCTGAACCGCCGGGCTACGACGGTGGTGATGTAGCAATGCAACATGTCGACGGCACATCATACTCACCGCCCATGGTAATATCGCCGGAGATAATAGACTCTAAGGGCGGCGTCTATATGACTATTAACACCCCTAGCTCGACGTTCGACATTGAAGAGGGAACACATCATCATAAACATTACAATCACGTTAAGCGTTTCGATCACCATGAAGCACGGAAGACTATCATGCAGAATGCTGCATTGAGGCTTCTCGGAACACTGTTTTTCAGCGCAATAATGTGCGTCACACTCAGATCGTGGGAAGGATTCGGCCGCCCCGTTGTCCTTTCTAGAGTTGATGTGCAGATCTTCAATTCGCTCACAATCGCTCTTTCGCTATGTCTGGGCCTGAATCTGTTGGCCTCATTAAAGCACTACGTGTCCGTAGTTCGATGGTCTTTTCTTACTAGGCGATACGTCAGCCTCGAGGTATTCGACCTCATCCTACACCTCGAATCGCTTGCCAAGGTTACCAAGCTCATGATAATATCTTCGCCTGGATTCCGCGGCAAGACATGGCTGCGCAAGTTCCGCTGGTTCAAGGATATCAGAGACGATGGGACAAAGTGGATGTGGCTTGCATGTCTAGTGTGGCTATTAATCAACTTGGGCTCTCAAGTTATGGTCGCATTGCTGAGTCTATTTTGGCCGATGGTAACTTCGGAGATCCCGCTGCTATCAAATGGCAATGTGACCGTAGCCGACTTGAAGGCTTGGTACATCGATACCACCCCACGCAAAGACGACGATGAGAACGGCAGTAGGCTGATGAATGACACAGCCCTAATGGCGGCTTGGTCGTTCGGTATGGAAGCCGCAACTTACCCCAACTTCACTCTCGAGGACGCGAAAGACATTGAAGCTGATCTATGCGGTTTACCAGGCACGCCCCTCTACAGAGACAACGACGCTTGGATTTACCGCTTCTTCAACCGCGCGCCAATACGCAGCAGCTCCCGCAACATCACCGTCCGGGCAACATGCTCACAGCTTGAGTTACTGAATGACACTGTTCATGATGTAGGCGATGACCCACTGTACCTCCTGGCAAGAGAGCCGGGCACGGAAGAGTATATCAAGTACTTCATGCCCGAGACAGCCTTGGGTGAAGTCATTTGGGTCGCATCTGTGGATGAATTTTGCGGCCCAAGATGCACAAACTTCACCGTACTGCAGCTACCATACGGAAATAGCGTGAAAACTGCATCCATGTACCTCTGTAACAACACGCTTGAGAAAGTGACATCCCCCAACGCCGAAGATATCAAACCGCACACATCGGCCGACGAAGCAGCCATTTACGGCAGTGACGAGTTTGCTCGCATAGCTGCTGGTGCAATCGCCTGGACAGGCATTCCTTGGAACCGCTGGTACGACCGTCAAACAAGATACTACGGTCAAGGCTCTACATGGTCACCTTCACGCGATGTATCCAAACAAGACGTTGAGGAAATGTTGATGCGCTTCTCAATCGGCGCCGTAGCCGCCTTTGACGACCACGGCATCCGATACAATCTCACAGATCAAACCGTCGTTCCGTCACCAGGCCAACAACTCGACGTCGATTGGCCCTACATATTTGCTATTCTAGGCGGCATATGCTTCATGCAATTCATAGCACTCTGTCTACTGGGTCTCTTTGCTAACCGCACGATTGTGCGCGATGAGAGTTTTTTCAGCATGGCCATGTTGTTGAATCCTGTTGTGAGTCGTATTGGGGGCGAGGCGGCCATGGTTATGAGTGGAGATGAGATCAAAGAATCTAAGGCACTACGGTTCAAGAAGATCAAATACGACTATCATGAAGGAGGAAAGGGAGAGCCGAATCGCGTCGCTATCTTCTTCCAGGGTAAGGATCACAGGGAGAGTCGGGGGAGTTGGGCGGCCGGGAGTTATAGTTAGTTTTTGTAGTAGTTGATTGTGCGTATATGAGGTTTATGAATGGAACGAGTATAGGACTATTCAGATATCTATTATGAGTCGACTGCCTCAAAAGCGGCATGATAAACTACGCGCTACTTCATTTCTTCTTACCATCTAGATCCTGGTAAAAGTTCCATCCAAAGTTAGCCGATGGATCGTTAAACCGCATCTTCTTGTCAATACCAGCAATTTTGTCCACATCCTCCTTGGGCAGCGTAAAGTCGCCCACCAAGTTCGCCTTGATCCTCGCCTCCGTCTTACTCTTGGGAATGACAGAATGCCCCATGGCAATCCCCCAAGCCAGAGCGACCTGAGCGCCAGTCTTGCCATGCTTCTTGCCAATCTCCACAAGCACAGGGTCGTCCATGAGCTTATTCATATTCTTCCCAGAATCGTAGATTTCGTTTTGGTTTCCGAACGGCGAGTATTGCGTCACATGGATGCCCTGTTCCTTGTGGAAGTTTGCAAAGGAAGTTTGCTGGAGGTACGGGTGGAACTCCATTTGGTGAACAGCGGGGACGACGGAGGTTTCCTTGATCAGGCGCTCGAGTTCTGCTTTGCTGAAGTTGGAGACGCCGATTGCTCGGGCCTTGCCGCTCTTGAAGCACTTTTCCATGGCTTTGTACGTGTCGACGTAGTCGCTGTCGCCGACTTTGGTCTTGCCGTTCGAGTCTTTGGGGAACATTTCTGAACCCCGGGCAAAGGGTGATGGCCAATGCATCAGGTATAGGTTGAGATAGTCGGTGCCAAGGTCCTTGAGGGATGCATCGAGTGCTGCCTCTACATCATCGGGATGGTGCGAGTTGTTCCACAATTTGCTGGTGACAAATAGCTCCTCGCGGGGAACACCGGACTTCTTGATGGCATTGCCTACTGCGGGTTCGGTGCCGTAGATGCGTGCTGTGTCAATGTGACGATAGCCAGCCTCGAGAGCTATGGTGACAGCCCTATTCAAAGAATCAGTAAAAGCGTCACGTTTCTCAATGACGAGACAAAAGCTTACGGTTCCTGAGCTTCTTTGTCTTGCCAAGTTCCAAACCCAATGGCAGGAATCTTGGCGCCCGTGTTGAGTGTGAAGGTTGTGCCGTTATGCGCCATTCTAGCTTGTTGTGGGTGAATTTGTCTGGTGATTTGCGAAAGTCGGCTTGCGGAAGTCGTGCGTAATGATCGCGAAGCAGATGAAGAGAACATGTTGGCTCTATTTTTGTTGTTTATGTACGTGATCCGCTTCTAGTGAGTCTCTGTGGTACTCACGAGGAGAACAGTTCGTCGTCGTTGCAAGCGTTGGAATCCCTCGGTTCAAAATCGATGATGTCACAGGGTTCACGGCAACCATCATGGTGTCAGAGGAGGATGCAGTGACATTGGAGTTAGATCGTATGGTAAGGGACAGGGGACAGATACAGAGCGGAGATTGGTCTGCTACTATTGAAGGGGCCGGGCCAGCACTCTGTTGTGTGGATGAGGTGATGATTGAGTCGGGGTTAAACGTTACTCGGAGATAACAACAGCTGTGAGTTTCTCTAGCATCCATTCTGATATTCGGATCTTGAATGATATGCCTCATTGGGCTACCATCAAGCGATTAAATCTTTCCAATGCGCAGTTGTAGCACCACTGTACTAGTGCAGTCATAGCATCTTGCCCAAGAACCTGGCAAGTCAGGTGGTTAATAGATGAAGAGCAGTCCATATTAGAGCGAAGTTCAGACCATAGTCAGACTTCGAGTATTCAAAAAATTACAAGCTCGCAATAGCGATGTACCGAAGCATCATAAACAACAATGGGTACAACCAGGAATCCTGCGTCTACCGCCGGTATGCAGAAAGAATCGGAAAAGTGGGGTATCATTTAAACCACCGACCAAACTCACCCAAGCGAAGAATACTTCCACTGCTGAAACCTCCAGTATGAGTGTACCAAATCGCGCAACAAGCTCAAACACGCCATGTGTGGTGTCGTACCATTGCTGTTACTCTCCAAGGAACGAGGCCGAGTAAGAAGAGCATCGGTCTCGCTACCGCCAGACGACTCCTCTGCAGAAGTTTCAATGTTGGGATCTCTTATGCCCATGTCCTCAAACGTGTGGACATGGGAGTCAAGCAAGAATTGGAGGTGTTCAGTTGGAGATCTGAAAATCCTTGTGAGCCGCAATCCCACATACTCGAACTAGGGGCTCTGGGAATATGGTGGGAGGGTGGTCTGCGGATATGTAGAGAATTAGTTGTTTACTGAAAGACGAGCGCGGTGAGAATGAAGTTGTTGGCAAAGTCCCAGTAAGGCTGAGATTCGAGCATTTCGTTGTCTTGATAGACACGTCCGCCGTATGCGAGACGGACTACAAGGGTAGGATCGAGCTACATGTGGTTAGCGTTGTGCTTGTGTTGTGCTGGTCATGTAGTGAGGAAGAGAGACGGAGGACGACGGCACAAATAGGCCAAACGTACATTTGCTTGCTTCTTCAGCTTTTCGATAATCGTTGCAACCGAGTCCTTCATGCGCATCACGACCAGAACATCCTTTTGGTCATGACTCGTCCGCACTCGCACACGAATAAGGCCGTTGGAGTCGTCTTCAGGCTGGTCGTCAACCGCCTCGTGCACAGTGCTGGCGCTCACATGTCCAGTCATGTCCTTGTCGTCCAGGGCCCCCTCTTCAGCAAGACCCTCGGGCTCCACTACGACCCACTCTGGGACTTTGTATTGGACGCCGGTCGCATCGTATACGCCTCGCCAGAGTAGCCCCGTCGGACATGTGCAGTCGTTGGCATCCAGCATCGTCTGAGCCTCCTGTAGCTCGCCAGCCTGTAGATGCTGCGCTACAAGGCGTATGGCGCCCCATATCTGTTCCGATCCTGTGACCTGTGTATCCCACCAGTCTTGGCGCTCCTTCTCAAGTCGCGATGGTGTCCATATCAAGTTTGTAGAGTCTGTTAGAGGCTTGACGCGGCCACTGGTCTTAGCAGTGACCGAAGCAAGCGTGTTAGGCAAGCGCGAGCGCTGGGTTGAGGGTATGGGCTTTAGCGGCGTGTTTGGGCGATTGTCGGCATCGTTGCGACTGCGTGGTGGGGGTACGTTGCCCTGAGAAGCATGCGACGCGCGTGGTGAGGGAATGGAGCTTGGTCGCGTCGAGGGCGCGGTGATGTTGCGCGACGATGAATGCGCGCGGACAGCAGGCGGACTGTCGTCGCTCGTGCGGGAGGCGCAACAACCCTAACGACGTGAGTTAGATGGTGCGAACGGTTGGAACATGCGCTGAGACATGCATGGTGCATTGGCTTACCATTATGAAATCCTACACGTCAACCGTGGGCTGGACCGACATGTGTGGGCTAGCAATGCGCGGAGCGAGTGGAGAAATGCAGCAGCGATACAAGTGGGGTATTGATACGAGTGAAGGATGATGGCATGGGCATAGTGTATCTCAGTGGAGAGAATACAAGTCGAGCTGCGTTGGGGTGGGTTGAGACGAGGCTGAGGACGCAGACATGGAAGTATCGTACCTCTCGATTGCAAGAAGGCGCAGTCTACATGCTCTGTATGGTTGCTGCGGTGCGCCGTCCGCTCTTCCCGTCATCAAGTAGTGACTCTATTACCCAAGCCTTGCCGCATATCTTGATGCACACAAGAAGGGCTGGGCCGGTCCATTCAACCTTTACGTCTAGGCCATAGTCACTTGGCCAGCACACGACCGTTGTGAAGTGAGCGTCATGCAACTAGGACGATCCCCGCGGCCATGCCCTTCCGCACAAACCAACCTTGTGGAGAGAGCTACCTAGGTAACAAGGTGCTCGATTTGCCCAATTTTGCATTTTCACGACACATCCAAACGTACTCGCTGCATGGTGTCTCATCATGCATAACAAAACACAGCGAACACGTTCGGGTCCATATCAAGTCATAGACATAACTCTGAGTACATAGCAAGCATTCAAGTAGAGAGCAAACGACAGTTTATTAGAGATTATTACGTCGATATGTGCCCTAGTGGCCGCTTGTGTACTCCTTCTGACAAGGCGGTACGCAGAGGGTATCCGGGGTATTGCGCGAAAAAAACAAACAAGATGCGTCCGAGATCCGCCAGTGGTATCAAAACGAGAGAAACAGCTACAGTGGTATCAGTCTAAACAAAGAATGTGCACACGGGCATGCCACACCCATTGCGATCCACCGAAAGAGAGTGACAATGAGTTGGTCCAGATGCAAGGAGAAATCGAATGAGGGCATATGTGAAGAAGCTTGATCCAAATATGATGCCTGAATCCGTCGTCAAGATCCAAAGCAGATTTTCGGGGGTATCAGAGTTGGCCGGGCGGTCAAAGAAGGGATTTACGTTGTCTTTGCTTTTCCGTCATTCCGTCATGGCTGTCGTTGCAAAGGCTGACATCTTCCCACCACACTTTACGCAGTTGTAGCGACAGTCGGGTTGGCGCTTTTCGAAGCATCGCCCACGCTGATGTTGTCAGCGGGAACGTCTCCTACGACAGGCGCAGTGGTCTCATCCTTCTTCTCCTCAACGACAGGCGCAGCCTCCTCCTCGGTGACGGGAGCAGGGCTGGCGGCGTCCTTCTTCTCCTTGGGTGCCTTGTTACCGGTAGCCTTGGAGAGCGAACGGCCAAGATTTCCGAAGAATGACTTGCGCTTGTCTTGCTTGGGAGCCTCGGTCTCGGGTGTGCTCTCAACCTTGGTCTCAACAATGGGGGCAGGCTCAACAGCCTGGATGGGCTCAGCGGTGGCTGGTGCTGGGGCGTCCGAGATCTGGGGGGCAGC
>JAESFQ010000212.1_pt1 | contig 20897 bp, 16 predicted proteins | sample 9269431 | NCBI WGS metagenome assembly JAESFQ01 (sample SAMN14502588, study PRJNA617103) | algae metagenome | isolation source: Plectolyngbya sp. WJT66-NPBG17 and co-occurring heterotrophs from well... | place: USA: Mojave Desert, Joshua Tree National Park, California | collected 2006-08-06
GCCGCGGTCGCCGCCCCGGTGGTGCTGCCGGCGCGGGTGACGGTGAAGGTAAAGGGCGTGGTGGCGCCCGCCGCACCCTCGGCCTTGCTGGCGCTCGCCGCGGCGATCGCCAGCGTCGCGGCCGGGGTCGAGGCGACGTCGTCATTCTGGATGAGGCCAGTGGCGGCGGTGGCGGTGGTGATGGTGGTGCCGGCGCTGGGGTTGGCGAGGGTCACGGTGAAGCCCTCACTGGCCTCGACCACGCTGTCGCCGGCGACGTTGACCGTGATGGTCTTGCTGGTCTCGCCGGCGGCAAAGCTTACCGTGCCGGAGGGCAGGGTGCCACCGGCGAAGTCGGTGGCACTGGCCGGGCTGGTGCCGGAGCCGCTCACCGTCCAGGCCGCGGTCGCCGCCCCGGTGGTGCTGCCGGCGCGGGTGACGGTGAAGGTAAAGGGCGTGGTGGCGCCCGCCGCACCCTCGGCCTTGCTGGCGCTCGCCGCGGCGATCGCCAGCGTCGCGGCCGGGGCACCCGCTGCCTCTTTGGTGAAGGTGAAGTCGTCGAAGCCGAAGTAGTCCGGCGCGTCGAAGCGCAGCTCGTCGATGCTGGAGAAGCGCGCCTGGCCGTCGAAGCTTACCGGCGTCGTCACGCCACGTGTGGCCGTGAAGATGTAGCTGCCAACCTGAATGCCATCGTCATAGGCCTGCGCCGTGATCCGCAGGCTGGACGCGGTGGCGGCGGAGAAGGCGGCGGAGTGGAGGCTGAAATCGCCGCCATCGGCCAGCCGGATCACCATGGGAGCGCCCGCAGCTGCCTCGTAGCCCGCAACCTCGCGCCCGGTGGCCTCACCAAAGAAGGCGAGGTTGCTCCCGGAGGCGGTTTTATAGCCGAGGGACTCAGCCGGCCGGTAGACGCCGGTCTGCCCCCAGGTGAAGCCGCCATAGGTGCCTGCGAGGCGCTGTTCGGCGCCGGCGGCGAGAGCGAACGCGTCAAACGTCAGCACGGTCGGCGCCACCACCGCCGCAAGGGTGGCAGCCGGTGCCACCACCGACAGCACGGATGGGTCTGACGCCAGGGTGACACTGGCCACATCGGTCGTGGCGGCGTCAGCACTCTGAACGGTCACGACTGGCCCGGCGAGGCTCGCTGCTGCTTCACCATACTGCGTGTCGACTTTGATGCCGCCATTCAGCGTGTCAATGCTCCCGGCATCATGGTGGGATGTGTGGCTCCCTGGGATGGCCAACGGATTGTTCCTGGGGGTGTTGTCAGGCGCCTGAGGGCCGGCTTCCTCACGGTGGCTGACATGCTGGTTGGCGACGCTGCCGCGCCGCGCCATTACTCCCTGGCCACTCGACACCGCGAGGGTGGCGGCCAAGCCATCCATTCCGACCGGGCTGGAAGTGTCGGCGTTCACCGCCAAGTCTTGGGGCGGGGTGCCGGTTGGCATCGGCAGCATATCACCTTCTTTTGAGGCCGACGCCGCGCCCGCGACAATGGATTTATGGTGCTTACGTTCGAAATTCGAAATAGTCATTGGTCAATGCTCCCGTCTTAGGCGCAACGGTCTGAATGCGACACGTGATCGCTTAACACACGTATTTTTGGGTGTGTAAAGCTCAAAACGGTATCAACAGTTCGCATAGTTTTTCCTAACTACTATTCGGTTCTAAACGACTCTAAATCGAAGTATTCGATGTATTACTTCGAGTAATGCCGAGAGAATGCGTTATATTAATAATATGTCAAGGCCTATTCTTTGACAACGTCGACACCGTTGTGTAGATGATAGGGTTTCGTGCCAAGGCTCCGCGCGCGGCGCTGATGACGATATTGTGTATTGATCGCTATTAATCCACCAGAGGTTGCTTTGTCAAAGCCATGGATGTTTGGGATGCCGTGGCGGCATGACGACACCGCTCGGGCGGGTGGGGCAGCGCCACCTCCGCTACTTCAGACGGCAAGACCTCGATCCGGAGCAACCGAGCCGATGCAGCTTCCAACCAAAGCTGTCCTGGTCCGCGGGTCTTGGTGCGGGCACCGTTTCCAGCGTGCTGTTTGGCGCGTGGCTCCGCCCGGCCGTTGTTTCTAACGAAGAGCGCGCAGTCTATCCTGCCAGCAGCGCGTCGAACGGATGGGAAAGCCGGTCCCAACCCACCTCCAGGCACCGTTCGCGCTGGCGCCTCCCGGCGCCGGATCGTCCCGTCGGACCAACCGCCTGCCGGCTCCTGGCCAGGACGCTGGGAGGGGAGGAGCGGGGCCTCTCAGGTCATCATGGGCAGGGGCGGCGCTTGCGCCACAGCCCGCCGGCACCGGACCGAGCCACTCGCCGGTGTCCAGCCGCCGCCTGGCGGTGGCCGCCCGAGGCCCAGGTCGCTCGCACCACCCAACGCCCCGTTTGTCTCAATTCGCGCTGAATAACTTTTTTTCGCAACGTCCTGCGCGAAATGACGCTTGCGATTTTTCGCAAATTAGTAGATTCTCTCGGCCGTCTCACATAAGGCGTCGTCGTCGACATGTCCATGAAAGGCGTCTCAGCAGATCCGAGTGCGGTCATTCACCACCCGGATCTTGTAAATCTTTATGGCTGCTCCATTGGGGCAGAGACAAAAATCGGACCTTTTGTCGAAGTCCAAAAGAATAGTCATATCGGTGCGCGGTGCAAGATTTCCTCCCATGCTTTCATTTGTGAAGGCGTGATGATCGACGATGAGGTCTTCATTGGGCACGGGGTTGTCTTCACCAACGAGCTCTATCCGCGGGCGACCAACCCGGACGGCAGCTTGAAATCCGATGCCGATTGGACGGTTGTGCCAACCCGCGTGCGCTGCGGCGCCTCGATCGGCTCCAATGCGACGATCGTGGCTGGCGTGACCATCGGCCAGGGTGCCCTCGTTGGCGCCGGGGCCGTGGTGACGCGCGACGTCCCCGATCATGCCATCGTTGTCGGTGTGCCCGCCAGGATCGTCGGCGACGCTCGGGAGAAAGAGGGTGTGCAATCCCATCACCGCCTGGCCGTGGCGGGTAGCGCTGGGCTCGAGACGGTGCGCCGTCCCTGACTGTGCCAGCTGCGGAGGGGTTGCCGTCGCCGGTTGCCAGCGACCAGCAGCGCAATCTCTTCAAAAAGTTGTAAACTGAGGCGAAACGGTCGCCAAATGGTCGATATCGCGTCCAAAAAGGGCGCGCCACAATCTACTATGCTCCAAGGATTGCGCACCGCTCCGATCGAGCCAGCGCTGCCGGGCAGGAAATAGAGGAGACTGCGCGCCGCCAACAACGGCCCGCGCATGGAACGCAGCTTTGGCATGGTTGAGCTTCTAGGACCGGAAGACAAGGTGGGGGCATCAGTGATCAAGATCGGCATCATCGGCTACGGTTACTGGGGCCCCAATCTGGCCCGCTGTGCGGCGGAGGCAGCGGGCTGCGAGCTCGCCGGCATCGCCGACGCCTCGCCCGCGGCGCTCGCGCGCGCCGGCAAGCGCTATCCAGGCGCTCGGCTCTTCGCCCACTGGCAGGAGATGGTGGCCGATCCGGATATCGACGCGGTGGTGGTGGCCACCCCCGTCGCCACCCATTTCGAGATGGCGCTGACAGCGCTCCGCGCCGGCAAGCACACCTTGGTCGAGAAGCCTATCACCGCGAGCGCCGAGCACGCGCGCATCCTGATTGAGGAGGCTGCGCAGCGCGGCCGAACGCTCATGGTCGACCACACCTTCGTCTATACCAGCGCCGTCCAGAAAATCGGCGAGGTTATGCGCAGCGGTGAGCTCGGCGAGATCTTCTACTACGACAGCACGCGGGTAAATCTGGGCCTTTTCCAGCGCGACGTGAACGTGATCTGGGACCTTGCGGTGCACGACCTGTCTATTCTGGACTTCGTGATGCCGGAGCAGCCGGTCTCGGTATCAGCCAGCGGGGTGGGACATATCCGCGGCAATCTCGAGAACATGGCGCACTTGACCCTGTTCTACGGCAGCGGCGCCGTCGCTCACCTGAATGTCAATTGGCTCGCGCCGGTGAAGGTCCGCCAGACGCTGATCGGCGGCAGCCGCCGCATGATCGTCTATGATGATCTGCAGCCCAGCGAGAAGGTGAAGATTTACGATCGCGGCGTCTCGGCGGGTACGGAGGCAGGCGAGACCGATCTGCGGGTGTCCTACCGCTCAGGCGACATGTGGGCCCCGCAGCTCTCCGTCAAAGAGGCGCTGCTGACCGAGCTGGAGCATTTCGTGCACTGCATCGAGACGGGTACAGCCCCCGTGACCTCGGGCGAGAGCGGCCTCCGTGTGGTCAGGACGCTGGAATGTGCCATGGCCTCACTGGCCCAGCGCGGCCACCCCGTCGAGATCGAGCCCTGGCGGCTCGCCTCCTGAGGCGCCGCGCGCCGCCGCCGCTCTAGATCGTCTTCGTCCATCAGACCATGACTGCTGCCCCCTGCAAAGGACCGACCCGTGATCCCGCTGCTTGATCTGAAAGCTCAGTATGCCAGCCTGCGCGACGAGCTGAACGCTGCTGCGCTCGAGGTGTTGGCCAGTGGCGAGTATGTTGCCGGCCGCCGCGTCGCCGCTTTTGAGCAGGACTTCGCCGCCTATTGCGGCACACGCGAGGCCATGGCGGTGAACACCGGCACCTCGGCACTGCATTTGGCGCTCCTCGCTCTCGGCATCGGCCGCGGCGACGAGGTCGCCACCGTCGCCATGACCTTCGTGGCCACCGTCGCGGCCATTCGTTATGCCGACGCAACGCCCGTCTTGGTCGATGTCGATCCAGCGACCTTCAACATGGACCCTGCCGCGCTGGAGCGCGCCATCACGCCGCGCACCAAGGCGATCATTCCGGTCCACTTGCATGGCCGACTGGCCGACATGGACGCGATCCTGGCGATTGCCGGGCGCTACGGCATTCCGGTGATCGAGGATGCAGCGCAGGCACATGGTGCCGTCCACCATGACGGGCGGCGGGCTGGCGCGCTCGGCGATATCGGTTGCTTCAGCTTCTACCCCGGCAAGAATCTCGGCGCCTGCGGCGAAGGCGGCGCGGTGGTCACCAACCGTGCGGAGCTTGCCGCCACGGTCCGTCAGCTCGGCGACTGGGGCCAGGCCGGCCGCTACAACCATGTGCGGCACGGGTTTAACTATCGCATGGACGAGCTGCAGGGAGCGCTGCTGCGGGTGAAGCTGGCGCGCCTTGCCGAATGGACCGAGCGTCGCCAGGCAGTCGCCGCCCGCTACGACCAGCTGCTCGCCGATGTCGCTCTGACCACGCCACAGCCGGCCGTCGGCCGCGAGCATGTCTACCATGTCTATGCGGTCCGCGTGGCGGCTGAGGCGCGTGACCGGCTGCGCGGGGAGCTCGCCCAGGCTGGGATCGGCTCCGGGCTGCACTATCCCTGCCCGGTGCATCTGCAACCGGCCTACAGCGATCTCGGCTATCGGGCCGGCGCTTTCCCGGTGGCCGAGCGGCTCGCGGGTGAGCTGCTCTCGCTGCCGATTTTCCCTGAAATGAGGGAGGCGCAGCAGCATCAGGTGTGCGACGCGCTGCGCACGCTCTGCGGCCGCCGCATGCCAGCCGCCCAGGCCGCGAAGGTGCCTGCCCATGTCGCCTAACAGCATTGCTCCCGAGGCCAAGGCCGATCCCGCCCTGGCCGGGGCGCTCGTCGCCCTGCGCGGCCAGCGCTGCCTGGTCACGGGCGGCGCGGGTTTCATCGGCTCGCACATCATCGACCTGCTGGTCGATGCCGGCTGCGACGAGATCATCGCGGTCGACAATATGGTGCGTGGCCGGCCGGAGAACCTCGCCCATGCCATGCGCAGCAGCAACCGCGTGCGCCTCGTCGAGGGTGACATCCGCGACGGCGCTCTGATGCGGAGCTTGGTCGAGAGCGCCGACACGGTGTTTCACCAGGGCGCGCTGCGCATCACCCAATGCGCGCAGGAACCGCGGGCGGCCTTCGAGGTGATGGTCGCCGCGACCTATGACCTGTTTGAGCAATGCGTGGCCGCCAAGGTTCGCAAGGTGGTCTACGCCTCCTCCGCGTCCGTCTATGGGATGGCGCAGGAATTTCCGACCACGGAGAACCAAAACCCCTACGACAACCGCACGCTTTATGGTGCGGCCAAGGCGTTCGGCGAGGGACTGCTGCGCTCCTTTAACGATATGTATGGCCTGTCCTACGTCGCGTTGCGCTACTTCAATGTGTATGGCCCGCGCATGGACATCCATGGCCGCTATACCGAGGTGCTGGTGCGCTGGATGGACCGCCTGGCTGACGGCCAGCCGCCGGTCATCTTCGGCGATGGGCTGCAGACCATGGACATGATCCACGTGCGCGATGTCGCGCGCGCCAATATCCTGGCCGCTGCGGCGCCGGCCTCCGACATCGCACTCAATGTCGGGACCGGCAGCGAGACCTCACTGCTCGGCCTGGCGCAACTCCTGTCGGAGGTGATGGACCGGCCTGGCCTGTCCCCCGTCTTCCAGGAGGCCCGCGCGATCAATCCGGTGCCGCGGCGTCTGGCCGATGTCGCCACGGCGCGCGCGGCCATCGGCTTCGAGGCCAGCATCCCGCTCGCCGAGGGCCTGGCCGAACTCGTCGGCTGGTGGCGCGACGAGAAGCTCTTGATGCCGGCCTCGCAGACCGCCTGAAGGCGGCTGCTCGCCACGTGCCTCAGTCCTTGCCAGGGAGATGTCAGAGATGATTCCGATCACCCAGCCCCTTATCGGACCCGAAGAGGCTGAGGCCGCAGCCGAGGTCATCCGCTCCGGCTGGCTGACCCAGGGACCGCGCGTCGCGCGGTTCGAGGCGGATTTCGCCGCCCTCGTCGGCGCGCCCCATGCCGCGGCCGTGTCGAACTGCACGACGGCGCTGCACCTGGCCCTGCTCGCCGTGGGCGTCAAGCCGGGCGATGAGGTGGCCACCGTCAGCCACACCTACATCGCCTGCGCCAACGCCATCCGCCAATGCGGCGCGGTGCCGGTCTTCGTCGACATCGACCCGGCAACCTACACCATCGATCCGGCCCTGCTCGAGGCCGCCATCACGCCGCGCACGCGGGCGATCATGATCGTCCACCAGATCGGCATGCCCTGCGACATGACGCGCATCCTGCCGATCGCCCGCGCGCATGGCATCCCGCTGATCGAGGATGCGGCCTGCGCGCTCGGCTCGCAGATCTTGCTGGACGGCGCCTGGCAGCCGGTCGGCATGCCGCATGGCGACGTGGCCTGCTTCTCGCTGCATCCGCGCAAGGTGGTCACGGTCGGCGACGGCGGCGTGCTGACCACCCGCGACCCCGAGCTCGACCGTCGCTTCCGCCTGCTGCGCCAGCACGGCATGAACATCCCCGACACCGTGCGCCATGGCAGCCCGCAGGTGATCTTCGAGAATTACCCGGTCTGCGGCTTCAACTACCGCCTGACCGACGTGCAGGCGGCGATAGGCATCGAGCAGCTGAAGCGCCTGCCGAGCATCGTCGAGCGGCGGCGCACGCTGGCCGAGCGGTACGGGCGGCTGCTGGCCGCCGAGGTGCCCATGGTCGGCGTGCCGGCGGAGCCTGGCTGGGCCCGCACCAACTGGCAGAGCTATGCCATCCGGCTGCCGGCGGGCAGTGGCCAGCGCGCGGTCATGCAGCGCATGCTCGACCGTGGTGTCGCCACGCGGCGTGGCATCATGTGCATCCATCGCGAGGAGGCCTATGCCGACCTGCCACTGCGCCTCCCGCTGCCGGAATCCGAGGCGGCGCAGGACAACAGCATCCTGTTGCCGCTGTTCCCGCAAATGACGGAGGGCATGCAGGACGAGGTGGTAGCCGTGCTGCGCGGCGCGCTCCAGGCCTGAGGACAGACCCGTCCAGCGCAGGGCGGCAGCATGACGGGGGCGCGTGTGGTTCAGCGGTTGGTGGTGCTGGGGTCCGGCGGGAACACGTTGGACGTGATGGATATCGTGGCGGCGATCAACGCCGTGACCCCAGCCTGGGAGCTTGCCGGACTGCTCGACGACGCGTCCCCGGTGGGACCCAACGCGCTCGGCTTGCACACCTTCGGCGGGCTGGACGCAGCCGCCGCGCTCGCCGTGCCGGGTGGGCCGCTCGCCGATGCGCTCTTCCTCAACGCGATCGGCAGCGAGCGCAACCACGCGGCCCGCGCCGCGATCGTCGCGCGCGCCGGGCTTCCAGCGGAACGCTTCGCCACACTGGTGCATCCGGCGTCAGGCGTCTCGCCACAGGCTGTGCTCGGCCGCGGCTGCTGCATCGGCTATGGCGTCTCGATCGGCGGCCGGGCTCGCTGCGGCGATCATGTGTGGATTGGTCCCGGCTGCGTCATCGGCCATGATTCAGTGCTGGAGGCTCATGCCGTGGTCGCCCCGCGGGCCACGATAAGCGGCTCGGTCCGGCTGGGCGCGGGCAGCTATCTCGGCAGCGCGGCCGTTCTGCGGCCAGGGGTTGTCGTCGGTGCAGGCGCCCTGGTCGGGATGGGCGCGGTTGTTCTTCGGGAGGTCGCGCCGGATAGTGTCGTTGTGGGCAATCCAGCACATGAACTGCGTCGCATCCATCGAGACCGCCTGCCGGGCTGAGATGCCTCGTCCGGTCCAGGACGGTGTCAGGCGACTGCAGGTCCAGGCGGCATTCCGGCGCGCTGCCGCGTTCGAGCCCCTTGGCAGCCAGCCCTGGCTGGGCGTGGCGGACGCCTGATCAACCGATGTCGACGCATCCCTTGCGCGGGCATCGCGGCCTGTTGGTGACGGTGCCGGCACCGCGAAATCCCGCAAACTCCGCCGGCAGGTCGTCCAACGGCGGCGTCTTGCCGGCACCGACAAAGCCGGACACAACGATTCCTGGCCAGCGGCGATTCCCGCTGTCCTGGCTGCGGGAGGACGCCGTGCCGGCGTTGGCACACCATTCTGTCTGAACCATCCGGCGGCACGGAGCATCCATCCGACGCAAACCCCGACACAGCCTTGCGCCATTCCGTGCCGCGGGGACGATCCGCCAGCGGGCGCGCGGCGGTGCTGGTGGCCCTCATCGCCGCCTTCATCATCTACGGCTCGCTCTACCCTTTCCGGTTTCATGCCTTGCCAGGGGAGGCAGGACTATTCGCCGCCCTGGCGGCCAGTTGGCTGCGCTGGCCCGGCAGCCGCGGCGACTTGCTCGTCAACCTCGTCCTCTACATGCCGTTGGGCCTGTTTGTGGCCCTGGCGCTGCAGGGCGCGGACGGCAGCCGAAGGTCGGCCATGCTCCGGCTGCTGCTCACCACCGCTGTGGGCGCGATATTGTCCTTCGCCATTGAGGTGACACAGCTGCACATCAGCGCGCGGTTCAGCAGCGTGTCGGATCTCGTCCTCAACACGATCGGCACCCTGGCCGGGGCCATGGCGGCCTTGGTACTGGGCGCAGCGGGGTGGTCCCGCGCGGGTGACGTCACAACGCCCGCACGGCGGCACCCGGCCGAGCCTTTCGCCGCGTTGCTCGTCCTGGCTTGGCTCGGCTACCGGCTCTATCCCTATGTCCCGGTCATCGATCTGCACCATTACTGGCACAGCGTGAAACCGCTTCTGCTGACGCCAGTGCTGGAGCCGCTCCACACGCTGCGCCTTGCCGTGCTTTGGCTGGTCGCCGCGCGCCTGCTGGAGGCCGCCCTGCTCGGGCACGGCCTGCGCGCTTGGCCGCTGCTGGTGCCCGGCCTGCTGCTCGGCGCCGTGGTCGCTCAGGTGCCGATCCTCGACAGCCGCCTGTCCCTGGCGGAGGTGCTCGGCCTCGGGCTCGGGCTGCTGGCCTGGATGATCCTGCGGCAGATGCGCGATGAGCGCCAAGTGGCCGCTTTCCTCGCCCTGGCGCTGGCAACGGTCATCCTGACCGAGCGTCTGGCGCCGTTCACCTTCCATGAGGATCCGCTGCAGCCGTTCAATTGGGTGCCGTTCCGCGCCGCCCTGCGGGGCCGCTGGGAGATCGGCCTGCAGGCGATGCTGCAAAAACTCTACCTGTACGGCGCGCTGCTCTGGTTGGCGGTGCGGGCGGGGCTTCGCCTGCCCGTCCCGGCGGCGGTCTTGGCAACGGCGTTGCTGGCGACCAGCCTGCTGCAAACCCACATCCCGGGCCGCTCTCCCGAGGTGACAGATGCCGTGCTGGCGCTGATCATGGCCTTGGTCTTTGTGGTCGTGGGCGGGAGCCATGGGGCGCCGCCCAGGACGCAAGCGCGCTAGCGCGCCCGCCGCGCCATGGCAAAGCGAGCGACCTCGTGAGCAGCCTCCCGCCCAACAGGGGGTCCGATGCCATTCACATGCCATTTCTTAAAAGCTAAGACGCCATAAATTTACCATCTCATTAATAAAACCTCTTTTCCTAGCCTGAGATGGCCGGATACAGTCAGCCACCTTCTTAGCGTGAAAGGTAACGCCTTCGATGAGCAATCAGGACGCGGACCGGTCTGCCGATCCGGAGCGACGAGCCCTTCTGGTCAAGGGCGGCCAGTATGCCGTGGCGGCGCCCGCCGCGACGTTGCTGCTGGCCGCTTCCACCAAGCGGAGCATGGCGGCCTCTTACGGCCCGTCTTCCGGCCCCGGTGGTCCCCCCGGCGGCCCCCCCGGTGGTCCCCCCGGCGGCCCCCCCGGCGGCCCCCCCGGCGGCAAGAAGTAAGTCGAGGCAATCTCGGCGGGCTGCTCCCGAAGCCGGACAGGCTTCGGGAGTGCCTACTCACAGCCCAGCCTGCGGCCGGCTGGATCTCTGGTTGTCGGATGACGGCTCGACCGCCTGCCCCACGGCGATGCGCCCAAGGCGGGTGCCTTCTAGCCCGCTGAAAATGACCTGGGCAGGCTACCCGCGCGTCTCGGAACTATGCTGCGCCGGCGGAACTTGCGCCAGGATTTGCTGCACCCCATCGAGGGCTTGCGCCGAGGTCGCATAGCGCAGAGCAAAGCAGGGCACGGCGCCGATCCAGCGGACCAAGGCACCGACGCGGGCAGCGTCCAACCGCATCCCCACCACCAAACACTCGCTCAAAAGACGCTGCAACGACGTCAGCGGCGTCAGCCGCTCGAGCTGGGCTTCTGCCGTCTCCCCGACGTGGCGGGGAAAAATCGCCACCTGAACCGGGCTCGCCTCACCAAGCCGCGGCAGGCGCGCGGGCGGCGGTGCCACATAGGTCACCCGCTTCCCGTCCGCCCGGAGATGGAAGCGCGGCTGCGCCGCCAGGGCGGGATAGTGCGGTACCAGTGCCGCCACCCCACTCTGCTTGACACAGAAGGCCAGCGGCACGGGCAGCACCTGTAGGTCGTCGTCGCGCAGCAGGGCGAGCTCGTCCGAATAATAGGTGAAGCCGGCCTGCACGAGCAGCGCGGTCAGCGTCGACTTGCCGCTGCCGGACGCGCCCGGCAGCAGTACTGCCCCGTTCGGGCTGGTAACGACGCCAGCATGCAGGCCTAGCAGGGCCCCGCCCTGCCGGTTAACCGCCTTGGCCCAGACCTCCCCCTTGACTAGGGGCGCTAGACCCGCGATGTCGGCACAGGTATTCCAGATCTCGCCGCCACAGAGGAGTAGGATGCGCCCCTGCCGCGGCACGATGTCGAGGCGCATCTCCTCTGCCTCGTCGGCTGTCTGCACCGCCAAATGCGCCAACACGGGATGGACCGCCTCAGCCAGGTCTTGGGTGGCGAAGTTGATCCGGAAGCGGGTGTCGAGCAGCCTGTAGCAATGCGTCACCGCAATCCTGGGGGTCCCCACCCGTCGGCGGCGTGCGGCGGTTGCGGGAATGGCTGCCGCGTCGGTCGGCGGCGGCGGTGTTCCCGCCCGACGCCCGACGGCCGATCCCGGCGTCACCAAACCTTGTGCGGTCCAAATGCCCAAGGTGTCTTGCAACAGCACCCCCGCCGCATGATCAGATAAGCCGAGCGTCTGTGCTAGGGCCTGCCGGATGGCGACCCGGCTCCGTCCCTCCTCGAGCAGGCGCCACAGATGGGCGCCGGCCTCGTTCAGGATATGTAGCTCCTGCCGCGGCTCGGAAAGCAGCAACGCACAGCCGTCGAGTGGGAAGGCATGCGTGCCCAAGGCAGGTCTCACGCCGGTCATCTTGCACGCCGCTCCGCGGTGGCGTCGCCTGAACGATCGTGCCGCAACACGGCCTTGCCCGCGCGCCAGAGCGGCAGCGCCAGATAGTCATGCGCAAGCCGCACGACCGGATAGGCAAAGTGCAGCGCCGGCGGTAGCTTCAGCAGGCGGAAGTGGTGCGGCCGCACGGCGGTTAGGGTGGCAGCCAGATAGCGCAGCCGAGCGGGCAGGTCGTCATGCGCCTGCCAGATGAAGCGCGAGGGGCGGAACACCGAGGGTTCCTCCCCATCCGCATCGCCGGGACCGGTCAGCAGCCGTGCCCGCGCCGTGGCAACCAAGCCCTGACAGACGTGGTCAGCGGCCATGTGGCGGCGCAGCGCCGGCGGCAGTGGGGCCGTGCCGAGCAGATCCTCGGCCAGTGCCACGGCCAGCAGCAGCATGCGCCGCAATCCCGCCTGGCATGCCCGTTCCAACACCTGGTCCCAGTCGAGCGCCGCCCCGCAGCGGCGCAACAGCGCCGCCACATCCGCCACCCAAATCAGCCGAGCCCATTGTTCCTTGCCGCCATGCAGGGCGGCGACCAGCAGCGCATCCTCGGGTGACAGGGTGCGCAGCGTGACACCCTCCTCCAGGCCGAGCGGCACTGCCCGCGGCCACAGCGTGTCCGGCACGAGGCTGGTACCGAAATTACCCGGCGCGAAGGCCCAGTGCGGCTCCACCGGCAGGTGCTGCACGTTCGCTTCGGGAAACAGGATGTCCTGACCGTTATGCGCCCGGTACGCTGCCAGGATTGCGGGGCTGAGATCAGCCACCGGCGAGCGGAAGCCAAGCTGTTCCAGGGTGGCCAGGCAGCGGTCGATATCCCCGGGCCGGATTAGCAGGTCGAGGTCGCGGAAGTTGCGCAGCGCTGCTGCAGGAGGGCCATAGGCCTGCCAAGCGAGAGCCGGCCCCTTGAAGGGCAGCGCCTCAATGCCCGCCTGCGCCAGCGCAGCGATGAGGCCCAGCAGCTCTGCCTTACCCGCCGCGAAGGCTTGGCGCGCGGCAGCGCGATGGGAAGCCGCCGCCTCTGCCAAGTCGGGCGGCAGCGCCTCCGGCACCGTCTCGAGCAGGTGGTGGCACAGGAAGGGCGCCGTGCCATGCGCCAGCGCCGCGGCAATGAGGCCGTGCCAATCGGGATTGCGCCCGATGGCCACAACCAGGCGAGCCTGATCCGCCTCGTCCAGCCCTGAGCGGGCTGTGGCGAGGAGAAGGTCGATCTCAGGGGATGGGTCGGTTAGGATCGGGCCCGCTCCGCGTCTGGCTCTGGTTACAAAGCCCAAGAGTAGCGGGTCTTTACTAACATTTATCGTCACGTGTATGCCGGACAGGCCGGCCCTGCCGGTTGTTCATCAGGCCAGGCCAGCTGAATTGTCGCCTTGCCTCAACGCCTCCCGCTGACTGATCCATCGCCGAGCAATGGCGTTGCCTGCCCTTCGATTACATTGCTTCGCAGGATTGCGGGCGTGGCAGTGATGTTCAGCACGAAGGCCGGTTGGTAAGCCCCGTCCATCCGAAACCGGTTATCCTCCACCAGGATCTCCGGCGTTGGACGGTCAACGCCCTCCGCCCCGATCGCTATGGCGGCTCGATGGTTTTCGGCTTTCGGCCCCTTCTCCAGCCGGTTACCGCGAATCAGCACGGCTCCGCCATTCGGAACATCGATCAGGTAGCTCGCCGTTCCGTCCGGTCCGTCGGCGATGTCACTGTCCACCACCTCTGTTCTCATGGCGCGAGATTTAATGTGGTGCCCCTGGCGCGTCGTCCGGAAGGTAGAGCGCTCCACCCGCAGCAACGCTAGACGGTTCACGTAGATGCCATGGGCGCAGGCCTGCTCGCAGGTGCCGTTCCGCAGAAACTCGCTACTGCGTATGATCAGTGTGCTCCGCGGCTGGTCTGCCGCGAGAATACCGTTCTGGTTATCGAGGAAACGGACGCGCTCGACGAGCAGGTCTTGTCCCTCAGCCCGAATGCCCGCCCCATTCCCATCGGGAACACGCGCGCGTTGCAGGGTTAAGCCACGCACCGTCACACGGTTGCCCGTGATCACGAACAGCGCTTTGCCCTGGCATGGCTTGTCGGTAATCACTGTGCCGCGGCCTTCCGCACCACCGGATATACCTTCGATGGTCAGGTCGTTCTGTTGCCAGACTGCGCAATCAAAATACTCACCGGGTGCAATGACCACTCGGTCACCATCGCGCGCCGCGGCAGCCGCCTCCGAAGGCCGCGCATAGGTCTGACCAGGCCCGACCTCGAGCGTCCGCGCTGCGGCACAACCGCTAGTCATCATAATCGCCCAAAGGCCCAAGAAACCTACCCATCGAAGCATCAGGAATGGCCGCACACGGTTCGGCTGATGGTAAGAAGGCGTTGTCGAGCGCTCGGGCATGCCGGTCTCCTTAATGCCAAGTACAGTGTGCCGGAGCCGATGCCTCACTAACATGATGCACTCGGCTACCCACACTGATCCTGAAAATGGCTCATCCCGGAGCCGGTCGTTTGGGTAACTAAAAAAAGTCTAGCATGGACCCTGTCGTGCATCCCATCCTCTTTCCTGCCAAAGCCAAGCCTCGATGTCTCTCCAAGCCTTCCTGACCGCGCTGCTGCTGCCACCGGTACTTTTTGTCTTGGCCGCTTTGACGGGCGGAATCCTGGCTTGGCGCGACAGGGAACACCAGGCCGGACGCAGCTTACTGGTGGCGGCTGCGGCCCTAGGGGTTTTGCTGCTCGCCACACCCTTCGTGTCCGGACACCTCATTGCTTCCCTTGAACATGACCTTACCGCGGAAACCACGGTATCGGAGACGGCGGCCGTCGTGCCTCCTGCCGCCATCATCATCCTCAGCGCCGAGGTGGCGCGCCGTGCTGGCGGGGCAGAGCCGGAGGTCGGTCCTCTGACCTTGGAGCGCCTGCGCGCTGGGGCAGCGCAGCACCGGCGCACCGGGCTGCCGGTGCTGGTCACGGGCGGTCCGATCCAGCGCGGTGATCCGCCGCTCGCCGCGCTCATGGCGCGGAGCCTCGCCGAGGATTTCGGTGTTCCGGTGCGGTGGATCGAATCGCATGCACGCGACACCCGCGAAAATGCCGAGTTCAGCGCCGCCCTGCTGCGCGAGGCCGGCATCAGGGCCGCTTGGCTGGTGACCCATGCCTGGCATATGCCGCGGTCGCACGAGGCCTTCGCGCGCGCAGGCGTCGCCACCAGGGCCGCGCCGGTACGGATTGACAAGCGTCCGAACGGCGCTTGCTGGTCGCAATGGGTGCCGCGCGCCGACTATCTTGGCACCAGCTGGTTCGCTCTGCGGGAATGGGCTGGGCGCCTGGTCTATGCGCTGCGCGATGGGGAGAGCTGGTAATGCAGGGGGAGCAGCAGGCCTGCAGCCATCGCACGGTCTCGTCCAGCCTGCAGCCCCGCCATCCAGTCGCGTCCGCCAAGCCAGGTTCCGCTCTTGCGGCCCGCTCCGCTGTCGGTGGCCGCCCTGAGCGGGACGCTGGTCTGGCCTGCTGGGCCATGCGGCCGACCCACAGCAGACTGTCCGGCTTCACCCACACCGTTCCTTCACCAACGTCCGGGAATCTTACGCCATGACCTCGATGCCATCTTTGCCCTCGCCTCGGCCCTATCTCATCACCGGCGGTGCCGGCTTCATTGGCTCGCATCTGGCGGACGCGCTGCTCGCCCGGGGCCAGGCGGTCCGCATCCTCGACGATCTCTCCACCGGCAAGCGTGACAATCTGGACCCGCGCTGCGACCTCCGGATCGGCGACGTCGCCGATCCCGCCGCAGTGCGCCAGGCGATGGACGGGGTGGCGGGCTGCTTCCACCTCGCCGCCATCGCCTCCGTCGCGCGCTCCAACGAGGACTGGGTGGGCACCCACCGCGTCAACGCCACCGGCACCGTCGCCGTGCTGGATGCGGCGCGTCACGCCGGGCCGGAGGGCCGCGCCGTGCCAGTGGCCTATGCCTCGTCGGCTGCGGTCTATGGCGACCAGGGCGAGGGACCGATCCGCGAGGACGGGGTGCCGCTGCAGCCCCGCACTGCCTATGGCGCTGATAAGCTGGCCTCGGAGCTGCATGCCCGCGTCGCGGCCGCGGTGCACGGGGTGCCGAGCATCGGTTTCCGGTTCTTCAACGTCTACGGGCCGCGGCAGGACCCGACGTCACCCTATTCCGGGGTCATCTCGCTGTTTGCGGCACGGGTTGCCAGCGGCCAGGCCATCGCGGTGCATGGCGACGGGCGCCAAACCCGCGACTTCGTCTTCGTCGCCGATGTGGTGCAGCATTTGCTGACCGGCATGGCCCTGCTCGAGCGGGCGGCAGCCCCGCAGGCGCGCCTCTTCAATGTCTGCACCGGCCGCGCCACCGCGATCATCGACCTGGCCGCCCTCATCGCGGCGACCTTCGGGCAGGCACAGCCGGTGCTGCAATTTGGCCCCGCTCGGATGGGTGATATCCGCGCCTCGCTCGGCAGTCCGGCCGCGGCGACGGCCGCGCTTGGCTGCGCCGCGCAGACCCCGCTCGAGATGGGGCTCGCCGCCCTGGCCGCGGCGGTCGAGCCGGGCTGAAGCGGCGATTGGCGATCCGGCCCACGGGCGCCCTATCCAAGGGTGGCGCCGCCGCGCCACTGCAGGCACAGCGTCCTGGGGACGCCACCTGGCCCAGATCTCGCACGCTGTCGGTGCATCCAGGCTGAGGCGACACACGGTCTTCTACAACACAGACCCACTGCGGCGCAGGAGGGATGCCCGCTACCGACAGAGCGCACCCCCGTGCTGCTCGGGGCTGCCCCTTATTGACGCGGCCCCCATTGTCTTGATCTGATTGAGTGGGGAGCCAAGTTCACGGGCATGAGGCACGTGGACATGCGCAAGCTGCCCGCGGCGGCTCAGGAAGAGCGCCGGCGGCAGGTGGTCGGGCTCCGCCAGCGCGGCCTGACCTATCGGAAAATCGCCGAGCAGGTCGGGCTGAGCCGGACCGGGGTGATTGACATCTGCCAGCGCTACGCGGCGGAGGGCAGCAAGGGCCTGGTCAGCAAGCCGCGCAGCCGCAAGCCCGACGAACAGCGCCTGCTGGATGCGGCTCAGGAAGCCGAGGTGCAGACGCTGATCCGCCGTCACACGCCAGATGAGCTGGGCTTGCCGTTTGCGCTTTGGAGCCGGGCGGCGGTGGGGCTGCTGATCGCCCGCCAGTGCGGGGTCGAGCTGGCGGTGCGAACCGTGGGCAAGTACCTTCGCTGGGGCTTCACCGCCCAGAAGCCGATCCGGCGGGCCTATGAGCAGGACCCGGCGGCGGTGCGGCGCTGGCTGCGGCGGGAGTACCCGGCCATTGTCATGCATGCCAAGCAGGCTCGGGGCATCATCTTCTGGGGCGACGAGACCGGCCTGCGCTCGGACGACGTGCGCGGCCGCGGCTACGCCCCGCGTGGCCGGACACCGCTGGTTCGGGTCTGCCACAAGCGGGCCAGCTTGAGCCCCATCTCGGCGGTAGCCAACAAGGGCGAACTGCGCTGGATGATCGTCGACGGCGCGGTCAACGCCTCGACCCTGATCCGCTTCCTCGAGCGCCTGATCCGGGAAGCCCGCCGCAAGGTCTTCCTCATCCTGGACCGGCTGCGGGTGCACCGTGCCCGTCTGGTTCAGGACTGGCTTGCTCGGCATAGCTCCAGGATCGAGGTGCAGTACCTGCCGCCCTATAGTCCCGACCTCAACCCGGATGAGGGGGTGAACGCCGACCTCAAGCAGGCGGTCCCGCGAAAGGCGCCGGCGCGCAGCAAGGCGCAGCTGAAGCGCGCCGCAATCAGCCACATGCGCAGCCTTGCCGGGCGGCCACAGCGGATCCGCTCCATCTTCCAGCATCCGCAGTTCCGCTACGCCGCACAGTCAAAATAATGAGGACCAAATCAATAAAAGGCGCCCATGGTGACCGCCTTCGACGGCGGCGCGGTTGCCTGCAAGACGGCGCGCGACCGTCGGACGCGGCGGGTCACACCATCGCCCTGGTCAGGGGCCTCGCGAGCTGCCGCGGCGACATGCAGAGGTCGGCGCGGGGCAAACACGACACGGCCCAGCAGGTCAGCCAGCACGTCGGCGGACCGCGCCTGGCCTCTGGCCGAGGAGGGTGACGCGTGCGCGCCTCGAGTCTCGGCCTCAGGAGGTTCCTGTTGAGAACCAGGCGAGGCGATGCTTAAATCGTGACATGATGCACAATACTTCTAGCCGCTTGCCAGTGACCGTGCTGTCGGGCTTCTTGGGAGCTGGCAAGACGACATTGTTGAATCATATCCTGGCCAACCGCGATGGCCTGCGCGTTGCCGTGATCGTTAACGATATGTCGGAGGTGAATATTGACGCGGCCCTCGTGTCGCAAAGCGGTGGACTGCGGCGCACCGAGGAACGCTTGGTCGAGATGTCCAATGGCTGCATCTGCTGCACGTTGCGCGAGGACCTGATCAAGGAGGTCGCCACACTGGCCGAGGAGGGCCGCTTCGATGCTCTGCTGATTGAGAGCACCGGCATTTCCGAGCCCATGCCGGTTGCGGCGAGTTTTGGTTTCCGCACGGCGAAGGGCTTTTGTCTCGGCGACCATGCCCGGCTGGATGCCATGCTGACCGTTGTCGACGCTCGCGCCTTTCCCGTAGATTATGTGAGCAGCGACACGCTCCGCAAGCGTGGCCAAGCCGCCGGTCATGATGACCGCCGGATGTTGGCAGAACTCCTCATCGACCAGGTCGAGTTTGCCGACATTATCGTCGTCAACAAGGCGGATATGGTGACACCGGCAGAGCTTGACCGGATGCGCGGCGTCCTGGCCGCTCTCAATCCCGGCGCTGATATCATCACGAGCGTCGAAGGCCGGGTTCCGCTGGACCGCGTGCTGCATACCAACCGGTTCGATGCTGACCGCGCCAGTCGTTCGGCGGGATGGATGCAGGCTTTGGCCGGGCATGCCTTGCCGGAAAGCAGTGAATTCGGCATCACCAGCTTTGTCTGGCGGGCCCGCCGTCCCTTGCATCCAACCCGCTGGTACCGCTTCATTCAAGGGGATTTGCCTGGCCTGCTCCGGGCCAAAGGTTTTTTTTGGTTGGCCACGCGCATGGATCAGGCTGGGGCTTGGCAGCTCGCTGGCGCCGTGGGCCGGGTGCAGGCAGCTGGCCCCTGGTTGGATGCCGTGGATCGATCGCTATGGCCGGCGGATCCACTGTGGCATGCCCGTGCCGCCTCGTTCTGGCAGCCGCCGTTTGGCGACAGGCGCCAGGAAATCGTGTTCATCGGCACAGGCATGGACGAGCGCGCGTTGCGCGGGGCTCTCGAGGCCTGCCTGTTGACCGATACAGAATGGGCGGCGGGACCCGCTGCCTGGGCGGCATGGCCCGATCCGTTTCCGGCTTGGCACCACGGTTGACATGCCGCAGCCGGACCATGCCGTTTCGGCTGCGGCGGAGCCCGGCCGTGGCGCATCAGCGGAAGTTGGGCGAGACGCCAGCCCGCGCATGCGGTAGCTGATCGGGCTGGGGCGCAGCGGTTCCGCCTGGCGTCCCGGCTTTCCTCACCACACCGGAATCGATCAAGCTCTGCAACGCCTTTTGCATGACGTCGACCGAGTTCGCAAATCCCTCCACCGAAAAAATGAGCCGCTGTCGGGGCACGGACTTCGGCGTGTTGTTAGCATCGCGCTCGGTCATCGACAGGCTGACGAGATCGACTCTGACGATCGATCCGCTCACCATGATCTCGCCGACGCCGTCCGTATACAGTTCAGGGTACATCTCTTGATCCTCAGGCGGCCAACTGGCCTTGGAAAATCACATCCACCCCATAGTTGGTGGCGTTGTAGCTGCTGGTCGGGAAGGCGCTGGCGCCATAGGCGAAGACGCCATTGTTACCCGCCGGAGCAAGGAGCGGCCCGCTCTCACGGGATGTGGAGAAGTATCCCGGCGCGGCCGAGTAATGTCCAGTATTGGTGTGGTAGGAGGCGACCAGGGTGCTGCCGGCGGTCACCGTGACCGGCTGGGCGAAGTTGACCTGCTGCCAGCCGCTGGCCGTCTCGGCGGTGAAGGTGGCGGTGGCGAGCAGGGTGCCGTTGGCTGACCACAGGTTGCCGACATGGGTGCCGGTGTTCTGCGGCCCCTTGAAGAAGCGCAGCCCGGTGATGGTGCCGCCCGTCTGCGCCGTGAAGCGCACGCCAAGCTCGATCGCGCTCGGGTCGCTCGTCGAAATGGTGGCGGGGAGGGTGCTGGCATCGAACAGGGTCAGGGTCGGCGTCGGGCCGACCTCGACCCCCACCTGAGCTGTCGCGGTGCCGCCGCGGCCATCGGTTGCGGTGTAGCTGAAGTTCGCCGGCCCGGTGGCGCCCGCCGTTGGCGTGAAGGTCACCAGCTGGGTGGCCGCATCGAAGGTCACGGTGCCGCCGCTGCCGGCGGTGACGCTGCTGATCGTCAGCGGATTGCCGTCCGGGTCGCTGTCATTGCCCAGCAGGGTCGCGGCGGCGATGGTCAAGGGCGCCCCCTGGCTGGCCCGGAAGCCGCCATCATCATTGACCACCGGGTCGCGGTTGGGCACCGGGTTGAACAGCACGTCGACCCAGTAGTTGGCGTTGTTGTAGCTGCTGGTCGGGAAGGTGCTGGCGCCATAGGCGAAGACGCCGCCATTGGGCGCCACGGTGAGCGGCCCGCTGTCGTAGCCGGTCGAGAAGTAGCCCGACGAGGAGGCGTAGTAGCCGGTATTGGTGTGGTAGGAGGCGACCAGGGTGCTGCCGGCGGTCACCGTGACCGGCTGGGCGAAGTTGACCTGCTGCCAGCCGCTGGCCGTCTCGGCGGTGAAGGTGGCGGTGGCGAGCAGGGTGCCGT
>JAESFQ010000213.1_pt1 | contig 20821 bp, 22 predicted proteins | sample 9269431 | NCBI WGS metagenome assembly JAESFQ01 (sample SAMN14502588, study PRJNA617103) | algae metagenome | isolation source: Plectolyngbya sp. WJT66-NPBG17 and co-occurring heterotrophs from well... | place: USA: Mojave Desert, Joshua Tree National Park, California | collected 2006-08-06
ATCCGCGAAGGCATCCAGCAGGCGGCCGCGCAGCTCGCCCCGGTGGGAGGCTGAGATGAGCATGGCCACCCCCTCCCGCCGCAGCCTGCTCACGGCCGGCCTCGGCGCCGGCGGCGCCCTGCTGCTGACCTTCACCATGCCGGCCGGCGCACGCCGCGCCCTTCTGGCCGATCCCGCTCAGCCGGCCCTTGCAGGCCCGCCCGCCGCGTTCCAGCCCAATGCGGTCGCGCGCATCGAGCCGAACGGCGCGATCGTCCTGACCATGTCCCAGGGATGCGGGAGGAGGACACCCAGCACGACCTCTACCGCCCCTACTACCATGACCGACTGGCGGCGGGGCTGGACGTGGGGGGCAACCCGGTGGCCTTCCACCACCGCGTCGCCGGCTCCTCCATCATGGCCCGGTGGCTGCCGGCCACCTTCGCCAACGGCCTCGACCCGGATGCGGTGCATGGCGCGACCGGGCCCTACGACTTCGCCAATGCCCATGTCGACTATGTCCGGGTGGAGCCGCCAAAGGGATTGCGCACGGCCTGGTGGCGCGGCGTCGGCGTCACCCACAACGCCTTCATAGTCGAAAGCTTCCTGGACGAGCTGGCAGCCAAGGCCGGACAGAAGGTCACCTCGACCACCCGGTGCGCCCACATCGAGCCGACATTAACGATGGCGCCGCCGGTTCCGCGCGCCACGGCCTGAGCGGCGAAGAACAGGCCGATCCGGCAAGCCGCTCCCGGTCGGCCCGGTTGGTAATGTTGGCCCGCTCGCCGCGCACTGCGTCCCCCAGGAGCACATCCAGCGTCGCGCGGCGCTTCGCGTCATCGCGGCCGACGAGGGCGGGCGCGACGCCACGCGCGAGCTTGGCCGTAGCCCGGCCGATGCCGGTGCTGCTCCGGAGGCTGAGCGCGTTCTTGCCCTCGAAATCGGAGGTCATGTCATATCCCCGATCAGTCCGGGCGCCCCCGCAGGCCGCACACGTCGTCATCGGTTCCCACCCCGCCGGCTCCGAGCCTACCAGCCAGGCCCGGCCATCCAAACCGCCCTACTGGCGCGAGACCTGCCAAAACTCGCGCACCCGGCCGATCCGCCCTGGGGAGCCGCTCCACCTCCGGCATGCCGGTGCCCGGCCAGTCCTGCAGGCAGGCGGTGCGGATCAGGGGCGGGGCGAGGTTGCCATTCATCTCTGTGGTCCCTCAGCGTCCGGCAATCCTGCCGCCCAGGCGAACCCGGCGCCAGCCCGGCAGTTGTTGCCAGCATGAGCGCGACCGAGACCACCCTCCCCATCCCCGCCGGCCTCCGCAGCGACGACCAGGCGACGCTCGCCGAGGCGGTGGCGATCCTCGAAGGCACCTCCCTGCCTGTCCGCCTGGCCTCGCTGGTCGGCGGCTCGGTCGAGGCGCTGAAGCGACGCCTGCCGGCGGCGGCGCAGCGGCTGCTGGACGGCGCTGTCCGCCGGGCGCTGGAGGCTGCCTTGCAGGCCGCCATGCGCAGTGATCCCGGGCGCAACCCGACGCCGCTCTCCGCCGCTTGGCTGCATCGTGGGCTGCTTGCCGCCTCCGGCGCTGCGGGCGGGGCCTTCGGCCTGGGCGGGACGCTGATGGAGCTGCCGGTCTCGACCACCCTGCTGCTCCGCCGGATCGCCACCATTGCCGCCGAGCAGGGAGAGGACCTTTCCGACCCGATGGTGCAGGCGGAATGCCTGAAGGTCTTCGCCCTCGGCGGGCGCGACCCGCAGGCCGACGAGGCGGAGAGCGGCTATTTCGCCCTTCGCATCGCGCTGGCCGAGACGCTGAAGGGCGCCGTCGGCCGCGGCTTCGGCGCGCTGCTGCCGGGCTTCCTCGGCGCCATCGCGGCACGCTTCGGGGCGCCGGTCGCGGTGAAGCTCTCCGCCCAGGCGGCACCGGTGATCGGCGCGGCCGGCGGGGCGGCAGTGAACCTTGCCTTTCTCGAACATTTCTCCGGCATCGCCACCGCGCATTTCACCATCCGCCGGCTGGAACGGGAGCACGGGCCGGCGCTGGTGCGAGCGGGGTATGAGGCGATCCGGCGAGGGGCCTAAAGCGGTTTCCGCTCGCACTCGGTCATGGAAGCCGCCCTGGTTTATTGCTTTGTCGAGCGAATACCTCCGAACAGGTGTTTCCACCTGACCGGCGTTTGCCCTAGCCTTTGTCCGCGAATTCAGGCTCGTCGAAGACCTCGCGGGCGACGCGGAATGCCTCGCCCGCCGCGGGAACGCCGGCATAGATGCAAAGCTGGAGGAAGACCTCCTGAATCTCCGCCCGTGTCACGCCATTGGTCAGCGCGCCGCGGAGATGGATCCTCAGCTCATTCGGCTTGCCGAGCGCCGCCAGCATGGCGAGGTTGATGAGGCTGCGGTCCCGCCGCAGCAGGCCGGGACGGCCCCAGACCTCGCCCCAGCAATAGCGCAGCGCCAGCTCCTGGAAGGGCCGGTCGAACTCGGTCGCACCCTCCAGCGCCGCCGCCGAACGCGCGGCGCCGATCACCTCGCCCCTGATGCGCTTGCCCGCATCCAGCAGCTCGTCCGTCATCGTCATCCCTCCATGCGCTCGCCGGCCGTCAGCCCATGCTAAGCGCCGCAGCATAGGACGGGGAGAGCGGGATGCTGCAGACGGAGCCGAGGGTGGTGTCGGGACAGGTGGTGGCGCTCAGGCTCTTCGACCTGGCGTATGAGATCGACCTGCGGCAGGCCGAAGCGCTCTGGGCCAGCCGGGCGCAGGGCAGCGGCGTGCGCAGCCGGCTGGTCGGCACCTCACCCAAGGCGGTCTCCTTCGGCGTGCCGCCGCTGGCGCTCGACCTCGGGCCGATCGACATCACGCTGGACGGCAGGCCGGTGACGGCCGCGGCGAGCGCCAGGCTCTACGATTTCGGCATTGCCGCCCTGGCATTGCGGCTGCCGGCCGCCGATCTCGGCTGGGCCGCCTTCACCGGGCTGGTCAACGGGACGGATCGTGCCGTCGGCCCGGCGGCCGAGGCGCCGATCTGGGAAGGGTTGCTCGGCCGGTTGCGCGACCTGCTGGCCGAGGCGCTCGACCGCCCGACCAAGGCGCCGCTGCAGGAGGACTACCTGCTTGCCACCGTCGATGCCTTCGACCGGCCGATGACGGCGGAGACGCTGGTACAGACCCTCGATCTCGTGCCACTCCTCTCCGGTGAGGAGCGGCCGCTGTCGGAGGGCGCGCGGCGGGACCTGCTGCGCCAGCGCTTCTCCTACCACCCGGACGACCTGGTGGTGCTTACCTGGGACCGCGCCTTCATCCATGAGCCGCAGCGCGAGACCGATGTCGCCGATGTGCTGGAGATGGCCAATGCGCAGCTGCTCGAGCTGCGCGGCTATGACGAGATGCTGGATGACGAGCTGCCGCGCATGCGCGGCCTGGTCGAGGCGGCGCGACGGCGGACCAACCTGCTCGCCTCCCGCCGCTATGCGCGGCTCGCCCGCGGGCTGCACGCGCTGGTCGCCGAGGTGACGGAGCTGACCGAACGCGTCGACAATGCGCTGCAGGTCACGGAGGATGTCTATCTCGCCCGCGTCTATGCGGCGGCGATGGAGCAGTTCCGGGTGCCCAATGTGGGTGCTGCAGTCGACCGCAAGCTGGCGATCATCCGCGACACCTACACGGCGCTTCATGGCGAGGCGGCAGGCGGGCGGGCGGAGCTGCTGGAGACCGCAATACTGGTGCTGATCGCGGTGGAGATCGTGCTGTCGCTGCTGCGGTATTGAGCACTACGGATGCGCCAGCATGTGCTTCAGATAGGTGCCATAGCCGCTCTTGCTGAGCGGCTCGGCGATGCGGAGCAGCTGCGCGTCGTCGATGAAGCCCTTGCGCCAGGCGACCTCCTCCGGCGAGGCGACCTTCTGGCCGGTGCGCTTCTCGATGGCGCGGACGAACTCGCCGGCCTCCAGCATGCTGTCATGCGTGCCGGTATCAAGCCAGGCATAGCCCCGGCCGAGCCGTGCCACGCGCAGGCTGCCCTCCTCGAGATAGACGCGGTTGAGGTCGGTGATCTCCAGCTCGCCGCGCGGCGAGGGCCTGAGCGAGCGGGCGATCGCCGGCGCCCGGCCGTCGTAGAAGTAGAGCCCCGTCACCGCCCAGTCGGACTTCGGCTCGGCCGGCTTCTCCTCGATCGACAGCGCCCGGCCGTCCGCGTCGAACGCCACGACGCCGTAGCGCTCCGGGTCCGCCACGCGATAGGCGAAGACCGCCGCGCCATGCGCCGCCTGCGCCTCGGCCATCCGCAGGTCGAGCTCATGCCCGTGGAAGATGTTGTCGCCCAGCACCAGCGCCGCGGGCTCGCCAGCGAGGAACTCTTCGGCCAGCACCAGCGCCATGGCGATGCCGTTCGGCTGCTCCTGCACCTGGTAGGTCAGGCGGATGCCCCACTGGCTGCCGTCGCCCAGCAGCCGCTCGAACAGCGGCATGTCGTGCGGTGTCGAGATCACCATGATCTCCCGGATCCCCGCCAGCATCAGCACCGTGAGCGGGTAGTAGACCATCGGCTTGTCGTAGACCGGCAGCAGCTGCTTCGAGACGGCCAGCGTCGCCGGGTAGAGCCGGGTGCCGCTGCCGCCGGCCAGCACGATGCCTTTCATGGCGTGTTCTCCTTGAGCAGCGCATCGAGGCAGCGCGCGAGGCCGGCCCGCCAGTCGGCGGCCTGGATGCCGAGGCGCTCGGCGGCCCGGCTGCAGTCGAGGCGCGAATTGGCCGGCCGCGTCGCCCGCGTCGGGTAGTCGGCCGTGGTGATGGCGGTGAGCCGCGGCGCCGGCTGGCCGCGCTCGGCGGCGCCGGCAAAGATCGCCGCGGCGAAGCCATGCCAGGTGGTGTAGGGCTGCCCGGTCAGGTGGAAGACGCCGAAGCACGCCTCGCCCGCCTTGGCCTCAGCGAGCCGCGGCAGCAGCGCGATGGCGGCGTCGGCCAGGTCGTCGGCGAAGGTCGGCGCGCCGTGCTGGTCGGCGACGACGCGCAGCTCGGGCCGCTCCCGCCCGAAGCGCAGCATGGTCTTGACGAAGTTGTTGCCATGCGCCGAGCAGACCCAGGCGGTGCGGAAGGTCACGCTGCGCGGCTGCGCCAGGTGCAGCAGCAGCTCCCCGGCGAGCTTGGAGGCGCCATAGGCGCCGACCGGGGCCGGCGGATCCGCCTCGGTATAGGGGCTGGCCTTGACGCCGTCGAAGACGTAGTCGGTCGAGTAGTGGATCACCGGCACCCCGGCCCGTGCCGCCGCCTCGCCCAGCAGCCGCGGCCCCGTGGCATTCACCGCGAAGGCGAGCGCCCGGTCGTCCTCGGCGCGGTCGACGGCGGTGTAGGCCGCGGCGTTGATCACCGCCTCCGGCCGGTGCCGGGCGAAGGCTGCCCCGACCTGCCCGGCATCCGTCAAGTCGAACTCCGGCGGCTCCAGCCCCACCGCCTCGTGGCCGGCTGCCGGCAGCCGCGCCAGCAGCTCGGTCGAGACCTGGCCGGTGCGGCCGATGACGAGAACGCGCATCAGCCGGCCGTCCCGGCCATGAGGCCGAGCCGCTCGCCGCTGTACCGCTTGTCGCGCAGCGGCTGCCACCACCAGGCGTTGGCGAGGTACCAGTCGATGGTCGCGGCGATGCCGGTCTCGAAGCTCTGCTGCTGCCGCCAGCCGAGCTCGCGCTCGATCTTGCCGCAGTCGATGGCATAGCGCTGGTCATGCCCCGGCCGGTCGGCGACGAAGCGGATCAGCCCGCGCCGCGGCTGGGCGCCGGGCCGGCGCTCGTCGAGCAGGTCGCAGATGGTCTCGACCACGGCGAGGTTCCGCCGCTCGGCCCGGCCGCCGATGCAATAGGTCTCGCCGACCTGGCCATGCTCGACGACGGCGACCAGCGCCCGGGCGTGGTCCTCGACATGCAGCCAGTCGCGGATGTTGCTGCCGTCGCCATAGACCGGCAGCGGCTTGCCCTCGAGCGCGTTGAGGATGATGAGCGGGATCAGCTTCTCGGGGAAGTGGTACGGGCCGTAGTTGTTCGAGCAGTTGGTCACCAGCACCGGCAGCCCGTAGGTCTCGTGCCAGGCGCGCACCAGATGGTCGGACGCCGCCTTGCTCGCCGAGTAGGGCGAGCGCGGGTCATAGGCCGTGGCCTCGCTGAAGGCGCCCGTCGGCCCGAGCGAGCCGAACACCTCGTCGGTCGAGATGTGGTGGAAGCGAAAGCGCGCCCGCGCCTCGCCCGCCAGCCCGGCCTGGTAGCCCCGCGCCGCCTCCAGCAGGGAGAAGGTGCCGTTGATGTTGGTCTGGATGAAGTCGGCCGCCCCGGTGATCGAGCGATCGACATGGCTCTCGGCGGCGAGGTGCATCACCGCATCCGGCCGGAACTCCGCCATCGCCTGGCGCATCCGCGCGGTGTCGCAGATATCCGCCTCGAGGAAGGCGAAGCCCTGCCGCCCCTCGCAGTCGCGGATGGAGCGGCGGTCGCCGGCATAGGTCAGCTTGTCGACCACGAGCACGGTCGCGCCGCGCTCCAGCACCAGGAGCCGGGTGACGGCCGAGCCGATGAAGCCGGCCCCGCCGGTGACCAGGATGCGCATGCGGAGGTCCTACCTGTACTCGAAGGCGGCGGGGATGTCGCGCAGCCGCGGCGCGCGGCGGTCCTTGTCGGAGAGCTGCACCGCCGCCGCGAAGGGCCAGGGCAGGGCGAGGTCCGGATCGTTCCAGGCGATGCCGCGGTCGCAGTCCGGGGCGTAGTAGTCGGTGACCTTGTAGGCCACCTCCGTCTCCGGCACGAGCGTGCAGAAGCCATGCGCGAAGCCGGCTGGGACATAAAGCTGGTGCCCGTTCTCCGCCGTCAGTTCGGCAGCCACGTGCTGGCCATAGGTCGGCGAGCCGCGGCGGATGTCGACGGCGACGTCGAGGATGGCGCCGCGCAGCACCCGCACCAGCTTGGCCTGCGCATGCGGCGTCAGCTGGAAGTGCAGCCCGCGCACCGTCCCCGCCAGCTCGGAACGGGAATGGTTGTCCTGCACGAAGACGTCCGGGATGCCGATCGCGGCGAAGTCCCGCGCGCTGTAGCTCTCGACAAAGAAGCCCCGATGGTCGCCAAACCGCCGCGACGCCACCAGCACCGGACCCGCAACCGCAAACCGCGTCGCCACCTGGTTGCCGCTGCGCTGCGAAGCAGTGGATGAGGAAGACACCGGCACGCTTGCCCTCACTGGAGATGAAGCTTCACCACGGCCGGTGTATCATGGCGCCAAGGGATTGCAATTTGGCGATGCTCAACCCAGCCCCAGCGCCCTTGCCCCCTGATAGGTCACGAAGGCGGCGAGATACGCCAGCGCGAGCATGTAGCCGAAGCTGAACCACATCCAGCGCAGCCCCCCTGTCTCGCGCCGGATCACGCTCAGCGTCGCCACGCATTGCGGGGCGAAGACGTACCAGGCGAGGAAGGCCAGCGCTGTCGCCAGGCTCCACTTCCCGACCAGCGCCTGGCCGAGCTGGGTCGCATCCTCCTCCGTATCCTGCACGGCATAGACGGTGCCGAGCGAGGCCACCGCCACCTCCCGCGCCGCCATGCCGGGGATGAGCGCCACGCCGATCTGCCAGTTGAAGCCGACCGGCCGCAGCAGCGGCTCCACCGCATGGCCGATCGAGTAGGCGAAGCTGTACTCGATAGCAGGCTGGGTGGCTCCCTCCGGCGGCCGCGGGACGGAGGAGAGGAACCAGATCACCACCATCATCGACAGGATGATGGTGCCGGCCCGGCGGAGGAAGGCGCGCGCCCGCTGCCAGAGGCCGAGCGCCAGGTTGCGCACCCGCGGGCGCTTATAGTCCGGCAGCTCCAGCATGAAGGGCTCGGTCGGCTGGCCGCGCCATAGCAGACGCTTGAAGACGAAGGACATCCCGAGCGCGCTCAGGATGCCCGCCGCGTAGAGGCCGAACATGACGAGGCCTTGCAGCCCGACCCAGGACCAGGCTCCCTCCCCCACCGGCCTGTCCGGGACGAAGGCGCCGATGATCAGCGTATAGACCGGAATGCGCGCCGAGCAGGTCATCAGCGGCGCGACCAGGATCGTCGCCAGCCGGTCCCGGCGGCTGTCGATCACCCGCGTGGACATGATGCCCGGGATGGCGCAGGCGAAGGAGGACAGCAGCGGGATGAAGGCCCGCCCGTGCAGCCCGGCCCCGCCCATGATGCGGTCCATCAGGAAGGCGGCGCGGGCCATGTAGCCGAAATCCTCCAGCAGGAGGATGAAGAGGAAGAGCACCAGGATCTGCGGCAGGAAGACCAGCACGCTGCCGACGCCGGCGATCAGCCCGTCCTGCAGGAAGCTGCGCAGCAGCCCGGCCGCCCCCTCCTCCGGCAGCAACCCGCCGACCGCGGCGCCGAGGGCCTGGAACCCGGCATCGATCAGGTCCATCGCCGGCTGCGCCCAGGCGAAGACGGCCTGGAACATCAGGAACAGCACCGCGAGCAGGATGACGAGCCCCGCCACCGGATGCAGCAGCACTGCATCCAGCCGCCGCGTCACCGCATCCCGCCGGTCCGGCACCCGGACCACGGCGGCGAGGATGCGGTCCGCCTCCCGCTGCAGGGCACGCAGCTCGGCGGCATCCGGGGCCCACCAAGCGGCATCCGCCTCGCCCGGCGGCGCTCCGGCGTCGATCGCCGCCAGCAGCGCCTCCGTCCCGCCCCGCCGCACCGCGATCGTGGTCACGACCGGCAGGCCGAGCAGGGCCGAGAGCCGCTCGACATCCACCTCGATCCCACGATGGCGGGCGATGTCGAACATGTTGAGCGCCACCAGCAACGGCCGCCCGGTGCGCTTCAGCTCCAGGATCAGCCGCAGGCCGAGCCGCAGGTTGGTCGCATCCGCGACGCAGACCAGCAGGTCCGGCGCCGCCACCCCCGCCTGCTGCCCGAGCGCGACGTCGCGCGTCACCACCTCGTCCGGGCTGCGGGCACGGAGGGAATAGGTGCCGGGCAGGTCGAGCAGCCGCACCCGCCTGCCGCCCGGGCTGAGGAAGCTGCCTTCCTTCCGCTCGACGGTCACGCCCGGATAGTTCGCCACCCGCTGCCGGCTGCCGGTGAGGATGTTGAACAACGCGGTCTTGCCACAATTCGGGTTGCCGACCAGGGCGATCCGCAGATCGCGCAGGCCGGCCGACATCTCGTTCATAGGCGCTTCGTCCCGCTAGATCGGCTCCACCAGCACCGCCGCGGCCTCCCGCCGGCGCAGCGCGATGGTCGCGGAATCGACCCGGATGGCGATGGGGTCCCGGCCGAACAGGCCCTGGTGCAGCAGCTCGACCTCGGCCCCTTCGACAAAGCCGAGCTCCAGCAGCCGCCGCTCCAGCTCCTCCGCCGGCAGCCCGCCGGAGGCGAAGGCGCGGAGCCCGCGGATCCGCCCGCGGAAGCCTCGCGGGGCGGCGCCGAGATCGAGCACGGCAGGCGTCTCAGCCAGGATGGCATCGGCAGTGAAGGACATGGGCAACCCGGGACCGAAGCCCCCTTTTAGGTGCGAACGCTTGTCGCTTGCAACTTACGGCCCGGCCATGGCCGATCACCCGATCTGGACCAGCCGCCCCCCATCCACCGGCAGGGCGACGCCGGTGATGAAGCCCGCCTCGTCGCTGGCGAGGAAGAGGGCCGCATTGGCGACGTCCCAGGCGGTGCCCATCCGCCGCCGCAGCGGGACCTTGGCATCGCGCTCGGCCGCCACCTCGGCCCGGCTCTTGCCGGTGTGGCGGACGCGGGTATCGACCGCCATCGGCGTGTCCATCAGCCCGGGCAGGATGGTGTTGCAGCGGATGCCATGGCCGGCATTCTGGATCGCCACCTGCTCGGTGACGGCGAGCATCGCCGCCTTGGTCGCCTTGTAGGCGACATAGGGATAGCTCTCGACCGCCGCGGCCGAGGAGATGGAGAGGATCACCCCGCCCCCCTGCGCCCGCATGATCGGCAGGGCGTGCTTCACCGCCATGACGAAGCCGCGCAGGTTGATCGCCGTGATGCGGTCGAAGGCCGCCTCGGTGATCTCGGTCGGCGGCGCATCCCCGCCGGCCAGCGAGACGCCGACATTGTAATGGAGGATGTCGAGCCGCCCCAGGCACCGCACCGTCTCCCCGAACGCGGCGGCGAGCGTCGCCTCCTCCGTCACCTCCACGGCGAGGGCGAAGGCGCCGTTGCCGGCCAGCCGCGCCGTCTCCTCGGCCGAGGCCAGGTCGCGGTCGGCGCAGGCGACGCGGGCGCCTTCCTGGGCGAAGCGGATGGCGGTCGCCCGCCCGTTGCCGATGCCCTCGCCGGGTCCCTGCCCGGCGCCGATCACGATGGCGGTCTTGTCCCTGAGGCGCATCGCGCTCCCTCCCCCTGGCCGTTCGGCGCATGCTGCGCCGATGCGGGCGGCAGGGGTAGGGGCGCGGATCTCAGCCGCGGATCGCGGCCCGGAAGCCCGGCTTGTCCAGCAGGGTGTCCACCGCCTCGCTCATGCTGCGGAGCGCGACCCGCTTGAGGTCGTCGACCGAGGCGAAGACGCCAGTGCTGAGCGAGAGGATGCTGCCATCAACATTGTAGGCCTTGGTGCGATCGGACCAGACCTCCCGCCCCGTGGCACGCTCGGTGACCCGGATGCCGAAATCGGCCGTGGCCTCGCGGCGGACATACTGGTTGGCGTCGAACTGGTAGATGGTGATGGCCAGGGCATAGCGCCCCGCCCCCGTCCCCGCCTGGAGCCCGCGCGCCGCCAGCGCGTCGGAGAAGGCGCTGGCCACCACCTGGTCGACCGGCCGGTCGGCCTCCAGCGTCTTCACCGGGTTGCCGTAGCCGCCGCGGATGGTGCCGATCCAGCGCGGGTCGTCGCTGCCGGCACGGCGCTGGTTCGCCACCGGCTGCACCACCGCCACCACCGGCCGCGCCGGGGCGGCGCTGACCGGCACGGTCGGCGCATAGGCGATAGGCGACTGGGTCGTGCCGCAGGCCGCGAGCAGGCCGACCAGCAGGAGGCAGGCGAGCCGCATCCTAGATCTCCCGCGGCGGCCGCGGGCGGCGCGGCGGGCGGGGGCCGGTGCCGAACTGCTCCTGCTGCGGCGGCCCGCGGCGCTCCCGCGGCGGCGGCGGCGGGGCGGCCAGCTCGGCCTGCAGCTCGCGGATCTTGCCGGCGATGGAGGTGCGCAGCTCCGGCGAGGTGTGCGGCTTCAGCGTCTTGTAGGTCTCCTTCAGCTCGGCCAGCAGCCGCACCTTCTCCTCGCGCGTCCGCTTCAGCGGGCGGTTGTCGGAGAATTGGCCTTCGAAGGAACGCATGTGACTCTCCCGTTATGGCTTGGGCACGGCCCCCGCGGGCACGCGCCAGGGAATCCGGCTCTCGCCGGCCAGGATTCTAGCAGATTGTAAGGATGCGGCGTGCGGGAATCAGGGGGGCAACCGGTAGCGCCCCCCTCGGCTGGCTACAGGTCCAGCATCAGCCGGCGAGGATCCTCGACGCCTTCCTTCACCCGGACGAGGAAGCTCACCGCCTCCTTCCCGTCGACGATCCGGTGGTCGTAGGACAGCGCCAGGTACATCATCGGCCGCACCTCGACCTTGCCGCCGACGACCATCGGCCGCTCCTGGATCTTGTGCATGCCGAGGATGCCGGACTGCGGCGGGTTCAGGATCGGCGTCGACATCAGGCTGCCATAGATGCCGCCATTGGTGATGGTGAAGCTGCCGCCCGCCATCTCCTCCAGCTTGAGCTGCCCGTCGCGGACGCGCTTGCCGAAATCGCCGATGGTCTTCTCGATCGCGGCGAAGCTCATCTGGTCGGCATGGCGCAGCACCGGCACGACCAGCCCGTTCGGCCCGCCGACCGCGATGCCCATATGCACGAAGTTCTTGTAGACAATCGAATCGCCCTCGAGCTCGGCATTGACCGCGGGGAACTCCTTGAGCGCGGCGACGCAGGCCTTCACGAAGAAGGACATGAAGCCGAGCTTCACGCCGTGCCGCTTCTCGAAGGCGTCGCGGTACTCGGCGCGCAGCGCCATGGCCGCGCCCATATCCACCTCGTTGAAGGTGGTGAGCATGGCGGCGGTGTTCTGCGCTTCCTTCAGCCGGCGCGCGATGGTGATGCGCAGGCGGGTCATCTTCACCCGCTCCTCGCCCTCCTCCAGCGGCCGGGCCGCCTTGGCAGCGGGGGCGGCCGGCGCCGCGGCAGCGGCCGGGCGCGAGAGGAAGTCGAGCACGTCGCCCTTGCTGATGCGGCCGTCCTTGGCGGTGCCGGCGCCGATCTGCTCGGCGCTGACCCGGTTCTCGGCCATCAGCTTGGCGGCGGCCGGCAACGGCGCATGGGCCGCGCCGGGCACGGCGACCGGACCTTGCGGCTTGCGCGGCTCCTCGACCTTCGGCTCGAGGGCGGCCGGGGCCGCAGGGGCGGTTGCCGCAGGGGCGGCGGCAGGCGCCGGGACGGCCGGCTTCGCCGCCGCGGCGGCACCGGCCGCGCCGATCACGCCGAGCACCGCGCCCGGCTCGACCTCGGCGCCCTCATCGGCGGAGATCGACTCGATGACGCCGGCGGCAGGGGCGTTCACCTCCACCGTGACCTTGTCGGTTTCCAGCTCCACCAGCGGCTCGTCCACTGCGACGGGCTCGCCGGCCTTCTTCAGCCAGCGCGCCACGGTGGCGGTGCTCACGCTCTCGCCGAGGGTGGGTACCAGGATATCCGTCGCCATCTGTCTCCTGCCTTCCGTCTCGTGGCCGCGCGCCTAGAGGCCCAGCGCGGCCCGCACCAGGGCTTCCTGCTGCTGCTGATGCACCTTGGCAAGGCCGGTGGCCGGGCTCGCCGCCTCCTCGCGGCTGACGTATTCGGGCCGTTTCGCCTTGATGTCGAGGCCCTTCAGCACCTTCTCGAGCCGCCGGTCGATGAAGGTCCAGGCGCCCATGTTCTCCGGCTCCTCCTGGCACCACACCACATCGGCGTTCTTGTAGGGGGCGAGGGCCTGGCCGAGGCTCTGCTTCGGGAAGGGGTGCAGCTGCTCCATGCGGATGATCGCCACGTCCGGCACGCCCTTGTCGCGCCTCTCCTGCAGCAGGTCGTAATAGACCTTGCCGGAGCAGAGCACGACCCGCTTCACCTCCTCCTCCGGCGCGATCGCGTCGATCTCGGGAAGGACATACTTGAAGGTGCTGCCCGGGCCGAACTCCGCCAGGCTGCTGACCGCCAGCTTGTGGCGCAGCAGCGACTTCGGCGTCATCAGCACCAGCGGCTTGCGGTAGTTGGCCTTCAGCTGCCGGCGGAGCGCATGGAAGTAGTTGGCAGGCGTCGTCAGGTTGCAGACCCGCATGTTCCGCTCTGCGCAGAGCTGCAGGTAGCGCTCCAGCCGCGCCGAGCTGTGCTCCGGCCCCTGGCCCTCATAGCCATGCGGCAGCAGCATCACGAGGCCCGACATGCGCAGCCACTTGGTCTCGCCCGAGGCGATGAACTGGTCGATGATGACCTGCGCGCCATTGGCGAAGTCGCCGAACTGCGCCTCCCACAGCACCAGGCTGTGCGGGTCCGCCAGCGAGTAGCCGTAGTCGAAGCCGAGCACGCCGAACTCGCTCAGGAGGCTGTTGAAGGCCTCGAAGCGCGGCTGGCCCGAGCGGATGTTGTTCAGCGGGATGTATTCCGCCTGGGTCTTCTGGTCGATCAGCACCGCATGGCGGTGGCTGAAGGTGCCGCGCTGCACATCCTCGCCCGAGAGGCGGACGCGATGCCCCTCCAGCAACAGCGTGCCGAAGCCGAGCGCCTCGCCGGTCGCCCAGTCGATGCCCTCGCCGCTCTCGATCGCCTGCTTCTTGGCTTCGAGCTGGCGGGCGATCTTCGGGTTCACGGCGAAGTCCGCCGGCACGCGGCCGAGCGCCGCGCCGACCTCCCGCAACGTCTCGAGCGGCACGGCGGTCGGGTGGAGCTGCTCCACCGCATCCTCGGTGCCGGCCGCCTTCAGCCCGGTCCAGTGGCCCTCGAGCCAGTCGGCCTTGTTCGGCTTGAAGCTCTGAGCCGCCTCATGCGCCTCCTCGAGCCGCTGGTTGAAGGCGTCCCACATCGCCTTCGACTCGTCGGCCGGGATGCTGCCCTCGGCCGCCAGCCGCTCGGCATAGACGGTGCGCGTGGTCCGCATCTCCTTGATGCGGCCGTACATGATCGGCTGGGTGAAGGCCGGCTCGTCGCTCTCGTTATGGCCGTGGCGGCGGTAGCAGACGATGTCGAGCACCACATCGGTCGAGAAGGTCTGGCGGAACTCGGCGGCGAGGCGCGAGACGAAGACCACCGCCTCCGGGTTGTCGCCGTTCACGTGCCAAATGGGCGCCTGCACGCTCTTCGCCACGTCGGTGCAGTAGAGGCCGGAATAGGCATGCACCGGCACGGTGGTGAAGCCGATCTGGTTGTTGGTGACGATATGGACCGTGCCGCCGGTGCGGTAGCCGATGAGCTGGCTCATCGCCAGCGTCTCATAGACCACGCCCTGGCCGGCGAAGGCCGCGTCGCCATGCAGCAGGATGGCCATGACCGAGTGGCGGCCCTTGGTGTCGCCCGACATGTCCTGCCGCGCCCGCACCTTGCCGACCACGACCGGGTCGACCGCCTCGAGATGCGAGGGGTTGGGCTGCAGCGAGAGGTGCACCTTCCGCCCGTCGATCTCGATATCCGTGCTGGTGCCGAGATGGTACTTCACGTCGCCCGAGCCCTGGACGTCGTCCGGGTTGGCGCCGACGCCCTTGAACTCGGAGAAGACCTGAGTGAAGGGCTTCTTCACCACATTGACCAGCACGTTGAGCCGGCCGCGATGCGCCATGCCGATAGCGATCTCGTTGACGCCGGCGCCGGCCGCCGTCTCGATCACCGCCTGGATGGACGGGATGGTGCTCTCGCCGCCCTCGAGACCGAAGCGCTTGGTCGAAACGTATTTCCGGGCGCAGAAGGCCTCGAAGCCCTCGGCCTCGGTCAGGTCCTCGAGGATTGCCCGCTTCGCCTTCGTATCGAAAGCGGTGGTCCAGGGCGCGCCCTCCATCCGCTGCTGAATCCAGGCTTTCTGGTCCGGATCCTGAATGTGCATGAACTCGACGCCGATCGGCCCGCAATAGGTGGCCTGGCAGACCGCCATGATCTGCCGCGGCGTCGCGGTGTCGAGGCCGAGCACGCCGTTGATGAAGACCGGCCGGTCCATATCGGCCTCGGAGAAGCCCCAGAAGGTGGGGTCCAGCTCCTGGTGCGGCCGCGGCTTGGCGAGGCCGAGCGGGTCGAGCTGCGCATGCAGGTGGCCGCGTACGCGGTAGCTGCGGATCAGCATCAGCGCACGGATCGAGTCGAGCTGGGCCCGGCGGATCGTCTCCGGGTCGGCGGCCGAGGCGGGCTTGCCGCCCTTGGCCGCGGGCGCCGCCTCCGGCTCGGGGGCGAAGCCGCCGCGGCCACGCGGCGCCCAGGAGGCGCCGACCGCATCGGTCAGCACCGCCTTGGCATCGTCATCCAGGGCGGCAAAGAGCTCGGCGAAGGAGGGATCGACGCTCTCGGGCTTCTCAACCCAACGGGCGTAGAGATCGGCGAGGAAGGCGGCATTGGCGCCCGTCATCGCTGTCGCGAGGATATCCACTCCGGCCATATGTCTCTCCGTGCCGGCCAAGGCGGGCCGGCGGTCTCTATCGGCACATGCAATGATCGCCGCGCCCCCGGAACGGGACCGCGGCGACAGGTAACATAGGGCCTCGGGGCCCGACTTGGCAGCCCCGCAGGGCTGCCTTGTGCGAAACGCTTACCCCTTCAAGGCCTTCACCATGGCCGAGCCCAGCGCCGCCGGGCTGTCGGCGACATGGATGCCGGCCGCGCGCATCGCCTCGATCTTCGCCTCGGCCGTATCCTTGCCGCCGGAGATGACGGCACCGGCATGGCCCATGCGGCGGCCGGGCGGGGCCGTGGCGCCGGCGATGAAGCCGACGACGGGCTTCCCGCCCCGGTTCTCGCGTGCCAGGAACTCGGCCGCCTCGATCTCCGACTGGCCGCCGATCTCGCCAATCATGACGATCGACTTCGTCTCGGGGTCGGCCAGGAACATCTCCAGCACCTCGACGAAATCGGTGCCCTTCACCGGGTCGCCGCCGATGCCGACGCAGGTTGACTGACCGAGCCCGGCGGCCGAGGTCTGCGCCACCGCCTCATAGGTCAGCGTGCCGGAGCGGGAGACGATGCCGACCGAGCCGCGGCGGTGGATATGGCCCGGCATGATGCCGATCTTGCAGGCATCTGGGGTGATGACGCCCGGGCAGTTCGGCCCGATCAACCGCGACTTCGATCCCCCGAGCGCCCGCTTCACTCGCACCATGTCGAGGACGGGGATGCCCTCGGTGATGCAGATGATGAGCGGCAGCTCCGCATCGATCGCCTCGAGGATGGCATCCGCCGCGAAGGGCGGCGGCACGTAGATGACGCTGGCATTGGCGCCCGTGGCGGCGACGCAATCCGCCACCGTGTCGAAGACCGGCAGGCCGATATGGGTGGTGCCGCCCTTGCCCGGCGTCACGCCGCCGACATACTTCGAGCCGTAGGCGATGCCCTGTTCCGCATGGAAGGTGCCCTGGGCTCCGGTGAAGCCCTGGGTCATGACCTTGGTGTTCTCGTCGATTAGGATCGCCATGGCTCAGGCTCCCTTCACCGCTGCAACGACCTTTTGGGCCGCATCCGCCAGGTTGTCGGCGGGGATGATGGCAAGCCCGCTCTCGGCCAGGATCTTCTTGCCGAGCTCGACATTGGTGCCCTCAAGCCGCACCACCAGCGGCACCGAGAGCGAGAGGTTCTTCGAGGCCTCGACGATGCCGGTCGCGATCATGTCGCACTTGGCGATGCCGCCGAAGATGTTGACCAGCAGCGCCTTGACGTTGGCATCCGAGGTGATGATCCGGAACGCCTCCGTCACCCGCGCCGCATTCGCCGTGCCGCCGACATCGAGGAAGTTCGCCGGCGAGGAGCCGTAGAGCTTGATGATGTCCATGGTCGCCATGGCGAGGCCCGCGCCGTTCACCATGCAGCCGATCTCGCCGTCGAGCGCCACGTAGTTCAGGTCGTTCTTGACCGCGTCCAGCTCCTTCGGATCCATCTCGCTGTCGTCGCGGAGCGCCTCGAGGTCCTTGTGGCGGAACAACGCGTTGTCGTCGAAGGAGACCTTGGCATCGAGCGCCACGATCTCGCCTGCGCCGGTGACGACCAACGGGTTGATCTCGACGATGGCGCAGTCGAGCTCGACGAAGGCGCCGTAGAGCGCGGTGACGAATTGGGTGAAGCTCGCCACCTGCTTGCCGGTCAGGCCGAGGCCGAAGGCCAGCTTGCGGCAATGGAAGCCGGAGATGCCCGAGGCCGGGTCGATCGCCGCCTTCAGGATCTTCTCCGGGTGGTGCTCGGCGACCTCCTCGATCTCCATCCCGCCCTCGGTCGAGGCCATGACGGTGAGGCGGGAGGTGGCGCGATCCACCAGCAGGCCGAGATAGAGCTCACGCTTGATGTCGCAGCCATCCTCGACATAGACGCGGGAAACGGTCTTGCCTGCCTCGCCGGTCTGCTTGGTGACCAGCGTCTTGCCGATCATCGCCTCGGCCGCGGCGCGGACCTCCTCGACCGACTTAACGACGCGGACGCCGCCCTTGCCGCCCGGGTCTTCCTTGAAGCGCCCGGCGCCGCGGCCGCCGGCATGGATCTGCGACTTCACCACATAGACGGGGCCGGGCAGCTTCTTCGCCGCCTCGGCCGCCTCGTCCGGCGTCCAGGCCACATGGCCCTGGAGCACCGTGACGCCGTAGCGCCCCAGCAGCTCCTTCGCCTGGTATTCATGGATGTTCATGCCGTCACCCCTGCAAGCGAATGGACGCCGCGCCCGTGATCAGACGCCGAGCTTCTTGAAGTCCTCGATCAGCTTCTTCACCGCGTCGCAGGACTTGTCGAAGGCGGCCTTCTCCTCCGGCGTGAACTGCACCTCGACGATCCGTTCCGCGCCGCCGGCGCCGATGACGACCGGCACGCCGACATAGAAGTCACGCAGCCCGTACTCGCCGTTCAGCATCACGGCGCAGGGCAGCACGCGTTTCTTGTCCAGCAGATAGGCCTCGGCCATGGCGATGGCGGAGGCGGCCGGGGCGTAGAAGGCCGAGCCCTTCTCCAGCAGCTTCACGATCTCGCCGCCGCCATTGGCGGTGCGGTTGACGATGGCGTCGATCTTCTCCTGCGTCGTCCAGCCCATCTTGACCAGGTCGGGGACAGGGATGCCGGCGACGGTGGAGTAGCGGGTCAGTGGCACCATGGTGTCGCCATGGCCACCCAGCACGAAGGCGGTCACGTCCTCGACCGAGACATTGAACTCCTGCGCCAGGAACAGGCGGAAGCGGCTGCTGTCCAGCACGCCGGCCATGCCGACCACCTTGTTCGCCGGGAGGCCCGACTTCTGCTGCAGCGCCCAGACCATGACGTCGAGCGGGTTGGTGATGCAGATGACGAAGGCGTCGGGCGCATAGGTCTTGATGCCCTCGGCCACCTGGCCCATGACGCCGGCATTCTTGGTCAGCAGGTCGTCGCGGCTCATCCCCGGCATGCGGGGGAAGCCCGCGGTGACGATCACCACATCGGCCCCGGCGATGGCGGCGTAGTCGCCCGTTCCGGCCATGTTGCTGTCGAACCCGTCGACCGGGCCAGACTGCATGATGTCGAGTGCCTTGCCCGCCGCCACGCCCGGGAAGACGTCGAAGAGGACGACGTCGCCCAGCTCCTTCAGGCCGATCAGGTGGGCGAGGGTGCCGCCGATATTGCCGGCGCCGATCAGCGCGATCTTCTTGCGGGCCATGACGTGTCCTTGAGGAACGGGGGCGGAAGGCGCCCGGACGGCGGGGGCCGCTCGGGCAAAAACAGCGCGCTTCCTACTCCCGACCGCACCGACCGGCAAGGCAGGGGCCCGGCCGGGCAGGCTGCCTGCCCGCTCAGATCGGCATGCAGCGGACGATATCGTCATGCCCGGTGGCGAGCACCGCCATGGTCCCGTCGGGGCAGGCATTGGCCTGGATGCCGGCGGCCGGGGCCAGACCCTGGGCCCAGCTCATCCGCGGTGCCCGGCAGGCGTCGGGCTTGGCGCTGCAGGATGCGGCCGAGGCCGCCCGCTGGTCGCGCCCGACGCTGCCCTGGCCCCGCAGCGGCGCCGAGCGATGCACCGCCGCCCGCGGCCGCCCCGCCTGGGGCCGCGCCGCTGCCTGCGGCTTCGCCACTGCCGCCCTTGCCTGGTGCCTTCCCCCTCCGCCCTTCTCCGCGGCACCCGCAGGGCCGACGATGAGGGCGAAGCCGAGCAGAACCAGGGACAGCAATCGCATTGAGGAGCCTCTCGAATCTGTGAATATTACCTCATATTACGTTAGGTGCGGCAAGGCGAGATAGTCCTGGCTCTGCATTTCCGTGAGCCTGCTCGCCGTCCGCTCGAACATGGCGGCGTTCTCGCCTTGTTGGTAGAGCGAATCGGGCGGCGCCTCGGCCGAGGCCACCAGCTTGCAGCGATGCTCGTAGAGCGCGTCGATGAGGGTGATGAAGCGCCGTGCCCGGTCGAAATTCTCCGGCCCTAGCCGCGGAATGCCATCTAGCACCAGGGTATGGTAATGCGTCGCCAAGGCGAGATAGTCGGCCGGCCCGAGCGGCTTGCCGCACAGCGCATCGAAATCCGCCCGTGCCACCCCGCGCGCAGCCTCGGCCAGTTCCACGGTCCGCCCGAGCACGGTCAGCCGCGCCGGCGCCCCCTGCGCCTCCCCCGTCAGCTCGAGAAAGGCCGCATCCAGCGCCCGCTCCGCCCGCCCATCCACCGGGCTGTGCCAGCTCGGCAGGCCGCGGATGCGCTCGCGCCTGTAGTCCTGCTGCGCCTCGAGATGCAGCACGTTCAGCCGCTTCTTGATCAGCCCGATGAAGGGCAGGAAGGCGTCGCGGCCGGGCTTGCCCTTGAACAGGTCGTCCGGCGCCGTGTTGCTCGTCGCCACCACCACGACCCCGCGAGCGAAGAGCGCCTCGAACAGCCGGCCGAGGATCATGGCATCGGCGATGTCATGAACCTGGAACTCGTCGAAGCAGAGCAGGGCGGCATCGGCGCTAATGGAATTGGCAAGCGGCGGGATCGGGTCGGCCTCGCCCGGGTTGCGCTGCTTCCAGGCATGGATCGTCCGGTGGCAGTCCTGCATGAACTGGTGGAAGTGGATGCGCCGCTTGCGGATGACGTCGGCGCAGTCGAAGAACAGGTCCATCAGCATGGACTTGCCCCGACCCACCTCGCCGACGAGGTAGAGGCCCTGCGGCGTCCCTTCCGGCGCCTCGGGCACCGGCTTGCGGCGGGTGAAGCGGGCGAAGAAGCCGGCCTCGGGCGGGGCCTCTGGGTGCGGGTCGTAGCCGCGGAGGCGGTGCCAGAGCTCCTGCAGCGTCTCGGCGGCCAGGGCCTGGGCGGTGTCCGGCTTCAGCAGCCCGGCCGCGACGCGGGCACGATAAGCCGGCAGCGGGCCTTCCTTGGTACGGGGGGTGACGGGCGCATGCATCGCGCTCGCCGGATACCTCGGACGGGGCGCGGCGGCAACCGGTAGGTGTGCAGAGCCCCCTCGGTGAGCTGCATGGCTGGCGTCGCCTTGCTGCCGACAGCTGCGCCGCGACGGCCTGATCGGCGCCGGCGATCCAATATCCGCCGCGCACCGGCCGCGCCGGCGGTTGGCAGCGCGACAACCTAAGGATCTGACGCGGAATAACTGAATCGGATGTGATGGCGATCTGGCGGCTAGGTGGTCAAAGGGGCTGCCGGTGGCTGGCTTCGATGGGGTAATCCGCTGAGGTGATCGACATCGACGACA
>JAESFQ010000216.1_pt1 | contig 20717 bp, 15 predicted proteins | sample 9269431 | NCBI WGS metagenome assembly JAESFQ01 (sample SAMN14502588, study PRJNA617103) | algae metagenome | isolation source: Plectolyngbya sp. WJT66-NPBG17 and co-occurring heterotrophs from well... | place: USA: Mojave Desert, Joshua Tree National Park, California | collected 2006-08-06
TTGCCGCCTGTGGCGCGTGTAGCACAAAAAAAAGGCGATGACGTACACGCGTCGGATTGCCTCATTGGGCGCCCATCATCTGAAAGCCGCGGACCATGCAGCACCGTTATGATACACGTTATTGCGACATACTACGATGGATCGTTCACGGGAAAAAGCAAATTCAACGTACGACTGCGTCAACTGGTTCAATTGGGCGACCGCAGTTCTCATAATACCCATTGGCCATGCTAAGAAAGACAAAGACAACTCCATCTCGCAGCAGCATCAGTGCTCCACGGTATCTGAGGTAAACGCGTACAATTGCAAACACCGTCCGTACCCTATACATAGGGCATGGTACATGTACCGCATAAGGAAACATGATCGTCTCGACCGCTAGCGCAAGCATCCGCCAACTGCCGATGAACGCATCGACCGGGCCGACAAGGACCATGCTGAACCTTGTGCGTCGCATCTGCAACCTTAATTCCAACTTTAGCTATTCAGATGCTATTGCCAAGTGCATCAAATTTGTTCGTGGCCAAGCGGGCGATGTGCTCGGCAAGTCAATGATAACCAGAACCTGGGCTTCATAGAGGCGGCCGCTCCTACAGTGCTTATCGCGCACTCCCAGCACCAGACAGGCACAGCGAAAGAGGCACAACACCCAGAAGATGCGAATGTGCGATGCCGATTGCGAACATGGTCGTCGACTCGCATGTGTTAAATTAGGTGTTGCGCTGCACACCTTCCATTCTAGTCGTCCAGCCACTACCAGCCCCGCAAATAACGGGGAGCGGAAGGATTCCCGCGGTCTGACTTCTGCCTGCGTCAACCTCTACACAGCTTTCTCAAACATGTTGCCGTGATCCGACCACCAACTGGGCTTCGATGGCGGCAATACATGTTCGTTGTACAGTTTTTCATCGCGACCACAAACAGCAACGTCTCGTCCCCACGCCACAACCCGCAATTGCGCAAACTCGCCGTCTGCGAATCAAGGCGCGCCCCATTGAAATCCAGCGCAACAACGGGTGACACTACGCCAATCAATCGCCACAATGACCGACTTCAATGAGACAAGATCGCCCCTGACAAACGAAAATGTTCAAGCCTGGGCTCGTGCGAATTTTGCCGCGCCCTTTCGCGCCCTGCCGCGCGCCGCAAGACTGCAATGGATCCAGTTCGACGAGAGCTTCACTATCAGCAGAGCCATCTGGCGCGGGCTCGGTCGCTCCACCCACAAGCAACTACTCGTCATCGGCGGATATGCGCCAGGTCCCGCCGGCGACGACGATGAACCCATTGATCGCGTCACCGCGCACGTCCACGAAGATGAAGCCGAGGTCAGCTTTTATCGCATTACCGAACTCGACGACGGCGCACACGAGTTGCAAGCTGTGAATAGCACCAGTACTGTTGCTTTCCATGCGCCTTTTTGTGATGTTGGAGACGATACGGGAGGGTCCAAAGCTATCCACCGTGTATCTGCCCTCATTCTTTACTATTTCTTGGCTGCTGGCCACGTGAAAGAATTATGTCGCACACGATCGGATCCCACCATGTTTACCAGGAATTTCCGAGATGCATGTTTATGGGTCCAGAACGAGGGAGAGAGACCATTGCTGCCGCCATCAAGGAAATCCGAACCCAGTACTCCTCATGAGAAGGATCCCATCGCTGTTCGGCCAAAGCGATCATCTACCGTCTGTACGTCGATACAGATTCTCGTTTGGTGGACCACTGTACTGACTAGACATAGCATCGTTATCAAGATCCATACCTGAAGACATACACGCACCACCCATCAAACGCGCCGCAACAGACAGCCTAAATATCAAGATTAAACGCGAACGCGATGAAGACTACCCTAGCATTGCATCGGCCATCCGGCCTAAGAAACACCGACGTACCGTCAGCGAGCAAATCGTCGTACCCTCAGGGCTCAAAGACTCAACCTCCGCGCCATCACCATTATCCATTCTCAGCCCACGCAGCCCAGCACCAGAGCGCGTCAACCGTGCATTAACAGACAGAATCCAACACCTCAAAGACGAGAACGCCGGTCTCAAGGCCTCAGTCACTGGCTTGGAAACAGAAAAAACCGATCTCCAAAAGCGCATGGAGAAAGAATCGCATGCATACCGCGGATTACAAATCGAATCCGACGCACTGAAGAAAGAATCCGAGAACATAAAGAAAGAGATGATGGCCATGAAAGAGCGATTAGAAACCGTCGAAGCATCAGGCGAGAAGTTGCGGGTGGAAGTAGAGCGATTAACAGCCGTGGAAGAAACAAGCAAAGAGCTGCGGAAAGAGTTGAGAAACGAAGTGGAAAAGCTGAGAGGAAGAGTGGAAAGGAGCGAGAAAGAGGCCGAGAATGCAAAAGAAGAGCTTTTGGCCGTGAGGAGAGGTTTGACGAAAGAGTTGGGTGAGGCGGTCAAGAAGTGGGGTGCATAAGCCATGAATGTTTTGCGGGGGGCACGTTGTTTTATATTCTATTCTTGTCAGACGTTTCGGGGGTGGTGGCTTGCGAGATTTGTACATGGGGTGCAGTCATTGGCTCAGTGCATTTGTTTTGATGATGAAAATGCGGCATTATCGGCGTATTGTTCGGCGTCTTATTCCTCTTTTCGATAACGCTTCTTCGTAACGTCGCAATTCAACACGAATTACTACTGCACTGTTCATTCCGGACTTGGAAATGCGGAAAATACCGGATTTGAGGCTTTTGTTTGATACTAAAGTCGAGTTAAACTGCTGACGAGATCAAACGCCGCGGAGAAAGGAAATCGGGAAAGCAAGGTAAAATAAACACAATTTCTACTCCACCATAGTTACACCACTGACACCCATTATTTATATCACGGTGCATACACAACCCATGACCAATCACCTACCACCTACCACCTACCGCCTACTGCCCGCAGCCAAACAGCCCTTCACAACATATACCCACACCTCCATCACCTACCTAACGCTCTAGCCCACTAAATCCACCTTCCACGACTACTCATCTACCAACTGCAGATACCGCCGTGACAGCACCCTTCCTCAGCCTATCCTTCTGATGCGCGTCCCTCCGCAACTGCTCAATCTTGGCGTGCAATTCCGGTGCGTCGATTTCTCCTCCGGGGTTTCCGTGAATCTTGCGGTTGCTGTTCCGGCCGTGGTTTGCAGTGTTTTTTGCGACGTTGTCGGTGGTGGCGTGCTTGGAGGCTGAGAGACCGGGATGTGGTTTGGTTGATGTAAGGGGGTTTGTAGTGAGTGTTGTAATGAGGCGTTTATTGTTGCTGCTGCGAGGAGTTGGTTTGCGTCGTTGTTGAGGTGGCCGAGGGGGTTTGGTTGTGATGGTGATTGCGGGCTTCGTCGTGGGTTTAGTGGAGAGGGGTGTCTCGTCTTCGGTATCTGAGGCCCATGAGAGTTGGGAATGGCGCCGGACGCTGGGTTCTTTGTCTGTTGTTTTCTTGATTACGGTCCTGGGAGGGGTCATGCTGTCGGAGAGCAATGAAGACTTGCGTTCAGGAATAGGTGACGATGGTGGCGAGGTCGAGGTGCGACTGGGAGGGACCTGTGTCTCACTGGATCCTGTACTGGCTGCTGAAGCGCGGGATGACTGTGGGCTAGGTGGTGGAGCACGAGTATCTTCAAGGTCGATGAGTAGATCCGACACATGGCTGGTACGCCGAACGGGTTCTTGGATGGGTGCCGGCGGAGGCGTCAATCGTTCCGCTGTAGTCTGCTTAGGAGACGGGTTCCTCTTGAGAATATCACGCGGCTGCTGCACGCTTTCATTGAGTAGGTCATACTCCTCAGTCTTCTTCGTCCTAAATGTTGAAGGATCGGGGAACACCCTTGCTTCCGGCATCGCACCAGTCTGCTCCGCATCATCGTTTCCCGCTAGCCTTCGCTGCATCCAAGTAGGCGGCCTAGTAACAATGGCAGACTTCTCCTTCCACCACCTCGGTATGCCTCTAACGAATCCCAGTTCACGGAGCTTCTCGACGCTGGGCATCTCGTGCTTGAACTTGCATCCGATAGCCGTCCAGTCACATTCGCCAGTCTTGATCCAGTACGTACAGTACTCTTTCTTGGATGGGTCGGGCTCGATGCCAGACGGGTGAGGGGGGTGGTATCCGAGGCGCAGCGCATCTTTCTGGTAAATGGAGGCGAAGGTGTCGGTAAGCGATGAGCGTTCAAAAGTAGCTGTAGTGTTCGGACGGGGTATTTCTGGCGAGCTTGAGACATTCGGAGGTAGACGAGATGATTGTAAGGGGTGAAGATTGCTCTCTGGTATTGCCTGAGGCTGTACGCGCACATGATGGTCTGGTGCCAGGTACCGTGACTTCGTAGTCGAGATGGAATGTGCTGGGAAGCTGGTGGCTGTAGGGGCTTGGACTGAGAGTGCTGATGGAACTTCGTTCGTCTCTGAACAGAACTTCCAGTCTCCGTCTGAAATTTGACGATGTGTCAACCGACGCGGGATGCCTTGGAGTTGGAATGGTAGCTGGTCGACTGGTACCAGCGGAACCATGACACTGCCACTCATGGCGTCGCCGCGAAGGACGTAGTATCGGAGACCTTCTGGTAGTGCATAAGTACCGTGAGCTCGGGTAGCCATACTAATAAGGTGCAAACAAATCGAAACAGGAGAAAGTGTTGCGATATTGATACGCGTTAACGGTTGGACTGGTATAGGTACGATACAAAGAAGAGATAATTGGAAGACGACTTTGCAGAGAAGGATGGACGCGGAGAAGTGGAAAGATGTGTTCATTATATCCCTGGGTGTACGACTGTGCTTGAGACAGCAAGCCGATGTCTCTGCAGAACTGGCAAGCAGTTTGCATGCAGTCTTGCGCAGCTATCCGGTAAGCCATTGCCACAAAGTGTGATGTGGAGTGTTGATCGATTGAAAACATTCGAGATCGCCTATGAGATGAGTGTGGCCTGCGACTCGGCCAGAATGGAAACATAGATGTAGAGTATGAGCAATGAGGTCTTGGAGTTTGTGACGCGGCGATTCGTCGAATGCTTACTGCCATGGGCAAGCAACTGGCTTCATGGGAGCGGAGACGAGCTGTAGTACCAGTTGATGCATTAATGCCAAGGTCAAATGACAAAATGCCTCCCTCTTTGCCTTGGGTAGCACGGAAATGACGCTGGAAGCATGGTGCAGCGGTTGGCGAAGTGGAGAATTGTGGTGTTTGCGGTCCACGTGTAATGAAACATGGCGCGGAGCCAGAGCTGCCCGGTTGCCATCTGTACAAGAACGAATGCTGAGTACGCTTGCGATGCTAGAGCAGTCTTTCCTTACATTGCGAAACGTCGCAGTCGTGGTGTTGTGAAGATGGTAATGATGACGAGTAGATCACTGGATTGAAGAACTTGGAATGGTTGACGTGTCTGTCATGTGGCCAGGCCTGCGTAAGCACCCTTTCGCCCAACTTTATCCATGTGGAGATCCACCACGGCACGGTATTCTCCGTGTCGCCCAGACCCGCCTAACCACCACTCCAAAACGCCAGGCTTACCTCGACCCGCGTTGGTCCATGACGGCTATCTCATTCCGCTCGCTACGTTACCGGTGGTAACAGCACGCGTTTTGTGTCATCTTCCCCAGCCTGGACTCGTATTCAGAAGTCTATCTTCACATTCCAACGGTCGACCCTCCGATCGGCAAAAGGTGATGGCTCACAAACTTTATCTGCGAATCTGTCACGTAGTGTTCCGGCAGTTACAGCCTCGAGCAGCAGGTCAGAACTTACTCGCAGGACGTTAAACGTGTGGCGTGCTCCGGGGAAGTCCCTCCGTATCGAGGTTGGCGAACGGAGTACACAAGCTAGTAGGCCGCCACCAAAGGTACCGCTATTTCGTAACGAACAGATCCCATAGGTTACCGTCTATGACTCGGTGCGAACGCGATCTCCAATAGTGGCTTCATTGGCTTTCCAATGGTCCTGTGCGGCAGTGCGTCTGGCCAGTCTCGGAGATCATGTGGCCGGTACGACTATCAACGGTCCCTAGGCTTCAGGGTCTGCTAATACCGGAGCCTCCCTCGCCGTCCCGTTGACTACCTATACAGCTCTTCAGTACGAAAAGATTTGCCCGTCAACAATTTGATGAACGCCCACTAAGAGCTATGAGAGGACGCACGACCACCACGGAAAGACAACGAAGCCCAGTTCGTGGAGAAGAGCCCGAGATATGACCCAAGACGACCGCAGTCGCGAGGTTTTCGCTGTGGCTGCACTATTCTTCGTGCTCACCTGGACGACTGTTTGCATGCGAGTCTACGTGCGCGCCATCTTGATGAAGACATGGGGGAAGGATGACTCGTACATGGTTGCGGCACTAGTAAGCAATCAATCCTTGTATCGACGCTGGTAACTTTGCTGATCTAACGTTGCAGGCGGTGTTCACCGCCTACCTACCATGCCAGATTATCGCCGCGATACACGGGACGGGACGGCATCGATGGGACTTGAGCGACAGCGATGCAAAGACCGCACTTTTCGTCAGTCTACGTCTCCGCTCAATTATCTAATATCTGACCCAACGCAGTACTGGTACTTGTGTGAGCTCTTCTACGTAATAGCGAACTGTCTACTCAAGTTTGCTATTGGCTACTTCTACCTCAGGGTTGCAATTGAGCGCTGGCACATCTGGTGTATTAGGCTGCTGATGCTAGGCACCGTGTTATGCGGTCTTGTCTACTTTTTTCTAGTTCTGCTTCAATGCATTCCTAGTAAGTCTCCCTCACTTTGCATTTCTAGCACTTGCTAATCAATATAGTCTCTGCATTTTGGAACGACCATCCAGCCTCAGACAAATGCATTCACAAAGGACCAACTTTAGGAATCACCTATGCCCTCGCCGCCATCAATGCAGCTGCTGACTGGGCATTTGGCTTGCTTCCTTTCTTCATCGTCTGGGGCCTGGAGATGAGGACGAAGACAAAGCTTCTGGTTGCGGGTATCCTCGCATTTGCAGCAATGTACGTCAAGGACTTTTGAATGATAAGGGCAAAGAGCTAACCATTGCTTAGCGGGAGCACCGGGACAGCTATCCGCATGGCGTATATTCATACGCTCGTAGAAGGCCCTGACTTCCTGTGTAGGACTTGCACCCTCCAACGTACTGGTAAGCTTGTTTGCTGACGAGATCGATAGATGCTACAACCGACGTTGCCTTGTGGAGTACGATTGAACCTGGAATCGGCATCACCGCGGGCAGCATCGCGACGCTTCGTCCGCTCGTCCGCTACACTTTGTGGAAGATGGGGTTCGCCGATGCACCTCGTGAAGAACGAGGTCGTAGCTACTACCCTTCTAATAGTGGTGGGAAGCGCAGAAATCGCCGCGGATATCGACGTAGCCTGAGTCCTTCTGATCTGGTGCCTACTGAACTGGGCAATTTGACCACTTTTCAAATCCACGGACCTCAAGAAATAGACCTGGAGAGCAATATGTCTCCACCAAAGATCGTTGTCACGGATGCGGATGTGCCGGAAACCCCGGAAGGCCAGATTGTGCATACCGTAACGGTTCAGCAAGAATACGAGGGCCCGCCAAAGCTTCAGCTACGTGAGAGCTTAAGACATAGCTTCACCCGGGGGAGTATTCTAAGCCTTAGCAAGTTCCGCATACCTGACTGAGCTTGGAGCACCAGTACCACACGCCTCGCCGCATCATTAGCTGCACAAATACCTGAAATGGTCACCTCAGACGCGGCAATTGTCGGTGGAAAGTACGTAGGATACGTTGTCTTATTGCCAGACGACTTCTTCCATTGTTGCGGCTGATCGACGAACACGCGACCCACGTCACTGGATCAATCGTCAGAAGAAAGTGAGGGTGTCATTGGGGCGGGGCGTTGGTCGGACGAAACACATTCATCAATGCTGGTTGCCATTCACATCAATCCGCAATTGTATTTCCACCCGCCGCTTCTTGGCTCCCAGACTCATTCATAATCTCCGACTTCACCAGCACTGGGTTTGGTACCACTGGGAACCACACCACACTAACGTGCATCCCCGGTCACTACTATAAGCAGATGTCTACAGCAGATGGCGAACTGGAGGCGTTACCACTCAATCAGGACGCACTCGCGGAGGCTGTTGGTATGACCAACATCGAGCGCTTCTTCCATCTACTACACCACGCCAAGGCCTTAGTCAGTCAATACGGGCCTTACACCAAGCACCACAACACAACAGTATTCACACGCACTCGAAAATTACCCCAGCGCCCGTGTCCCCCAAATCCGTCGCTATGGGACCTCGCACTCTCCCTTACAGCAGCACAGGACTGCGCCTACACTGCGCAGCCCGACGGACCCGCAAAGCACGATCTAGACTTCTTCATGCTCCTATGGGACAGCGCCATCACAGTCCTTGAGGAGATACTCGCTAGAGGCTCTCTCCCAGGAGAGTCTTTCGGCTGGGGCATCTTCGGTCTTTCCGCCGGCTACATGCACCCACCCGCCCACGACCTCACTGCCCAAAACATCTTCTCGCGCAACAAGTACCGTCTGCATGCCGCGCTGTGCATGCTCCCCTCGCTGGACGAACGCAGCAAGAACGAGTACACGGTGAGCGGAAAGAGAACTACGGATGTGCTCACAAGAGCTCGAAGGGATATACATACGTTGGGTCATATCATACTGCATGAGTTTAGGCTGGGTCGTTGGAGGCGCGTGAGGTGGCTTCATGCGATTACCGTTGCGGAACGCTGGGTTGGCGCGTTTGGTCTGAGACCCCAGGAGATGGTGCGTCAGCCGGTTGGGAAGATGGGAGAGATAAAGTCTGAGGTAGAGAGCATGCCGCAGAAGAAGGCCCAAGGGAAACATGTCACGTTTAGGTTTCCTTGAGACGGCATTTGATGATGGGCAGCTCGAGATGTGTCAGGAATCTGGAAGGGCAGTTTGAGAGAAAAACAAACCGTTAAAAAAATTCGAATAATTCTTCCCAAGCTCCTCCTCTGTTTCCCTTACTACTATCAAGGGTAGTGAGAGAAAACAGTTCATACAAAAGTTCATGGCCTAGTCAAACGTGCATCACTCTACAATTTCCTACGTTTTTTACTTGATTTCTGTAGTTGTGGACTGTAACATAGTTAAAAAGAATTATCTGATCCAAATCACACCTCTAGGTTCGGGCGGGACGGCTAATTCGTATTGCACGTATAATTTTACCAATGTATGTTCTACGCGGAACAGGTTATGTGTATACGACCATCGAATGACACGACGCAGGTCCACGCAAAAGCAACAAAGCCGATAATCGGAGAACGTGATCCTTTAGGCTAGAGAAACGGGTGTACATTCAAAACCGCAACACATCTACTTCCAACAATCATCCAAGCAACAAACTCGCAGATCCAAATCCAAATCCTCTCAAGGTAATAAAACGATCGAACTAAATACATCCCTCATTCAGCATCCACCTTCTTCACGGGCAGAGCCAGTTTCTCAGCCACCTTTTTAACACTCGCCTTCTTCTTCCAACACCCCATATACCACTCCGTCAACTTTGCGAATTCTTGCTCACTCCAGCCCTCCCACTCTCCTATCAGCACATCAATGACCGGCCACACGAACGAATCCGCGATACTGAATCTAGGTCCTGCTATAAAAGGCCCTCCGGTCATCTCCACATTCTCCTCGAGCCTCATTACTAAATGTGCAAGTTGGTTTCCGTCTCCGTTCCCTGGCTCCGCTCGATTCGACCAAGCTTTTAGTATATCCGCCGTGAGAAGCATCGTCGGATACGCGTTTGCGGTTGTGGAATGCGAAAAAGGGGATGTGTCGAGTGGGTGGTAGCGGTCGAGATACATGAGTATGGAAGACGACGTATGGATCTCGGTATGCTGGGTATCGACATCGCGGAAGGTGACTTGTCGGTCGAGTTCGTAAGCTGCGTCTAGAGGTGGTGCTTCGATGACATTATGTTGGAGTTTGGCTTCGGCGAGACCGATGATGACTTGTTTGTTCTCGATGGGATTGTTGGAGAGGAAAAGCAGAGGGACGTCGGCGGGTGGCGGAGAGTGCAGGTGTAAGACATCGAAGCCATCGCCATAGTGCTCATCCCAGGAAAAATCTGATGAGTGATTTTCGCGGCTGAAGGCGGTGATGAGGCGTTTAGATTCCGTTTCATCGTTGGAGACGATGTCCGCGGCGTCGCGTTGGATTTTGGCCGTTGCACCTTGGCCCCAGATGACGGTCTCTTTGGCGTCGAGAAAGGTGCCGATATGACGGAATGTTAGGCTGATGCGGATGCCGTTGTAGGCTTTTTCTGTTTCACTGCGTTCGGCGGGTAAGCGCTTGTCAGGTTGGATGCTGTGGAGCCATTTCGCGTTCGATTTCAGACCCAGGACGAACATAGAGTTGTGAGGCATGGCTACGCGTTGAGTTTCACGCTGGGCGGTGATGCTGTCGACGTCATCTTCAGTCTTCGACTGAGATCTTTTGGTGCGTAATCGCATCGTTCGTTGAGAGCCGAAGCTCACGTTGACGATAGAAGAGCCCTTGACAATGTCAAGTGTCTTATCTGAATGCTCAGATATGAAGTCGTTCCCGGAGCGGTAAAGTTGGATCAGAACGTGGTTCAACGGGTGACCTACAAGCTTCTCAGCCTGTTTCCGGATGACGTGGACCTTTGGGGAGAAGTGTAGGAGTGGTAGTGTTTGGTCTGCTGGATGGCGGTACACAGGCATCGAGCCGTCGTCTCCAAAAGCGCCCTGACAGCATACAAGACGTGGCACCTCGCCTTGCTGGTGTAGCATCTTCTGCCATCGCACTTCGTTGTAAAGTTGGGTAAAGATGACGTCTTTGAGTGGTTGTGATGGTACGGATGGGTGGGAGAGGTCGACAGGGAAGAAATCACTGATGATGCGTGAGTCGCCTTCTGCGATGTGATCTCCGGGTCCTAGGACAGGGAAAGTTGCCAGTGACTGGACTTTGGACGGCTTGCCCGTTTTGGAAGTTGGTATTGATGGCATGTCGGCTTCTTGCGTGCTTGCAGAAGATTGCTCTGATTGTGCAGCCTTGGTTGTCGGTTGCTCGATTTCCCTGACGTCTTGCTTCGAAGTGATTGCAGCGGCTTGTGCAGAACTGATAAATTCTTTGTTTGACTCAGGCTCCAATTCAGACTTTGGTGCGTCAGAAGGTGACATCCCGTTCTTCTCCTTCTCTTCACCATCCGTCTTCCCAGATAACTCGGGCACCGAGCTAGCATCCTTCAACGTACCCTGATCTCCGTCCTTCTCTTCCAAGTCTGCAACAATCCCGGCTTCCGCGGTCTTTGAGGTTTGTTGAGAGTCGATCGATGTGGATGGTGGAGTGGCAACCGGCGAAGCTGTGGTTGGTGGAGGTGGATTGTTCGTGCCTTGGTTTGTGGACGTGCTAGGCTGGTTATTTGGACCCTCATCATCGTCATCATCGTCTTTTGACTCTTGCTTATCTTTCGATTTTTTCTTGCTCTTTCTGGATTTCCTTTGTCGGATTTTTGTTTTGACCAGCGCCGGCGTATCCTCTTCTCGCCCACCAGGTCCTGTTGCTGCTTTAGCATCAACTGCATCCAGAGAACCTTCTGAAACCTTTGTAGAACTCGGCGCGGCCGTCCGACTTGTTGTCGTACACGCAAGCGACATCTTGCCCATCAATTTCTCGACAGTTTCGTCGCCTTGTGCGCCATTTTCAGGCGTTGATGTTGTCTGTGCAGTCTTCAGCGGCTCGTCGTTGAGTATCTCTTCGCTATTAACTAGAGAAGAATTGAAGTAGTCCTGCATGCGCTTAAGAGACAGATCATGTCGATTTTCCTTGCGGAAACCCAGGCAGTCTCCTACAACATGGACTTTGATACCATGTCGCGCTGCGTCGATGACAGTTGCAAGCACAGATACATTGGTCATGCATCCGCAGATGAAGAGTTCGGTGACGAGCCTCGCTCGCAACGTCATGAGCAAGTTGGTTCCCTGAAATGCGGAGTAGTTGGTTGTCTTGATCACAACGTCGGCAGGCGGCTTGATGTGCTCTGTGACGGCATCTGCGAATTCGGCGCCATGTGTGTTTGGTACGCATGCTGGTGTCCTCTTCTCGCTTTTCAATAGGAACAACTCTTCATCTTCCTCGACTTTGGCCTTTGCAACTTCTTTTGGTAGCGTCTTCCTTCGGGCTGACACGCGTTTCAGCAGATCTAGCGCACGTTGCTTGTGTTTTGAAGATTTGGATTGCGCTGGTAGCGATGCTGCTTCCTTGGCCAACTCATCTTCAGCAGCTTCACTACTGCCCTCGTCTCCATCAACCAGTCCGCCTACAACAAACGTATCTCCTTCTCCCGTGTCCGTGCCGGCCGCGATGCGGTCCACTTCATACAGCGTTTGGACCCATATGACATTGCCGCTGAGCTCTCTGAACTTTGGGATCAGCGTCTGAATACGTTCCAGAAAACCAGTCTTGGTGTCGACTGGGAGTCGTCCCTCTGATGTCACGAAGTCGTTCTGCAGTCCAATGACAAGAAGTGCCTGTCGTGTTTGGAAGCGTGGTTGGTTTTGGGAAAGAACATCTCCCAAAGACGCCATGTTGGTGTTGGAGTTCATCGTGTCAAGGGCGCCGACAATTGGAATTGGACGCGGAAGCGACAAGTCTTGGCATCGATACTAGTGAGCATGAGACTGTCTTGTCGATGGACAGGGGTTTCTGGGTTGGAAAGCGATGAAGAATGCAATTGCTAGAGTCTTTGTAAAGCACGTTTTGGACAAGGACGGTAGTATTTGATCATGAGATACGAGTAGGAGCAAGGCCAAGAGGGCGTTGAGCGATAGATTCGAGCCAAGTCGCCGCGTCTTTCGGACATGCAGGGGTGCATGTTGGAGGATGGCGCAGCAGGATGCGTCGCGCAGGGCGTTGGATAGATTCAGCGGGTCAGGGTCGGTGGTGTTTTGGAAATTTTGATAATTGCTAGATAGCCTGTCGTACTGTCGCCCACCCCCGCCGCTAACAACGCGGGGCAACGGACGGAAGCGCGTCCAATGAGATGAATCTGCTCCGTGTACGCTCCAGATGTGCCCAAGGGTTTCCCTCCCTCATCTTCCACACCGTACATCGCAACCATCGCTTCTCCGTGCACTCGTGTACCTGCACTGCTAGCTTTGCCCTTGTATATGTCGGACGATATAACGCATGAAGCAGCAAGTCTCAGTGAACCTCGATCTTCACCGCCGAATCGGCTCATGCTCTGCACGGAGCTCGGAAACATGCTCCAGCATATCACGGTCGCTCTCACTGGACCCGAGATACTGGAATCAAAGTCTAGCGCTCACGTGTTGCTGAAAAAGGATGTGATCTTCCGCGAACCATCCGCCTTGGATGTCTTTATTGCACTGCCGTTACTTGTGGCGCTTCTGGTACCTCGCTTCTTTGCCGATGTTGGTGTCTTCTTCGCAGGACTTTTGACAGGTGATGCAGACGCCATCGGCTTGCTGCGCTTATGGTATGACTCGGACTCTGCAGTACTACCAATCACATCTGCGTCGTCGTGCTCTCGCTTGATGCCTTTTGGCTCATGACCGTCTTGTGAGGTGGACGGGACTGGTATGGGCAACGGAGCATTGTCTTCGGTACCTTCCACGCGGTCTGTTGTGACACGCGTCTCATCAACGTCATATGCGACTTTGATCTGACTCTTCTCGTCTGCTGCATCATCGTAATTTTGCTGTACTCTGCTGACAGATTGCTCATCAGCCTCGGATTTAGCGGCTTTTCGTTGGTTACCGAAGAAGTTGGCAATGTTGTTCTTGTTGGCTGCACTATTAATGGGTACCACAAAGGAAGGCGAGTTATTGCCGACCTTACCGACGTCTTTACTAACCGGGTAGCACTCTAGTTCACCCTCGTATGGTTTCAACAGGGACTGCAGCTCTGTGTTCCACTCTGTGCGAGTCGGATCCAACCAGGTCCGGATGGCATCTGAGCCGTTGTCGAAGATGACAGGCATACGGTCGTGCAGGAAGCTAAGTTGCTTGTTCGAATCGGTAGTGATGATGCTGTAGGTGAAGAGCTTCTCCGTGGAGTCCTCAAACTGCACACAATCCCACAACCCAGCGAAACACATGAGCTGGCCGTCCTTGCGCTTGGTAAAGTGTGGTAGCTTCTCCTTGCCACCATTCTTCTTCAGCCATTCATAGAAGCCCTGTGCCACGATGATGCAGCGTTTCTTCTTCTTCATAGTCGTCCACATGCCACGGTCTTCGATGAGAGAGTCGTCTCGGCAGTTGATGGTCTTCATTTTGGACCCGTAGTCGGGGTTGCGCTTCGTCCAGAATGGTACAAGACCTGTCACATGCTGTCAGTGGCGGTACACGGCCGGACATCTGGGCGAGCATACCCCATTGCATAGACTGCAGTTTGTATTTGGTGTCGCCCGTCGCATTTTCTTGCTGAGCGCCTGTTTCGGGACAATCTGCTCGGTATACGAGCCCGTGATAGCCGGGGGCAAAGTTGTAGCTTTGGCGCACGTTGCTGTCGTCGTCGGGTGCCTCGTCGACTGGCATGTGCGACTGCTCGAGCTGCTGGCGGACCTCTGAAGGCCGCTGGTGTCTTTGTTAATTATCATGTAGTAGTTTGCATGATGGGATCTACTCACCAGGGCCAGCACATACCTGCCACACATAATGGAGTGATTCAGTGCATTGTTGGTGATGTCTTTGACGTATGAAGCTGCTGAAAGGCAACGCAATGGCGGCGCGCTGGTGATTGGCTACGTCATGCAGCGATCAGCCCTACGCGGGACTGCACGCGACGGGCGCTAAAACTTCGTTCCGTCATGTACTCGCTCCACCAAATGCCAGATGCCATTACCCACATCTTTTTGCCTTTGCCCGGCGCACCATGTTCAGCAGGACGATACCCCGAATAGGACCCCGACCGAGCGTCTTCGCACGCTGCGAAGCGCGAGCCCCATTGACGGGGTGCACAAGACTGCCTGCTAAGTCATGGCGGCCAGTACAACAGCAATTGGGGAGGCGCTATCGCTCGACCATGCGCGAACAATTTCGGGAGCAATACCACAAAAGCCCCGTATTGTTTCCCTTTGCGATTGGAGTCATCACCCTCGTGGCTGGCATCTGCGTCTTCTACATACCATGGTACTACAAGAATGTCATCATCAGACCCTACCACAACTTCCCCGAGCCTGTCGCAAAGAAGCTACGCAAAGCTCTCTTCTACAGCCGCGGCAAATGGCTCGACATTCGCGAAGCGAACAAACACTTCCGCCAAGCGCTGGCACTCGCCGACGAGATGGGCATGGACCCCTTTAGCGACGAGATCATGGGCGTCAAATACACCATTGCCGCGCTGTTTGAGGATGCGGGCTACTACAGCCTGGCCATCGACGTGCTAGAGATTATGCGCAACGACTGCCAGAAATGGGTCGACGAGTTCTCAGACAGGCATTGGACAAATGGGAATAGGAGCAGGGTGAAGAAGAACATGGTGCAGATCAATCTGAAGCTGGGGCAGCTTTACGATGTGAGATACGTCAACGAGCCCGAAAACGGCGAGAAGAGGCTGGTAGAGGCTGTCGAGAGCGCGCTCAAGGAGCAACAAAGGCGAGAAAGGGATGGTGTTAAGAATGGTGAGGGGCCATGGTTAACCAACGACGAGATGGGCGGTGTACTGGAAGGTATGTAATATGGTGGCTAGATGACGCACATCACATGCTAACACGATGCAGCCCTCGGAACACATTACGAGCAGTTCGACTCGCACTACCTCGCAGCACCACTGTTTGTTAAGGCGCTACAGCTGTGCCCGCCTACCTCATGTCACAGCGTCGTCCTCAGTACGTGCACTACCCCCTTCTACACTAATACCCACTAACGCGCCCCAGTGAACAATATCTCGACCTGCCTCGTTCAACAGACCCCTCCCTCCTCCACCGACGCCATCACCATGGCCCCCGAACCCACTGACTTTCCCGTGTCAAATTCCGCTCCCCGCACACTTGCCATAGATCAAGCACGACAATGGGCAACAAGAGCATTAGCACACGCAGCACAGATCAAGGCACCCGAACGGAACGAAGAGTGTGACATGGGATGCGCAGTTGCGACGCATAACCTAGGAGAATTCTTCGAGATGGAAGGCAAGATTGGTGAAGCGCGGCAAAAGTACGAAGAAGCAGCTAGCCTGGCGAAGAAGATGAGTTTTTCCGAAGGGCTGACGAACGCGAGGGCAGGATTGAAGAGGTTAAAGGAGATGGAGAAGAAGGCGTGATGGGGAAAGACAGTGGATGTACTACTATTGTATAAGACGCGTGCCAGAGGGGCGATGTAAGCATCCCCTATCGTTGTATACCTCACGCAACTCGCCGCACGCCCGTATCTTAAAAGACCAGAACTGCTGGAAAAATGCATGCATACACTGATGTGGCATTGAGCTGCACACCGACGACGTCGAATGTACATAATCCAGCATCTCCCCATCGCGAAACCGAACCACGGTATCACGTGTTTCTCTACATCAACCCTCCCTCTCCACACTCCTTCCCATCTCCCTCAGCGAAGACTACCCTTCCATCCGACATGAGTGCCTCTCCACGCATCAAAGCCCCACTACTCTATCCTCCATCACAAACACAACAAGATAGTGAAACCATACAAAAGAGAGCGGAAGCCAAAGAGCGGTCTTTACAATCATGAAAAAATTGACATTAAATCCATATATAGCGGCCGTCTATTCCCCGCCAACCTGTGGCAGAGAAGAAGCCTCAAGAAATATACATCTCCTCTCTGATGTTTGAGAGTGAGAGAGCCCATTGCATGCGTCAGACTGGAAGTCGTAACCAGACTGCATGAGTATATACACCCCTTCCCCCTACCCCACCCACCATACCATTTCCTTGCCTTGGAGACATATGCTGATTTCTTCCTTTGTGTCGGAGCGAAATAGCCCGGCCTAAGAGCTACCCGCAGCAGTACTACTAACGGTCCTCTTCCAGCCGGCCCAACCCCAGCCCCCACCATTCCCCGCCGGTTCCTTGGGAACGGGACTAGGCGTAACAGCGGGAGTCTGCGTGGGCGTCGCAAAAGGACTTGCATTCATTGGACTCGGAATACCACCACCACCACCTCCTCCACTGCTCATGACCCTCCTCATGCCCTCGAACCTACTCCTCATCTCCTCGAGTTCCTGGCGCGCAACCGCTTCTGCCGTCTTGGCATTGACGAGCTCCAAGAGCAGGGCTTCGCCGTCGGCAGGCGAGTTGTTTTCGGTTGCGAGAACGGATTGCGTGGCGAGTGATGAGGAACGTTTGGCAAAGGGCGCGGGGGGAGCGACGGGGTAGCCGCGTTCGGATTTCTGGCTGTTTGTTCGTCCGAGGCGGAGTTCGCGGAGGCCGCTTGTGTTGGATATGCTGTCCGAGGTTGTGGAGCGCGAGAGTGTGGGTGGTGTGTCGGGCGCATTGCTGTGGTCAGCGCCTGTCCACGAGGCGGCTGCGGATTGCTTTCTGGCATTTTGCCGTAGTTCCTGGATGGTCTTCTCGTGGCGCTGGTTTTGGTTGTAGCTGTCTTGTAGTCGGTGTCGTGTGTCTTTTAGTGCGTCTCGTGCGATTTGCAGTTCGGCGTCGCGGTCTGAGAGATCTCGGGCTAGGGAGTTGGCACGCAAAGTCTCGTTGGCGAGTTGCTCTTTTGTGCGCGTGAGGTTTTCGCGGAGGAGGGCCTTGGTCTCAAACATGGAAGATGCGCGGTGATGGGTTTGCGTTTCGGGGAAGCGGGATTCCAGTGTGTCTACAATCTCTGCAGCTTCCTCTGATAATTCGGCTGCGGGGGCATCTTCCGATGGAGGGGTTACTGTCGCAGAGGTAATCGTTGTCCGTCTTCGCGATGCACGTGTTGATGGCGCTGCCAATGTGGTGGTCTTTTTCCGGACCTTGTCGACTACTGTTCGCACAATCCGGTGGTCCTCATCCCTATCCTCGCGCTGCTTCTGCAGCGCTGCCTCAAGTTCGCTATTCTGTCGTTGCAACTGGCTTACAGACATGAGCAGCTGCTCAATCTGATAATGTAAATCCCTGTCTTTCGATGATGCGCCCATGGCCATAGATCCGTGTCCCGACTTCACCGACAACGCATCTCCATTCGAGGCGCGCGAAATATCCGTCATGGCTGTGCTTTGTGTCGCAGCAGAAGAGTCGGATTCGGCGGTTGAGTTGAGTGTTGAGGCGAGACTCTGCTTTGACGCGGAACGCCTAAGGAAGCTAACTGGTCTTGAAGGCGCGGAGAGACCCGGGCTGAGTGAAACCGACTTGGTCGAAGAGTTGGATGGTCCCCACAGACGTCCCAGAAACGAAGTAGCCGACTTCTGGACTTGTTGCTTGGACGAATCCTTCTCCTGGGCTTCCTTGTACTGTTGCTCCAACCCCTGCAACCTTTCGCGCGTCACGTCGTTTGTGAAACCAACGAAATCACCGACCAGTTCATCCGCTGACCCCGCGTTCCGCCCATATGGGTCCCAGAGTTGGCGGCCCAAAAGCAACTGCATGACGTCTTCAAACTCACTCAGGGACAGAAGCCTTTGTTCGTTGCGCTTCATTAGCGCGAGTGCGACGCGCATGATGGTTTCGGAAGCGCCTTCGGCAAACAGGACGTCGTAGATGCGGAGCAGCATGGGCAGCGGACATGTGACGGCGAAGAAGGAAAGGAACCATTGCGACAGGTACGCAGACTGCACGTCTAGCTCGTCAAGATGCTGCGCCAGTTGAGGCATATGTTGGTGGAGCAGCTTCTGGAACTGGAAGATGCGGAGGTGGAGGCCGGAGAGGTCCGGCAGGAAACATGAGCGGAGGTCATAGTCTTCCATGAGTCTGGTGTTGTTAGTACACTGGCGGTGTGTACGGAGCAATGCGACCTACCTCACAAGCACGCAAAAGGCTTCCTTGTCGCCCATCTGCATCAGCAGCGGGCCCACGAGGAAGCCAAGGCCCTGACAGTAGCCAATCTTGTTGTCATACAAGCTGAAGCACTTGAGCACGCGACCGAGCATCTTCTGTCCCTCGCCTTCAGGGTCCTTGAACATCTCCACACCTGGAAAACTCCTGCCCAGGTCCTTGTTGATGATGTTCTCGTAGGGACTTGACTCTCCGCAGAGCGACTCATACTGGTCCTCAATCAGCTTCTCCCGCGAGCCTGCAGCACTCTGCCAGACTACGCCTCGCAGTGGGGCTGGGATGCCTCCCCGAATCTTGTTCAAGCTGAGCGTAGGCAGGCGCTGGACCGTTTGTGGGTAGTCGCGTACGAGGGCAGCCCAGAACTCAAGTTCTGTCATGGGCGGTGGAGAGGGCAGCTGGGAGAAGCGCATCTGGGAGGTGTCATCCGCCACGAGGCGCTTCAGTTGGTTGAATGAGGGGGGCCGGGACTGGCTGCGGGCGCGGTTGACCTTCATGTTGGACTTGGAGTTGGATAGTATGGCGTCGTTCTCCTGCTCTAGTCGTGCGAGAAGCAGAGCCATGGCCTAGATATGTTAGAAGACATGCCTCCGCACAGGGGTGTGGTCTGCCTACCTCCTCCTCGCCCTCTGGCTCCTGTTCTTCCTTTTTCTCTAGCTCAGCCCAGTCGACCTCTTCGCTTTTTCCCGAGCCATTGCTAGTACGTCGCCCCCTCGACTCGTCCGCCTTTAGTGACACTGGTGCGTCTGTGTCCCGCACTGATATGGTAGGGCTGGTTGGGGCGGGTGTCTCGATGCTCGCTTGGCTGGCACGGCGTCCAAAGGCATTGCGGATTTCGGTTGAGTTGGTTCGTGATGAGGCTCTTCGCTCCTCGACTACAATCTCTGGCTGAATCACCGACTCCCTCGCGCCTTCCTCTTCTTCTGGTGTTTGTCCATCCGTCTCTGAGAGTGGCACAGTCACCATCGAGTCTGTGGGCAGCGGCGAACTGTCGACGTGTGTCCTGGGTGAGCGCTCGACTGCTTCCTCTCTGAGCTCCATGGTGATGCTCCCGTTAGACATGTTGTGCTGTCTATACGATGCAATTCGATACGGAGCGGAAATTTGCGCCCCCCGCCGTCTGGTACGATGGCACTCTTTGATTCGGGCGCTCGGTTCCGAGGCGCAGACGGTACTGGTGTAGAGCGTGTTTCACGAGAGTGGAATTAATCTCTGGCGCTCGGTTTGAGTCGTGCACGCTGTGACTCGCTGGGTATTACTCTTCAGGCCGCGTTCATGCAACAGAAGAAAAGTGAGCGGCGGCGCAACAGCACAGACAGAGCGCGGAAACAGAGCGACGACATGCAAAGAAGGGATATGATTTCGTCGACGGCCTCGAAAGGAGCATCAAGGAGACCCTGGACTAGACCCGCAGCCCGCTAGCTCTATCCGTCAGGGTCCACATTCGCCTTTGCGACTTAATTTACGACGGGACCAACTGCTGCCCCTGGCCCCGCATCCCACCTACACCGACCTCCCCTCCGCCTTTCCTATGGATCGAGCTCGCTATGCGCCTTATTGCGCGAGGTGCGCGCTGATGTCACCAATCCTCCACTGACATGCCTGTGTAGCAATGCACGCACGCATGGCGTGCACGAGGGACACGCGACGTAAACATGCGAACCACGCTAAATTTCAGCACAGGAGCCAATCACCGCCGCTGACATGCCCGCGTCGCCTCACACCCATCTGTCCGCATCGAGACTTGATGCACCTCTCAGGCCCTCTTGAGTCGCGGCAGCTCCTA
>JAESFQ010000217.1_pt1 | contig 20638 bp, 20 predicted proteins | sample 9269431 | NCBI WGS metagenome assembly JAESFQ01 (sample SAMN14502588, study PRJNA617103) | algae metagenome | isolation source: Plectolyngbya sp. WJT66-NPBG17 and co-occurring heterotrophs from well... | place: USA: Mojave Desert, Joshua Tree National Park, California | collected 2006-08-06
GTGTTGCTTGACTATGGAAAATAAACAATTAAAAGCAGACCGTACTCCAGCAACTTCCTCCTGCATGTGTCGGAAATAACGCGTAACAAAGTATCACGAGAAATAAAAGTCAACCCCGGTCTTGGCCATATCCAAACCGTAAATCGCAGTGGTTGTATACTGAAAACATCCAAGTCTTACTTGATGGCAGGCAAAGCTTCAATCTTGGCATATAGCTCCTGAGGGTCGTCGAAGATGTACCAGATATTCTTGGGTACACCCTTGAAGGCCTTCTCGAATCGTTCTGGGTTGTTCTTCTTGCTCTCGTCCATTTCTGCCACGCCCGTCACTCTGCGGATGTAAATTGCACCAATCCAGTTTTTTCCAAAGTTGCGGTAGGCTTCGCCGTAGGATTCAGGGTCTGTTTGCGTCGAATCGCCGATGAGGATGAATTTGCGCTTAGGAAACCAATTGTGAACCTTCTCGATGCGATCAACCTTGTAGGCTTGGGTGCCTTCTGTCAAGTTTGCGAGAAAGCCGGCAAGATTCATCCAGCTGGCATCGCGGAGGATCATGGTGCCGTTGGGGTAATATTGTTCGCGGAAGTTGCGTAGGAATGGGTAGAGGTTGTATGGTGAGGCGGAGAGATACCAGAAGGGCGGGTTATCGAGCTTCTGTGCAATGTGTCTGTACAACTCTGGCATGCCCTTGATAGGCTCTGGCTCCTCTGCGAAGGTGGTGGTCAGAATGCCGACAGGTGAAGATGTGAGCGTCTTCTTAATGGTGTCGTCTACATCGGAAAGGATGGCCCAGCCCTTGGGTTTGGCGAAGGTGATGTTGAAGGGCGTCGCATCGGCGTTGATGGCTTTGAACTTGTTGACCTGCCCATTCTTGTAGTCGTTTCCAGGAATAGCCAACTCATCAGAGCTGATGCCATCACGGCCGCTCGGACCCAGTGTGGTTTTGAGGCCGAGTAAATCAATCTCTACGGCATGCGCGGGAAGGATCTGATCTGCAAAAGGCTGGAGCCTCTGTGCGACGGTTGCTCTGGCTTGCTCGTCGTCTGCCAGACCGATCTTCTCAGTGACCCATGCGACGATGTTGGAGAGATCCTTGCCACTGTTCTTGACGAAATAGGCAGCGACGAGCTCGGCGTTCCACCGTCCTAGGCGACCCTGGTACGCCGTAGTATCCAAGATCCAAACGTAGTCGGTATCTGGGTTGACATTTTTGTAGAAAGGGTTCTTGCGACCGAAATAGGAGGAGAGATTGTCCTTGAGGGAGAAGCTGAACCGATGGGCGAGTTTAGGCATATCTGCTTCGAAGGCGGCGAAACCTGAGTGCTCTCTGGTAACGTGTTCTTGTTCGGTTTCTTCGATGCGCATGCGAGCACGGCCAGCCATAGCGGAGGCGGATTCGGGAGGCATTTTGTAGGATATTGATGTTAGACAAAGGCGGTGCTGCCTGTGGATGTGGTGAGGTCAGGAGGAGGGTGTATTGCACGGGACGATAGGGGGCGAGAGCCATGGTCGAGGTCATATACTTTGTGCCTGGCACTTGACCAGGGCTTGTCAAGTGGCTGTCGAGGTGTCTCAGGAATGGATCCAGTGTGCATGAGGGATGACGTCTAGCCAAGCCGTCGCCGCTTCCGCATCCTGTAGGAATGATCGCTTGCCGAGGAAGCGACGATCCATGAACCTTGTCACGATACTGCGTCGAATTAGTGGGAACAAGTCACAGGCGTGTGGATCAATCGCCAGCTGCTGCTAACTTTATTCTATGCGTGTTGCCAGCGTAGGCGTGGTGCTGCTGGAGTGCGAGAAGTATTGTGGGGATATGATAGCATGCAGACACCAGGCGAAGCACAGCTTGGAGAGTAGCCTGAAAACACTCGCTACCTTGAATGAGTGTGAGTCTTTGATACATCCGTAGGTGCGCGTGACTAGCTACTACTCTCCCCCCTAAACAACATGTAGCTGACCCCGTCGGTTGATGAAAGCCTACACTTGGCTGTGCCAGACTTTGGAGACGCTGAGATGGATTTGGGTACTACTAAACAGTCACGCTGCGACGTGGTGTTTGACGTGTCTTGCAGATACCAAGGTAGTGTTGGTACGGATATGTCGGTACGTCACACCTTGCTCGGCGACAAAGAAAACCACTTCTGTCAGAGTGCGGGTGTGGTTCTGTACAGTACACAGTCAACGGCCGTCCGCCCCCGTCTTTATGTCGCCCGTGGAACAGACGAATCATGGCGTCACGCGACGGCGGCACAAGCTTGGAGCGCGGTCATGTGCTGGCATGTCGACGTACTCTGCGATGCTCAAGGTAGATGAAAAGAAAGGGTCCGATCTGCATGCAAAGGCACATGGCGTGTCTTGGCATACTCTACGCCATCCAGGACGCGTAGATGGATGCCGAGCGGGCGGGTTGAATGGTGGTGCAGCGCAGCCTTGGTTGCGGCGTCGTCACACGTTGTACGCGGCTGTCTACGTTGCCTGTGGTGGCATTCGCGAAGCTCTCATGGCTTGGCAACAAGAGGCGCAGCCTTACCTAGGTAACCGTCGGTGCGACGAAGGAGCACTGGAGGCCTCAATCAACACCTCCATATCACCGCCTCTCCCTTTGTCACCAATCCGCTGCCGGCTCGCGTCCATCTAGTCTTTTCGCCATTCTGCGCTTTCTTTTTGCGCAACCACCAGCAAACCCTCCTGCGACCGTTTGCCATTGCGGAACCGCCCCGCTGGTACGCGCAGACATGGACCTTAAGAAGCGCCTCAACTTTGGCAGCTTGATGCGCAAACGATCCTGTGCGTCGCATGTCGCACCTCGGCCTGTCACACTCTAACACTGACAGCGCAAGCAGCCCAGAATGTCAACATCGACACAAATGCCGACACGCCCGAGGCCAATGCCATCAAGGGAGTGGTAGGTCATGCTGCATCGTCGCATCTCGGCACATGCTAACAGCGAGTAGATGCTCTTCTGCGAGTCTGGCGCCGCAAACTCGGTACGTCTCTTACCCCGTAACATCCTTAGGCCCTAACTAACTTGCTCAGGGCGAAGAAGTTCTCCATCTGCCCACCATCGTCGAGTCCGCCGTCGCAAGCCCGAGCGCTGCATCAGCCGCCGCAAGACAGATCCGCATCTTCCTCTCCAAGGAGAACTTCAGCCGCCCTCATGTCCAGTACAATGCCATTATGCTCATTAGAATATTGGCCGACAATCCGGGACCCTCCTTCACAAAGAACCTCGACAAGCAATTCGCCGACACAGTCAAGCACCTCCTCCGCAATGGTCAAGATCCAAGTGTAGCGCAAATCGTCAAGGAGACGCTGGATTCCATGGAGCGTGAAAAGGCATACGACACCAACCTCAACACGCTGTTTACCATGTACAAAAAGGAGAAGGGTCTCATGGCATCTGCCGCAAAGCAGTTTGGCCCCCGGAAGCTCAATGCGCCTGGCTGGTCAGCGTCACAGAACATCCAAGGTGGCTTTGGCTCAGGAGGACACAGGTCGTCGTCCAAGACGTTGCCGCCACCGGCAGAGCTCGCAGGTCGCATTGAGGAAGCGCGTACATCGGCCAAGCTTCTTCTCCAGCTCGTACAGTCTACACCGGCAAACGAGCTGCTCGGTAACGACTTGGTCAAGGAGTTTGCCGAACGCTGCACCACCGCCCAGCGCAGCATACATGGCTACATCGCATGCGACAACCCAGCGCCTGACGATGACACTATGCTTACGCTCATCGAGACAAACGAGCAGCTCTCCCTCGCAGCCTCCAAGCACCAGCGCGCCATCCTTCAGGCCCGTCGATTTATGGGAGCCTCGCCATCCCCGCCGATACAAAACGGAGGCAACATGCCACCGCCGAATGGCAGCAATAGTCCAGCTGGCGTGTCTCCGCAATCCCCCGGACAGTCCCATCTCCCACCGCACAACGACGCGCCTTCGCTAGCCCCTATGAACTACGAAACGACACAACCCAGCCAGCCTCTTAGCGCGCCATCTGCCAATTACGGGACCGTTAACAGCTCTCTTCCCCCGTCACTACAAGCGGCCCCGGGCCGTCAACAGCCGAGCGCGCAAGAAGAGAACCCATTCGCTGATCACTACACGACGACATACGCGCCCCCTGCGTCATACCAGAATTCTACATCGACCGACAACCATGGTAGCTCACCAGATCCTTACCACCCTAGCTTTCAGTCAACTCCATCCTATCTTGGTCGCCAAGAGAGCTCTGCCAACAACCTGACTATGCACGGTGCGCAACCATCCATCAGAGAAGAGGATGAGCACATGCGACCGCGTACAGACCGCCCTCGAACTCCCGATCTCAACGCGCCTCAGTATCAGGCTCACGACGTTTCGCCCGTCGCAGAGCGTAATACCGTCACATACAGATATTAGGGGACTGTGGAGAGTGGAGCGGACCAGACGCGGACGTGAGACGTGGGGTAAGGTGTAGCAGGACCGACTTGGCTCTTGGGTCCGACGGGTAGCCCCGATGCTTTGAAATCACAGACTGTACATATTCTTTCTTCTTATATTATGCAGAGTTGACACTCCGAGTTTACAGGGCAGTTTGGAGCGCGATAGCTAGTAAGAGATACCATAGTTGACTTCCCTGTGGATTTAGAGTTTAATGATATTCTACCTTGTCTTGCCCCGCACTTCCAAGCCCAGGGCTGTGACCTCATACACCCCCACGCATCATGCAACGACCTCGTGCGTCTCACGCGTCTCTCTCGTGCAGCGATCACGCAATCCGCACCGCTCCTGAATCGTCGACCATTGCACGGCACATCGATAGCTTGGTCAGCGACGACCCGGACATCTTCGTAACCAGCCCCTCCAATGTGGAAGGCGAGACCCGACACACCCCACCACGGCGGAACAGGGACCGCTTCTAGCGCCGAAAGAATTAAAGAAGCCGTCATGTCGAAGACATGCACTATTGACCTGCCCCGTCGCACCCTTGCTTTCGTCCTTCCTGGCTCTCACTTCCTCATGGCATTCTGCTGCAATAGTCCATGGCTCGTTCGCTTCCGAAATGCGTCGACACGTTGATCATTGGTATGCCATGGGAATAACACGCGTCGGCGGGCGACCTACTGATTACAAATTCCAGGCAATGGGCCGTCAGCGCTCATCCTCTCCTACATACTACACGGTCATATTCCCTATTACATAGGCGGCCATCATGACGCGATACTTGACGCGAAACTGCAAAAATCGCCAAACCTGCTCTACCTGACGCCAGACCTCTACGCGCATTTCTTGTCCTCGTTGCGCTACTCGACCCAAGCGCTGCCCGTCAATACGCTGCTCGACACCCTCGTTCGACCAAACGCCGATACCGAATTGAATCCCAAATCCTGCATCGAGTGGCGGTACGAGCCTGACAAGGCCATCTCCCATGTCGCAATTGGAGACACAGCGCATGCAGGCGGACAGTGGGCCGAGAACCCGGTTTCTGCGAGCGCCGACATTGGCACACTGAGCTATGCCGAGCAACTGAGCCTCCTGGGCTATTCGTATGCAGACCACCTAGCTAAGAGCGGCAGGGAGGACGAAGCGGAATTCGTTCGACCATCAAGGGTGGAGGTTGCCGACTATCTGAGGACGTACCCGGAGGCGGTGGGCATAGCCGATAGCATATACACGGGCTTGAAGGTCGAGCATGTGCATCGAACGGTCCGCGGATTTTCCATTGGCAGTCTTGGGATGCGGTGCAAGCATCTTGTGCTTGCCTCTGGTATCTTCACGGTCAACATCCCACCTCCACTTCATCTCACACCCGTTGCGCAGATGGACTCGCCAGAAGCACCACTGCTCGTCATTGGATCCGGATTCTCCGCTGCCGATGTCATCATATCAGCACCCCCAACTCGTAGGATCATACACATCTACCAGTGGGCTCCTGAGAAGAGGCCGTCCCCACTACGAGGCTGTCACCATACCGCGTACCCAGAGTATGCAACAGTCTATCGCCAAATGAAACTTGCAGCCATTACATCAAAAAAGAAAGCCGTAAAGTCTCCCTCTGTACGTCGTAAATCAAATCCGTTCCAACAGCGCGACTGGACGCTATACGAAGGCCTGCCCAACGCCGAGGTTGTCAGTGCATCTACATCTGGAAAGGTGGCGACCATAGTATTGCGGTTATCCTCAGGCGAAACCATCACGCGTGAAGTGGGCGGTCTGGCATACGTTGTTGGCCGGCGCGGAACCCTGGATTTCCTCTCCCCAGGACTGTGCGCCGAGATCTTGAACGCGTCCGAGCACATGAGTCCTGACATGTCTTCCGGTCAACTAATCTCAGGACGCACACTCCGCGCCAAAGCCGAAGCGACCTCTCTCGAAGTAGCCAGAGATGTCTTCATAATCGGCAGTCTTACCGGCGACTCTCTCATCAGACACGCGATTGGCGGCTGCGTCTTCGCCGCTGGTCGCATCCTAGGCGCTATACCTACAATCTACTCTCCTGACTGTACCCCCTCGCCAACCTCCTCAACGCCCCGGTCTGCGTCGCCGGTTTCTACGTCTGATACTGAGGTTGCTACCGAAGATGTTAATGCGAGTCCACGGAAGGAGCGCAGCGGAAGGCGCACGCCTGGTGAACTGACGAATGGGCACGCAGACTTGCATGTAGATCGGAGAAAGCTTGTGAGGGCAGTAGAGACGGCGCACGCAGAGAATAGGTATTGGGTTGATTCTGGGTGGTGGGCTGGCGGACTGGGGCCAGGCAGGAGTTGAACATGTATAGATAAATGGATTCGTGCGGTGGGTGTATGGTCGGCGTTGTTGGCAATTGTACATACTCGTTATCTCTGAATATAATCCGCAACTATGGTGCTTCAGTTTCAAGAATTCTCCACCAACACCATCGACCATCCACCTCCCAAGTCACAGCTTTTGGCACCGCTTACAATCCGACGAGTAATTCTAGCATCCGCACGAGAGACACGTGTGTTGTACGGAACTCCCCGAGGAGGTCGGTTACCTGGCATTCACACAGTACCCTAGATGGCGAATCCACCATTTCTCAATGAAACCTGACTGTATACTACAAAACCAATAGAGACATGATGGTCTCTCTCCCAGTCAGTTTTGGACTTGAAGTACGCATCAGGAGATGAAGAACGTTCTGTTAAAGAAGACATGTTTATTTCTTATACATTACACACTATCAAATCAGATTCCTCAGTCTAATCCCCCACAAGCCTAACTCCTTCTCACTACCAGACCGTCATAATACGCTCTAGTACCCAAGTTGACCCCTAACCGCGCCAGAAGTAAACTGCGCAGTGTGCGAGTCGGTGAAGAAACCCTTGGGATTGGCTACAATCTGCCTGACGTGGAAGCCATCACCAAAGTCCTTTTGCGTAGCCGGGTTGATAAGGCCAACGATAAAGGGTCCCGTGAGGCAGCCAACCGAAGTGCGGCGCTCATCTGGACCGGCGGGATTGGGGAAGACCTGTGTGGTATGTGTTAGTAGATGTTCCGGATTCCTTGGAATGCGTGGGGAAACTTACAAGTCGGGGTGGTCCGGCACTGCCCTTGGCTCCCTCGTGGATGTGAGTTGCAGTGCGTGCAGGGGACTGGTATCCTCCAGTTACACCGCTCAGGGTAATGTTGTAGCAGATGGTGTTCTCAGCAACGTTGATGCCGTACTTGAATAGGCCCTTGGCGCCGGGCTGACCGGGAGCAGCTACGCCCGTGGTAGCGATGACCTGGTTTGGTGTGGCCTTGACGACATATTCGGCGTCGAAGTAGAAGAGCTTCTCATTCTTCTTCCAGGCGTCGTTGTTGGAGTTCCATTTGGCGTCCCAGTCCTTCTTGCAATCGGCTTTGTAGTCGGACTTGGTGCCGGAGGGAGCGGCGAAGGCAAGGGGGGTGGAGATGAGAGCGAGGAGAGCGGTCGTGGTGAAATGCATCTTGGATGATTTTTGAGTGAAGGGTGTTGAAGGTGGTGTGTTGGTAGAGTGAGGAAGATGTGAGATGCTGATGGTGAAGAATTGAAGCCATCCTGTGCGATCCTTTATACACCTACGGCTCTCCGCTTCTCACCTAGATCTCAACCTCATTTCCCCTTTTGCTTGGTCTGATGACATCGGTGGACGGCACAATGTACCCATGGATCGGTGGTAAAGACTCTTGGAGACGGACACTGGTGTCTTGGTGAACTCTTCGACGTAGCTTTCGCCAAGTCTACAGCACTATTTGAGATAATTTCCGCCATGGCCGAGCTCGTACTCCGAGTAGATGCGTTGCCAGGCGTGACCCATAGTACAGATAGCGGTCTTGGTATCCCCATCTGGCTGACAAAACGACCAGACAGAAGGAGTGAGGCCCGATAAGAAAGCTACGAGCTACATGGATCTGACCAACTAGGTTGAGGCCGCTGAGAACCTAACATACGTGTCCAATAAGCACAATGCTCCATCCCGCCGTAGAAGACGCCGTCCACCCTCTTGGTAACGGAAGATCCCATACTTTTGCAAGGCGAGCTTGCATCTATCAAGCCTGTGATCGCCCCCAAGATATCGCCTAGCTATCTTGGTGCGGGTAGATTGAGATCCGTAGTCTTACTTCAGCGCTCGTTCGGGCCTAACCCTTCACCAAGACTTCCTTTTTGAGCCATGATCCGCATACCCGCGTGGCTGTGCATGACACAAAGGGACGACGTGACGCGGGCAGTACTCCGCGTTGCCCTTCATGTTGGCTCATTGCACTTGCAAGGCGCTATCGTTTCCCCAGAAGACTGAAATAGATCCTAGGGCGTCGATCGATGTTAACGTTGGTTCCCGCAGCGGAGACGTTTAGTAAGCTTCCCTGGTTTTTCTTGGCGATGGTGACGTGGGACACCCGGAGGAGGGCCGCTTGCGCCCTAATTTGCTCAAACTTCTGTGCTGATTTTGTTCGCAATCGCAATTTGCGTTAATGCTGTATACTTTTTGTAAGCCTTTAGACCTTAATTATGATGTTGAGGAAGAGAAAGACAAAGTTAGTTGGATCCAAGCTCCCATAATGACATCACCAGTTGGGCGTTGGGAAGACACCATACTAGCGGCATGTTGTCCGCCTTACTCCTCACACTTTCCGCGCACTACCGAAGTATTGAGCTGGGGTCTGGATCTTTAGCAGCAAGACGGTTCAAACGCCCAGGCAATGTTGTTTATGGTTTCAAGTGATGCAGAATAAAGAAAGACATCGGCGAGCAGTCTGCGAATGTGTCTATTCTTTGGTACATGAAGTTCAGCTCGGGCTTGGGGAAAGCTGGGTATTTGAGCCGAATCATCCGATTCTTTACAAAACTTCCAAGTTCGCCTGACTAACAAACCACGTTCCATTGTTGGTGTCAATCGTGAGGTTAGTCTGCATGGTCTTTCCACCTTTCAGACTACCACTCTCCACAACACCCCCCGCAACAGGTCTTTGCAGCCTGTTCTCTCCACTCTTTACCGTAAAGTTGGCGATAGGGATCTCCCAGCCGTTACGGGAGACAACCGTCGGCAGACCGAAATAGTTAGCCGTCAGTTCGTCGTGAGAAAAGTGCAGCTCGAAGTAGCCACGGTAATAAAGATCCTGCCACTGGAGTTCAGTGTTGGCAGACTGGATGATCGAGGAGTAGTTGTTAGCGGTAGCGAGTGTGATGTTGGCGCCGTAAGGGCAAGGAGAAGTGACTGCCGAACCAGCGAACTCGACACCAATGCTGCCGGCGCCCGTGCTGGAGCTGTAGTTCTTCTCGTCGAGCCAGACGAGGTCGCTGACCCAGGATGCGTGGCTGTCGCCAGCGAGGAAGATGTTGTTGTTGATGTTGTTGCTGTACAAATGGTTGAGCGTGCGGTTCTTGTTCGATTGATATCCATCCCATGCATCGTAGTTCAACGGGTTGTCTTCTCCATATGCTGCAGACTGATTGAGGCGCGAGAAAATGATTTGAGATCCGACGATACGCCATGTTGCGCCACGTTGGGCAGACTCAGAGAGACTGCGGTAGAACCAGTTCTCTTGACGGGAGCCCATCAGAGAGCGACCCGCGTCGTTGGAGATGTCATGGACGTAGTCTGTGTTCCAGTAAAGATCGGTGATGGAACGATCGTATTGACGAGTGTCAAGCATCATTAGATCGACGAGCTTGCCGATGGAGAAGGAGCGCCAGATGCGGAGGTTGTCGTCCATGTCAACTTGGCGGATGGGCATCCATTCAAAGTAGGCTCGAACAGCGTTCATCTTGCGCTGGTCGACTGAGACACCGCCGTCACGGAGGAAAGAGTCTTCAGTGTTGTTGAGCTCGGACATGCCGTCACGGTACTACTAGATGTTAGCCAACTTCTCACGATAAGGTGTTGGGATCTTACAGTGTTATCAGCAACCTCGTGATCGTCCCAAACAGGGATCCATGGAAATTGCTCGTGGCTGGCAAGGAGATCGAGGTCGGTACGGTATGTCGCAAGCCTCCTTCGGTAGTCGTAAAGAGTAAAGATCTCGCGGTCTGGCTGAGGAATGCGACCAAGCGAATTGCCCCACCCGTAATCTCCATTCTTGTATTCATAGATGTAGTCGCCAAGATGAACGACGTAATCAACAGAATCCTAATCATAATATGAGCTTGAATCCTGCTATGTAATGAATGCTTGTGCATACCTTCCGAACAGGGTTTCCATAAGCATTGAAGAAACCAAATGGATAGTTGGCACAACTATACACGGCAAGACTGACATCGGTGATATCGTCGTCGGCATTGGGTGTGGTCTTCGTACGTCCGAGCGGACTCTTGTTCTCCGAACCACAGACATTAAACTGGTAGTAATACGTGCTGAATGCCTCCAAGTTCTTGGCTTCAACCTTGACGGTGAAGTCTACATCAGAGCTGGTGAAGACTTTTCCGGAGTCGACGACTGTGGAAGCGTTCTTGTCGCCGTACACCTTGTATTCGACGCAAATGGGCGCTTTGGAGATCTGGACATATTTCTCGTTGTCGTGATCAAAAAGAGGTGCGTAGCCAGTGACTGTAAGGTTGGACTGAGAGTTATCGCTTTGGGGTGCCACGCGGGTCCAGAGGATGACGCTGTTGGGGTATGGGTCGCCTGAAGCGACACCATGGGTGAAGTTCAAGCTGGAGGCGGCATAGCTGCTTGCTGGGTCGTTTCTCTTGACTACCTTGTGAATTGAGACGCCGAGAGCAGGGTGGTGTTCCGAAGGCGAACGGTAGTTGATGTTCTTCGACCAGCTAGCGCTGGCAATTGATGCCAAAGGCAGCAACGAAAAGTATTGAAGCTTCATGTTGACAAACGGCTGCTAGACAGAGCGCCGAGCAAACTTGCAAGCCCAATCTACCGGCTCTCTGGGCCTTTTGTAGCTTTCAAGGGAATTGAGCCATTTTCAAGCTCAACGATTCTAGCAAAGCTACGCCTGTACATCTCCACGTTTCTACTGCGTCATGCCTGCAGGAACAGAAGTTCGTGAGGTGTTACATTCCAATCACATCGCGCGGAGCCAGCATGCTGCTATGCATGTAGCGTGGACACGGCATGGTTGAATTCGCGGTGGCGGGGCGAACATCGCAATGTAGAAAAGTTGAAGAAGCAACCTAGTAGTTACTCGTCATCAGCAGGATTACAGCTGTCCTGATTTGCTGCAATTCCCGGGTCATAGCAGAGATGCAGAACGACGCGGCGCACATGGCTGGGTGCTCTACGCCTATTGGTCATAACGAGCCGCAGTGGATAGGCTCGCTCTAGAGTAAGAAAAGCTTACCAATATTTCGCGTTGAACTTGGACGGAAGTGGCAGGTGAGCTTGTAGATCGAAAGCGATAGACATCGTCGTCTACCGAGGTGTATCTTGCGTTGGTGATAGTTGGGAAGCGGAAGCGGTGTCGAAGATCGGAGCACAAAGCTCCGTTCGGTTTCCTTTCGGAGCAGGTGAGGCGATTTGCTCCGAAGTAATACCTCGGATTTCTGCAAAACTGCTCGCGCAGACAACCTTTGCACGAACAGCTTGTATATCCAATACACTACATACACAAAATTACAGGAAGCGGTCGACACCATTCCGGTATCTGATCATCCGTTTGCCATAGGATCCACGTCTCAATACTAGTTCGTGGCGCACCAGGAGTCCGGAAGCGACACGACGGAATAGCGAGGCGCTACTTCATCGTCTGTGTTGCGCGGTTGCGATGCCGACGCGAGTCCGTCTCAACATGGAAGTAAGAACACCGGATACAGAGCTCGCAATAGAACCAAAGGTAGTACTTTCAAAAGCCTTCTTTGGCTGATGTATATGCAATGCAAGAGAGAAGTATGTGCAGAGTAAAACGTAAGTATATACAAGAAGAGACGTCCACACCATCTACACAATCTCCGTCTGGCCAAGTGCACAAGGCATCTAGCTCATGCTCAAGCTGTACTCAGTAACAGTAAGCTTCGCCTTGCTACCCGAGAAAGGCTCGGTGCCAGCTCCCACACTAGTCAAGATCTGGCTGGTCGGCATGCCATGCTTGCCCGTGACCTCCTTGACAAACGCCATCAAGTCGCCATTAAAGCTGTTAATCTGCTTCTCCGCAACGAAGCTGAAGACATTCATCTTGCCGTTCATGCCATTGTACAACTTCCAGCTGTTACCCGCCAGCGTAACCGTAGCAATGGGGCTGCCAGTCGCAGAAATGGGACCAGCGCCGCCGAGAGCACCGACCCAGATCATGATTTCGTACTCTGGGTCGCCGCCGGCTTTGGACGAGGTGAAAAGGTCGTAGGAGACGTTTGCAACGAGGTTAGCGCCAGTGTAGGTCCACTTCCAGACGGAGGGCAGCGATTTTATGGACGAGAGGGCTTTTTGGGTGATTTCTGTTACGACGTTGGCGTAAGACTTGACGTGTCCTTGACTGCGGAGGGAGTTTTGTTAGTACTGGCACTAGATATCAGGCTGCGGTGAAAACGTACCCGCCAGTCCAAGACCAGGAAGTGTGCCACTTGAGGGTCCGGCCGCTGAGGCCGTCGACGCCAGTGCACTGAGAGCCAGAGGTGGCATCGGCTTGGCCCCAGAGATTGTTGTAGACAGTGTAGTCACCTGTCACGGCGCTGTCCCATTGGCCGCAGTAGTCTGCGCGTTTCTGGATGGTAGCGGTGGGTACGGCCAGGGCGAGAGATGCCGTGCTGGCGATAAGGAGTGCGCTGAACTTCATATTGATAGATGGTAGTAGAAGAAATGAGTGTGATTGTAAGAGTGTAATATTGGGCTTGGAGTTGAATAATGGTGTAGATCTTAACGGGCTTTAAGTACAACGTCAAACACACGCGAGCCAAAGAGAGGAGAAAAGAGAGGAGAACGTGCTCCCGGAGTATCTGCCATGGCAGTATATCTCCGTTGTTTCGAAGGAATGAACACGTCCAGCGAGCTAATCCGAAACGAGTCGTTACTCCTCTCCAGGGTTCCCATGGTCAGGCGATAGACTTTTCGATCATCCGAGTTAGGTGGTAAGGTTGATTGCAACATTGGTGGATTTGATAGGCACTCTAGCATAGATATAGCTGACGGAAGAACCTCAGAAACCGATCAGCAGCTAGATCCTTCACCTACAGCGTTCTTCGTGATGTGCATCGATTTTGTGTTATGACGGAAAAGCCCCGAAAGCTTGGACCCCTGCGCGGCAAGTCAGGCTTCCCCACATATCATTCCGTGCGCCTGAAACATTTGGCCGATGCTTGATGAAGCCAATATAAACGTCGGCCGCACTAGGGAACAAGGCCATGATAATTTTCCGACGCTCATGCGTGAGGTCTGGACTTGACGTCAGTCTGATCTTTCTAGTCATTACGGATGAATGACTCCTCGACCACCAGCGACCGAAGGATCTCAATGTCGTTCTCATTACCAGCATCACAGAAAGACTTCATCGTTGGCTGCGGTTGTCAGCGACGGGTAAATGAGAATGACTCAAAAGCGACTCACAGTGCCCATATCGCCCTTCCTGTCGACCTTCCACGTGTTGCCCAGTTGTCGAATCTCATGCTGTACGTAAAACGGCTCTGGGTCTGACACTCTCCAAAAGCCCGTGAGCTTTCTAGTGATTTTCCTAATTGTCTCCCCCACGGTAGGTGTGACGGGCGCGTCAAGCCATGGTTGGACATTTTCCCATTTGCTGTCCGGTAAATCCCATCTGGCCCCATCAGATGCCTGCATGAGGACTTCCACTTCGAGTTCCTCGACGTGAGGGAAGTACTGAAGTATTCGACCAATGGCAACTGAGGCAGCGTCAGGCTTCGCTGCCTCACCGGGGTTGACCCGAGCATTGCCACGTTTGTCGATGAAGACCTGTGGACCACCGTTCCACCAGTCGTAGCCAGGCCAGATAGTGAGTCTAAGCTTCCTCTCCTTCTTCATGATGGGAAGTAGTGCGAGAAAACGAGGCGACACCTCGTCGCGTGTTGGGATGTAGTAACCATAAGCCCCGCGCAGTTGTCGCTGGACCTCCAGAGTGATTCGCAGGGTGCCATCATCGCAGGCACGTTCTGCCTCTTCAGCAAATTCGGTTCCCAATCTTTCTGCTAGGACATTGCTCAAAGGCTGCTTTTCTGGGCTTGGTGATGTTGCAGGTGTTGTTGAGGTAAGAAGACGGCGTTCCAGACACTCTTCGCGTAGCTGCCGACACGTCCCCATCAGGTTTGCGGGTGGACGGGAAGGCAGGCAGATGCGCGTGTCAACATAAGTCTCTATGGGACTTGTGCGCGATCGGTACAGATTTTGAGTGTCCTTGGTCGAGCTGGATGTGTAGACGTAACTTGGCAGGGTCAGGTAGCCGAGGATCTCGTCGCGCAACTCGCGCGGGAGGGCAAGGAGCGGCGAGTGACCTGTGGGAGGTGGCATGTTTTTAATCAATTCCAGATGTATGCTAAGACACCTGTAAGGACGCTAGATGCTATGATTGTGAGTGTGAGTGTTGTATGTCGAGCGGCAAGCTGTATATGTTGCAGCCTTGCGGGGCGGATTTCCGCGCTCCGCACTTGGTCTGTGAGGCTGGTGATAGGACGCTTGTTTATCCAACACAGTCCAGGCTTCTATCATATGGCTACGAAGTAGTCTTCTCAAACTCAAGTTCTCTGCATCGGGATGGTTGTCCATCTAGTATATGGACGTCACGGTGTGCGCATTGATCTACGCCCATGGAGGTGCACAGCCAGCGTGAGTTGTGGGTCTGATCGCTATAGAAAGTGCAATACTATGCCGAGAAGAATCGCAAGCGATAGAGGCACTGTCACGGCAAGTGTTGAAATCATGTCGGTGCCAGGGGCTATGGTTGTTGTCACATGTGGCGCAAATGCGGAGATCTGGGGGGTTCTGGGATGGTTCGCAGGGCGGGATGACATCGTGCATGGCTTCGGCGGGGCGCGTTTGCGGCTCCAGCGCAAACAACTTGGTTGACTTTTTGACTGAAGCATGCAAACACCACCGCACGCCGAACCTCAACCCCATCATAGACATGCATATTGACTTCTTTGCGTTGCCTCACTAATAATCCCCCAGACACATACCGTACCCAGCTATTACGGCTGAATGGGCGCAGCGTTGTGCTACCGCTGTCCCGCGTACCCTTCGGCAACCACCTAGAGTCCCAAGACATCCTACATCGAGCAAGTCACGGCCTGATCAAGTCGCAAGACCATGACGAACAATGGCGCAATGCGCGACAATCCCCAGACAACCACGCCATTGAGAGGGGAATTCCGCTCGCTCAACGAATCTGCGCCTGTCGACGGGGAGAGAAGCAGAACTGCACCAAACACGTCTGGCCAGGTACGTCAAACTTGATTGCATTCTCTCGCTGCTATGGCAAATACAACGTGCTCGCTATCAGCAGACATCAGGCTCTATGTGCCCATTCGCTCTTGCCCATTTGCTCACACGCAACAGCCTGCATCCATCTTTGCGAACCCCACGCACCTTCCACGTCCAGAAGCCTCGAGCACTCCACCACACGCCCACCAGACTTCCCTTCACCCATACCTTATATTCCCCGAAGTGACATCTTTCCGAGGCCCATCCTCACGCGGCCGCGCAAACAGAGCAAGCTTCGTTCCGCGTGGACGGCGAAGGGTCGGCAGGCATTCACCCTTCATTACTTCACCGCATAACAGTACACCTCATACACAAGAGAGACAAAACTCGACGTCGGGCGATACGTATGAGCAAGATACTTCGCTTGCTTTGCAATCAAATATAGTGCAAGACGCTGCCGACACATTTGGAGAAGAAGACTCGGAAATCTACTATCTTGCACGCGAACACAGTGAACGACCGGATCGCATACACTTCGCCCCCTCCTACAACTACGACGACTACGACTCGGACAACTCGGACGACGGACGGGTATTTCACACACCACCTCCTCTTAGAATGCCCTCATCCGTAGACGATCTCAACCATCACTTCAATTCATACCGCCGCATCATGCCCGGCCCTTCAAAGCGCTCACGCGACAACTATGAGGACACAGACGAGAGAGATACCGCACACGCTTTACACTGCAGGGGTGCTGTTACTGCTATGCTATACAATAGCATCAGACCAGACCCTGGAGCGAACGACATTTGGCCCGAATGCCGCAGTTCGGCGAAACTACCTGCGCGGTACTTTCTGCTCGACCAAAGCAAACAACCTTCATCTGACTTGGATCCAAAGTATCGCCCATACAAGAAGAACGGAAAGAAGGCGGCGACAACTACACAAAACGAAGAGTCGCAAGACCTTCCCGATGCCACAGCGGGCCGCCCTGAGTGGAGGCTGCCTGTTGAACTCGTAGAGCTCATCGCCAACCACCTCAACCGTGATGACATAAAAGCACTACGTCTTGTCAGTCGCGAGTTGAACCACAACGTCTCACAGGTCATCTTCCAGACAGTTGTTGTTCCCTTCAATACTGAGATCTACGGCATGCTCGGACAAGAAGCAAAGCCTGACTTCAAGGGCAAGAAGCGAGCACAAATCGAGCAACCCAGCTATTCATGGATAAACGCAAATGGCGACGAAGTGTACAACGGCCATGGTCTCGACGTCTTCCGCGGCTTTGGTAGACACATCCGGAAGTTTGGAATGAGTTTTGAAGTCAATGAAGATTCGCTTTCCCTGCCGCCCGTCAAGTCCCTGACGGAGAAGAAGACTAGCTTTTGGGGTAATTACGATTGGCCCCATGAAGAATATCGTCGCTTTGATGCTGTCGCTGGTCTCGAAACTGCCGCTGACGAAACGCCGCGCATGAAGACAGCATTCTCTGAGCTTACCAAAGTCAAAGAATTGGCCCTCTCTATTGACAGCGGTCTTGGATGGCTGAATGGGCCGGACAGATCCATACGAGCACGTGTCTTGCATAGACCTGCCCGAGTCTTTGGCACAACCAAAGTCGTTCCAGATCGCAGAGCGCAGGCCCAACAGGAGCTTTGGGAACATATTGAAGCATGTCATCAGAATGCTGGTAGCGATGTCAGGCTGGCCACACTATACAGGATGGATGGACAGCGTCCTCTTTCTGAGCTGAAAGAAGCCAACAACCTAGCCGATGTGCAACCACAAATGCCCTACTTGGATCCTCAACTCATACATGCAGCAGCCCCGTATAGTACTGCTGATATCCCTGTGCCTACTAGTTTCGACGACCCATATGTTCTGGACCGCTTTGTCTCAACACCGTCACCTTCGGGTACAGGCATTTTGTTCTCATCGAATAAGATACCGTCGGAAGGGGCACAGCTTGTAAACCCCATCATCCCCGCCAATCTTACCAAAGCGCAGAGGGAATGGTTGCTAGAGACTGAGTGGGCCCAGCGAGCTTTCATGTCTTCATACATGCTCTCTATCATCGACAACCCTACCACATTTGAACCAGTGCACACTTTGAACGTGTCCGGGCTGTCTGATCGTTACCTACCCATGTTAAACCGTTCGGACTTCTGGGAAGCACTGCCAAACCTCCACAACGTCACTATCATGCTGATCCCAGGGTGGCGAGCAGTGCAAAAAGACGAGGCTGGCTTCGTCGATACGCCAAAGATCTGTCCAACTCGGTGCATCGGTGTTCTCTTCGACCTGCTTCGCGATCATATTGCTTGTCGCGCGAATATTCGCCACCTGAAAGTCGGTTTTGTCACTGGAGGCGAGCACGCTGAAGGACTCTACGCAAGAAACAAACTGCTGTTCCCTGCTCCTGTCATGGATCTGCGAATTCTTGCAGAAACCCCTCCTTCTTTTCATTCCACAGCACTAGTGGCAACGGATGTAACTCGCCTGGGGGGATGTTTGCTCCAGTTCCCTCATGTCGAGAAACTAGTGCTGAACAATTGCTGGATCACACCACCAGCTTTGCTGAATTTTGTCAGCATGCATGATCATCACAAGCTGCAGACTTTGGTCCTTGATTCTGTGTCACTCACGGCCGTACTACATCCAAACGCCAACCCACACCACATAGCTCAACAAGCGGCAGCACTCCAGAACATTATGCCGGCTCAGCTTGGAGTTGGCGCACTGTTGGGTGCTGTTGGTGCTCAGGCTCCACATTTCGTGCCAAACCAGCAGCAGTTCCTACAAGCTTATATCCAGACGCTTCAAATGCAACTTCAACAACTGCAGGCCAACGCCATGAATTTCCAGCACAACAACATAGCCGCCTTGCAGAATCAACTGCAGCAGCAAATTGGACAAATACACAACGTCGCGGGACAACAACACCTACAGCTCCACCAAGCTCAGGGTCAAGGCCAGACTCAAGGCCAGGTTCAAGCTCCCATACAAGCAACGACGCAGCAACCACAGCAGCAAGCGCAAACATTTGCTCAGCAGCATATCAGCTTTGCGAATGTCGCCCACCTAGCTACACAGGTGCATCAACTGCAAACCCAGATCGCTGCAGGCCAGCAACCTCCACTTCTTCCCGCGGCAGCAAACGGTCAAGCTCCTGGAAATACTCAGTCTGCACTCAAGGCAAAGCCTCGCGAGGGCTCCTGGATGGACATTATCGATCAGATCTCGCCCGGTACCAACCTTTCTGATTTCGAGTCTGACCATTCCAAGGCTGATAGTGATCGCACCACCTCACTGCGAACAATCGAATTTGTGTCATGCGGCTATGCAAAGCTCGCTAACGCATCCTTCGATCAAGCCGATGTCGATCCTCGGGGGCTCGCCGCCGTTTTGCGCAATCCCATGTTTAGCAAGCGAGTAGTGGCTCTTGCGCCTGCCATGCTGAGTTCGAAATGGACTCATCTGGGCGAGATCGTGCAGGAAATCGATCCTTCTGAGCTTGCTGCGCTCGATGCCGGCTGGAACTTGCGCACCGGTTGGGAGGACGCTGAAGCAGCACGTGCCGTTGAGTTTGATGGCCTCCTAGCTGGTGGTACAGGGCGTTTTACAGGCACCATACGCCATTCGGACAGGGTGGTTGATAAGGCTTCTGCGCGTTAGTGGAATGCTTTTGGACACTCTGATCCCATTTCATGTATGCTGACATGTGACCCAGATCTCTGCGAGCTTTCCTCGTGGTTTAAGCAGTTCGGTATGTGATAGAAGCTACCCAAGCCTGTACGCTGAAGTATACTCCCGCCAGGGTCGATGTCTGAAGTCTGGTGTATAATGTTAGCGGCTTCGGTGGCTTTTTTGAATGAGTTTACTAGTCATAAGAATCTTGTACAGCAGGGGATAGACATGTAATGAGAGGTGGTCTTGACCAGACCGAGGCCTATATGCGACGGCTTTGGCCAATGTTTTACGATAAGGATAGACATGTAATAGATACCCAAATGAACTTTATTTCGAAACTTCTCATGTGCACGCCCTATGATGCGACAGCCAGCTTTATAGCGATTTCACTCCAGCATGAACAAAATTACTTGTATGGGCGCAAATGCTGTTCGTTGTGTATATGGTGGCGGTGAAGAATATAATACCAATGTAACAGTCGCGAGCGACTCCCTAGGTACACTGTATCATACCTAGGTAATTCTCACGCATAACAATAATCCTACTCTAGTAGCTATATCCCATCCCGACCCATTCCATTCTACCCACCACTTCACAAGCAAACTCCTTTCCATCACCAACTAAAACACCACAATAGTTCACACATGGCTCACTGGGGTAAAACATTTAAAGAAATTATCCTCTTCTATTCAGTCTCCCTCTATGACTTCATACGAGCCTCATCTATCCATATAACGGCTATCCCCATCTCTATTTCCACCCTTCGCAACACTACTCAAACCCAGCCGGCTCCACCTTCTCCGGGAAAGCCGGCTCCTCCAGTCTACTCACGCAAGCTGCTTTCCAGTTCTTCGGCGTGTACTTGTCGACAATGGACTTGAACGCGTCAAGCGTGCAGAAACTGGTGTCGCCTTCTAGATGTTTGCCGGGGGCTTTGCAACCAGGTATCTGCATGACTTTGTCATTGTAACGGAGACGGACGTAGTAATCGTTCAGTTGATCGCGCTGTGCTGGTGAGAGACTGGTGATGGGCTTACGGGCTATGCCTTCCGGGGCGAGAGTGGAGTCTTGCGTGACTTTTGTGCTGCCGAAGAGAGAAGACCACCAGCTTTGGCTTTTGGAGGCGGGGGTTTGCTCTGTAAGGGCAGGTTGGCGTGGCATGCTAGTGAGGCTGCG
>JAESFQ010000218.1_pt1 | contig 20591 bp, 28 predicted proteins | sample 9269431 | NCBI WGS metagenome assembly JAESFQ01 (sample SAMN14502588, study PRJNA617103) | algae metagenome | isolation source: Plectolyngbya sp. WJT66-NPBG17 and co-occurring heterotrophs from well... | place: USA: Mojave Desert, Joshua Tree National Park, California | collected 2006-08-06
TCTTAAAGCTGGGGCAGATCCAGAAAAACTAGATTACTCAGACATTGCAGTGGATTCTCCACATCCTGCTCTTGAACTTGCAGCCTGGCTTGGATCAAGCAAGTCCCTTAGGGTTCTGATTGACCATGAAGTCGCAGTGTCGCCATCGTGGCTTGTTTTGGCAGCATCTTTGAACCAGACAGATTGCATGACGATCATTCTTCAGGAGCTCCACAAAGACGAATCGTTGTACGACACAAGACAAGGGTGTGTGCGCACAGCTTTGATACAAGCTGCGCAGTGTTGGCACACAGAAGCTGTCGAACTACTTCTCACGCATGTCGCTGGCTTTCCGGACCTCAGCGCTATCGAAGATAGATCTTGTCTGACCGAGGATTTTTTTCATGGCGCTAAATGAGTATTGTTGCGACCATCATTGTCGCGAACGTCTCTATCAGAGAAGCCCGAACAAGTACAAGAACATGCCCCAGCGATTCTTATCCATGCTTCAGAATCTCGTACACTACGGGGCTGACATAAACGCCACAGTGCCAGAAACCGGCATGATTCGCTCTGGCTTCTTACGAGTCCCGTGCCGAGCTTCAATCTTGAGAGTGTGCTAGGTTTGCTGTTGTCGAAGGGTCTGCGCGTAGATGAGGGGCCACGTGTAGATGACGATACTGGCGAGTATCATCCACCTCCTATCATGGCCGCCCTCGCATACACTTAAGATATCGAGATTATCAAAAAATAGTAGAGGCTGTAGCTAGCTTCGAAGTCACGGACCAGCGCTTGCGCACACCATTCCATCTTGCTCAAACGCGAGGAATTGCAGAGTTCCTCTGTAGCCTTGGGGCAGATAGCTTGGCCAAAGACGACCAGGGAAGGATGCCTCTCCATACGGCATGTAACGAAGTGCATGCAGACGTGGTAGATCTTCTAATCTCTCACGGTTCAAGTGTGAATGAACTTGCCACAGAGGATCAATGGACACCACTCCATTTTGCGACTTGCGGAAGACATTATTTGACTTCACAGATACTGGAAAGCTAGGCGCAGTCGCTGTTGTCTCCCAATGTATAATAAGTTACTTGGTCTACAAGCCTATCTGAGAGCAGGATTTGCTGTTGTTTCGTCTTCCGACAAGGATCCCATTCCGCAGGCAGTAGCTATACGGCGTCTACGTACAGTATTGACTCCAGCCCCAAGTACCACAAAAGTAGAGCGAGCCTCAGTTGAAGAGAATTAAGCGCAAGACCATGTCCCACCTCGTCCGGTGCGAGCAGTCTCTTCTCTCAATGCACGAACCGCCTAATTGACATTAGCCCAACGCCCTCCGCAATGACGAGGATCAGCGTGGAGTAATTAGCAAAGAGGCGCAGAGCTACAATCGTCACTAAAGCGACGTGAGAGGCACCTGCAAGGCTTAAAGAATGCTACGACATCTTCTTCAACGGAGATTATTACGAAGAAAGAACGGTGAGTCGAACAGCTCAGGCGCGAGCTGCAGTTTGAGCGCGAGAGCAGGACACTAGGCGAGATGCTAGCAGGATTTCTGCTGCTGCTTGTCGAAACGTGCAACAAAGCCATGGACAACTAATTCCACGCGGAGTGGGCGAGTACCACATAATCATCAGTAAGAAGGAACAAGACCTTACTACTGCTTGCTACTCGACAATTCTACGCTGTGGTGTGCTATGTACTGTTTAGCGAAAACCCTAGAGGCTTGCTGTATAGTCTCGCATTTATTATGGGGTCCGTGTCTGCGTACGTAGGCGGCGATTTGAAGTCGAAGCGTGGTGGACCGCTACGCAAAGCTCTTCGTTCTGGTACTGTCAAAGCTTGTGACGGCATCTCAACGCCTAACGCTCTTCGCTAACTTATCTGGACTACACAGCCTTGGAACTATCCAAAGCACACAGATCCTTAGGCAAGTGGGAATCGGGAAGGCGCAGACGACACTGAGCGCTAGAGTAAGACCGTAGGTACAGCGGACCTAGAATACGAGGCAGAGCGTCTCTTCGAGTCTAGGAGTACAGTGTTCAATTAGTAGAACCATGTCTAGACGAGCTTCCCAGCTGAGTGTAGATAATGGTTGAGGGGATACGGCAGGCCACTGGGGATAAATGGTCACATGCAGCTAGTGGATTCCGTCCTTGCATAGCGCAAAGACCATGCTGACTCAGACGCCAGCCTTGAAGTAAAATTAAGAGGCCGTTCGCGACCAGCCGAAGCCGTTCCTGGCGTTAGATGTCAAGTTCTGCGCTAAGCAACGCGGGGCTCGAGGAGCCCCGTACATCCTAAGCTTATTGAGCTACGCTCTGTCAGCTAGCCGGCCTGTACCCTACCCGGTTGCTGTAGGTAGTGAATATACCGATCACGTGCAGCTATCTCCTCTGCCTGCCTGTACTGTGACATTCAACGTTTGGCTTGATACAAGGTATTGGGTGACTTGTAAAGACGACGATGGCGACCTAGAGCAGCAGCTGCAGAAACGCTGGGGAAGAAGTCTAGATTTTCAACAATGAGTAAGTACCAGTACGCACAGTCGCTAATGAAGGTGGCTTCAATCTTTGAGGGCGTAGCTGAAGATGATGCTGACAGTCAGCGCTTGAGTACGTACCGAAGGTGGGCTAAGCACCTTTGCAAGCAGGTCGCCGCGAAACAATGCTGCAGTTGTGTGCAAAGGTGAAGCCGCATTCGCGAAGCATTGTATATAAACGACGTCCTCGTCCTTCGTTAACAACAACAACAGTTCTCAGTCTATCCCTCACATCCACAGCCACTTCAGAAACCCCCGTCTTCTTCACTTGAATCTTCTCCCATTTACTCCCTTCGCCATGAGAGTCTCACAAGTCCTCCTTGCCGTCGTGCCGGTGGCTATGGCCGTGCCTTCGCAGCGGCTAGACGCCCGGGACTCCCAGGATGTCCAAGTCACGTTTCAAGTCAGTAGGTTGACATCGGAAGCCGCAATCGAGGTCTGGAACAAGGACGAGACGGAGATCCTCGGCCAGTCGTGCACCAGATCGATCGACTCGGGCATCTTCCAGAACACCCCCATCGCCTTCGAAATCGACAAGAACGGGGCCGGCACGGTGACGGTCGGGCCCAAGACGTACAAGATCCACGAAGACGTCGACGTCTCGGGGGGCATCAGCTGCGGTCGCATCACCAGCCCCGCCGAGATCTTGGTCAAGTGCAAGATCCCGCTGGCGAGCGGCCTTGCCGCCCGCCTCGAGCCGTTGCACAAGCGCGATCTCGCCAACTGCTTCCCCGAAGGCGGCCCCGTCGAGCTCACCGAGGTCATGAAAGGTCTCGAAACGGCGCCGACGCTCGCCCCTGACGCCCTCGCGCCGCCCGCGTCTGAGGTGCTGAGCAACGCCACGAACTACACCGAAGGTCTGTCGGACCTCGAGAGGCGCCAGCGCGTGTGCGAGCTTGTTATTACGGACACCGTCCCAGTCGGTAATGGTGATCCGCACCAGAACCCCTTGAACATTCAAGTGTCAATCCCACTTCACTGCTCAGACCAAAAGGAAGGCTGCACCGTCGGCTACCAACACCAGCAAACGTTCGGGATTGGCTGGTCGGTGTCGGCATCCATCGCCGGCTGGATCTCGGGCGGCTTCGCAGTCGAGAAGAGCACGTCCACCGGAATGTACGCCGAGTGCCATGGGGGTTTAGGCGACGTCATTGCCGTATGGATGAACGTGGGCCAAACAGCTTACACGGTGCAGGATCGCCATCAGCGGAATTGCGGCGGCACATCGTACGGCGCCACCAGGATTATCTGGTCGCCCAACCAGAATAACAGGAACAGCTACTTTTACTGTGTCACCGGTGAGCGGTATGTGCGCAGCATCGGCGATCGCTGGCTCGACAAAACGGGTAGAGCGGGCGGTCCTTAGATGCGTATGTTCTAGCACAGATTACGCTAGCAAATAGGTTAGAGGTACCAAGCTAGAGTTGGAGTTAGATTAGTGCAGTAGAAGAACTGGGAATAACGCAGGCTAAAAGGCGCTTAGACGCTAGAGAGGCGCAGGCTGCGTGACTTTAACTGCGACTAGTAGAGCTAGATAGTTCTTATATATTGTAGTGCTTTGTTGCTTGCTGTAATCGTATCAAGTGTGTTATGTACACTCTAGGTGTTGCGTGAAGCACTGTAAATCACAATGGGCATTTGTTTTGTCAGACAAGATATGACGATTCTGCTAGTTACGAAACTGATATTGTGGTTTCGCGAGATCACCCCCATCGATGGGTCCTACCGAATGCAAAAACACTACACACAACGTTGTACCGATAGTATGATCGGTTTTGGAAGACGCCGAAAACGCCATATGCTTGAAACCAAACTTTTGCTGATGAAGCTTGCCTTTCTCTCCTGTGAAATAGTCGCGATGATTCCGCTGTGATGGTAGCCGCCTCAATACTTACATGTATACAGTCGTAACGACAATGGCGCGTTACGTGGCGCTTAGCCAGACGGCGTGCGCGGCGATCGAAGAACAGTGGCTTTGCAATCCCATCAAGGCACAGCTGTGGTGTTTCGCTGGGCTACTCTCGTCGATTGCGAGAGTGATATTGCTGTCAACTCAATCTCTTTACCCTCGCGCAAAGATTCAGTAGGCGTGCTCAGATGTGACTCGCGTGATCCAAGTGCCGAGTTTGTCAGTTGGGGTGTCGGCGTGGCGTCCCCACTGCCCTTTTCCACGTCTGCTTCGATATGCGTCGATGCGGCGACATCATCTCTGTCGTTGTTGCGGAACACGATGTAGAAGACAATGGTTGTGAAGGCCATGGCACCTGTCAAACTGCCGTAGAACCGAGTGAGATATGGATCGCGTGCTCCCTCGGCGATGAATAGAGCGATAGCGGAGCCTATACCTGTGATGAGCATGTTGATGGCCTGTACAAGGACTTTCATCTCCTTCGGCGCATGCTTCTCTGCATACTCCATGGCAGTCGTCATGGCGAAAACCTCGCCGGTCGCTATCAGGAAGTAAAGAGGCGCTTGTATCCAGACATTGGGCCGGTCTTGTGTGACGGACTGACGGTCTCCGCAGTCTGTTGGGCGATCGAAACAGGGTGGGGACACGTAGATGTAATGCTGCACTAGAGTCGCATGCAACATCGAGAGTGTAACGAAGCCGAATCCGATAGCGATGCGAGTGACTGCCTGTAGGTATATGCGCCGCTTGGCTAGCATAGGGTTCAGCACGTACTCCACAAACGGACTGATCAGGATGCAGGCGACCTGGTTCATACCCGGCAGTACATCGTTGGGCGTGCTTCCGGTATTCATGTCGCTTGCTTGAGAAATGAGGTTGTTCTGCATTTGATCGAAGCAGATATAGAAGACAATGAATGCTAGCCTAGGCCAAATGTTAGTTTACTCAAGAGAACGAGGTCAGTAGTACGTACAGCACTCGACAGGCGCCTAGCGCACGTGTCAGTTCATCAACAAACTGGCTGCTCCATGGGACTTCTTTGCATTTCTCCGTGCGCTGATACACTGGGTCCGCGCGATCCATCCGGCAGCCATCGCGCACAGCGCAGCTGAGGACTTTTGCGGCGGGCACGACGACGTCTTCTTCCTGCGGTGGGTTGACTGTGATGGGATTAGCCCAGGGCCTACATCAAGAGCACACGAAACCTACCAAAGCCCTTTTTCCCAGTAACCAACATCAAGAGGGCTATAACTATACACCCTAGCCCCAACGCATACGACGGGGCAAAACCATAATGCCTCTCGATGTAGACGCATGCAAATGCCGACAAGGCACCGACATTGCCAATCCAGAAGTATAGATTGTAAATGAACTTTAGAGTAATCTCGCTGTCGATGATTACCCGTTCTCCTTTCGACGAAGTTGGTAGGTACTTCGAAAGACATGTTCGCGCCGCGCTCTTCCTCAGCCATTTTAGGAAAGGGCTTTGAGTTCCGCAAAGTGTCTTTTCCTGTGGGGCTCTATCCGTGTACTGGTTGGCAATGAATGACCTCATGATGGCCTGTGTCTAACGGATGTTAGTATACACGATAAGACTCACTAATAGTTATACTTACACCTCCACCGCCCAAGGCGATTAGAACCATTGCAATGATCAAGCCAGGCAAGCCGGCTCCCCGATCGAGCATGACGGGCAACGAACTGACGACCAAAGCAACACATCCCAAAGTATATACCACCAAGCTGATCAGCAAAGTCTTGTACTGGCCGAGATTATTATCTGCCAACGGCGCTATGAAGACGGGGCTTGTGAAGTAGACTATGAAGAATCCGCAGTACATTCGTGTTGCCGTGGTTTGTCCGAGATTTAGAGCACCGGGAGTATGGTCCATGTCGTAGTGCCGAGGATGCTCCATGTAGTTTTCTGTAAAGATAGTTAGAACAGTTAGCAGGATCGGGGTGCCGGCATGTACGTACGCCAAGGGGCGGTGACTGTTGGGTGTATGGTCAGTGTTGGTTTGATCATGATGCTGTATAGCGGTGACACTCACGTCCCCAGAAGGTCGCCCTCTCCCAAAACCCGATCACAGCAACGATCCATAGCTGCCATGGTATACTACCCCTGACACGCCGCAGTTCAGGACCATTATGCTCGGACTTTGTGTCACTCGTACTCGACGCTTGTGACACTCGACTTCCAGGTGTACTGTCTTCAGGGTCAGTGCTGGTGGTTGTCATGGTGTTGAGAGAAAACCTACCCGTTCATGGTTGCGGTTCGCTCTAATGCCAGAGCTGCGTTCGCCCGCCGTTGGTATGATAAAGTGGTGATAAACAATTGTCAGTTTGCGAGTAAATCAACTGGCGTGAAGGGCGGGTTTTGTGCTGAGAAAGCAACGCTCGACCAGCAACAAACGGAGAGTGAATTCCCGAGATCTTGGTAGTAGCGAAGAGCGATAGGCCAATGACGTGTGAGGTAGTCACAATTTGATGTTCCCTTACCCAATTCATACCAGTATTGCGGTGAAAACGTGCTCCATGCATCGACTCCTGCTGGTGGTTGCCCGTGCGGGAAGGAAACATGCAGAATTAATCGCCTCTTGAATACGCGGTAGTTGCGTGATCGGCGCTTTCGTGCGCTGCTTCTCTGGGTCTGTACACCGTAAACATCATATGAAAGCTTGCCATACTTCAATGGCAGGCGAACGTTCGATTCATGGAGCGCGGCTGATGTCACCCAACAGGGCGCACTGATACAACAACCACAAATGGTGACGCCTACGTTGCACACTCATCGCTGCCGTGGGCCAAGGCTCGGTAGAGTTTTATTTGGTTTAAGTCAAGTTACAAATGCCTGGAATGTGGATCCAGGTGCCAGACGGCGAGGGCCCGGTTACCAGGCGCACAGGAACAGAAGTCGTGAAGCCATGGCCTCGTTCGCTCTGCGCGAGGCCGGGGCTTTTCTCCAGGAAACCGGAACGGAGTGTGCATTCCCTACACAAGAGTTCGAGAAGCCATGTCTAGATTTCATCTTGCTTATGGATGGGTTGTCGCGGTGCGTGCGGCTTCATGCGATGTCTTCTGGTTCTTCCTCCCCTATATACTTTCACGCGTTCCGTTGCTTCTATCGCTCCTTCGCTTTGACCAGAGAGCTTATAGGAACGCCGAAAGCAACTCATCTTTTTGCATGCAAGTATCCGGAAACTTTGTCATGAGTCGGGCAGGTGCAGATGGTCCAACACCACATAGTACCACCCGTCGGACTTATTAGCCTATGTCGTCTCGTGTGTTGTGACATGATGCTGTTTCTCCTTCGCTATGGGGTAATAATGAAGGCTTTGAAACAGAGAAAATGGTGTATACGATGGTACAGTGGAGGTGCATCGGTGGATCTGGGGATGCACACCCTAGCTTGTCCGAGATCGATTACATCAGCCGGTCCAAGCTCGGTACCATGGGTCAAGCAGCCAGGTACTTCCCAGCCCCCACAACCAAATTCCTGTACTTTCTGGCTTCATTACGTTTCCAAATAGCGCCCTGTCAACGTACGCGTACCTGCATGTCTTGTTTGCAACTATTCACCGCTTTGTCCCGCTACTGACAGATTCCATGGGCGGCGCTGGAACGCCATTTCCCCCTCTATGATCCAAATGGGAAGCCGATTAATCCAGATACGAATGTTGCTTAACCTCTACATGGAAACGCGGCTGAATCAGGGCCGTTGGGGGCAAGTCGCACATGTGATTGTCACGGCGCTGCGCCGACAGAGCCTATTTCTGCTGCAGCCTCAGCTGGAGATGAGTGTGCAGTTGTTACGTCGCTCGCTGATTTCTCCCGCTCTACTGCAGAAGGTCCTTTTCTTTTTTTGGGCTTCGGTGGCGGTGAGTCGCTTGACCAGCTAGGTCATGACGCAGGCTTGTTTTGTACGTCTAGCCTGCATCGCAACGGACGTGTGACCATGACCGACGGACCGGAGGCGACCGTCAGAGATTGGAGACACAGGTCATGCTTCGACCTTGAACATGCGCGCCTCACTGAAAGCCTGGCTACCAACAGTCAAATGTAGGACTATCGATGTGGCTGGCACTAGCAACGTCCCGAACAATAACTCGGTCTAGCCCCAGCTCCCAACCGTGGGGTTGCAGATCAGCCTGATGATCGTCCCCAAATCGCGGGGCTGGACTGTGCCGTCGGAAAATGTAAGACGCGTCCTGCAGGTGGCACCAGGTACGAGTAGTGCAAAACCGGAATTTACCCTGAAGTATTTACCGGCTGCGGGGCCCCCATATGTACTCATCCACTCGATTTCTCATTACACGTTTCGTCAATTTTTTCCCAATCGTTTACTTCTCCTGCAATGTACCATCTAGACGGCAATCCGGCTCCGTCCGACCAAACATTGTTCAAAGATCTACTCAAGATTACGACATCGAAGTGGCAGTCGATGATAACGAAGAATACAGCACCGGCACGAGAAGAGGCCACTTCGCGACCTTCCGTGTCTAGGAGCTCGACCCAACTCTCGGTGCCGAGGTCAAAGGAGTAGAGATTCACGTCCGGAAACAGCTCGTAGCTGCAGGAAACAGTGCGTTTGTGAATCTCTACCTCATCTGGATCGTGCCGCGATGCGGACTTGAAAGGTCTTTGGCCTATGTCGGATTACTCTCCTCTCCTCTCAAAAAGACACAATCATCTTCGACCTGTTGGAATGCGCGCGACCGCTCGTACGTTACCGACGTGTGCGATTGCCGTAATATGCCTTGTATAATATAGCGCGCGTGGGAACGCTGGGAATACTGGGAATACTGGGCGCACTGGATAATATTTGAACCCCTGTGACGGCTCGGGGAGGACATGCGACACTGCACGGGGAATATTGATAAGGGCGAAGGGATCGTCTGCCCTGACGCTGCAACGCCACAAAAAGGTATATTTGTCTAGTTTATTCTTTCACAAATCTTTAGCTAACCCTAAAAAAGGCAGCGGCCTGTCTACGTTAAAATCGCACCCGAACCCCGTCGCATGCCCAATCTTTTCCTCCGTACGTGCGAGCCGTCATCTCCAGGCCTTGGCGGTGACAACCGATTCGCCATTACACAACCTACCTTCAATGATGTCTCTCAGCCGCGTCAAGTAGAGCTTCTTGAGAACGGTTACATGAAAGCGCACAGCCCACCTGGTGCAAGTTCACGAATGAAGCGAGCGAACAAACTAAGAAGGGATGGTCGTAGTGCCACCGCACATGGCAAATGCTTGACGGCCTGGGGGTTCAATGACCGCTGGTTGGGGACAAGACCGGAGCCTACTTCGAAGAGCTTGAGTAATGCCCTCGTTCTGACGCATACACAAGACAAGGCCAGTCGTCACGGGATATACACTGAACTATAGATTAGACATATACACTAGAAACCTTGCGTTTATTATTGTGTTTTCGAACCGAAAGAACCCCGTTATGAGTGTTACCAAGTCAGATCAGCTAGAGAAGGACCCTGAACGTCTTGGAGAGGTCATGCGCGAACGACATGTTGTATATGACTTGGCCTACTATGAAGCATCTAAGGCTAGTTCAATCAGGCACGGAACACGCGGACCGATCGACATAAGAGGCCAAACTCATCTTATGTAATCTAATACATAGTGTATGGTTACACAAGACCACAAGAACATTGGTACGGCAATTTGGTACTGCTGGACATGGTTCGCCGCATTGTAGTGTAGGATATCAGGCGGTCAATACGCAGCCGGAACCTTACACATATATTTAACAACAGTTATCAGCATTTCATACCAGGCCACACTGGGCGGCAGTTCACTTCAACACGTCTCGCGCACGCTCCAGTCCAAGATCGCATAGCTTCCGCCTCATAGTCAACGATCTGGCTACCAAGTCGAAAACCTCACCAACGATCGAACTTTTCACCATGAAGACCTTCCTACTCGCCGCGCTGGCAACCACCGCCACAGCTCACAGTATCTTTCAAAGAGTCTCTGTTAACGGCGTCGATCAGGGCCAACTCAAGGGCGTCCGTGCGCCTGATTCCGACTACCCCATCACGAACGTCAACGATGCGGCCTTTGCTTGTAACAAAGACATCAAGCACAAAGACAATACCGTGATAAGCGTACCGGCGGGAGCAAAGCTCGGCGCCTGGTGGGGTCACGTCATTGGAGGCGCACAAGGTCCTAATGATCCCGATCATCCCATTGCTGCGAGTCACAAAGGTTCGTGGCACCGCTCTGTGAAGGCTACTATGGTCACGTGGGAGCAAATTGCTAATGCTTGTACTGCAGGACCGATACAATACTACCTCGCCAAGGTAGATAACGCCGCCACTACCGGTACCACAGGCCTCCAATGGTTCAAGGTGGCCCACGATGGTCTGAGCAATGGAAAATGGGCTGTGGACACTATGATTGCAAATGGAGGATGGCATTACTTCAACATGCCTACGTGCGTGGCTCCAGGTGACTACCTGCTGCGTGTAGAGCTCATCGCCCTCCATAGTGCTTCAACCCAAGGTAACATTCTCGGACCAAGTTTCTATGACGGTGCTGACTCTGAACAGGTGGCGCCCAGTTCTATATGGAATGCGCACAGATCCGCGTCACGGGTAGCGGTACAAACAAAGGCTCAAACTTTGTGTCTTTCCCCGGTGCCTATAAGGCCAATGACCCTGGTATCCAAGTCAGTATCTATGATACTACTGGCAAGCCGTACATGGGCGGCAAGGCCTACTCGATCCCAGGACCTCCACCTCTCACCTGTGCGGCTGGGCAGGATGGCGGCAGTGGCTCAACGCCGGCGCCTCAGCAGCCAGCGCCAGCACCGCAATTGCCGGTTGCGGGGGCGGCACTGTATGCGCAGTGTGGGGGTGTCACTTGGACTGGTCCAACGACTTGCGCACAAGGAACGTGTAAGGTGAGCAGCGAGCATTACTCGCAATGTCTGCCGTAGTATGCCGGCCGAGACGCTTGCCATTAGTAGGGTCGTGATCGAATAATGAAGCTGTTCCAAATCGTTACCATCTCTTTTCATCAAGTCTCGCGACCACGGCATCTTCGTACATGTCGTTCAAAATTGTCCCTACGCGTGAATTTCTTCTCTGGGATTGTACACGTTGGGTTAGGACAATAGAAAGTTTGAGTTGCGTACATGGCCTTGTGTACGCCGCGTTCATGTCGCTTGAGGTCGGCTTTGAGGGAGAAAGCTGAATTACAGTGCTGGCAGCGGTATCTCCGGCGGTGCTTGCGATTTATGTGTACACTGGAAGAGTCTTAGTAGTTGCAGATTGAATGTTAGAGCGGCAAATTACTTCAACTGCCCTTGCGAATGGTATGTTGTATGACACGTGTCGCATTCAAAGGAGCTCGAAGACTGATCAGAGGGTTGTGCTGCATCGCTCAACTGGTCGGGCGTCACATGCTCTCTTGGAGCTGTTTCGGAAGGGTCGTAAGACTTGTCACTATCAGGAGTAGAGCTCGTGTATTCTGTAGAAAAGTCGAGGAAAGGGTTCTCAACCTGAGAAGATGCCGAGGATTCCTCTGGCGAGACGAAAAATGGTGAAGCGGTACTGGTCATCGCCATGACCTGCAATTTCTCAGAACGCTCGCTATCGGTATCGTTTTCGATTGGGCATTTCTTTTGAAGCCATGGGAAAATCACCGGATTCGGGGCATGTTCTACGTCCCATGGGCTGATGAATTGCTCTTCATCCCCTGATGACGTGACATTCTGCCTGGCCCACCCAAGGTGTGCAGGCGCTACAGTGAGTAGCTGCGAAGATCCTTCTGTTGCTCCCTGTCAGTAGACGCGCCGAGACAGTGTAAGAAGCTGACGCACCACTCTGAGGTACGATACGTTGCAAATACGATCTCTTGTCGACGCCTAGAATCTGATCGGCTGTGATGGCTCTCGGTGGCTTCTTAGTTCCATACTTTTCCTGTCTCGCCCATATCGAGTCCTTCGGCGGGGCTTTTTCGTAAGCAGGCGGATCAATCCCAGGGCGCTTGCCTTTGCGCTCGAGGTCCCGAAGCTTCCTGAAAGGATCAAGTTTCCGCCTTCTGATTCGATCCACAAGCCACACCCATATCATAGGCACTGCAAGTACAAAGGTAACAGACAGACATATCCCGAGGAACATTGAAGTTGCAGCTTTCTCCTCCTCCGGACTCTTCGGTGGTGGTAGCTTTTTGTCCGCTAGCCTTGGCATCGGGTCCCAGTACGGTCGTGGACCCAGCGTCGGTGTTGCTGTTGGAGCCGCCGTGTATGGAGCCATGGTGGCTAGCAAAGGCAAGGTAGTGATGCACCTGTCGTTTGAAGCATTACTATCATCGCTCTCTCTATATCAAAGTCACAGCCTGAGTGTGGCGTGAAGCCATGGCGATTCGTGGCTTGAACTGGGAGGCATACATTGTCTGTGGGCCTGCCATGATTGGACAACGTTATATAGGGTTAAATGGAATCACCCGATACGAGGACCTTCTAGAACCCGTGTTCTTGGCATCATACTGCTATGGGTATGGTGTCTTCCCCATCAGTCGTTTTGGCCCCCGGTTAATGTTGCCGCCGCACCGTTGGTGCACGCTTGCGCATGCCGTGTGCCCATCTTTAGGGTCGGAATGATCCTCTCAGCCCTGTGGTAGGAGGATAAAAGCAAGCCAAGACGCTCCTCGTTGGAGTTTCAAGCGCGCTTCGCGAATCTGCTGTGATGGAGAGTTGCTGGTGTTGGTGGTGCAGGTTTATTGGTGCACGGGGGTAGGAGAAGCGGGAGTTATCCCCGCGCACATAAAAGTGCACAATACATAATCCCTAACGAGAGAACACCGACAAAGGTACACTTGTTACACATGCACGGCTTAGTTCGCTTTTAGCGTTCGGTGTTAGGCGTTAGGCGTGGGTTCGGTTTGCAGACAGAGACGGTTGGAATGATCGATCGAGTAATTAGCAGGTGTTTTGCGTCGGATTTTTTGAGTCATGAATTAGATGTCTAGTAGGGGTATAAGCGAGGAAGTGTCACGATGCTAAAAACCTACCTATTAAATGGGAGAAAGGACTATCCATATAAGAGTCTGACTGTTTCTGACGTTGCGTTCCCTGAGCAGCCCACACGTTACACGCATCGAGCTCATATGTGGATACTATGATGTAAGAATGAGCTTCCGCAGCAATGTCGATACCATGATGTTCCAAAAGTCTTGAAAATATATATATTGATAAATTGCGTCCCTCTCCCTCTTTTTCTACATACCTAATTCGTCCGACTGGTCCTTTTCTACTCAAGTTCCTTCGCCGATAATGCCACCTCTACTGCACATGCTCTTCCCCTTGTTCCTCCTCACCCAACTCTACGCCCTAAACATCCATTTCCCGCATCCACCGTCCGGTCTTGTGTATCCGAAATCCATCCAGCTCCTCAAGTTGTTCTCCGTCACAGGAGCCTTACTAGCCTGGACACCTGTGTTCACTACTAGATCCTCGGTCATCGCAGTGCCAGCGAGTATCCTCTTCGCCGCAAGTCTCATCATTTTTGCATGGACGGCGGCGATAACATCACCCCGGAAACTCAGCGTCATATTTGGACGCGTGACACCCGAGTATGTGATCTCCAATGGTCCGTTTACGTATGTAAGACATCCGACGTACGTCTCGTACGCACTTGGTTGGATGGGCGCTGCGGTCGTGGTGCTGTACAGCTCTATCGTTAGTCAAGGAGGAAATGTGTGGATCTCAAGCGCGGTACGGGCTCCAGTCATGGTGGGCGCAGTGGCAGGACTGTTCTGGCTTTACCGACAAGGCGCGGTGCTAGAGGAAGAGCAGTTCCTTGCTGGTAAGGAAACGGTGATGGGGAAGAAAGTCGGAGAGGATGTTAGCGTGGAGTACTTGAGTTACACAAGGAGGGTACCATGGAGGTGGGTACCTGGTGTGGTTTGAAAGGGCGAAATTGGCTGATGTGATAGGCTGATAAGATATTTGAGGAATTCAAGACTAGATACAAAATTGCGTGTAGGCCCGTAACCTGTCTCAACTTTGGAAACGTTCGACGCCGCAACACCAACACCAACACCAGAGCAACGTTGTCGCTAATTATAAACACCTTCCACATGGCGGATAGGCTTCTAGAATGGTTATTCCGTGGAGAATACTAATCACGAGTATGTTCCCGCGCGCGCCGTTCTCCGTCGGTAAGTGACACGAGTCAGTATACAGCATCCTACGGACAATTGCTTATCCCCCTCGCGGCAATGCTTGCGAGTATGCGGTATTTAGAGCTTTAAATGATATATCTAGGGCACTGCAATATCCGCGACTGTTGTAAGGCTGGCATGAAGTAGCTCGCATTTACAGAATGGCTGACCTGTCGAATCTCACAAAGCTGCGTCCATGCGGCAGACTGGAAACGTATAGCACTGCGCGGCATCATCTCGGCTTCTACAAGAACGTCGGTTTTACCGCAGAGTATGTGGCGTCAGGAAACAATCAGCAATCTCTCCAAGATCGTGTGTACATCGCGCTTCGAAACCTTATTGCTCACCACCCGACCTTGAGCGCCATCACTCTGAACGAAGACCAATCCTATCCCAACGTATACTTCGCACGGCTTCCCGAGATCGATCTACGTACTTGCGTAGAGATATGCGAGCGCAAGACACCGTTTCCAAATGATGGCGAGGCGGATGAAGAGCTGGACCAACTCTTGGCACAGCAGCATAGCCGCGACTTCAAAGATGACTTGGGATCGAAGCCCTTCTGGCGGCTGATCGTTCTTGCGTCGCCGAATGATCCGTCCAGGTTTACGGCGACGTGGATGTGGCATCATGCTTTGGCGGACGGAGGATCAGCATTCTTGTTCCACGAGTCATTTCTGGGTGGCCTGAACTCATCAGAAGCAGACGGCAACACAGAGCCGATCGTCAAGTCTCCATTGACGGCTCTGGCGCCTCCGCTGGAGGATTTGCATGCGATGACAATATCGTGGCCGTTTTTCATCAAGGCCATCCTTGGTGCCTTGCTACCTTCGATGTTCGCAAAGCGACCCCCAAAACTATGGACCGGTAACTCTGTACAATCGGATCCCACACCAGTTCCGCAGCCACGACATCGCACGCTTGTTCTGTCGAAAGCAAACACAGATAAATTGGTGCAACGTAGTCGATCCGAGAAGACAAGCGTAACAGCAACGTTGCAATGTCTTCTCGCTGCATCGCTCTTCACCCATCTTCCATCCCAAGATTGTGAGAAGCTCAAGATCGAAGGCCCAATATCGATGAAGAAATTCCTGCCTGTTGAAGAAAAGCAAATGACGATGGCGATCGGAGAGTACAGCTACCTCCACAACCGCGTCGCGTCTGGAAACTCCAAGCAGTCAGCAAAGCCCAGCGTCTTACAGCAGTTTTCATGGGATGCAGCACGCGCAGTCAAATCAACCATGTCTGCAGAAGTGGCTAAATCCGGCGTGGACAATCCCGTCGCGTTACTGAAATATGTTTCTTCAATGCCACAACTTTTGCTCGACAAATTAGGCAAGCCTCGCAATCCTACTGCAGAGCTATCCAGCGTAGGAGTATGGAAAAATGACAAGGGCCCGGGGAGATGGAACGTCGGAAGGATGGTGTTCAGCCAATCTCCCAATGTCGTGACGAGTGCTTTTGCAGTGAGCCTTGTGGCAGGGGGCGATGGGAACGCGGCGTTGAATTTTTGTTGGGCTGAGGGCGCGGTAGAAGAGCAGCTCATGCAAGACGTCATCGAGGGAGTCAAAATCGGTGTTGAAGAATTAGTCGGCGGAAGCCACATGTAGACTGTGTGGATGTCACTAGGCTACAGGCATCAAAACAGCGGTGATGCCTTTGGCGTCATTTGGGCCTCGTGCAATTATTAATATCAACACTCATGTGTCATTATGCGATCATGCGATGCTGATTAACAAGTCCTGTCGAGCTGGGGGTCTTACATCAGCGTTCAACATGTATGGCAAACTCGAAAAGTGGGAATATATGCGCAGTTACTACGGTTAATGGGATCGCAATATGAAGTCGGTAGGAATCGGTGGGAGTTGTCATAGTACTATTAATTGAGTTTGATACATAAGAAAAACAACCCAGGTATATTACCAGCATTCCAAACACCAGAAAACACTGTTCCCACAAGATAGAAGGAAAAAGTGCGTAGGACTATTACACCAGCGCAACTCCATCAACTCCATCAACTCCCCAACACCAAAAACCCCCGTTATCAAAACCACACATATGACACTACTGTCTCTTTGTATCCGCCGCGCTCTGCCTGCCACCCCTTTGATATACCCAAACTTCTTGTTGCCGTCCGTTTGTATTTCCGCCTTGACCATAGTATGTAGCATATGCAGCGTTCACGCTCTCATGATGCTCTTTCGCGTGTCGTTTGATGGCGTTCCAGAGTCCATGTGCTTTGCTTGGCTGTCTCAACGTGGATGCCGATGATGATGTGATGGATGCTGAAGAAGACGAAGATTTGGCTGGTGACTTGATGTATTCGAAGGAATTACGGGGCGTTGTCGCGGATGAGGTCGGCATCTTGGGGTATGAGATGAATGTGGTAGTGTATGCTTGATTTCAGCTGGGGTTGTCTTGGTTTGATATGGGCTGTAGAGGCGATGTGACGGAGAGGTATATATGTGAGTTTGACTCGATATGCTGATGTTGATGTCGACTTGAGAGTGTGGGTCTCCGTTTGTTTTCCGTCGGGGTCAGGGTGCTATGCCGCTTGAGCGTGAATCGCTACTAGAATTTTTGGATTGGTGAATATCGATTCTCGTCTGGGAAGAGTATGCTGGTAGTGTCATAACCACCCCAGCTGCGTAACATCCTCCCTTTATACCCTCAACTCAGCTCAGTCCACGGCACCAGTTCGGCTCTCCGATATTCGCACACACCCTATGACTCCTACGAACCAACATGACTACGCCATTGCGGTACTGACTGATGCGGCAATTGACCTGAAAGGCGTGGGAGGCTTGTTTCAGCGGCTTCCCATGTCGAAAACACGCCCATACGGACGGGAGGCGCAGTATGAGGACAAGTTTACGCCAGCAATGTACCAGATGTAGCCAATAGGAAGCCCGCGCCGAAGCCACCCATTCCCGAAATACACTAGTTCAGCTGGACTTTCCGACGGGTAAGGACAAACGGTGTGAGGTGCGCCTTTGCGTACCACTGAGATTCCGGTCCGAAAGGTCGGTCATACGAGAGCGAGGTCACACCGACACATGCCAACGACGCCGCAAATCTGCGCCGTAGGTTCGTTAGCATTTGTTGGTCATTTGTCTGGCATGTGTGAAGAGAACGTTGAACAATTTGGGCGTAGGGCGTGCGCCTTGTGCATGGGCGCGCGATCCACATGCTGGAAAGTGGGGTCGGCGTGTTTTAGTGCGTAACGCGCACGCCCTAAGCATGTCAATTGTCAGCGATCGAATGCGACACGAATGCGATGAAGCACGTTAGATTCTGTATATTTAAGAGTTGTCCATCCCTATTTGTAAGCAGGAGGTAGTATACGTCAATTATATATTATTGGAAGCTGCAGAATCGTGGCACAGGAATACATGGAGCGGCACAGCAACATACGCGGGACATGGGCGATAAACATTGTCATTATTGGCCTTCCAACACCTCTACTCGTAACTACGCCTTAACAACTACCTGCCAGGGAAGGGTGTTGTCGAACCAGAAAGTTGCTTTTGGCTCAGGCGCAAGGCCTTGGACGGTCATGTTGCACAGCTTGGTCACATCACCGGCTTCTTCTCGCTTGGCCTTGATGATGCTTTGGTATTGTGATAGCGGGCATGAAGAGCCTGGACCGCTGGTGCAGTTTACCACAGGGTAGACAACCTCGTTGATGCGGATGCGCATAAAGGTCTCCTCGGGAGCGTTGCTGTTGTAGTTATTGTGGGCATAGCCGGTACCGTAGGTGCCGTTGTGGGCTGCAGCAGGACACGAGAGGCGTTCGAATGCAATAGTTCCGCGCTGCTTCACGATCTGAGAAGAGCGGAAGAGACGGTTCGGTAGCGACATGTTGCCTGGAAGTTGCTGTTGGCTGTCAAAGACACCGATTGCAGCAGCGAGCTGGTTGATCTGGCCATCGTTCGCAAAGTTGGCCATGATCTTTGGGGGAACAAAGATCCCATTGCCCGTCTTATAAGTCGCGTCTGGGCCGTCGATGAAGCGTTGTACAGCCATGTCAACGACTGGCAACATCTGGTACTTCTCGATGTCGGATCCCAAGCCGGTGCCGTACCAGTAACGCAAATCCTGCGCATACTCATACTGCAAGATCTCCGCCTCAGTGAAGATGTCGCAGAAGGGGCTTCGACGGCCGGTAATCTGGGTCTCGAAACCACACAGATAGGGTATCTGGTCGACCTGGCTCGTTGTAAGATTCAAGCCTTGAATCTTGGCATTAAGCCTGGCGGCAATCGGGGGAAGGTAGATAGAGTCCCAAGTGTCTTTGGCAGGACCTCCGCCCGCGTCATTGTAAGCCTTGCACAGGTCACTGGGAGCAAGAGTGTTGCCCCAGCTAGCAGGGTCGCTCGCGTTGAGGGCATAAATGGTCGTGAGATCCGTAGCATTGGGTCCTATGAAACCTTGGGCGAACAAGCGTGCGCTGTCTCGTACGCGAGGACCAGACGTATAATAGTTGGCCCACATAATAAAGGCGGTGTTGTACTTGTACAGGTCGGGGTAGCGAAGGCGCCACGTCGTACCCATATCATGTAGCTCTTTCCATCCGGTTGGGCTGACATTGGCGATCTGAGCGTTTGGGTCTGAGAGGACTGGCTTCCAAGATTTGAGGAATGCGAGTTTCTCATCAGTGACGGTGAATTCACCCGCAGCCTGGATGTAGTTGGCGAAGTCAACCCATCCATTGTAGGCGCCCCTGTCTGGGTACCGCGAGCCATGGCGGGAGAAGAAAGCTACATGAACTTAGTATGACATTCGTCCGTCGTCGAATATGAAGCATTCTTACCGGCCAGATCGACTTTGCATCCTGTGGGGATATCGGACGAGATGCCCGTCACCTCCTCACCCGGGAACCATTGTCCATTGGCACCGATGTGCTGGAAGATATTGAAGTCGTCTTGAGCCGCAACAACAGCGCCGCTAACAGCAAGAGAAAGGGCAAGAAGCTTCATGATTGCCGATGAGAGATGCGAGATGCTCCAGACTGCAGATAGGAACAAAGCGCGCACCCGCCATCTTTATACCCGGTATCTTCATTGATCGTGGTGTTGTCGAATCCAGCACCTGCGTTAGTCTCGGAGATGAATTCTGGCGATGCTTCCTAAGGCGGTAAGGATGCTCAGGAACAAGCCGCACGTGGGAGCAGCAACGACGTGGGTGGTCTCTTCACATTACGGCCCTGTCAGCCTCATCGGCCAAGGGACTCCAACTCTAGGACCTGATCCTTCGCGCATCCAGAGAACGGTGCTACGGTGCAGTCCAAGCCGAACTACGTGTGAATTGCGGTTGATGTAGCACGCGGTTGACAAAAAAAAGCCGACTCACCGATGCCCCACACCATCACAATTAGTACTGCAACACCACCAAAACAACATGTAATATCACATATTTGGGCTCAAATCGAAGCGTAAAGCTATTTAGTTGTATAGAAAAGCTATATATCTAAGTTTTTTCTGGGGTTGTAGCTCAAAAGGAGCGTTCAGGCTTTGTTTTCACTCATTTTTCTTCAGTACCTAGTCATCCTACCCTCCATATTAATACAAGCTTGCAGTCTTTCAGGCATCTAATTAACGCGATCATTAATGAAGTCTTGTAATACATTTCCCTAGCCTTCACAAGCTAATTCTCTCGTCTCAAACTCATCCTAATAGGGAAACTTCTTGAGATGTTGCTTTATCACTTGCTAGCAGTTTTCTATAGGTGAAAGATTAGGACTGTTAGGTGAGTTGAAGTAGTAATCAAGCTAGTTATCCCGTTTCCAGCGAGCTACGAGGTTTACCTAGCTGCCTCCGCCGTGGCCGCTGTCGTTGTCTTCTTCCAGAATAAATGGGGGGTCAGTTTAGAGCCATTTCTTCACTACCAGCTCGAGGATTTAGTCCCTGTAAGCACTCAAGGAGAGCTTGCCATTGCGGTTGCCGGCGACCTTGTAAAAGGTGAGGTTTGACTTGAAGT
>JAESFQ010000219.1_pt1 | contig 20570 bp, 22 predicted proteins | sample 9269431 | NCBI WGS metagenome assembly JAESFQ01 (sample SAMN14502588, study PRJNA617103) | algae metagenome | isolation source: Plectolyngbya sp. WJT66-NPBG17 and co-occurring heterotrophs from well... | place: USA: Mojave Desert, Joshua Tree National Park, California | collected 2006-08-06
GTTTAGCGTGAGCACCGGCGCATCCGTCCTGTTCGCTGGAACGAAGAATAGCGCGAGAATGAAAGCGAGGCCGATCATTGCGACTTGGAGCCACAGAATGCTACGCCAACCCGAGTAGGTCATCATGATGCCCGCTACCAAGGGACCGAGAGGTGGTCCTAGGACTGTTCCAGCTAGGAAGAAGCCATTGGCAGTACCACGTTGAACCTGTCACGACGCATTAGATACCTTCCTCTGTGGTGTCGATACGTGGTTGGAGTACTTACGGGAGGAAAGTACTCTGCGATAATAGTCTGACCAGCGACATGGAAATAGCAACCTTGGAAGCCCGACAACACGCGCACAGTGACGAATACAGGCATACTTGGCGCGACAGCAGCACCGATAGTCAAGCTGAATAATACACCAACACAGGCGTTATACGCCAACTTTCGTCCTATGATCTACGTAAATCAGCTTTAATGTTTTCATCGGAGATACTACTTCCAAAACTCACCGCAGCTATAGGACTCCACACCAACGCGCTCAACCCAATAGCAAATAGCAAGCCCGCTGTTGGGAGACTGACGGCTTCCGGGGTGGTATGTAGATCTGCTGCTATCTCGGTGCTTGCGCTTAGGAGCGAAGTGCTCGAGAAACATGCGGTGAGGGTTGTCCAGCTCGTTACGAAGACGATGATGTATTTGCGCCACTTGGGTATACTGTCAAACATCTCTGACGCTCTGGTTTCGGTCTTGCCCAGTGTGTTTCGCGGCTGCGAAACGTTTGCTTCGGGCGCCATTGTCGTGCCTGTTGGTACGGCCTTTTCTGGATCGTTCGTAAGTTCGGACATGATAGCGAGGTTGGAATAAGGCTCTGGCAGTGAATTCGGGAGTGCATGGTCTTATATGATGCTACTTGGGCACCGTTGACGTTTGAACAGTCTTGTTCGGTGAAAAGCTGCATATGCCGTCGGTGATCAGACGTGCACACCGAGGCGCACATCCGGCCCCACTACGAAGCCAGAGACTCGTCGGAACGGCGAACTAAATTTTCGCCGAACCTGTCAATTGTTCAGCATCAAAACATGATTTTCGAAGATCGATCGCCCTATACGGACAGCATATTTGCTGCAGCCTTGTTCTTCGTAAGACTAATTGCACTTCGCTTCTATTACTCGAAGTAGCTCTCATATACACAGAAGTGCCTCTCTGAGTCTAATGCACAAACCTTGTTATTCTAACATCGTATAAAGTAAGCTTTAAATATACTACAAAACCTTAATATAACAACGTAGAGAAGATCTTGCGTAAAGCGAATGATAATGTTTATGTAAGGAAATAAGTAAAATAACAACAAGAAGTACTATCTCTTAGAAGGTAAGTTTAACGCAATAGCTTTCTCTTACTGCATGTTCGCGCATGCATTACCCACGGGAGCGTTAGGTACGGGAGCGTTAGGTACGGGAGCGGTGGGCACGGTAGCGTTAGAGCAGGTGAACACTCCCGGCCCAGGGATCGAGTAGGGTCCCTTAGGGTACGGCTTTCCATTACCTGCCGACCAGACATTGAACAGAATTCCCTCATCGTCAGCCTTGTACGTTCCCGGAATAGACACGGTTGAGGGAGTCGAGGTGTTTGTGCCACCAGAGACTCTCACAGAAACACATTCCATGTAAAACTGAGCCTCGCCACTACAGCAAATGTCAGCAACATACCAAATCAGAAAGGAAGGGAAGTACGCACCGGTTCGACGCTGAGTGAAGAGCGAGCAGCTCAAAGCGCACCAGATAGTCGCCATCAGCGATACACTCCGGGATGGTGGCCTTTTGAATCCCCCCTGCCGAAATGAGATCGTCGACTGCCCAGCGGCCGTTCTGGTACCCTGCATGACCAATCTTGAACCAGCCATCCCCGGGCCCTGCACCAGGATTGTTCAAGGCGTTGTCGACTTCCTTCATGTAGACCATAGTTGGCCCTTTGTGGCTGGAGTCGATGACTTTGTTGTCTGCGGTGGAATCGGGTCCAGTGCTGGTGAGTGTGTGAAGCCACGCGCCGGTTATTTCTTGTCCAGCGCGGACTTCAACAACGTCCTTCGGAGTCTGATGCACGCAAATCAGCTTCTTGACGCAGTGGAAAAGTTACGGGATATTCTGTTCTCACTAACCCTGAAGAATCCATTCGGCGCACCGTTACAGGCCATAGATGGAGAAGTAACGTCTTGGATCGGACCATCGTCGCTGGGCATGTAGATTCCCTTGCCCTGTTCAAGACCGTTGAAGCTTTGCATGATGGCGTGCCCAGAAGCGATGGTTGCCACAGAGGCGAATGAGAGAGGGTAAGCGATCTTCATATTCGATAGGCTTTGCTGTTGAAAAGAATGTGTGGTTGAGGTGTTGTACTGTGTTCAATCTTCTGTCGCACTCTCGCTTGATCTTATATGCTCTTCTGCGCAGCCCTCCAACAACTCTAGACCAACCTCCAATCTTGGTACGGTAATGAACATTGTTTCATGGTGCTAGGAATGACAGCGAGACCTTCGTGATTGTGAAAGTGGTAATGAAGTGCCAAAGCTTTGACAAACTTGTTTCGTGGAAAAACACGCAGCTACCTAGGTAATACTGGCTGAGGTTTGGAGATCCTGGCAAGCAGTACCTGCGTCAGATGCACTCTAGATCATACAAGGATGTTGCGATTGCTTACCGTTCGTACCGACAGGCCGAGATCCGGTCTTGCCGTCGGTGACGCTATCTACGTTTAGTTTTGTACTGTCCCTGGATATGGCAATCATAGGTAGCTAGATTTCCCAAGTGGTTAGAGTCCAGGCCTAGCTCCGTTTCAGACATCGGCAATGCTTTCTACGTTTGGAATTGTATTGTCTCCGAGTGCCAATGAAGCGCATACATCTACATCTACAGACAATTTCCGTGAAATAACATTGGTTTCATAGAGAGTATTATAGAGACTTGGATTAGCATGAAAGACGTTGTTGTTGTAGGACTCGCACAGACCGAGATGCGGTAAGCACCAGTTATCCTTCCCGGACCAGTTACATTGTGCAGAATTAATTGTGTCAGGGTCGACAAGGCAAAAGGCATGTACAGCCAAATCTTTAAACAGCACTAGAAAGCCGCTCTTGCACGTTCCGTTGTCCAATCATGGAACGGGTTCTTTATCGCATCCGCTATCACCAATAACCCCTTCTAGAAGATTCTCGAACAGTGCATAAAGAACCTTTTGGCTCTATCTTCCCGATTCTCAAGCTAGACGGGGAAGATGACATTATTGCTTGGGTGAAAGCGCTTAGATCGAGGCTTGACGTATCGATATGGAGCAATTATCTCGAGCGCGCGGGGAAATTAGTAAGGAGGTTAGAAGCGGAGAGCATATGTGATCGCCCTACGGACAGGATATTTGCAGCCGCCTCTTCCTCCTCAAGACTAATCGCACTTCATCTCTATCACTCAAAATGGCTCTCACATACGCAGAACTGCCCCTCTGGAGCGGTACGGCGAATTTTCGTGCCCATGGTGCGATTTTCAAATGAGGAGGATTTGCTAGGTATGATCTCGGACTTTCGCGTGCGAAAATATTTATATTTGAGGAGGAAAACCGTAGGCAATTATATTTGGGGCGGCTAGGGAAGGAAGGTGTGGTGTTAGCAGAAATACCGGAGAGTAGACAATTTCCTATGTAATCTAATCCGGCAGAGATGTATCGTCGGCTTGCAGGGTTTCTGAAGAGTACTTTTGAAGCGTCGGCTAGAGTAGACAGGACTACAGATCACGAGAGGTGAAGGGCAAGGAAGATTGAGAATTGTCGGCGGCTTGTCACTAAGCCGACGGTAATCGTACGTGAACAACTGAATAGATCCTTGCCGTACGTAGTGCACCAAATATCATTCGTTACTTTACGCAGTAGACTGCATACATTCACAAGAAGCAATGAAGTAGACAGGTGAAGGGGTATGTTAAGACTTGAAAAGACGACTTGCGATTCGCGGAGTCCAATCAGCGGCACTCGGCGAAGGCTCAGCATGCCGACTCGAATCATCGGGCACGAATCATCGCGCCGACTCTAGATTACGACAGCAAGTACCTATTTGATCTTCTTCCACCTCTGCTGGACTCTTTTAACAGCTGAAGTATGCCCAATAGCAACACCTTTCAACAGCAAAACGCGACTCTCAAAAGTATGTCCAAGAGGCGCGAACAATACCTGAATCTGGAAATTGGTCTTCCGGATCTAGCCTACGGCCTGATGGCTGAATATGACGCTGATCCGCATCCAAACAGAATCTCCCTGATTGCGGGTGCATATCGCGACCAGGACGGACTACCCTGGGTGCTTCCTAGTGTAAAAGAGGTAAGTGACAGACTATTTGCTATGAAACCGCGTTTATGTCAAGAACAACACTAAACTCCTCTTGCAGGCAAAAGCTCGTCTTAGTCATGATGGGGCAAGTCACGAATACCTGAACATACAAGGCTCTCCAGCACTGATCAAACTCGCCCAATCTCTTACCTTTGGGTCCGGACTCAGCGCAGCGCTCGAGACGAATATGGTGTCTATGCAAACAGTCTCAGGCACCGGAGCGAACCACATGGCAGCACAATTTCTGGCACAGCATCTGCGTCCAGCACGGGTCTTCGCTCCTTCACCAACATGGATCAATCACAAGACCATATGGGCTTTGACTGGTGTCATCTATACGGAGTATCCGTACTATGCGCCCGAAACGAGGGAGGTGGATCTTGACGGTATGCTTTCGGTACTCGAGACCACCGCTGAGGCCAACAACGTCATAATCTTTCAGGCCTGTGCGCATAACCCCACGGGTGTGGATCTGTCGCAATCCCAGTGGATGACGGTCCTGGAAGTTGTGAAAAGAAAAAGCTTATTCGTCGTCTTCGACAGCGCCTATCAGGGCTTTGCGACAGGTAACGTTGATGGCGATGCGTGGGCAATCCGATATTTCGTGGAGCGTCTGATCCTGGAAGAAGCGACTGGTCATCCAGGTCTTTGCGTCGCACAGTCCTTCTCTAAGAATTTTGGGTTGTATGGCGAGCGCGTCGGTGCCTTGCATCTCGTCGTACCTCGTCACCTCTCGCCTCAGGGCGCATTGTCGGAACTGTTGTTCCTCGCTCGTACAGAGTACTCTACCCCTCCGCGCTTCGGTGCGAGTATCGTTGAGACAGTCCTCGCGGATGAGAAGCTTAAAGCTCAGTGGGAGAAGGACTTGGAAACCATGAGCTCGAGGATCACGAGCATGAGGCGCAAACTCCGGAAGAAGCTGGAAGCAATTAGGACGCCGGGAGATTGGGCACACATAGAGAGCCAGATTGGTATGTTCAGCTATACTGGACTGAATGTTGAGATGGTTGCTCGCCTGAAGAAAGAGTTCCATATTTACCTCCTGCCGACAGGGCGGGCAAGTATGTGCGGTTTGAATGACAGTAATGTCGAGTATGTGGCCGGGGCCATCAGGGAGGTCGTTAGTTGCGACAGGAATTAATGTATCTACAAGTGTGGGCTTTTAACAATCCCCTTTGGGTTACTTCGTGTTACCGTGCCGTGCGCCTAATGCCCGTGTAGGCTAAGAACGAACCCTAGATTGTCTAGGGACGATCTTCCCCGCCTGATACCCACAATGTCTACTCGTGCCGTATATTTGATATCCTACCGTCAGAGCCCCCGACAGCGCGCCCATTTCGCGATCTGGGTTCCGTATGCCGATAGCAAAGATGGAACGGTGATCCATGTGGTGGGGGCGCCAATGGCCGGGTTTCAGCTCGAGTTCAAACGAGGATACGATCCGAGCGCAACCGCTCGGAAGCTCGAAAAATTTGAGATCGGGCACATTCACGCGCAACATGTTCACGACTGGACTGGAGCGAGGTCAATCGACTGCACTCCAAAAAGCGATCTGGAAAAAGTAGCTAGTCGAATTGAACCGCCTGGAATAAGCAAGAACTTTATGGCTCCGGTCAATGAGGTAAGATGGAGGTAGAACCTTACTCTTGTCCTTTTGCCAACAAAGATAGACAACGAACCGCCGGTGTCAGGAGTGGATTATGGAATTCGTTCGACAACTGGTCTCCGTTCAGTACCTTGACAGTGCAGCCATAGACTTTGTCCAATCCAAGCGAGATTCCCCCACTCACGGTATAGTGGGCCTTCAGGGTGGAGCGGGAGCAGCGGCCCCACAACAATAAGCTCCGCAGCGGCAACTAGCTCAGCAGCAGACATCTTCAAGTAATTAGCGATGGGATGACAACCACAAGTGCTATAAATGCTTGAAGGGGAAGAGTGGGAGTGGCAATAGCAACCAGTTTCAGAAATAGCCCGAGCCCAGTCGCATTGCCGCCCCTCAGAAACCCCCAATACTATCGCAGATGAAGTCCCAAGCATCCTTGGATTGTGGGTATGGGGTGAGGAAAGAGTCGATCCATCCGCCACATCGCCAGTCTTCCCAGTCGCCTGTGGAATACGTAGCCTTGCAATACTCCCAGTACTCAGGATACCACCCAGCCTGTTCCCAGTCAACGATACTGAGGAGTCTTGCGGGAGTCGTAGCCGTAATCATAATGTTTTTCCGGTGAAGGTCAGAATGCGTGAAAACTATAGGACAGTTATCTGGTAGAGACTTCCTCCAAGGATCAGCCACTTTTTCCGGCTCTGGGGCAATACGACGCCATAGCCATGACAAATGGTCGTGAAACTTTTCAACGCTAAGGAATGGCCCTATCCCTGGATGACCGACCAGTATGCGATCTTGTAGAGGTCCATGTGTAATGGAGCCTATGCGCAAGCATAAGAAGCTGTTCGATGAACACATAAAAAGCGGAACGTACCGATTACTTGATTTGATGGATTTTGCCTTATATCACGAAGCTTTGACATGACACTCCGAAGATCCTGGCATATTGCTCGTTTGTCATCGGACGATAGTGAATCATACTGCTCAAAAAGTGTAACGCCATGGATAAGCTGCATGTATATAAACACACGTTGGCCGTCGCTATCCCATCCATACACTTCAGGCACGGGTACCTGACCGTCGAGGAATTTCCTGATTGCCCAAAGACATAAAGCCTCCGACGTAGAGACATTTAGCCCGAACTTGACGATAAGGTTAAGCTCCTCAAATTTGACTGGTGGAGGATTGCCCGACCGTTCATTGACGGGTAAGCGCGCTAGAACTTCGGCAGGCGACGGTAAGGTCTGGTTTGCGCCATGATTTCGGAAATAGGAAGAGTCAAGAAAGTACATTCGTGGCTTGGTGCAGTCTGGCAAGTCGGATGGTGAGAACGGCGCGGAGCTAGTCATTTCGATGCTGCAAATAAGGCGAGCAAACTCTTCATGAAGCTGCAGACGTTGTTAGGAAAGTAGATAGTTGGCTGGGTGGATGGGAGAGGTGTGAAGCCTTGCCAGTGCTGGCAGGAATTAGCTAATCGGAACTAATTCGCTTGAAGCGGCGATGCAGGGCAAAGGGCGCGAGAGGTGCCTGAGCCGCCAAAAGCGGCGGCAAAAGCCTCCAGATCTGGACGTGCCTACACCAGAACATCTATACATTTTAATAATCAAATTGCCCCAACGTTGCATGAACAATGCTGATGCCACACTTGGGCAGTATCATGAGATGCTGCCACAGCTGATTGGAAAAGTTTGTGAGCCTCGCATAGTCTTGGAAGTAGGCCTATAGGAGCATGCATGGAACACGAGGCAGTCAAAATCAATAGAGAGATTGGTGATTCACGGCATGTCAAGAAGAGGGATGATTGCTGAATATGGGTGATTATATTCTTACGGCAAGAGCGAAGCAGCTGAGAAGACGTTTTCAGCAATAATCAACGTGGATGCAGTCGCCGGAGACTGCACAGTAACACAGTCGTCAGAGGCAACATGTTGACCGCTCAACATCGCAAAAGCACGACATAGCATAGATGCGATCGGTTTAATTTACATATGACATCAGGCAAACGAGAGTATGTCTCCTCCATCTCTCACCCTTGAGCCATCTAATCGGCTCAAAGAATTGAGAAACAAAGGCCTCACCACCTTGAAGGAGGTGATGAGGTTGTTCAATCTTGCTTCACTGTCCACACTTGCTCAACGTGAGAAAAACGTATTGGCAAGCTCTAGCTTATCTTAGAAGCGGAATGAAATGACAAAGTCAAATCATGTCAATCTCCCTCACATCTTGCAGCCCTCGTCAAGAGAGCAACAAGGAAAGAGAAAGACCGAGAAAACCCGATCGAAACCCCACATAGGACATGTATAACCCTCGAATCCCACCATGGCTGGATGCCGACAACTCGCCACGAAGGCTTTGGTCAAACCCCATAAACAACATTGCGAAGACGTTGTAACCAATTACCAGCTGGAATGCAAGGTACCGATGTCGCCCAGGTTGGTCAGACCTGTCCTGCGCTCAACCTCTGGGAAAAGCCTCCACGAAGTAAGAACTTTTCGCTTTTGAGGTCAAAACCTCACTGCGAAAGGCGTCAGAACGAGTGCGTCGCCTTGATCGGTAGTGACGGATACAAGCCCATCCATAGTCACCAACCGTTGGAGATTGATACGGCCGTCGACATCAGGGCCAGCTCCTGATGCCAGGGTGGTCTCCATCAGTCAACGTCGCGTCGCTCGCTCGCTCCCATTCCACCGCAGCGGAACCGACCATTAGAGCAAGTAACAGTCGTTGTGTGCCACGCGCTAGTCTCAACAACTCGTAGCTGGAGTCAGACGCTGCGAGTGCAGTACCGCAGTACACGCTCTCGAATGGCATAACCATTTTTTAAAATCATCTCAGTGAGCGAACGCGCCGACCCATGAGTGCCTCGGAGCAAAATGTGCCAAGGACCATACGGCCTGTCGAACACCGTCCGAAGACAGCTCCATATCTGTTGGCTTCTTCCTCCAAGATTGGGTTCCAAGACTGCCGAAAGCTCTTTCTTTGAAGAGGTCCAGCCTCTAAAGACCCCTCTCTCAGTGTCGGGGAAAATCCCTGCTTGCGAGGTCCACGGGTTGACACGTTATATTCGTTGATGTTCGTTTGTCTTCGTTTGTTTTCATTATGTTACCACAGTGAGAAGACACGTGTGGATTTGATGGAGTAGACTCCTTGCCTAAGAGTCACCGACGCGTCGCGACAAGCTTTCGGGCAAGCTCAACGAGCCCAACGGAATTGCCTCCGCCCATCGGGCCGGAGCTCACGGCGGTCATGCAAACGCGTCTTGTAGATCTCCGTGACTCATCTTGAACTCCGTTGTCTCAAGGTAGGACTAGGTACGGGGCGGATTCGGTGGATGGAGGTTCGGGTTCAGAGGGGTGGACAAGGCATAGTGGAAGATGTCGACGACTATTCGCGTTCGACGCATCGACTAAACCAGGTCATGAAAGAAGACGACCTAGAAGAAGCCTCCAGAGCTCCAGAGGAGTGGAAGGAGGGAAATGCAGAGGGACACGACAGTAGTCGCGGGGCCTATATAGCTTGACGTGGATGAGGGGAGCTGGAAGCGAAGAATTTAAGTGTTCGGCAATGGGTCTGTGTATTGCTTGGCGTTGGCCCATGCAGTCGCGTCATGGAAGCAGACAGAATGGCGAACGGAGCGCCCCAGCACAGGGGAAGTTCCAATCTTACCAAGTTCGCGACATGGTAAGCTCTGCGATGCAAGCCTTGATTTGAGATAAGAATTGACAAGCGACAGCCGGCCAAACGTCGCGGACCTCCTATCAAGGCGCAGCCGCCTGCCAAACGCCCTTCGAAGCTCGCGAAAGAGAACGGCATAACCGCGGAGCAAGAGGCTGAGATACGCGAAGCTTTCGGCCTTTTTGCCGTGTCGCATCCTGACCATGAAGACTCCAAGGAGGGCGTGTTGAAGAAAGGCGACGTGCGAAGGTGTTTGATGTACGTCGTGGAAATGCGCCGGAAAACAGCGCGTACGTACTAACGATTGTGAAGCTCACTGAACCTTGCGCCTGAAAAGTCGGAAATGTCTTCCATCTTATCCACCATCGATCCTCTTAACACCGGCTTTGTCGAGTTTGTGCCCTTCCTCTCATACGCCGCGATCGCAATACACTCGAAGGAGCAAGGGTCCGAAGACGACGATGATGAAGATGATGACTACCAAGGAGAAGGCAATGCAGAAGAGGTTAGCGCGGCATACCAACTTTTTACACACGGCGCTGCGGGACCGATTACACTTGCGCATCTGAGGAGGGTAGCAAAGGAGTTGCGAGAAGACGTGCCAGACGACGTCCTGAAGGATATGATCCTCGAGGCGAATGGTGGGGTCAAGGGCCAAGGCAAAGATGTCGGAGGGGTTAGTCTCGAAGACTTCGAGAGCGTAATGAAGAGGGCTGGATTATCTTTTGGGTGAAAGCCTCAGAGGCAGCATGATCGACTTGCGGAACGACGCATTGCACGATCTTCGCACAGCCCTGCTCGAACACCACAATCGAACGCGTCCATGGCGACCTTACAAGACCTCGCTCAAAAGCCTCTTAGCTCCCTGGCTGTTCGTACTCCATTCCGTCCACCCGTTTAGACGTCATAGACCGCCAGCCAATGTACTCCCTTTGCTGCACGGAAGGTCTATATACGACAGAATAGGCATCGAAGCCATAGGTTGACAAGTATCTAGTAGAGGGAAATTATCTACTCGGTTCAAGGAATCACACGTAGAAGGCGAATCTACAGCGACGATATAGCTGTAGTGTATCTGTAGCATAATACAACGAGACCCACGTCATTGCAAAGCGATGCGGTGCCAAATATAGTTGCTGCAGATAAGACCGGCGCTATTGGGTAGTGGCGCCGCAGGGCTGATGTTCAAGTGTTAGTGCCAAGATTCAGGGACCTCAGGCTCAACAAGTACACGAACACGAATGCAACAGACTTGCGTAACGCCAATCGCAGTCCAACATACCCCGTACTGCTCTGAACGGCTACCCCTGTTGTACGTTGCCCCTAACTGTGTTCATATCGCCACGCCAGTCTAGACTAACTTTGGAATGTAGCTCAGCTCAATGACCGCGCCCTAAACCGTAGACCCTTTTCTCCCTCGTGTCCCTTAGTTCCATGTCCAGCGGCGTTGAAGTCCCCGGAAGCCAACGACGTCCCGGCATCTGGTCTTACTTTAGTTTTTCTGGCCCACGCCGCCGCGTCTCCGTCTCTCTACCACGCAACTTCGACCTCAATCGCGACGCCAGCGACCCCAACGCCAAAGCCGATAGACACTCGCGACATCGGTCGACGTATTCGGACGCATTCATGAACGACCACAAGGGCAGTGCCGTTATGAATCAAGGGCAGCGGATGCGCTACCTGAAGACAGGTGGCGTCATTGCATTCATACTACTTGTACTATATTTTGTCGCACCACGAGACGGTCTGTCAAGCCCGGCAGGTAGGTTGAGGACACATACTGGGGAAGACGCGTGCTAATGTCGTTACTAGTATCACATCCATCAGACGGCAACACAGCAGCTGGCGATGCAAAGGCAGAATGCACAAAGTCCTTCTCCAAGGACAAGCCGCTCATCCAATATGCTCTCATGATCGACGCCGGCAGCACTGGCTCCCGCATTCACGTCTACAAGTTCAACAACTGCGGCCCGAGCCCTGAACTTGAGAGCGAGAACTTCGAGATGACACCCAAGCGAGAAGGAGGCTCCGGCCTTTCCGCATACGGAGATGACCCGGAGGCTGCTGCGAAGAGCCTGGATGTGCTGATGGATGTTGCGCTAAAGAATGTACCCAAGGAATACCAATCGTGCACTCCCATCGCTGTAAAAGCAACTGCTGGTCTCCGCAAGCTTGGCAAAGAGAGGAGCGATGCCATCCTCGCTGAAGTGCGCCGCCACCTCGACAATGACTACCCGTTCCCGCTCGTCTCAGAAGAAAAGAAGGGCGTAGAAGTCATGCCTGGCGAGATGGAGGGAGTATACGCATGGATCACCGTCAACTACCTCCTAGGCAAGATTGGCGGCCCAGACAAGAACCCTACGGCCGCCGTCCTCGATCTCGGCGGTGGTTCCACGCAAATCATCTTCGAGCCCACCTTCCCTGACACCCCCCGCGGCGGCCTCCCAACCAAGCTAGCAAAGGGCGATCACAAATACGAACTCGACTTCGCGAACCAGAAATTCGACCTCTACCAGCACTCGTACTTAGGCTACGGCCTTATGGAAGCCCGCAACAACATTCACAGCACCGTCCTCGCTGGCCTTCACGAGACGAACAAAGACAACAGGGAGTACCTTAAGAAGCCCATTGTAAACCCTTGCATCGCACCCGGTATGACCCGCGAAATTGAGGTGCAGATGCCCAAGGGCCACGCACTAGGCGACTCCATCACCGTCAACATGACCGGTCCTTCCACTCCCTCGCCCACCCAATGCCGCGGTCTAGCCGAGAAGACGCTTCACAAAGACGACGAATGCGCCATCGCCCCCTGTGCCTTCCGCGGTGTCCACCAGCCACCTTTCGAACAGACATTTGCTTCCGAAGCCGTATACCTCCTCTCCTACTTCTACGATCGTACCCAAGACCTGGGGATGCCAGAATCATTCACGCTCCGTGAGCTACAAGATTTAGCCAACAAAGTGTGCACGGGCGAGACAGGCTGGGATTCTTTTACCGCTGTGCCCAAGGCGATTGAGGAGCTCAAGGGCAGACCTGAGTGGTGTCTGGACTTGAACTTCCAGTACGAGTTGCTCAGGAGTGGGTATGGCATGCCCATTGACCGGGAAGTAAAGATTGCGAAGAAGATCAAGGGTAACGAATTGGGATGGTGTTTGGGCGCTAGGTAAGTTTTTGCAACCCTTTCCTGAAATAGTGACAGTCGCGCTAACGCTATAACAGTCTCCCACTTCTTGAAGCGAACTCGGGCTGGCAGTGCAAGATTAAGCAGGTTCAATAGAGCGGTGCAGGGTCATCTTTTTGGAGTTCTTGATTGCACTAGAGACAGATCGTTCAGTGTCTTGTTTGACTCGAGATCTATGATATTGTATGCATTAATTGGCGTTCCGTTGGTTTAGGTCTGCGGTGTGAACGAGCGCAGAACTCGATCGGTCTGCTTGCTGGCGGACAACGTAGGTGTTGATATAGATAGCAATGAGTACATTGTATTTTGCCTTTTATGCTCTAAAAACCTAGATCTACCTTCCGTATAGACTCACCGGCATGAGACTAAGCAACGTCAACCTCTGTCATTATCAATAGCCATAAAACATCTTCGTTTACCAACTTATCACAGCGTCGATCTCCCAGCTTGGAGTTTGGGGGACAATGTCTACCTAAAAGTCCCCTGCCTTGATCGAATTGACATTCAAAATAGACGACGTTACTAATAAAGCTGTCCTCTATGCGCAGTCTACATATGCGCGGTGATGATTATACAAGCTACCGCTGCAGCAACCGAATGCTTATGTAACGCAATTAGTGAAAGCGGTCTTCGCAAAATATCGCTGTTACCGCATTACGAAAGTTTGAAATATCCATCGATCACGGTGACTCTGGGCGAGCCACCTGCATCTTTCGCGATCGGTAATATCTTACATTCTCAACACCCCCTGGTGCTCCGCAACCATGTGTTCTAGCTGAGTTTAAACTTGCCTTGGTCAATCCTATCTTGTAGGTGTTTTTGAAGCTTGGAGATATTCCTTATTCGATGAGAGAGGCGTGATGCGACCGTTAGGACAGTCCGCACGCCATGTAACGAAGAAGAGCCAGTAGCGCTTTTAGCCCAGATTGCTACCTGGGTCCTCGCGCTCATGCAGTCGTACTTTGGCACATTGACCCTTGTTCTCCTGGGTTTGATACATACTCCAGTAGACGATGAAGAGCGTCCCGGTTTCATGCGGAGCGTGATCAAGGGGACTGGACTTGTAATGTTCGATCACTGCTACGGTAAAGCTTGGGATATTCAACAGGTTTGTACGACAAATAGTAAATGCTCTAACATGGTCGACTGGCACGTGAAAATGGAAGTCGATACGATCTGGGGCCGGGTGAGCACCACCGCCACCCCGTACGTGGTACACCATCTAAGAAGGATAAGTATGAGAATATGGGTGGACACTTCAGAACGGAGGGAAAGACTCTAAGACAACTCATCCGTCGCCTACGACTCATGAGAAATACGCGGAATACGATTGGAGAAGTTGGTGGAGTTCCCGGATTGTGCTACGGCGGAGAAACTTTCAGCACCCTCCACACCCCTGCCATGTGTCGTCAATATATTTATCTCATTAATCCGACCGTGTATCAGCTAGTGTCAAAATTAAGGCCCAGATGGCATTGTTGTCGGTTCTGCCAAAACAAGCCGCTTTCTTGATAAACCTTAGTACTGTAGTGCCTTGATATCCGCCTTGCTCATCAGTCTGAAGCGCCGCAGATCGGGCAGCTTGACGTCAGTGAGTTCCGAAGCAGCCTTGTGCAACACATGGTAGACGCGCCTATGTGTCGGCCACTGAGATATGTGTGGGATTGTCGCGCCACCCTTGATGAGCGCATCTATGATAGAGGTATCATGTCGATAGATGGCTAATTTGAGAGGTGTAATCATCACATCAGTCTTGCCCAGCCTCCCGATGTTTGAAGCTACACTAAGCTCAACACTAGCACCTGCTTGAAGACATGCCTGTACAGCAGCTACACGCCCGGATCGAACAGCGATGAAGATAGGAGCATTCAACACTGTTCCATTATCCACGTCTCCAATGCGCTTTAGAACCTCCTGGATATCCTCTGAACTACCTTCGGCGCATGCGGTAAGGAGTGTTTCACGAAAGATTCGGGTCTTGCCCCCGGTTTTGAAGTCAAGGACGGCCCGTAGATTGTGGAGATATGCGGTTGTGTCTGCATGGAGGGAGCTAGAGATCCATCGGTTGTAAATGTACCTCGTAGGACGGGGCATATTCCTCTTGTGGTAGTCAAGCAGAAGTTGAGCGGCGGTACCGCGGTCGCTCGATAGCGCGGTACGAATCGATTTCTGTATGGGGAACATCCCGGGATAGTTTGTAAGGGCAACCTGCAGAGATGATGGCTTTGATTCGAGATGACGGAGGATGACGTCAAGCGATTTCACGTCGTTCATGGCAAGTGCAAGCTGAATAGGCGCTACATCGAAGAGCGGGTCTTTCTCCGCGCCACTAAGCTCCATGAGAACGTCGGCAAGGACACCATGAGCACCGACCGCTAGGGCGGCACAAAGCTGATCTTGGACAGGGATTTCTGTATGTTTCTGGTGCACGTCGACACGAGAGCAAGTGTAACCGGAATCGCACCACAGGGCATGAGCAAGCTCGTATTGACTGACCATCTTGCCAAGACCAGCAAAGAGCTGTTCCGTGATACCTGCACGTTGCTTCTGGTCTTTGATATCGAGCTGTTCAAGGATGTAGTTGGCCATGCGCTGTAGTCGTGCAAGAAACCATTCGTTCACATTTCCTGATATTCGGGAGGCCTGCGTGATGTAGCGCGAGAGGCACTTCCAAATGAGGCGCTGAACCGAATGGCTGCTACGGTAGAGTTCTTTTGGTTGCTGAGAGAGCAGATCGCGCTCGATCTCCACCGCGAAAGTGCGACAAACACTTCGTAGACTCCAGACATGATCGACCTTGTAGAGACCGTGGTCAATATCGCGCCAAGAGCTGCTAACCACTTCATGGGTGATCATTTGAAAGATTTCAGCCGGAAGATCGAGCAGGTCCGTCATGGTGGCTGCGATGAATCGTAGAGTTTGTTAGAAAGCCGCCTGGAGGTGTTCGCTCTGGGCTACTTCGGGCTCAACTTACAAATCCCTTCGGCTGATTCGGTAGGAAGGTAGACAGTCGTGGTTGAGAGTCGCGGTTTCGTGAGCAAATTGAGAAAGCGCAATGGCAGAGTAGAAACACGTAGGTGACGATATACGCTGCGCTAGCAGTCACTAGCGCGTAAATACGCGACTTGGGTATGTGATGTTGAGTGGAAGAGAGGGCTCAGAAAGTCGCACGTGAAGGTGATCTGCAATGTCCCCCTACGCTCCGTTAAAATCGTTCGTCTTTCCTAGTTGGTGCTTGATTCCGAAGCGATTTAAGCGGCCAGCTATCCCAGTGTCTCTTACGGTCTGGTCTGTCTTAGTAACACCCACATGAAGAGTCTCGTATGTTCAATCCAAATCACCGCTTCACCCCACGATCACGCGCAAGTCGTTATTACTTGATTCTGAGTACCCCGAGATTCTAAAGCTATGCAAAACGTCCGAAATTCAGGCACGAAAATGCCATGTATATGTTGAACGGGTTGCGCTGCTACTGTCCTTTCACACTCCATGACGTACCTAGGTATGATAGCCAGCGTTTGTCGGTGCGGGCCGCCAGAAAGTAGGGAAGCGTCCGCCAGACGGGTCTTCCAAAGAGTGATGAGTATCGGTGTGAAGTGATGATACGAGTGCCGGTAATACTAGCAGGCTGAACTCATCGCTCTACTACGTGTTCTGCGTATGACATAAGCAAAGGGCACGTGCATCATTCACGTCACGTGATGACCTTGGGTGTATCTAGCATCACAAACCGTCTCTGAAAACTTGCCGACATGCGACGATGTTTAACTCTTCAAACTTCCCTCTCATATATCATTAAGAAAAGGGGTCTTTCATATCTCAGCTAAAGCTTCATCTTCGTAATACATGTTTTCGCCAGCACAACAGATGTACCAAAATGAAAGTTATAACGATGTCACGAAACGCCCCGCAATCTAACGCTGCAAATTCCATCAGTCGCTGAAGTTATACCAATCCCCGACCAACTGAGAAGCATGCTTCATCAGTTACCAGCCGCAGCAGCAACACGCTTCCCAACGACCTTCCAGGCATAGCTCACTTCGATGGCGGTAAAGTTCTTCTTTCCGTTGCGAACTTTTTGCCGGTAGGACTCGCCAGCTGCCTTCCATTGTGCGGCCTCCTCCGCAGCGAGCTGTTCCTTAGCAGCCTTCGCCGCCACCCGCTCATTAAAACGACGTTGATTGTCCGCCTCTTCGCGTGCGAGCCGCTCCCGCTTAGCCTGACGCTCCTGGAAGGCGGCATCACGACCAGCGCTCTCTTGGAACTTGGTGAGAAAGCCGTATATGGCTTTGGAGAGACGAGGATTTGTGGGCAGATAGTACTGCCGGAACATGTCGCCGGTCGTGAAGGTCTTCTCATAGAGCTTCATCGCAATCGTGTACGACATCTGCTTGAACAGCTTATCGGCGGTCGGGTTGCGTGCGGAGGTGATCATCTCAATGATGTCTTTGTGAGGTACAGCAGTGTTCATTCGACTGAAAAAGCGATTGAAGAGGCCTTGGGTAAACGACCCCATGCCTAAAGCGTCTGCAGCGCAGCAAAGGTGCAGGTCCTTGAAAGTGTCCTCGGCATCCTTGATCGGTCTACCCAGAACATCCTTGACCGCATACTTCTGGAACTGATAGACCCTCTTCGCCGTTGGGAGTGCCAGAACTAGTGCGACAAGGTGCTTCACAGCGTCGACGTTGATGCCATCCGGAACAACAACCTTGCCGTCGACAATCAGATTGTGCTTCTCCGAGACCGCCTTGAAGAGGGCAATCGACATTTCAACGGTGTGCTTTCCGGACGTGACAATGCTGCCGAGGTGGTCCACGAACTGAACCTTGTTGCCCAGTACCAGATTTTTCCGTCGAATAGGGCTGAGGGTCTGGAAGTAGTTGAGACTACCCGGAACGTTCTGCTCGTTAAGGGGAGTCTCTACAACAGGCGCGGTGGCTACCATGTTGAAGTTTTGTCCGATTCTAGTCATCGCGTGTATCTGTGGCCATCAGATGCTATTCAGCAGACAGACAATGGGACTTACATACTAAGGGTAGATTGTATTTAGCTTAAGAACGTAGTCGTAGTCGGGATACAGCTTTGAGTAGTGCTTGGTTGTGCGTTCAAGATCTGATAGAGGTGAGGTGTTGTAGGGGAAGGACTGGAAGAGTCGGGCGGCTGGAGTATATATACTAAGAGGGGAGATGCTAGTATGTCTTGGCAGTGAATGTTACAGACAGCTGACTACGCTCAGTCAACTAGACTTCTGCCTAGAGTATTCACTGAGACGCTTTCTTACCTCTTCCGGTACATTGTTCATTTCACAGAGGAAATTAAGAGTCATATATAAGCAGCATCGTGGAACCAAAGGTAAGGCAGCTGTCAGGAGTGCATTTGGCGAAACAGCGCTTACATATGATAGAGATTGCCTTGGCAACGTCTTGGTTTGACCACGGGACAGAAACAAACTGCCCACATTCGTATATCCATAGCAAAGTCAAAGCGGAACCTGTTTACTGAACATCTTGTTATGCTTCAAATCTTCTTTATGTGTCATCCTTGCGCCAGTGCATTTCTTCTCGAGAAATCGAGTGCGCAAATGTATCTCCTCCGCCTTCGGATCAGCACACTTCTTTCTTTCGGCAACGGTATCATCACGATTGATATGCATTTTTTCGCGCTGTTCAACGGCTACTTTCCTTTATACCCGCAAATCCTTCTGCGTTATACGAACGGCAGTCTTTCCCAGACGCCGAAACGAACGGTAACGGAAATCGTGAGCCGCTTGTTCGCAGTAAACTCTCTGTCGATATATCTCCATCAGCCGCGAAGCTCGCGTAACTTCAACGAAGTCTACCGAGCCTTCTCTCGGGTTCGCGATCACTCTTGATGGGCTATTCTGCTTCGGAAATGAACTAGCAAGCAGTTCCTAGAGAAGATATAACCGTCGCTGTATCCTGTGATTTTTGGGTGGAAAGCAACATCCTACTTGCGAGTACTCCCAGTAACTGTGAGAATGCTTGACGATCCATTAACGAAAACTGAAAGCAGGAAAGACTCGACGAATAGCCCCCCTCTACGGAAAAGAAGGCGCTTGTCGGATGCCATTGATCTGCTGCCTGAGCATATGCATTTGTGCGCTCAAACAGTACCGGAGCAGTCCACTGAGAGCGATGACTTCATCCAGAGTTATCCTGCCACGGCCAAGTGGTCACTGATGTATGGAATCAATATGCTGGAAGAGCTGATTGCGCAGATCCAGGAGTCTGATATTGCACAAACCCGGAAGAAGAGGTTCTCCACGGACTGTAGAACCTACATCGACATAATCAAGTCAGGGAAAGATGTCAAGCCCATCACCGCCACGGAATACGAACAACATATTCAGCAGTCTGCGCCAAGCTGGGAGAATGTTCTTGTAGTATGCTCTTCCAGAGAAGCTCGCAACTTGCTCCAACGCTTCGATTTCCGTGTGCCATTGCTCATACCTTCAGAGTTGAACGATAGCCCTGAACCGCGCTCGCTCTACCCCAAACAACATTACGAAGATATCCTCAAATTTCGGAAGCATGCCAAGGGTGAATCGTACATGGACATCCAAGACCTCTCCACCAAACATACAACCCGCCGTCTCAAAACTTCCACCGCATTTGCTCGCATGAACGACCCATCCGGCCTACCAATCAACTTCCTCGACATCCGTCCCGTCCGTCAGAACGTGTTACCCTGGGAGATAGACGGCCTCGTCGACTACAGCATTCTGCACGAAGCCACAGAATACGGGGGCGTGTCCAACTACGCCGACGCCGCGCCGACCGACCTCTCCAACAAAGACGGTTTCGCCCTCTGGGGAAAGCAAGGCGTATGGTCCTTCCCGCACATTGACGAGCACGGCCTCTACACAGGCGTCCTCTGTGAATCCGGTTCGAAACTCTGGTTTTCCTGGTTCCTCACCGCATCAGAACGGGAAGAATGGGCCGTACCGCGACAAGCAGGGGTACGGTATGAGCCAGAGAAAGCGGGGTTTCCGATTCTCTTGAAAAGGAGGGGATTTGCTTATACAACCGCCGGGGATGGTGCATGCGCCCCTCTCGCTGGAGGAGGTGGTTATGCATGGGTTTCATTTTTGGTGTACGAGGACGATGGTGGAGACGGCGGAGAATGCGTTGATGGATTTGAGGTTTCCTTTGATTACGAATGAGGAGCCGAGGAAAGAGTTGAGATGGAAATTGGAGCATCTGGTTAGGGCATCTAGGGCGCGACTTCCGCCTTATACGTGGGACAGTGATGTGGAGTTTGCTAGGTTGGTCAAGCTTATTCTTGCAGAATTGAAGTCTCTGGAGGCGGAAAAGATGGGCTGATGGGGCGCTGCCATGTTAGTTGCATAGGATTGCGGTGGAGCGCACCAAACGGAAATGGGTCATTCACAAATTCGATGTCAATATTCCCAGCCTACTGTGAACAATAGTGCTACATAGCACCCATGACACAATCAATGTGGTATCCTGGCTGAAGTCTGATCGGTCGTCTGCGCACGGACCGTCCAACCCATGCCACCGGGACGAATGAGGGTCGACGAGGGTTGATATCTGGGGCGCAAGCGAGGAATCCAGTAAGTTGTGCCGCATGCCTCTTCACGCAAACCATTGGTAGGGCGGAGCGGAAGCCAGCGGCGGGACAACGGGGAATTTGCATGGCGAAATGGCGTGCCTTATCAGGTGCTGTCATGCTCACCAAGGCGAAGGGTGTCTTTGGTGAGCATGACAGCACCTGA
>JAESFQ010000220.1_pt1 | contig 20445 bp, 18 predicted proteins | sample 9269431 | NCBI WGS metagenome assembly JAESFQ01 (sample SAMN14502588, study PRJNA617103) | algae metagenome | isolation source: Plectolyngbya sp. WJT66-NPBG17 and co-occurring heterotrophs from well... | place: USA: Mojave Desert, Joshua Tree National Park, California | collected 2006-08-06
TGTCAAGCTCAATGCAATTGCGAGACATCGGCGGTCAAGTTGTCGGAAGTCAGTGATTTGGATTGTTGTCTGGTGAGAGAGCTGGTCAAAGGCAAGAAGTATCAAGGAACACGGTGCTCATATATGTCTAGTCCTTCGTTTGCTACGAATCGAGCACGTGGAAGTAACACGAAGTAGCTTTCTGTGATAGACAACTGCGACTGCGATGTCCCCAGTAGGCGACCTTGGGAGTGGTGGATGCTCATTTGAGACGCGTTGGTGATGCGATAGTTGCCCATGTGTATATGACTCGATGCTTGGCAGAACCGACCGCCGTGATCTAGAATCACTTAAACGCAGTGGCATGGCAGGCTAGAATGAGGAGCAATGAGTGTGCTATCGTTTCACTCAACTCCTCTAGATGTGCCTTGCCCACTTGCTTGCGCCACGCGCTAGCTGGATGGCATGAGCACAGACCTCTCCACCTCCTTTCCTGGACTGGCGTCTTTGCATCTCTCGTTCCCATCAACAAAAGCACGCGCCGTGCACTATCAACAAGACTCAACGACAAATCTAATCCAATACACCCGTCTCGTTAACGTCAAAGTCAAAGTGCAAGTCGTGCCGCGGTCCAGGCGCCGCCCCACCGATCCCGTTCTTGGCTTGACCAATCGCATCGTAGAACAGCCTCCCTAACGTGACAAGCTCAACCACGAGAAAGCCTCCTGATATAGACGCCTCCCAATGGTTTCACCGTCCTGGCTAGGTACAAAGAACGATGGGATGAGCGCTGGTAGCGTGGCTGACTAGTTCTCCGCATCAGGAAATCCACACTTGGATCGTGTGTGATGAAGCACACGATGGCGTCTGCGGTACACCATGAACTATGAAAAGTAACCGGTGGTGTTGTTCTTATATGTAAGTAGAGATCCGCTTCATGGTGAGATTGTCGTAAGACGGTTCTGCGGTCCTCTTCCCAAGTCTTTCTTTTTCAACAGTCACTCGCTCTCAACATGCTTGCTTTCTCGTCCCTCACTATCACTGCGCTGCTATGCGCTATCACTAGCAATGCTGCGCCACTCATTCAGGAGCGAGGTATGTCGATTCGATAATATATCTCTTGCTGCGTAACTGACGAATGGTAGCTATCGCTCCGAATCTTTTAGGCAACTTCAAGTTGATGGAACAGTATGCCTCGGCAGCATATTGCTCAAACAATTATGACTCCACCGGCAACCAGCTCGAATGCAGCACCGGTAATTGCCCGCTCGTGCAGGATGCAGACTCCAGTACCGTCATTGAGTACAGCCGGTAAGTCGGAATCCAGACCCTACGGTGCTCAATTCATGACAAGAGTTACATGGCCACGATCTAGATGCTGACGGTATACAGAGAGGATGCGATGACCGACGTAACAGGGTTTGTCGCAGTCGATCACACGAATAAACTCGTAGTGGTCTCCTTCCGGGGTACTCATTCCATCGATGACTGGCGCACGAACCTCGACTTCGGCACCACCACAACAGATATCTGCCATGGCTGCACTGCCCACCGCGGATTCTGGCAGTCCTGGCTTGACGCACGCGACAGTGTCTTACCCGCTGTGAAGCAAGCGTCTACCGCCTTCCCCAGTTATAGAATCGCTGTAACAGGTCATTCACTGGGTGGCGCAGTCGCTACACTTGCTGCCGCCAGTATGCGCACTGCTGGCTACAACGTCGCGCTTTATAGTTTTGGATCACCAAGGATAGGAGGAAGCAAGACTAGTTCCTACATCTCCAACCAAGCTGGTGGCAACTTCCGCGTCACGCACTGGAACGACCCCGTCCCTAAGCTGCCGCTGCTGACGATGGGATATGTTCATATCAGCCCAGAGTACTACATTAACAAACCGAGTAGGCAGGAGGTGTCGCCTGGCGACATTCAGGTCTATGAGGGTGCTGTGAATCTTTTCAAAGGAAACCAGGCTTGGCTTATCATGGATGTGGAAGCTCATAGATGGTACTTCAATAGCGTCTATACCTGCGGAGCTCAGAAGTCAAAGCGTGGCGTTTTGGAGATTAGAGGTGTTGACGGAAATATGGAAGTAGTAACCACATTCTAGATAGCTCCAACAGCTCATGTGTCGATTTGAACACTCGACCAAACGTATGTAATACTTAATGCTCGATTCCCGTCCAACCTCCCCTTCCTACAAAGCCCTCGACTCCCTCGTCGCTTTCCACCTCTCGTGCTAATCTCCCTGTGACGACGCTCCGCTCGTGACCGCGACCTCGTACGAAGAATGGCTTGAAGCCTCCAGTCCACCTTCCTCTTCCATCACCAGAGGCTTCAAACCGAAACCCGCTGTTCTTCCGATCGAGTTGAAGAAACCAGCGCCGCTGATGTATCGATCCGACATCGTTCGACGAGCCGGGGTATGCATTGGTGGCGCGTGTTTGGTCGTCCGCTTCTGTGTCGGTGTCCAAGTCCTGGTCCGCTGTTGCCTCATGTCCCGTTGTACCCACGAGACTAGCTTCGTCATCTGAAGTTATGGGAGTTCTTGTTGCAGAGTTACGCTGAGATTGCTTCCTCTGACCATTTCGTCGTGCTATTGGTCGTTTGATTATCTCGTCTGGCGGGAGGCGTAATATGACCGCGTAATCCTTTGGTAGTCGCGTACCGTGGAGACGTAGGCGGATATATCGGGTCTTAAAGCCTGCTATGAGCTTCAAGTTCTCCTGACACTCTTGATCTGCAGCTTCGCTTTCTGCATGTGTTACTTCGTCGTCTTCCATTTCATCATTATCCGTGGTCTGCGGACTCGGCATGTCATGCTTTCCTTTCTTCCTAGGCAAGATGCTGTAAGTTCCAGTATCCCAGATCATCAAGCTTCCAGTCTTTCTACTGGCACGCTCAATCAGATGATTCCAGTAGTTGTGTACCCTAGTCTCGATCGCCATCCTTCCTATGCTTCTCGAATTAGGATCACCAGGAAGTCCCTTTGGAAGGGCGAAAGACATCGAACTCGTTTCTGAGAACTGGAGACGGAGGTCATAATGTACGCCTGCAATAGGATGGTTGTGCTGATGAACAACAAAGTGGTGACCGTGAGGGTGAAGGTTGGATTGGTAGAGAGTAGCGAAAGCTTCGATGGAGAGTCTTGGGAAATCCAGTGGCGTGTCCCGACAGCTTTTGATCAGGTGGCCTCTGAAGTACGTAAGGTGATCGTCAATCTTGACCTTGCCGGCTTCTACTGCTGCCAGCTTGGGGAGGTTCTTCGGCATAGCGGGTGTCGTATTCAGAAGCACAGTTGTACTTGAGTTTATCGTCGCAGTGTTTTTCGCAGACGTTCTTCTTCGCTTCGAAGGCCGCGGCGGCGATATGTCTCGTGCGAGACTTGCTGGCAAGCCCATTGCCACTACGGTGCAGTTGACTGCTCGTTCTCGCCTATAATCGGGCCCAGGAAAAGCGTAAATCTAACATGCCCATGATGTGCTCATCTCCCTTCTCTTCAACCCGGACTGGCGATTGGTCTTTGTCTGGTTAGCGTTTGCTTTGCGAGTAAATTGCTCCGCACGTTCGAGAAATGCTGCATCGGAGCAATTACGTCAGCTATCCGCAACTCCCAGTATGGAACACCACAAGTATTTCATTGATTTTGTCAACAATCATACGAGCAAATGGAGGAGGCAGACGTCGGGATGCCCAAAGCGAAAGATCCGGATCGTGACGAGCAGTATAGACGCGTCTGTGAGATGTGGGGTCCCCGCAAGAGCCGACACCAACCATTGGTTGTCGGCAAACTTCCTTCCTGTCTGCTCGGCAAACCTGCCCAAGTATCGACCAAATCGCAACAACAACCTGCGAACATAGACACGAAGGGGTTAGACGGCTCCCATACTCCGGACATGATGAGGATGAGCGGAAGATGCCCGACCCACCGACGGAGATCTGGTCGCTCTGGGGTGTGGATGAGTGGATCAGCGGGCGAGATGGCGTAAACGCGAGAGTGGTATAAGTATTCCTATTCTTCTGTTCGATGCTGGTCGCGATTCTGGTACTCTATCACCACACTGTATTCTCGGCCTCTCCTCATCATATCTTGTTGTATCTTCGAGTCACTTGTAGCTGCTTTACCATGTCTTTCGATACAGAAGTCCTCATCATAGGCGCGGGCATGAGTGGCCTGGGCCTCGCTGTCCAAATCATTCGAAAGTACGGTCTTCGCAACTTTGAGCTCATCGAGAAAAGTGAAGATGTCGGCGGCACTTGGTTGGCAAACACATATCCAGGCTGTGGATGCGATGTACGTAGTTATGAGTTCAAGGTATCATCGGTACTGAGTTTTATGCTAAAGCCTACAGGTTGCCTCGCACTTCTACTCCTATAGCTTCGCGTTGAATCCGGATTGGTCACGAAAATATTCCATGCGTCCAGAGATACAGCAATACTTTCGCTCCGTAGCTGAACAGTTTAGGGTAGTCGACCACGTCCGCTTCCATTCCATTGTGGAGAAAGCAGCTTGGAATGATCTCGACAATGTCTGGGAGGCAGTTATCTTGAATCTACAAACCAAAGAGCGAACAACTCGGCGAGCGAAGATACTGGTCTCGGGTGTTGGCTCGCTCTCAGTCCCGAAGACATGCGATCTGCCCGGAGTAGAGAAATACGAGGGCAGATTGTTTCATTCTGCCCAGTGGGACCACAGCTTCGACTGGAAAGACAAAGATGTCGTCGTACTTGGTATGTCATTATTGTTCTGCTAATGATCAGTACGCTTACAAGCTCCTAGGCAACGGCTGCTCGGCGACTCAGTTCGTTCCTATCATGACTAACGAGCCCAACCCCGTGCGCAAACTTGTACAATTCGGACGACAAGCGCAATACCTTGCAGAGCGCCAAAATCCACAGTACTCAAATGCTTTCAAGGCTGTGATGCGTTACGTACCTCTAGCAATGCGTCTCTACCGTGCAAAGTTCTATTACGACATGGAGCGAGACTGGAGTGGCTTTGATATCGAGACCGGGCGTGGCATACGGCAGAACCTGGCGAATGAGAATGAGGCATATGTAAAGAGCAAGGCGCCACCAAAGTATTGGAGCGCGCTCATTCCAAAGACCGAGATTGGGTGCAAGCGGAAAGTATTGGATACAGACTATTTGAAGACCCTATGGAGAGACAATATTGAGCTCGTTGCCAACGATCCAGTGGAGAGAATCACTGATAGCGGCGTCGTAACAAGAAGCGGTCGCGAAGTGAAGGCAGACGCTATCATACTGGCGACTGGCTTCGCAACCCAGCAGATGCTGTGTCCGATGGAGATTGCAGGGCGGGACGGACTGCGCTTGAATGAATATGTGAGTGGGCCCTTATAAATCTACCAAAGTCTATATACTGATGCATGTTTAGTGGGACAAGACCTCACAAGGTGTTGCGCAGGCTTACTTTGGTACTGTTGTCCCACAGTTTCCGAATTTCTTCATCCTCATGGGCCCCAACACCGTTACCGGTCATTTGAGCGTCATCTACACTGTCGAATGCCAGATTAACTTCACTCTTCGTCTCCTCGAACCTATCCTCAAATCACTCCCAGCATATCGATCGCGATCATTTGTTCCTCAAATGCTTGCGCCGCCACCAGCAACCGTAGAGGTCAAGCCCGAGGCCGCAGTCGCAGACTCGCAATGGACGCAAGAAGCTGCGAAGAAGCTAGTCTGGGCTTCTGGGTGTGTCAATTGGGCCGTGGACCCCAAGACAGGTCTGAACAACAGTAAGTGACAAGGCCGAAACCTGACGTAAGCCCGTGCGCTAACTAGTTAGTGATGTATCCCGATTGGCAATTTCTCTATTGGCTCAGAAGTATATTTTGGAAGAAGAATGACTTTATTTACCGCAATGAAAAGACGGGCGAGGAGCTTCGGCCGGGCACTGGTAAGACACTCTTCTGGCTAGCCACTGCTGGAGCACTTGCGAGCGGTGCCTTCTTCGGACGAGACTGGATTCAAGACGAACTCCCTCAAAGGCTGAGGAACCTCGATGCGAGGACATTAGTGCAGACTTTGCGTACCTGAGGAATGATAAACTGGAGCGATTAGTCAACGCATGTCTGCACGGGATGGTAGTATCGTCATCTGGGTCACCTACACCTTCAGGCAACAACATCGTCCGAACAAGGCAATCAAAACGACCATGAAATGGGATGAATGACATTAATTATCTCATGGATTCGACAGATGTGAAATGTCTCTTGCTACCGAGCGCCTCGTCGGCAGCGATGACGTCGCGTGCATGAAGCGGTAGTCCCTCCAGCAACGAATGAGCACTGCAGCCATTTTTCCGCATTTGCAGCTGCAAAAGTCTCTTTCGATTCGCTTCAATCAATTCAAGTCTATTGTCCAGCTCTTTCTGCAAGAACAATACCAGCAACGTAGGGGCCACCGGATATCCCGTTTCCGTGTGTCCCTTCACCTTCACTTTTCTCAATCGTCTCCCAACCTCCTCGATTCCGGATCTTCAAGCCCACAATCTTTTCACGAATTTTGATCGTACACTGAAACCACACGCAACGACAAACTACTCACCTCTTTACACAATCCTCAATTTTATCCCATCCAAAACAAGTCTTGTCTTGATCGTCTCATACCTTCTTGCTTCACAGTCTACAACTCAAGACGCCTCCTGAAATGTCTGCAAAGACTTTCCTCCCAGCTTTCGTGGTGGCGGTCAGCCAGATGGTTGTTGAAGCTGCAACCTCAGCCTATCCGTCCGACTACATCATCGAGCACATTCTCAAGCTCAGTAGCTACATCATCGACCTTGCCGGCAACAGCAACCTTTTTGGCAAGCCCGATCTCGACCTCTACAGCCCCAGCCTCAACACGCTATTCGCTCGCCTGCAGAAGAAGCAGGTCGCTCCAAGTCTGCTGCCTCCCGGCTTTCTCACTGTAGAGCGCATTCACGCACGGATCTACGAGCGTTCCGATGAAGAGGCTGTCGACCGCCCCCTCGCCGAATATGAGGACCTATACTATGCCCTTGTCGCGCGTATGAAGGAGATGCATCAGCTACTGAACCTTCGCATTGATAGTGGCTTCAACGTTGCGTCTGAAAACGTTTTCGAAGGCGGCCCGACTATCGCTGAGCTCCACAACAGTCTGTCTGAGTACTGGAACATCCTCAACAACCCATCGTGCGGTAAAGCGCTCGATGATGCGATTCGCGAGGCAAGGGTACAAGCGCTCCGCTACGAACTTGTTTGGCAAGTTGAGAACGACAACATGTCGGCAGAAGATGCGCGTGAGCAGTTGTCGCAGCTGTACAGCTCCGATGTCTACAACGGTATCCTCGGACTCAACTTTGTTCAGGATTGGGCGCCGGCCATGATCGGTGCTTACTTGGAGCAGAAGTACCGCCACATGCTCGACCTGGAGAAGGAAGAAGCGGCCGTCAAGGCGAGATTGGAGCGCCGCCAAGGCAAGCTGAAGAGTATGCGTAATATTCTCACTGGTGCACCAGCTGTGCGGAAGATTCCTGCCCGTCGTCAAGCCCGCGCCGTACGCAAGGCTGCCCAAGAGTTCAACACCAAGACGGACGACAAGGCCGAACGCCCCACCAAGGTTTCGAACACCAAAACCGAAGAAGTCAAGAAGTCGGCTGGCGACAAGCTCAATGTCTACCACAAGTACCATTCCAAGGAAGGAGCATCGATGCAGCACTCCCCCGAATACCAAGTGCAGATCCACCCCGGTCGCCACCACCAGGAACACACCGCTGCCTTCCACAACCAAGACATTGAACAAGGAATTGCTCAACAAGAGCTTCTCATGGTACTTCAGTGGCAGTTGAAGACACAGCGCGTGTCAGAGTACAGCGACTATCTCCGCGCTCGCGCTAGCCAGAATGCTCAGGGAAGGGTCCAGGCCAACCAGGGTCCAGTGGTTGATGGCTTCGTCGGTACATCTTCGTCTTCAACTGTCTCTCGTCGCGGCGGTGGCGAGTTTTGTCGCCCGGAAATGGATTTCAGTCAGTACGAGAAGTTTTAAGGCTAGACGACCTGCTGGGTTTGGTGACCAGGATGAGAGGATTGACTACGGCGACGAGGTATTGACAGAACAATGGATGACTGGATAGTTGGATGAATCAGATACATCCAAGGGGTACCATGCGGTAGCTCATACGTAGATGATTGGGGCAGCTGGAAGGACTGATCTTCGATACTCACATCCTCGCGAGCCCTTGCTCGCTCCACTACATAATAGAAGGATTTCACTTCAAACTCCACATTGACTCCCAGTTTTCATTGCATGTACTCGGGATCCACCTCAATGATCATGTTCTCGCCGTAGCCGCCCCGCGTTGGTGCTACAAAGTCAGGTATATGCCAAACCTCTCTATTGCACCGCTCAAATTCTCCAGGTTGCTGTTCCTGGCATTCGTAAAGGTTTAAAGACTGCGTCGGTATCAGCATAGTACTTGGACTTATGTTAACGAAGACGATGAGTAACGTACTTGTAGACCACCCAGCATCTCTATCGCCCCTCTCGCCTCCTCTCCCAACGTGCCTCCACAGTAAGCTACATCCAAAGCCCTCAATTTGCCCCTTCCCTCCCACCCTGCCAGAAAGTTCCAGAGCCCTGTCACAACATAGCGGCACCGAATCAAGCCCAGCGCCATGCTTGCCCAACTCCCTTTCATCAGTACCGCCAACTGCTCAGTCTCCAAATCACAATTCTCCAATCTCAATGCCGTAAGTCTCTGACGCCATACAGGCGCGCTTTTAGTAAGCAACTCCCAGGCCTTGCTTTGCTCTTCCCGCTCAACAGCAATCCTCGACCGCGGCGAGCCACGTACAAAGCCGATTCCACTCTCTATCCTGAGTGACAACGTTCGCAGAGCGCGTAAGTCCGCAATAGCCTCCGCCATAGGCTGCGTCAGCGCCCAAACACTAATCTCAAGATGCTGGAGCATAGTGCCATGGCGCTTGAGTATACTAGTCACCAGCGCGCTTTGGAAGTTGAGTAACGTCCAATACTCGTAGCTCGCTGCTCTGGGGATGTGCAGCCAGATGGCGTAGGGGTTGCTGAGAGTGGTGGATTGGTCAAAGTCTGTGAGGAGGGGAGAAGAGAGAGGGGCGACGCCCAAGGAGAGAGTGTGGAGATTGGCGTTGGCGAGGCAGCGGGCGTGGTGTGAGGTTTCTGAGAAGCGGAGTAGGGAGGATGTGGGTAAGGGGGTTAGTATCTGGTTGAGGATCTCGGTGGGGAGGTCGAGGAGGTGGGGTGACATGGTTGGATTCTGTGGATGGTATAAACAGGGAAGATAAGGTTATTGAATGTGAGAGTAATGTCGCTGCTGTCTGATACGAGGCTGAGAGTAAGAGAATCTAATCGTAGACAGACATCTCGGTGCTACTGCATCAGCAGAGAAACCTACTCAGCATATATACTACTCCATCACGCATGTCATACCACGCCGCATCTTCCTCTCCTCCTTACATCCAGCATCACAGCGCTTATTCTTCCTCCTCAAATGGACGTTTTCCTTTAATTGAAGCAGATATTGACCCCGGATACTGCGTTGTGGCGTCGAGCATAAACCATTGGACTAGCAAACTGTGCCGCATGATGCTGTGTAAGGCGGCCCCCAAACAACCCAAAATGGCGTCAGTTGAGTAAGGGTTGTCCTTTGTCAACGACGTCAACCTGCTATATACAGCGTGACTACATTGCGAAGGATCTGGCTGCATGATTGGTAGCCGCATGCGTTGTTGCTGGGCATGGGTTACGGTGTTGATATTGAGATTGTCCTTGTCGTCACAAGGTATACGAGTGTGATGGCATGGTCCTTGCGAGCGGCGTGGTTGTATCACTGCAGCAGGATTACCATGACCGGATACATTGATTGCATGACAGCGCCAGAGTCGGAGTTGTTGCTGCACCATGTTGGTCAGCCGCTCGCCTATTTTCACGGGTGGAGATTGAGGTAGTATAACTTTGGGCCGCGGCGGCAGCGGGTAAGATCAGAAGCCGCTTCCGTATTCGTCGGTTGCTGCATGCATGCACGTACGATGTGCGACGTCGTGTGAGTTTTCGCGTAACTCCGTTGTAGAGACGTAGAGTTAGCCGGAGATGCTCGACAGCTGATGACAATTGTTGATGATGTGTGGGTCTTTCCTATTGTATGGCTTGCAGCGTGCTCTATGCAGCTCAGACGACTATATCCACCCCCTCTTCCGTGTTGCATTGGCAAGAAGAAGCTATGATCATGCAGTATCTCCAAAGAGTGGAGCTCCACAAGTTGCTCATCAGGCTATGAAATGCAGCATCTCAGCCCTCTCCGCCAGCACCACGCTCAAACACCCTCACACTACCATCACTCTTGACCTGGTACAAGAACTCCTTCCCTCTTCCACTGTCGTCGTGCTCCTTGTTCTCGTCAATACCGAAGCCCAAGTCAAACCATTGCTTTCTTTGCTCGGTGACGCGAATGACACCGCTCACATCCCTCGCTACGCCAGTGTCTAATACCCTCACACCCAGTATCCGCCTGCTCATATGTGCGCACTTGACAAGCAGGTTATGATGCGCCACTTCGAGCGGCTGCGGAGGTGTGGAAAGGCTGAGGAGCGGGTTGTCAGCCTGTATATGCGCAAGGACATGGGATACGTTCGGTAGCGTGTGAAGTTGCAGCATGAGGGAGGTAAAGTCAGAGGGTGTGATCGCTGGGTTCAACGCGAGGAGGAGATCGGGGTTGTCGAAGATGAGGAGTGTCTTTCGTTGAGCGGCCGACGTAGTGAGCGGGGAGATGGCGCTGGAGACGGTAGATTTGATGTCGGCGATCTCGAGGCGCTTGAGTGTGTAGTGCCCTGGCGTACTTATACTTGCACTTACCGGACCGTTGGAGTTGCTGGTAGCTGATGATGACGCTGACACTGCTGGAGCTGAGGGAGGTGGCCCTCTCGCAGGCACTATTCGTCCAGGCGGCCCTCGTGCAGGCAACGTCTGTGGCTCTCTCTGCGCTGCTGTCGCATTTGATACTGGGGCTCGTGGTGCTGTCTGCGCATCGGTTCGCGAATCCCTCCCAGCTGTACTGTCGTCTTCCATATTCCCACCAGCACCCAGTCCGTCAACGAAAGCGAACCGGCCTTCTCTCCGTAGTTTCTCCAGATCCAGACCTGCACCTTTTCGCGCTTCTTGTCTCCAGAAATCGTATTCTCTCATCCACGAGACCAAGACAACATTGTGCCCCTCATCCCCATCTTGTGGTGAGGTAGTGCTGAGTGCATTGCAGAGAAACCGAATAAGCAGCCAGTTCGCCGTGGCGCCGAGCGTGCTCGTGAGCAGAAGGATTGAGTTGTCGCGTGGGAGCTGAACGTAGGGTTGTAAGAGGGGTGGTATACGCGTCGAGGGTGGCATCGTGACGCCGGCAACAAGTGGAAATTACGAGGTGTGCTTCGTGTGCAGCTTATCGATACCAGCCGCTGTCGTCACCGTCGTAGCAGTCTAATTTCTGGAGAAGGTCACCGCCAATGTCATACAGCATGTTAGTTGTGTTTTCTATTTTCTACGTTTTTTTCTCACGTCTTTCAGGTATGTTTTTTTCCGGTAAGGACCATTTAATCCTGCAGCAACTCCATTCATCAGACTTGACACGAAGCCACAAATGCCAGACAAGCTTTTTTGCATCATGTTACGCAAACTCCGTAATCCTCATGTTACTATTGATACCAGTTTGCCATGCAGCTGCTATCGTATTCTCCAAACTCATGTGTTTCGGGAAGCTTACTCTTCATACTTCTTCAATCTAAGCCATGCCGTCAATCCGCCGCCTCGGTCGTTGCTGTTAGACTAAAGTCCAAGTCCAACAGTTCTCCATAATGGGTGATGCCAGCTTCCGTCTCAACTACGCCAACCTCAGATTCCGTCGTCAGCATAGACCCAGCATGCTTCTTTTGTCGGATTGGAATGGTCTGTTGGACAGGGTCTGGCTGCCGTGTGACCGCGCCGCCAGTCGCAATCTTCCCCAACTCACCAGGGAAGAGCCATGGAAAGGAGATCAAAGGCATATGTTCGGTTTCCATAGGTCGTACCGGAATTTGCTCCCCACCGACAGTCTTCTTCGTGCGGCACTCGATCAGCGCTGTCTCCGTCTCTTTCGCTGTAACCGTATACATCGCGGCGACAAAGCTTCCTAGGCTGCCTTCTAGCTTTGCTGTAGCTCGGCATTCATCTTGATATTGCGACTTCAAGGCCCATATTGTTCTACCAAATTCTTCAGCGAATTTGTAGTCACGGCTCTCATGATTGTGTGCAAGGACAAAGACCGTCCAGGCCTCAAACTCAGTCTGGATTCCATGCTTGGCCATTAGTCTTCGCAAAGACTCGTCATATGAAGCTTTAAGTTCTGTGGCTTTAGTCAATGTGTCATCATCGAGCTCGAAGGCCTCCAAAACGCGCTTGTCGAATGGATTCTCCCACTGCGGCTTGAAGTCCACCAGCTGTACTTGATCGTAAAGCATCCCCAATACCTTGTTGGAACGGTAGATCTGATGCTCGGGAAGATGCTTCTTCTCCATGAAATGTGGCCATGTCCGTGGTTTCAATTCGCGGCTCATCTCAGCCGGCAAACCACTCTTTGGGAAATCGACGGCTTTGGAATGCAGCTCGGCCAAAGCAAGACACTTCTCATCGTTAACACCATCAGCTTGGAAGTCAGCTTGTGCTAGGTGTGCGTGTGCAATCTGCCCAAGAGAGTCGTTCTTCATATACGTAACGAAGAATTCGCCAATATGCGCGGCCGTGATTGGATCTTCTGTCTCGACCGGTTTTTCAGCCGTAAAATCCATCGGTGGTACGTTTATTATATCGGGTATCAAATCAGAGTCCCATAGTACCATGTAGTCGTCTCCGTCAAGATCACCGCCTGAGCACATGTTGGCTAGATCTCGGTCTCCGGTCTGAGGCAGTACAACAACATTCTTGAGGTGATGCAGTCCTGGTACATTCACTGCGCGAACCACTCGAAGATCGCCTGGATGTAGTGAAGGGTTTCGCGCTAGGATGCACACGCCCTCGACAATCTTGTAGTAGCCTTTCTTGCTCTTGCTTGTATCATCGACTTGCAAGAAGATCTCCGGGAGTGTCGCCAACTTTTCATTCTTGGAAGCATTCAAGCGAGACTGAGGCTCGTCCATGTGACCCTTGAGCGTTGCTGTCTCGTCGACACATCCGAGTACAAACGCCCCGTCATCGATGGCGATACGAGCCTTCTCCTTGAGGTTCTTAATGGTGTAAGCCCTCCAGAGCTTAAGAAGAGACATAACAAAAGGGTCTTCGGCCTTCATGAACCCATCAAGAACCATGCCTGCCATCGTTAAAGTGGTTTGGTTCATGTCGATGTGCTTCCGGAGCTTCTGCAAAGTGACCCCTTCATCTACCATAGCGTTCTCGTAGTCATTGATCATCTTTTGCTGCTTCCTGATGACGACATAGTCGGGTACGCCTAGATATGATAAGACGGCAATGATCTGTCGGTTGAAGAACGGTGTGGCAAGAGAAGACGACCGGATAATCTCGAGACCAGTATGAGGTGCGGCGAACTTCAGCTGGCTTGGTCTGATATGAACCTCAGGGCCAGTAATCTTAGGATCAAGCGCAAGTACCCCTTTGCAGCCACCAAGTCGAAATTGGAATAAAGAGGGCGGATCGTCGAAGGCATGTGCCAGCCCGAGTTCTTGGGCAGCCATCTGGGCTAAGAAGAGCGATATCTTTCCGACGCCGTCTGTGAATGTATAGTCGTTGCGTGTAATATCGGGAATTGTTATAACTTTGACTTTATCCCGCATCGCGCGAGTGGTTGAGAAGCATTGACCAAGACGAGCACCGAACTTGGCAACAGTCTTGATGTGACCGAAGTCACCCAGTGAGACTCGGATATCATCGGCAGATTTGGACGAAGTAGGTGCGTAGAAGTAAGCACCATGTTCGCGAAATTGTGAGTTGCCAAATGCTAGGAACTCATAATACCTTCCTGCGACGACGACACCATGTTTCATGGCACGGAGTACCCTATCGAATACAGCTTCAGCCCGACCGTTGGGCATGTTGCGCAGCTGACCTTCGGTTTTCTCATCGGAGAACTTCACTCGTATGAACCGATCGCTATCTGCAGCATGCTTGCGAATGATGCGATTTGAGATCTCCATGTTGGGTGATGCAACATGCATCATGGTTGGGGTGATTACGACCGATCGCTGAAGGACGCAGTAGCTGGGGACTTTCTTGACAAGGTCCTTGACCCGGATGCCGAATATGTCCATCGGATTGTAGTAGGTATGCTGTTTGTCGACAACTTTCTCGAGAATGTAGACGGCACGACGAGAATCCAACGCCGCGAGCTTCTCTAGAAAGTTGCTCGTGATGTTGTGTTCCTTCAAGTAGCCGTTCGATAGGCATGCCTCAAGTTGATACCGCACCGGAAAACTTAGATGAAACTGGCCAGCAAAGAGGCTATCGAAGACTGAACCTTTTGAATTGGGTGTCGACTCAAGATGCGGATGTGTGCCGGATATCTCTTCCTGTAGCAATGACCATAGAGGCGACGCAACCATATCTTGAACTGTATACTCTTCAAGAACCTCCATGACGACTCCGTAGTCGGCGAGAGCACTACTGAAGTCCTTGAACTTGGGACCAGCCATCACTGCAGCGTCGAAGACAATGCGATAAGTCGTCCATCGGCCTGAAGTAGTTAGTTGGGCAATCTTCAGTAACAGCGTGTAAGACTTACCAATGTCGATAATAGCGGTGTCCTTATGGTTCATCAACGGAGTACTCTGAAAAGTCTTCTTAGCCGTGTTGTTGATTATGTCAGTCACTCTAAACCATGTATTCCAGTCATTCCAGAGCTTCTCTTTCTGAGAGAAGCTGGTGTGCTTAGTTCCATCCTCAAGAGCTTCACCCTCTTTCCTCTGCATGTAGAACTGCGGTGGTGAGTTGAATGGAATGACCAATGCCGGCTGACCAGTGGTTTTGTTGGCGACCTTGTAGATACGTGAGAGTAGAGCAATCGGCAAACGAAAGCGGAACTTGCGCATCTCGTTATCGACGTTGATGGGAAACTGAATGTCGAGCTCTTTGCGAACCAGGTTGAGCGTCATGTAGATGCCATCCATTGGACGCAAGGTGCGCATAGCGATCATGGTCTTGTCTGCCACACTGACGCCAAAGTCAATCCCCTGCAGGGGAAGGGTGTTGAACTCGTAGTAGACTTTTGTGGGGTTGGCAGGGCTCGGGACAGTCTTGACTTGTGGAGGCAGTGTCTCAGATCCTAGGAGAGCAGCACCGACGCGTACGTTTTGATGCGGAATGGTTTTAATGGGAAGAGGGCTACAAAGCAATTGTTAGAGTGCACGTGTGTTCACTGGATGTGTACTTACCGGAAGACCACATAGGCGGTATTATCTCGAGTTCCAGGAATCATCTCGATTCTGAAGACACTGCCGTATAACGACATCGCATGATACACTTCTTTCGTCCAATAGCTCTTGGGTATACCCGAAAGCCTGATCTTACCTTCTTGGCGATGGGCCCAATTATGGCCTCCATCTTTCAGAATCGGTCGTTGTGGGTTGCGCTGACTAGCTGAGTTGTAGCGCAGGTGATTACCTCCGTGTTGAGGAGACCCTCTAGTGACCGCTCTTGTTGAGCTCGTTTTTGGTGAGTTTGCGGCAGGTGGGTTCGGAATAGCGCCCGGTCTCGTTATGTACGTCTCGTTGATGCTGTGGCCGTTCAAGTCAAGAGCTGAAATCTGTTTGACTGGTGTAACTGGTGAGTCAACACGGGCTTGGGGATTGATCAACTTTTCGGGAGTTGCCATGTGAGTGTGAGGAGTTCGAGAGAACTGAGGACCCGAAGCGGGCTTGAGAGTAGGTCGGTTTAGGTTATACTGGCCGTTCGAGCTACCGGAACTGTCGGAGTATGTGCGATTGCCACCTCTATCACCATGAGATCCGCCTCGGTCACCGCGTTGACTATCGCGGTTCATGTTGCGGCTACCAAAAGATTTCTCGCTGTTGGAGCTTGTCTCTGATTTCTGCTCACTATTTGTAATGAGTTGTCGGCTCAGGTTGTATGGTTGTGCTGATATGAGGGTGCTAGCATTGCAGACAGGAGTCGAGCCAACGGCATCTGTCTCATGGATATGATGAGCCATGTTTGTTTGTCAACGTATTTGCCCTTGCTCCAATCCTCGGGGAACGACGACAGGACAGTGGCAGCGGTGGCAGCGGCGAGCCGCCAATTTGAGGGTGACTGCGACTTTAGGAAGACGCAATGTAGTGATGTCGAAGCGGCTGGGGGGCAAGGATATGCTGGAGCGTATACTGACTGTACCTGCCTGATTTGGATGAAGTAAGAGGATTGGGGGTTTGTTTGCGAGATCGGTAATCAAACGCGTTTGTCTAGGGGCGTTCTGAATCCGGCACGAGCGAGTCGTAACACGTGTAATCGATAATATTTGTGGTAATACCGGATTGGAAAACTTGTCAGTTGGAGTATGGATAGTGGCTCGTAGTTGGGAGAACTGTTAAGAAGATTGCGGTGAGTGAGATAGCTCGCAAGGACAGTGGGTGTAGATGGAAAGCGTGGGATAAGCAATCGTATGAGGAAGGCGCGGGGTCCAACCCAGGGCAGCCACTCGATAAGGTGCGTGAGCCGAGATGGAAAAGGTGCAAACGAGGGCGGATTGAGAAGTTGGAGTGTACTGCTTGATATGGTGACGAGCAACGGGAAGGCGCATAAGTCGACGCAGGTAGCCGTGAGGTAGAAAAAGTTAGGAAAGGCGTCTAGGAGACAGATCGAGAAGGAACCGAGGTCTAGGAAATGAGAGAACGCTAGTGGTAAGGTAAAGCTAGCAGAAGGTAAAGGTAGAGTTAAGTCCTCTTCAATGCACATGCTGTTGTGTATCTCAGAACCGTCAAATGTCTCATGCGCCATGCAATCAAGTAGCCGTGCGAGAAGCGCAAAACCAATATACGACCAGTGAAGACCAAAAGCTGGCTGTTCTATCTTCCACGCTATGACATCGTTGATCATGTCTTCTCGCTCACAATTCAGGCATGGTCTCATCGTCTTCCTCTGGCATCCGCCCAGTCCCTGACATGAAACCTGGGGTAAGTGGTGTGCCTGTCGTGAAATCATCGTCCAAGTCAAAATCCGCTTGTTCCATCTCCTGGAGGCTCCCTCTGCGCTTCGTCACTGATTCAATTTCACTAACAAGGTCGTCGCCATCGCCATCTGGCAATGTAAATCCAACAGTTGTGTGGCAGCGGTTCGGCGAAACTGGTCTCAGCACCGAACACTTACTTGGAGACAATTTATGTGAGTGCGAGACTGACTTGGACATCACGTGGGGGTTCTGAGTGTAGGGTGTTTGCATCGCTGGCACTTTGAAAGTTGGCCTTGGTTTTGCCCGCTTTGCTGTTGGCCCACCCTGGGAAGAATGTGAGTCGGCGGATGAGGCGAACGACGCATTCGTAAAGTTTTCCATAGATCTGTTAGGTAATCCTTGGGTATCTGCCGTAGCCTTTGGCAGATCCTCTTGAGTATTGATTGCTGACTTGCGTCGTCGGTGGGTTCGCGAGTCTCGTGCTGTTTGAGGCTGAGCAATCTCCTTGTAGGTTCGTGAAGCAGGCCGCGCAGGCAGCAAATGCATCGCCATCATCTTTCGAGCGGCCCTGAAATCTTCGAGTTCCTCTTCCTGCTCTCTGCAGAACTCCTCAAGCTCTCGAATTCTTGCTTCTAGTGGTGGTATCGAGCCTTGGAGATGTTGGGCATCGCTACGCGTCTTCTCGTGATCATGTCTTTCCTGTTGAGCGTTGTGTTGAGCATTTAGCAGCTGAACTTCGAGCGTTTTGCGTTGTTCTTCAGCTTTCGTAGTGGTGGCCTCCAAATCATTGGCATGCTTCGCTACAAGCTCTCTCATGGATTTTGCCGACGTTTCTTCGAACTCCAGCTGACTAGTCCGCGCCATGTGCAACTGTCGAATGGCGTCCTCCAGCTCTGCTTCCTTCCCTTCTAGATCTTGCTGGTCTTCTGATAATTTTATCTCAAGTCGTGCAATTTCGTCTGCTTGACGGGCAGTATTGGCACGTTCTTGTTCAAGCATGTCTTCTGCTTCACGGTTACGATTTTGCTGCTCCTCAAGCTGTGTTGTGAGGCTGTAGTTGTCGTTCTCATGCTGCATTTGAGACTCCCTGAGTTGACTTATAGTACTGTGCAGCTCGTCAATCTGTCCATCTCGGACGCGCAAGTCCTCTTTGTATTGAAGGATTGTTGAGCGAAGCTCTAGCTCCTTTGCGCTAGATATTTCGTGAGCGGCGTTGAGCGCCTTGGTCGTGTTCCGCTCTGATGCCTCCAGGGAGGCCTCTAATTCTTGCAGCCTAGAATATATCCGTACCTTCTCCTCCAACAAGTCAGACTTCTCTTGCTCCAGGCGCTTTTGTTCATCTATCGAGTCTTGTACTTCCTTCTCCAGGCCCTCTACGTATTGCACAGACTCTTCTCCATCTTTCTGTAATGACTCGATTTGCTCATTGAGATGAGCGATTTGTTCCCGGAGAGTAATGGACTTCTCCTTCTCCAACCGTAGCGGCTCTTCGACTGTGTTGCAACGTGTCTCGAGGTCACTGCATATCTGTGCCATAGATCGCACGACGGCATCCAGCTGATGTTTATTCTGGCTTTCTAGCTCCAATTCGAGACGTTTGCGCCAATCCTGGAGATGTTGGCCTGTGTGCTGTGTGCTCGCCTCTTGGAAGAGGGAGATTGAAGGCTGACTTAGGGGTTTCAACGAGTGCGAGCAAGTACTCAACACTGGTGGGAGGTTCCGCTGTTTCTTGATAAGTGCAGTCATGAGAGTATGCGGTATCGTCGACTCTCCCGGTTGCGCTGTAAGAACAACGGTGAGCAGTGAAGCAATAGTTGCGGCAATTAATCGCCGACGAAGTGATGCTGCTTGTGTGCAGCAGGTTGCGCCTTCTTTCGCTACACTGATCTGAGCGAGGTTGTTCATTTTCTCTTGCAAGGTCGTCGATGACAATGCGCGCAGCACAGTGGTTCGCAGGGCACCAGAGGTCACTGTCGCAACGGCCAGCTCATCGATAATATCAGTAAGATTAGAAGCCTTGCGAGAGTCAGGCTGTGAGCTACACGCTCCTAAGATAGCTGATAAGAGTGCCACTATGGTGTCGTCTTTAATCTGCACCTGTCTTGGTCAATTAATCAGCCAGTACTACCGAACGAAGTGCTTACTGCATAGATTGGAAGTGATACTGCGAGAAGCTCGGTAAAGCCTTCGGGTTCTATTATGCCAGAAGCTTCCAATATACACGACTCGTAGCGTGCAACGATGTCCTGTGGTAAGCTCTGGGAACTCGAGAGGACACCAAAGAACGACAGGGCCTCTAATTGGACGGGTAGACTGGCATCAGAGCCTTGTATTTTAGAAGCGCACTTGCCGTACAGAGTGGCATATGTCCTGTGAGCCCGAGGCCAGCTGTCCTTTACATCTCGGCCAATGAATTGTAAAGCTCTTGAGGCAATGCGTAAGCCTTCGACTGCCTCATCTTCCTGGATTCCTCCTCGAAGAACCCACACTACGTTCAAACAAGTGAGCTCGATAGTCTTGTATAAATCTCTCGTCGAACCAAACAACTTCTGGCCTGAAGGTGTTTCCCAATGTTGTCGAAGCCTTTCCGTAGATGTCGGCTCCTCGTCGGTAGGCAGACCTTGCAGACGCTCAACTCCTTCAGGATGCTCGGTGATGAGTACTATACCTTCTGCCCACAGGAACAGCAAAGAGGAATCGACGATTTTTGGGGACCGGAGTATATTACACAATTCTGTATCGAACCGCTGCCTCAGGTCTCTCGGAAGAAGACCGTAGAGTCGACGACATGCACCATTGAGCATGCGGTATACTGATCTCAGTGTGTCGTAATTTGGTCGCTGAGTAGCGTTTTCGAAGACATTAAGGAAGAAGTTCTGCGCTGCAGCAGGTAATGATATTGCTTTTGGCAATGGACGAGAAAGGAGAAGCACACATAGCTCGGCGAGCTAGATCATGTTAGGAGGTAATGCACATTCATAGCTGCGTACCTACCTGTTCAAATTCGGCTTTAGAAGAGTTTGCCTTTTTCAACAGAGAATGGAGTAGTGTCGGTTTCAGGAGCAGTAGCTCATCTCGAAACTCGGGCGCATGACCTAGAAGCACAGAGTCAGTTCGATTGTGTCCAGACTATCAGAGCGGAGAGCGGTCAACTGCTTACACAAGAGATGCAGCACACGTAACGTGTAAGCATTCAGAGACAGTGCATCGCAGACGATGTTGGCCAGCCTGTTCACCGCACAAGGTGAACGGTCTTGGACGCATGATCGAATGGTCGATATGTCTGCGCGGGCCAGGAGATGGGATAGCGCCTGCGGAGT